>PVBE010494474.1_pt1 | contig 314719 bp, 252 predicted proteins | sample 1631181 | NCBI WGS metagenome assembly PVBE01 (sample SAMN08397723, study PRJNA350692) | Marine metagenome, whole genome shotgun sequencing project. | isolation source: water | place: Pacific Ocean | collected 2012-04 | reverse complement strand
CTGTGCTTGGCCAGGAACGGATTGACCCACCAGAAACCGTCCGCGCGCACTGTGCCCTTGTAGTCGCCGAAGAGCACCAGCACGCGGGCCATGTTCGGGTAGACGATCATGAAGCCGAAGGGCACGATCAGGGGAAGCGGCGCGAGGAGCAACGCCACGGGAAAGCGGGACAGCGTGATGCCGAAGGCGATCAGGAAGGCCAGGTAGGCGAACAGCACGCCCCAGCCGCCGAGGGGCGAGAAGGGGCGTTCGGAGGATTCGGGCGTGGTGGCGCGGGAGAGGCTGGGCGTATTTTCCATGGTTGTGCTCCGGATGCTGGTCAAGCGGGGGTGTACAGCTGCGCGGGGCGGTCATTCACTTCTTTTCCGGGGGCCACCGCAAGGGGGAAACGCGCTCCCGGCTCGTCGCGCCAGCGGGCGCCCTTGGGCGTCATAGGACGCCTTTGGAGGAGCCCGCGGCGCGCTGATCGAGTATCCTGCCCGGCGCCACCAGGCCGGCCAGAACGCCCCGTCCGGCTTGACTCGAATCGGCCGAGCAGGCCCCTTTTTGCCTTCCCCTCCACCGTGCAAGATCCCCTCCGCTGGCTCTCAGTTCGCTACAAGCTGGCCCTGATGTATGTGGGGCTCAACCTGGTGGCCTTCGGCGTCGGCGGGTTTCTGATCTCGCGCTCGGCGCGCTCGGCCCTGGAGGACGAAATCCTGCGGCGTCTGGAGTACCAGTGCCTCACCTACGCCACGGCCCTGGACTCGGGGCTCGGTCTGTTGACGCGCCGCACGGAGGACTTCGCTTCCGACGGCTACATCCGCGATCACCTGGGTCAGCTGCTGGTGGTCAGCGGAGCGGAGCGCAGGCAGCACCTGGAGCGGGAGCTGCACCGGCACCTGGCCGTCAACAAGCTGCCCATCGTCGGGGCCTTCAACGACCTGGCGGTGGTGGACCAGGAGGGGCGTGTGGTGGTTGCCGTGCACGACGCCACCAGCTCGAATGTGAGCGCTCTGGCCCGGGCGGCGACCAGGGAAGACGGGCTCTGGTACAGCGGTCTGCTTCCGCCCACGGCGGGGTCAGCCACGCCGACGATTGTGATCGGCACGCCACTTTTGGACATCCAGTCCGGCGAGGTCATCGGCAAGCTGCTGACCCATGTGCGCCTGGGGGTTTGGATCGGCGGGGCGCTGCGGCGCTCGCGGGACGAGGCGCCGGAGGAGTTCCCGGATGTGCGTCTCAGCCTGCACGATGGTGGCGGCCTGGGCCTGGAGGTTCCGACGGGGTATGCACCCGGAATTGGGCCCCCGGAGGCCAGCGAGCCCCTGCGCACGGGGCTCGGCCTGCATGTCAAGGCCGGCGGAGCGCCGACGGCACCCGGGCGACGGGGCTTCATCGCCACCGGGGGCATGTTCGTGCGCAGCTTCCCGATTCAGTCGAATGGCTGGACGGTGGAGGTGGGCATGCGCTCGGACCGCGCCCTCATGCCGCTTTCCGGCCTGCAGAGTCGCTTTCTCGGCATGGGGCTGATTCTGGCGGCGCTCTCGGCGCTGCTGCTCTACTTTCCCATGCGCTTCTTAGCGCGCCCCCTGGTGATGATGAAGGACGCCGCCCAGGCCCTGCGCGAGGGAGACTACTCGACGCAGGTGGCGGTGGAGTCCAGCGACGAGATCGGCGATCTGGCGGAGTCCTTCAATCACATGGCGGCAGCGGTCAAGGAGCGCACCGTGCGCCTGGAGAACTCGGCCACGGAGTTGCGCCGGGAGCAGGAGCGCACGCGGTCCGAACGCGACCGCTTGGACACGGTCATCTCGTCCATGAAGGACGGCCTGGTGGTATTGGACGGAGAAGGATCCGTGGTGATCTCCAACGAGGCGGCGGAGCCACTGCTGCGAGCAGTGAGCCAGGGCGGGGTGAACGCCACCGGCCATCATGTGTGCGCCGAGGCCGACAGTCGGAGCGAGGCGGATTCGAAGCAGCCGGGCAACTGCCTGAAATGCCTCTTCAGCGCCGACGGGCCTGGGCGTTCGTGTATGGTGGATCTGGGGCCGCGCACTTTTGAGGTTCATTCGACACCCCTGGCCCGGGATGCGCGCGGGCGCGCGGGCAAGATCCTGGTGGCCCGCGATATCACTGATCGCGTCGTGCAGGACGAGCGCCAGATTCACCAGGAGCGCCTGGCGGTCATGGGCGAGATCGCCGCTGTCATGGCCCACGAACTCAACAACCCCCTGGCTTCCATCAGCATGTTCAATCAGATGCTCGGCAGCGCCCTGCCGGACGAGTCACCCCTGCGGGAAAACGTGGATGTCATTTCACGCAACACCGAAACCTGCAAGCAGACCATCCGTGAGCTGCTCGACTACGCCACGGGCGCCGCGCCGGAGAGCGGGGCGGTGGACATCCACGAAACCCTGGAGGATGTGACCCGCTTCCTGCGTCCGATTTGCGAGCGAGCCGGCGTGCGTGTCATGCTCGAACCGGATGACGCTTCGGCTCTGGTCACCGGGGACGAAGTGCAGTTGCGGCAGATCTTCGTCAATCTGGTGATGAATGCCGTGCAGGCCATGGAAGGCGACGGCAGCGTCGTCCTCAGCACTTCCCGCGCCGGTGATCACCTGCTGGTGGACGCCGTCGACACGGGGAACGGCATCGAACGCGAGGCCCAGGGGGACATCTTCCGGCCCTTCTACACCACCAAGCGACGCAGTGCCGGCACCGGTCTGGGCCTGCCGACTTCGCGCCGCATCGCCGAGCTGCACGGCGGTGGGCTGGAGCTGGTGCGCTCGGATGCCACCGGTTCCCACTTCCGCGTGCGCCTGCGCTTGCGCACCATGGACGCATGAGCGCCCCGGACTACGCCTCCCTCGCGGTGCTCGTCGCCGATGACGAGCCTGATATCCGCCTGGGCCTGCGGCGCCTGTTGGAGACCCTGGGTGTCAGCGATGTGCGCGAGGCCGGCGGGGGCCTGGAGGCTCTGGAAAACCTCAAGCAGCGCCCGGCGGATATTGTTCTGACCGATCTGATGATGCCCGGCATGACCGGCGCCGAGTTGCTCGAAGCCGTCAAGCGCCGTTGGCCGGAGACCGTGGTCGTCCTGCTGACGGGTTTCGGCACCGTGCAGACCGCGGTCCAGTGCCTGCAGGGCGGCGCCGCGCACTTCCTGACCAAGCCCTTCGACAATGCGGAGATCACCGGCCTCTTGCGGCGCCTGGGGGCACAGGTCCTGGCGCGTCGCACGGCCGCCGGAACTCCCCGGCGGGATGCGGCCATCATCGCGGAGGACGAACGCACCCAGGCCGTCTTTGCCCTGGTCGATCGTGTGGCGCCCAGCGCCGTGCCGGTCCTGATCGAAGGCGAGAGCGGCTCCGGCAAGGAGGTCGTGGCCCAGGCCATCCACGCCCGCAGCGCCGTGGCCGACAAATCCTTCCAGGCAGTCAACTGCGCGGCTCTTTCTGAAACCCTGCTCGAGTCGGAGCTCTTCGGCCATGTGAAGGGTGCCTTCACCGGTGCCGACAAGAATCACGCGGGCCTCTTCGCCCAGGCCCAAGGCGGCACGGTCTTCCTCGACGAGGTGGCTTCCATGTCCCCGGCCTTCCAGGGCAAGCTCCTGCGAGTTCTGCAGGAGAAGGTCGTGCGTCCGGTGGGCGGCGGGGGCGATGTGTCCGTGGCCTTCCGCCTGGTGGCGGCCACCAACCGCGATCTGGAGCAGAAAACCGCCGCCGGCGACTTCCGCGAGGACCTCTTCTACCGCCTGGCGGTGGTGCGCATCCCGATTCCGTCCCTGCGCCAGCGGCCGGCGGACATCCTGCCCCTGGCCCTGCACTTCGCCACCGGCATCGCCGAGGTCTGGGGCCAGGCTGGAGAGAACGGTGAACGCAGCGTGCCGGAGATCTCCGCCGCCGCCCTGCGCGCCCTGCAGGAACACCCCTGGCCGGGCAATGTGCGCGAGCTCGAGAATGTCATCCAACGCGCCATGATCGTCTGCTGCGGGCCGCGCATCCTGCCCTTCCACTTGGGCATCGGCGTGGGCGAGGAGCAATTCCCTGGCCCCGGCGGCACAACCATCCCAGCCGGGGGCGTGGGCGCCGATCTGTCGGACACCAGCTACACGGACGCCAAGCGCGACGCACTCGAACGCTTCCAACGGGAGTTCGTCCAGCGCGCCCTGGAGAACACCGCCGGCAACGTCTCCCGGGCCGCGGCCACCTGCGGTATTACGCGCGCCGCCCTGCAGAAGATCATGCGCCAGCTGGGCATCGAGCGGGCGGACTTCGAGCAGGGTTAGGTGCCCGAGCTGAGCGGTTCGAGGTCCAGGGGGATTGCAAGACGCAGCTCAGCTCGGCTCGCCAGAATCAGGTGGTCGAATTGCCGGAGCTGACGCATGGCGGTAGCCAGGCGCGGAGCACAAGGCCCTGCCGGCCGATTGGGCGAGGCCAATCTGGCGGCCGCTATTGGTGGCGAATCTTCCCGAGGCGCGTGTGAGCGGTGCCCGACACCTTGCTGGGCGCCGGCCCGTCCTGCTGATGTTGAGGCACGCTGGCCAACTCCCGCGGAAGCGCCAGGTGCCTGGCGCCGCCTGGCGGGTGCAAACCGGGGTGAGCACATTTGGATGTCCTGCCCCAGGCAGGTGCCTCCTGGCGTTGGCAGGGGAGAAGTCCCGCTGGCGCAGGGGTTTGCGCTCGATTGGGGGCTGGGGGGTGCCAACGGCCGTTGGCAGTAGAGGGGTTGGCAAAGATGCCCGGCGTTAGCTGGGACAGTGCGTAAGCGCCTGTGTGGTAGGGGTTTAGGGCGTTGGCGGGCGGCGTTTGTGGGTCGCGTAGGGGGCGGCACGGGCCTTGTTCTAGCGGGGGCACACCGAACCCCGGAGCCCTCCATTGTTTGTACACCGCCACATTCTATTTATCGCGACGCTGATCATCGGCGGCGGCCAGGCCCTGGGCCAGGCGCCGTCCCAGGACAGCTACGACTACTTTCGCCTCAACTGCACCAGCTGCCACACCATCGGTGGCGGCGACCTGACCGGCCCGGACCTCAAGGGTGTCCTGGACCGCCAGGAGCGGGACTGGCTGATTTCCTTCATGATGGACCCGGCCGGGATCATCGACGGGGGTGACCCCTACGCCCAGGAGATCTTCCGGGCGGCCAAGGGGCAGTACATGAATAAGATCCCGAGCCTCGACCGGAAGACTGCCGGCGCGCTGCTCGACCTGGTTACGTATGAGTCGACCCTGGAGAAGTCGGTCTTCGCCGGGATGCAGCTCTCGGATCGGCCCTTGACCAAGGCTGACGAGAAGCTGGGGCGCAGGCTCTTCCTTGGCCAGCAGGAGTTCGCCGCCGGAGGACCGGCCTGTAACTCCTGCCACACCCTGGCGGGCCTGGGTGGTTTCGGCGGTGGCCGCCTGGGGCCGGATCTCAACAGCGCCTATTCGCGCCTGGACGGGCGCAAGGCCCTCTCGGCCTGGCTCAGCGCTCCGCCTTCCGAGGTCATGGCGCCGGTTTTTGCCGACCATCCCCTGGAGGGGGATGAGGTGCTGGCCCTGGTGGCATTCCTCAAGCGTGCGGCCGCCTCTGGCGTGATGGAGGCCGAGCCCCAGACCCTGGACTTTTTGTTGGCCAGTTTCGGCGGCGCGGCTCTGGTCCTCATTCTTCTCGATCTCGCCTGGCGCAAGCGCTACCGGGCAACACGGCGTCCCCTCCTGAACCGGACAAAGGCTGGCAAGGCAACCCGATGAGCTACAACGGCAACAACCCCTACATCGAAGACAGCGTCGAGCCCCGGACCCGGTCCTGGGAGGAGTTCTACCGCAACCGCTGGCAGCACGACAAGGTCGTGCGCAGCACCCACGGCGTGAACTGCACGGGCTCCTGCTCCTGGAACATCCATGTCAAGGACGGGATTGTCGCCTGGGAGATGCAGGCCACGGACTACCCGATGCTGGAGTCCGGCATTCCCCCCTACGAGCCGCGTGGCTGTCAGCGGGGAATCTCCTACTCCTGGTACCTCTACAGCCCGCTGCGCGTGAAGTACCCCTACATCCGCGGGGCCCTGCTCGATCTGTGGCGCGAGGCCAAGACGGCCCACGCGGACCCGGTAGACGCCTGGAAGGCCCTGCAGGCCGACCCGGAGAAGCGTGCGCGCTACCAGCGCGCGCGCGGCAAGGGCGGCTTCCGCCGCACCTCCTGGGATACGGTGCTGGAGATGATGGCCGCGGCCAACGTGTCCACCATTAAAGAATACGGGCCGGACCGCATCGCCGGTTTCTCGCCCATCCCGGCCATGTCCATGATCAGCTATGCCGCCGGTTCGCGCATGCTGCAGTTGATGGGGGGCATATCCCTGTCCTTCTACGACTGGTACTGCGACCTGCCGAACGCTTCCCCGGAAACCTGGGGCGAGCAGACCGATGTGAACGAGTCCGCGGACTGGTACCACGCCAAGTTCCTGGCGGTCATGGGCTCCAACCTGAGCATGACACGCACGCCGGATGTGCACTTCGCCGCCGAGGCGCGTCACAACGGTTCGAAGATGGTCGTCTTCGCGCCGGACTTCAACCAGGTGGCCAAGTACGCCGACGAGTGGATCTCCCTCAACGCTGGTCAGGACGGCGCCTGGTGGATGGCGGTCAACCATGTGATTCTCAAAGAGTTCCACCACGAGCAGCAGAATGAGTTCTTCTTGAACTATGTGCGCAGCTACTCGGACTGCCCCTATCTGGTCGAGCTGACCGAACGAGACGGAGCCTTCGATCCGGGCCAGATGCTGCGCGCCGGACGCCTGGCGGGCTACGCCGACGAGCAACACGGCGAGTGGAAGTTCCTGCAGTGGGACCGCAACGACGATCGCCCGAAGATGCCCATGGGGAGCTCCGGCTTCCGTTGGGGCGACGAGCAGGGCAAATGGAACATGCTGCCGAAAGACGGCAAGGACGGCAGCGATATCGATGCGGAGCTGACCTTCCTGGAGCAGAACCACGGTGTCGTCCAGGCGCGACTCGACGACTTCGGCGAGGGTGAAACGCGCCTGCGCGGCGTGCCCACGCGCACGATCGAAACGGCCGCTGGGCCGGTGACGGTCACCACCGTGTACGACCTCCTGATGGCCCAGTACGGCGTCAGTCGCGGCTTGGAGGGTGACTACCCGGCGGACTACGACGAAGACACCGTCTACACGCCGGCCTGGGCCGAGCGTTACACCGGCATCAGCCGCGACACCATCGTGCGCTTTGCCCGCGAGTGGGCTGTGACCGCCGACAAGACCGGCGGGGCCTGCACGGTCATCATCGGCGCCGGCATCAACCACTGGTACCACGCCAACCTGATGTACCGCGCCGCCATCAACGCCCTGATGCTGTGCGGTTGCGTCGGCAAGAACGGCGGTGGTCTGGCCCACTATGTGGGACAGGAGAAGTTGGCTCCGGGCGAGCCCTGGGGCAGCATCGCCATGGGCAAGGACTGGTACGCGGCCTCGCGCCTGCAGAACGCGCCCAGCTGGCACTACGTGCACACGGATCAGTGGCGTTACGAGCGGAGCTTTAAGGACTACCACACGATTCCCGCGCACCAGCCGGAAGGTAGCCTGACCGAGGGGCACACCATGGACACCAACGTGCGCGCCGTGAAGAACGGGTGGCTGCCCTTCTATCCGCAGTTCAACAAGAGTTCCATCGAGGTGGCACGCCTGGCTGAGGCCGACGGCGCCTCGACGCCCGAGGAGATTTCCGACTGGGTCGTCAAGAACCTCAAGGATGGGGGCCTCCAGTTCTCCATCGAAGATCCGGATGCCGAGGAGAACTGGCCGCGGGTCTGGTACATCTGGCGCGGCAACGCCCTGATGAGCTCATCGAAGGGGCACGAGTACTTCCTGAACCACTACCTCGGGACACACCACAACGACATTGCGTCCGACATGGCCAAAGACCATGTGGACCTGGTCAAGTGGCATGAGCAGGCGCCCAAAGGGAAGATGGATCTGGTCGTCGACCTCAACTTCCGCATGGACACCTCGGCCCTGTACTCCGACATCGTCCTGCCGGCGGCCACCTGGTACGAGAAGGCCGACATCAACTCGACGGACATGCACAGCTTCATCCACCCGTTGGCGGAAGCCGTGCCCCCCTGCTGGGAGTCGAAGTCCGACTGGGACATATTCAAGATCATCGCTGAAAAGTTCAGCGAGATCGCGGCCAAGCACCTGCCGGGCAAGATCAAGGATGTGGTGGCAGTGCCTCTGGCTCACGACACGTCCGCTGAGATTGCCCAGACGCAGATGCTCGATTGGGACAAGGGCCAGTGCGAAGCGATTCCCGGCAAGACCATGCCGGGCATCAAGGTCATGGAGCGCGATTACGCCAATCTCTACAACCAGTATATCTCTTTCGGGCACGGAGCCCGCAACGGCGGCCTGGGCGCGCACGGCACGCACTACGCCATCGATGACTTCTACGACAAGATGGTTGAGGATGGCCCGACCAGTTCCTTTGGCGGCGAAACCTACCCGTCACTCAAGGAAGCGGTTCATGCGGTGGATGCTGTGCTCAACCTGGCCACGGTGACCAATGGTGAGCTGGCCTACCGCTCCTACCAGAACATGGAGAAGAAGGTCGGCCTGACGCTGACCGACCTGGCCGAGAAGAACCGCGGTGTGCGCATGGACTACAAGGCCCTGCAGGCCCAGCCGCGCCGCCTCCTGAACAGCCCCATGTGGTCGGGCATTACAGAGGATGGCCGCACCTACGCGCCGTTCACCTATAACCGCGAGCGCATGGTGCCCTGGCGCACCCTGACCGGTCGCCAGCACTTCTACCTCGACCATCCGGGTTACATTCAGTTTGGCGAACACCTGCCGACCTACAAGCCCAAGCCCATGCCGGTGGACTACGCCGACCTGCGCACCAGCGACCCGGAGGCCAACCTGGCCGGCGAGCAGCGCAGCGAGGACACCCTGTGTCTCAACTACCTGACGCCCCATGGCAAGTGGCACATCCACTCGACCTACGGCGATAACCATCGCATGACGACCCTGTCGCGTGGCGTTGAGCCATTCTGGATCAACGACAAGGATGCGGCTTCGATTAACATCGATGACAACGACTGGGTCGAGGTCCACAACGACCACGGCGTCGTAGTGACACGGGCGGCGGTCAGTGCTCGGATCCCGCGCGGGATCTGCATCATCTACCACTCACCGGAGCGCACCTATTCGGTGCCCAAGTCGCCCCTGCGCGGCAACCGGCGCGCCGGCGGCCACAACAGCCTGACGCGCACGCGCCTCAAGCCCAACCTGATGGTCGGCGGCTACGGCCAGTTCACATTCCACTTCAACTACTGGGGTCCGACGGGATGCAACCGCGACACGCATGTCCTGGTGCGCAAGCTTCCTGACCGTCCCGTCTGGTAACCACCCCCCAATAGACAAAGAGCAATCAAGATGGACGTTAGATCTCAAATCTCGATGGTGTTTCACCTCGACAAGTGCATCGGGTGCCACACCTGCAGCGTCGCCTGCAAGAACATCTGGACCGATCGCGAGGGCACAGAGTACATGTGGTGGAACAACGTGGAGACCAAGCCCGGCGGGGGCTATCCGACGCGTTGGGAAGACCAGGTCAACTACAAGGGTGGTTGGGAAGTCCGCGGGAACAAGCTACGCCTGAAGTCCACGGGGCCGGCGCGCGTGATTCCGAACATCTTCCACAACCCGACCATGCCCAGCATGGACGATTACTACGAACCCTGGACCTACAAGTACGAGGACCTGTTCAACAGCCCCGAGGGCGATGACCAGCCGACGGCTATTCCGATCTCGATGGTGACCGGGGAGTACATCGATGTGGAAGCGGGGCCGAACTGGGACGACGACTTTGGCGGTTCTCCGGTTTATGCGGAGAATGACGTCAACCTCGAAGGTCTGCCGGAGGAGGTCCGCCAGCAGATGTTCGAGATTCAGCGTCTGGCGTTCTTCTACATGCCGCGGATCTGCAACCACTGCCTGAACCCGGCCTGTGTGGCCTCCTGTCCCTCTGGTGCCCTCTACAAGCGCGGCGAAGACGGCATCGTACTGCTCAACCAGAAGGCCTGTCGTGCTTGGCGCTCTTGCGTCTCGGCCTGTCCCTACAAGAAGACCTACTTCAATTGGTCAACAGGCAAGTCTGAGAAGTGCATCCTGTGCTACCCGCGTGTGGAGACCGGCCAGGCTCCGGCCTGCTTCCACTCCTGCGTCGGGCGCATTCGCTACTTGGGCAACCTGCTCTACGACGCGGACCGCGTCGAAGAGACAGCCAAGCAGGATGATCTGGAGCTGGTCGATGCCCAGCGCGACATGATCCTCGATCCCCATGATCCGGAGGTCATCGCCCAGGCCAAAGCCAATGGCATTGCTGACTCGGTCATCAAGACGGCTCAAGAGTCACCGGTCTACAAGTTCGTGAAGGAGTGGGGGCTCGGCCTGCCGCTGCACACGGAGTTCCGCACGCTGCCCATGCTCTTCTATGTCCCGCCCCTCAGCCCGGTGCTCTCAACCACGCAGGGCGGCACGGTCCGGAACGATTCGGACGATCTGTTCGCCGACATTGAGAAGGCCCGCGTGCCGATCCAGTTCATGGGCAAGCTCTTCGCCGGCGGCAACGACGGCAAGGTGCGCTATGCCCTGAAGAAGCAGTACGCGGTGCGCATGCTGCGCCGCCACTTGACGGTGGGGGATATCGATCTGGAAACGGCGGAACGGGCCCTGCAGGAAGCCGAGTGTTCCCAGGCCGAGGCGGACGCCATCTACAAGCTGACCTCCCTGGCCACCTTCGATGATCGCTTCGTGATCCCGCCGGCCCAACGCGAAATGGCCATTGAAATGCTCAACGATCCCCTGGAGCACAAGAAGTCCACGGGCTTCGGCTTCCGCGAGGCGCCCCAGCGATCGTAATGCCGACGACCATGCTATCGCCCCACGCGGCCCTGGCCGACCTGCTCTGCTATCCCATCAATGGGTTGGCCGAGCCGGTGGCCCAGGCCATGGCCAGCCTGGCCATCGCCTGCCCTCCCGCCAGTGAACGTCTGGCGGAGTTCGCCGATTTCGTGGCCGCCTCCGCGCAGCACGACCTGGAGGAGCTCTTCACACGCACCTTCGACAATGTGGCGGACCGGGCGCTTGAGATCGGGTGGCACCTGCACGGTGAAACTTATGACCGAGGCGCGTTCCTGGTCGTAATGCGCGGTCGCCTGCGTGACCTGGGCATTGCTGAAAACGGAGAGCTCCCTGATCACCTGTCCCACGGGCTCTTGGTGCTCGCTCTGGAAGATCCGGACAAGGCGCCCTCCCTGGCCCTGGAGACCATGCTGCCCGCGGTGGTCAAGATCAAAGCCGGGCTCGCGAAGTTCGAGAGCCCCTACCTGCCCGTGCTCGACGCGATCGAGTGCTTGCTGCAAACCTACGAGACCTCTGACCCGTCGGTGAAACCGTCATGAACGACTTCCTGCTCTTCGTCGCCCTGCCCTACCTGGCCCTGGGCACCTTCTTCCTGGTCACCATTCAAAGGTACCGGCAGAGGACCTTCTCCTATTCCAGCTTGTCCTCCCAGTTCTTGGAGAACAAGCAGCACTTCTGGGGCTCCGTCCCCTTTCACTACGGATTGCTATTCGTGTTGGGCCTGCACCTCGCCGGCCTTTTCATCCCGAATGTGATTCTTTCCTGGAACGCGGAACCGGCCCGGCTCTTCATCACGGAGATCACCGGACTTGCCATGGCTGTCGTTGCCCTCGTGGGCGTGGTCAACGTCATTGTCCGCCGTTTCAACTACTCCAAAGCACGTCGTGTAACAACGACTAGTGACTGGATCATCTACCTGTTGTTGGTGGTCCAGATCGGATCGGGCATCTATGTGGCGGTCTACCAGGGCTGGGGAAGCTCTTGGTTCGCCATTAGCGCCGTTCCGTGGCTTTGGTCTCTCTTTACTTTGCAGCCGGATGTGTCCTACATCGCCAGCATGCCGCTGTCGGTCAAGGTGCACATCATCAATGCATTCCTCTTGATCGGATTCTTCCCCTTTACCCGACTTGTCCACGTGCTCGTGGTCCCCAACCACTACCTCTGGCGACGCACTCAAGTCGTCCTCTGGAACAGTGATCGCCGGCGCATTCGCCAGGCCAAGTAGCCCGGCAAATCACCATGTCAGCCCACGCCATAACCAGGCGGATCAACCCGCTTCGGTACCCGTCATTCAAGGTTCCCAGGGGGTCCTTCGCGGATGTCCAGCACTGTGGGAGCAATGGCGCGGAGGCCGCCGCCGCCGCTGCCGAAACCGCAGCCGTGAAAGCCTAGGAAGCAAGCCATGGCAAGCCTCGACAGCTGGGATGTTGAAAACGAAGCCTTCTGGGAATCAGAAGGCAAGGCAGTCGCTAGTCGCAACCTGTGGATCTCGATCCCGAGCCTTTTGTGCGGTTTCGCCGTTTGGCTCATGTGGGGGATCATCACGGTCCAAATGAAAAACCTGGGCTTTCCTTTTGACCAATCCCAGCTCTTCACCCTGACCGCGATTGCCGGTCTCACGGGCGCCACCCTGCGCATCCCGAGTACCTTCTTCATCCGCCTCGCCGGCGGTCGAAACACCATCTTCTTCACGACGGCTCTCTTGATGGTCCCGGCTCTCGGGGCGGCCTACTGCCTGCAGAATCCGGATACGCCACTAGGTGCCTTCCAGGCCCTGGCGTTTCTGTCGGGCATCGGCGGCGGCAACTTCGCCTCGTCCATGTCCAACATCAGCTTCTTCTACCCGAAGAAGGTCCAGGGTTATGCCCTGGGCATGAACGCTGGCCTGGGCAACTTCGGTGTGACGACCATGCAAATCCTGATTCCCCTGTGCATGACGGCGGCCATCGCCGGCACGCTCAGCGGTGATCCGATGATTCTGAAGACAACCAGCGGGACGATCTTCAAACGTATTCCGGCGGGCTCCGAGACCTGGCTCTCAAGTGCGGGCTGGGTCTGGATGTTCTTGTTGATCCCGTTGGCCATCCTCGGCTGGACGAAGATGAACAACATCACGACCGAAGCCGTGACTCCGGGGATCAAGAGCCCGCTGGTCTGTTTCGGGCGTATCACCTGCCTGCTGCTGATCGGCTTCCTGACCGCCGGCGTGGGTCTCTTCTTCATCCTGAACTACGCAGCGCTGACCTGGGTCAAGTGGATTGTGCTCCCGGCGGTCATCGCGGCCACCGTCATTCTGATGAAGATGCTCTCCCCAGGGGAGATCAAGGGCAACCTCCAGCGCCAGTACAAGATCTTCGACAACAGGCACACCTGGGTGATGACCATCATCTACACGATGACCTTCGGTTCCTTCATCGGCTTCTCTGCCGCGGTTGGCCTGGCCATCGAGTTCATCTTCGGCGAACAGCACGGCATGGTTGACGGCGTCATGGTGCACGGGGGCGTAGTCGATGGAGTGCTCACCGCTGTCGGAAACAACCCCAATGCTCCGGCGACCTTCATGTTTGTCTGGGTGGGTGCCTTTGTCGGAGCCCTGATCCGGCCCGTTGGCGGCGTGATCGCCGACAAGTTCGGTGGCGCCATTGTGACTCAGGTCGTGGCCGTGGTCATGACCGTGGCCACTATCGGTGTCGGCTACTACTCGGCCCTGGCCTATCAGTCCATGACGCCCGAGCAGTACTTCCTGCCCTTCTTCATTCTGATCGTGATCCTCTTCGCGGCCACGGGTGTGGGCAACGGCTCCACCTTCCGCACCATCTCCATGGTCTTCAACCAGGAACAGGCGGGGCCGGCTCTCGGTTGGGCCTCGGCGGTGGCGGCCTACGGGGCCTTCCTGATTCCAAAGCTGATCGGTGAGCAGATGGAGGCCGGAGCGCCAGAGGTCGCCATGTACGGCCTGGCCGCCTTCTATGCCCTCTGCGCCGTCCTCAACTGGTGGTACTACCTTGGCCCGCAGGCTGAGCACAAGAACCCCTAAGCAAACCTGACTCCATGTCCGTAGCCCTCAATGCCAAGACCTTCCTGGTGGCGATGTTCGTCTTCGCCCTGGTTGCTCTGTTCAGCAGCGCCGATGTGCAGCTGCTGAACGAGCAGCAGGGGTACAGGCCCGAGCAACCGCTGGCCTATTCCCATCGGCTGCATGTCGGGGAGCTTGGCATCGACTGCCTTTACTGCCACTACGGGGCGCGCACCAGCCGTCATGCTGGTGTGCCCCCGGCAGAGCTGTGCATGAACTGTCATGCGACGGTGACGGCCGGCATGGATGCCGTCGTGCTGGAGAAGGAAGCGGCCGAGGAGCAGGGGCGTGAGGAGCGCCCCATCACCTCGCCCGAGCTGAGCAAGCTCTACGCTGCCCTGGGGCGCGGGCCCGACGGACAGTTGAATGCTGGCATCGAGCCGCAGCCCCTTGAGTGGGTGCGCGTGCACAACCTGCCGGACTTCGTCTACTTCAATCACAGCGTTCATGTGACGCGGGGCGTCGCCTGTGAAAGCTGTCACGGTCCCGTATCCAGCATGGACAAGGTGCGCCAGGAGGGCAGCATGGGCATGGGCTGGTGCATCGACTGCCACCGCGCCCAGGGCGTGACCAGGGCTATCAAGACGGAAACCTACGACGATCGGGAGCGCAAGGACATGCACGTTTCAACCGACTGTGCAGCCTGTCATTACTAATGGCCAACTCAAAGCGACACAGCGAATCCACGCGTCCCTGGCGCAGTCTGGAAGAGAAACGCGGCACACTGGCGGCTGCTCCCGACCTCAACGAGGAGATCCGGCGGGAGCTGCTCGCGGATGAGGGGCTTCTCGGCAGCGGCAGCCGGCGTTCCTTCCTGCAACTGGCCGGCTTTGGCATGGCGGCTACCCTGGCCGGTTGCGGGCGGGCACCGGTACGCAAGGTCATTCCCTATCTCAAGGCCACCGAGGGTCTGGTTCCCGGCAAGGCCTACTGGATCGCCACTACTTCCCAGGCCTGTGCCAATGGATGTGGTGTGCTGGCGCGCTGTCGCGATGGCCGCCCGGTGAAGCTCGAGGGCAATCCCTCGCACCCGGTGACCAAGGGCGGCCTGTGTGCATCCTGCCAGGCGAGCCTTCTGGGTCTCTACGACTCACAGCGCATCAGCGCGGTGGAAAAAGAAGGCGCTGCGCTCGCCTGGAGTCAGGCCGACCAGGGTCTGCGCCAGGTGTTGGCGGCGGCCAAGGCGGCCGGCGGCAAGGTGCGTGTCCTGAGCGGCACGCTGAACGGACCCAGCACCCTGGGCGTCCTGGACCGGTTCCTGGGCACCTGCGCCGATGGCCGCCATGTGGCCTACGACGCCCTGTCGCGGTCCGCGGATCTCGACGCCCACGAGGCGACCCACGGAGTGCGCGTTCTGCCCCGTCTCGACTTCGCCGCCGCGCGCTGCATCGTCTCCTTTGAGGCTGACTTCCTCGGCACCTGGGGCTCGGTGGTTGAAAACGCCAAGGGCTATCGCGCCGGGCGCAATCCTGAAACGGGTCACATGTCCCGCCACTGGCAGTTCGAGGCGCGCATGTCCCTGACGGGCACGCGCGCGGACCGCCGGGCACGGCTGGCGCCGTGGGAAGTGGCCCAGGCCCTGGACGCCATGATCCAAATGGTCGCGGGCCAGGCGACCTCGCTCACGGGGACGGCGCGAGAGGCTCTCAAGGAGGCCGCCGCCGATCTGCAGGCCAACCGCGGCCACGCTCTGGTGGTCAGCGGGCTGCAGGATCTCGGCGTGCAGGTGCGCGTAAACCACCTGAATGCCCTGCTCGGAAACTACGCTTCGACGCTTGACCTGGCACGGCCCTGCTTGCAGCAGCAGGGCAACGATGGCGAGCTGTTGGCGCTGGAGCGCGAGCTGCGGGCCGGGGAAGTCGACTGCCTGATCGTGTCCGGCTGTAATCCGGCCTACGACCTGCCAGGCTTTGGCGAGGCCTTGGCCCAGGCCAAGACCCTGGTCACGCTGACATCCCACGCCGATGAAACCGCTGCCCTGGCCACCTACCGCTGCGCCGCACTGCACGACCTCGAGCGTTGGGATGACGCTGAACTGGTCTCCGGTGTGGTCAGCCTCAGCCAGCCGACCGTGCCGGCCCTCAAGGACGGGCGCAGCCTGCGCGAGTGTCTGGCGCGTTGGATGGGGGACAAGGGCGACGACCGCAGCCTGCTGCGGGAGTGGTGGCAAGACAACGAATATGACGGCCCGGCCGCCGACTTCGCCGCCTGGTTTGACAGCGGTCTGCAACATGGACACATCGAGCGCCGCGCCTCAAAGGCCCAGCGTCCGAAGAAGTTCCGTCCGGCGCGCGTAGCCAGCGAGCTCGGCGCCCCGGCCTCCGGCCTGGGCCTGGTGCTCTACCCCAAGGTGGGGCTCATGGACGGGCGCAATGCGAACAATCCCTGGCTGCAGGAGCTGCCCGATCCGGTCACCAAAATGACCTGGGACAACTACGCCTGCCTGGGTCCGCACACGGCTAGCGAACGCGGCCTGCGCACCGGCGACATGGTGCGTATCGCGGACGCCGCCGGGGCTAGCCTGGAGCTGCCAGTCGTCGTGCAACCGGGCCAGGCCGAGGGCCTGGTGGCCGTGGCCCTGGGCTACGGGCGTAGCGGCACGGAGCGTTTTGCCAAGGTCGGCCCGGAGTGGATTCAGGGCCGCGACACGGTGGCGGAGGGGGAGCTGGTCGGAGTCAATGCCGCCACACTCGGACGCAGGGCCGCAACCGGCATCGCCCACCAGGGCTCCAGCATCGAGCTGACCGTTCTCGGCACGCACCGGGACATGGCCTGTACACAGGATCACCACAGCCTGGAGATCCCCAAGCATCTGGCGCCCAAGGGGCACGAGGTGCGCGACGCCGCCCGCAGCGTGACCCTGGCCGGATTGGCCGCCGGGCACACGGGGCACGAAAACGACGCGCACTATCCCTCCAAGGACCTCTGGCCGGACGATCACGAGTATCACGGCCACCGTTGGGGCATGGCGGTCGACCTCTCGGCATGCACCGGTTGCTCTGCCTGCGTGGTCAGTTGTCAGGCAGAGAACAACGTGCCCGTGGTCGGCAAGGACGAGGTCCGCCGCCACCGCGAAATGAGCTGGATCCGCATCGATCGCTACTACCAGGGCGAGGGCGACGAGCTCGAAACCCTGCACCAGCCGATGATGTGCCAGCACTGCACCCAGGCCCCATGCGAAACCGTCTGTCCTGTGCTGGCCACCATGCACAGCAGCGAAGGGCTCAACCAGCAGGTGTACAACCGCTGTGTAGGCACCCGCTACTGCGCGAACAACTGTCCCTACAAGACGCGGCGCTTCAACTGGTTTGACTACTCGCACGAGGACAAGCTGCAGAACATGGCCCTCAATCCGGATGTCACCATTCGCAGCCGGGGCGTCATGGAGAAGTGCTCCATGTGTGTGCAGCGCATTCAAGAAGGCAAGGCCGAGGCCCGGCGCACGGGCGTGGACTACGAAGACGGCTCAGTCAAGACGGCCTGTCAGCAGAGTTGTCCCTCGGACGCCATCGTCTTCGGTGATCTGAACGACCCCGAGAGCCGCGTCAGCAAGTTACTCGCCCGGGAGCGCGCCTACACGGTGCTGGACGAAATCAACGTGCGGCCGGTGGTGAACTACCTGGCGCGCGTTGTCAATGGAAGCGAGACACACGGTGCCGAGACACACGGAACGGATACCACGGGAGATGCCCACCATGGTTGACCACATTGCAACGGGTGAGACACCGCTGATCACCGGGGGCAAGACGCCCGCCCAGGTGACGGCGGATGTCTTTGGCCCCCTGGATCGCAAGCCGACCTTCTTGTGGTACGCGGCCTTCCTGCTGGCCGCCTCGGCGTTGATCATCGGCGTCGTCTCGGTCACCTATCAGATCATGACCGGGATCGGCACCTGGGGGCTCAACCGCACCGTCGGCTGGGCCTTTGACATCACGAACTTCGTGTTCTGGGTCGGTATCGGCCACGCCGGGACGCTGATTTCAGCGGTCTTGCTCCTGATGCGCCAGAAATGGCGCACCTCGATCAATCGCTCGGCGGAGGCCATGACGATTATTGCGGTGATCTGCGCCGGCCTCTTTCCGCTGATTCACATGGGGCGCCCTTGGCTTTGCTACTGGATGTTCCCCTACCCGAACTTCCGCGGCCCCCTGTGGGTCAACTGGCGTAGCCCGCTCTTGTGGGATGTGTTCGCCATCGGCACCTACTTCACGATCAGCCTGGTCTTCTGGTACATCGGCCTAATGCCTGACCTGGCCACCCTGCGCGACCGCGCCCGCGGACTGCGCAAGAAGATCTTCGGTTTCCTGAGCTTCGGCTGGGATGGCTCCGCGCGCACCTGGTCCCGTTACGAGGTGGCCTGCCTGCTGCTGGCCGCGCTGGCCACGCCGCTGGTGGTTTCGGTGCACAGCGTGGTGAGCACGGACTTCGCCACGGCCAACCTGCCGGGTTGGCACACCACCGTGTTCCCACCCTACTTCGTGATTGGCGCCATCTTCTCCGGCTTCGCCATGGTGCTGACCCTGATGTTGATCGCCCGCAAGGTGATGAACTTCGAGGACTACATCACCATGAAGCACATCGGGGCCATGTGTCGAGTGATCGTTTTCACCGGCAGCATCGTTGGTCTGGCCTATGCGACGGAGCTCTTCACCGCCTGGTATTCTGGCAACGAGTACGAGCAGTTCGCCTTCAATAACCGCATGTTCGGACCCATGGGCTGGTCCTACGGAATCATGGTGGGCTGCAATGTCATCGCGCCGCAGTTCCTCTGGCTGCGCAAGGTGCGCAACTCGCTGCCGCTGGTCTTCATCATCACACTCTTGGTGAATGTGGGCATGTGGTTCGAACGCTTTGTGATCATCGTCACCAGCCTGCACCGGGACTTTCTGCCCTCATCCTGGACGAGTTACCTGCCGACCTGGGTGGAGATCGGCACGCTGGTGGGTAGCTTTGGACTGTTCTTCACCCTGTTCCTGCTCTTCTGCCGCTTTCTGCCCATGATTGCGGCAGCGGAGATCAAGACCGTCCTCGAGCACCCAGAGCGCGGAAACGGTGCTTCAGACACCGAAAAAGATCGGAGGATCGCATGAGCTGCCGCCTCAGATTCGGAGCCTTCGCGGACGAACGCGACCTCTTGGATGCCGCTCGGGAATGCCATGACAAGGGCATGTCCGTGCGCGATGTCTACTCCCCCTATCCGGTCCACGGCCTGGATCCGCTCTTGGGCATCAAGCGCACGCGGTTGCCCTTCGTGACCCTGGTGGCGGGTGCCATCGGCTTGGCCCTGGCTTTCTGGTCCCAGTACTGGACCAGCGCGCACAACTGGCCCCTGAATGTCGGTGGCAAGCCCTACGACTCCTTCCCGGCCTTTGTTCCAGTGGCCTTCGAACTGACCGTTCTCTTCGGTGGCCTGGCCACGGCCTTCTTCCTGCTGGCGCGCTCGGGGCTCTTCCCCGGCAGCAAGCGCCAGCCCGTACATGCCAAGGTGACCGACGACCGCTTCGTCCTGGTCCTCGAGCACAAGGATGCCTCCTTCTCCGAGGAGGATTACGAATCGTTCTGGCACCGCCACGGTGCCCTTGAAACCTGGTCGGAGGTGTGCTGATGCAACCGCTGAGTCGTCCCGTATTCGCCGCCGTTGTTCTGGCGGGTCTGGTGCTCCTGATGGGGCTCAACCAAGTGCTCAAGAGGGATGTCTCCCAGAAGAGCTACGAAATCTTCACTGAGATGGCCTACTCCGTGGCCGGCGAATCCATGGCGCCGAACGAGGCCATGCCCGGCGGTCAGGCCATGCAGCCTCTCGTAGAGGGAGTTATTCCTGTGGGTGCCGAGGTATTCCGCTATGGCAGCGGCAGCGAGGAGGCACTGCGAGCCGGCCGAGAGTTGGTGAACCCGCTTTCCGCCGATGATCCCGCGGCGGCCAAGACCGGTGCCGAGCTGTATCGCATCTATTGCCTGCCCTGCCACGACCTCCAGGGCGACGGCCTGGGGCCCGTGGTCCAACGCGGCATGGCCCGCCCGCCCTCTCTGCACGCCGACCGAGCCAAGGGCATGGCAGATGGTGAGATGTTTCACATCCTGACCAGGGGCCAGAACAGCATGGCTGCCTACGCGGCACAACTCTCCCCGCGCGAGCGCTGGGCGGTGATCCGCCATGTGCGCAACCTCCAGCACCAGGACAACTGAGACGCACCATGCAGATCACCGACAGGACATACACACCGGCCCCGGTCCTCCTGCGCACCCTGCGCAACCTCTCGCTCTTCGGGCTGATCGTCTTCGTAGCCGGTCTCTTCCTGAACCACGAGCGCGTCTGGGGCGGCTACCTGATGGGCTTCCACTTCTTCACGGCCTTGGCCCTGGCCGGCCCCTTCTTCCTGGCCGTGCTCTATGTGAGTGGTTCCTCCTGGGCCACCGCCCTGCAGCGCATCCCGGAGGCCATGGGCAAGGCTCTGCCGGCGGCCATGGTGCTCGGAATCATCCTGCTTGCCGGGTTGCCTAGCCTCTACGAGTGGTCGCATTCCAGCGTTGTTGAGCACGACGCGCTGCTCGCCCACAAGAGCCCCTATCTGAACACCACTGGCTTTGCCATCCGCCTGGTGGCCATGTTCGCCATCTGGATCTTCTTTTCGCGCAAGCTGAGCTCGCGCTCATTGAGCAGTGATCCCAAGAGTGGGCCGCGCTCCGGCGCTACGCTCAAGTGGTCGGCCCTCTTCGTGGCGGTCTTCGCCATCACCTACTCCGTGGCCAACTTCGACTGGTTGATGTCAATGGAGCCCCACTGGTTCAGCACCATCTTCGGCCTCTATCAGCTCGGTGGTCTGGCCTCCGCAGGTTGCGCCGTGGCCATCATGCTGGCCATCTACCTGGAAAAGCGCGGCCCCCTGCGCGGCATCCTGCGCGATGACCATGTGCACGACATGGCCAAGTTGCTCTTCGCTTTCACGCTCTTCTGGGCCTACATCTGGTACTGCCAGTACATGCTGATCTGGTACGCGGACATCCCGGAGGAGACTAGCTACTACCTTAATCGCCAGGAGGGACCCTGGTGGCTGCTCGTGCGCAGTACGCTGGCGGTCAAGTGGGGCCTGCCATTCCTGGCCTTGCTGTCGCGCTGGGCATGCCGCAACCGCGTCCTTGTGGTGCGCGTGGCGGCCATCGTCCTGCTCGGCCATGCCATGGATCTCTACTCCCACGTGGGACCGGTTCTGATGGGGAGCGAAGCCAAGCTGGGCATCTGGGAGATCGGCCCGGTGCTCGGCGCCGTGGCCTTTTTCTTCCTGTTGACGATCCGCAACTTGAGCCGCTTGTCCGTGGTGCCTTCCAAGGACCCGCGCCTGGCCGAGAGCATGCACTACCACACGACCTGAGGCGCGTCGGCGGTTTCCGGTGCGGGCCCGCAGCCGGGATTCGTTCGGGCTGTTTCTCAGCGGTGCCAGGTGCGCCCGGCGCCGTAGGCGCGCGCGCGCTCTTCAACCTCAGACGCCCATTCGTCCAGGTCAGCTGAGCGCAGCAGTTGCACCGCGGCCGCGGCGTTGTCTGCGGCCTCGACGACCTTGCCCGTCTGGGCCAGGGCGGCGGCCCGGGCATCCAGCCAGCCGGGATCGGGGCTCTCCGGTGGCGGAGCCGCGGAATCCAGCAGCGCCAGGGCCTCGGCGCCATTGCGCAGGGCGGCCACGGGAGTAGTGGCCAGGTGCCAGGCCAAGGCCACGGTCAGCTGCCGGTGGCCGGGAGCCAGGGCCACCCCCCGCCGCAGCAGGCTGGCCGCCGCCTCTTCATCGCCGTCGGCAACTAGGTAGCCGCCGAGCAGCAGGCGGGCCGGTGCGTGGTCTTCCCGGGCGCCGAGCACCAGCAGCAGCTCGCCGCGGGCCTCGTCCCGGCGCCCGAGCGCGTCCAGAGCAAGGGCGCGGTTGTAGCGCGCGTCCGTGTAGGCTCTGTCCAGCTCCAGGGCGCGGTCGTAGCTCCCGAGGGCCGCGGCGCTCTGCCCCAGGGTCAAGAGCACATTTCCCAGGCCGGAGTGAATCTGGGGATCAGTGGGATCCAGTTTCAGAGCGGCTTCATAGGTGCGTTGGGCCTCCTGCAGAAGGTTGGCCTGGGCCAGGGCCCGGGCCAGGCTGCGCCGGGCGTAGGCATCCGTTGGATTGTCCAGGGCCAGGCGGCGCAGGTCACCCAGGGCGCGGTCTCCCTGACCTAGGCGACGCAGGAGATCAGCACGGGTTACCGCGGCCCCTTGATGGCCGGCGGCGCGGGCGGCATCGAGACGTTCCAGGGCGGCCTCTTCGTGGCCCGTTTCGGCCAGGGCGATACCCGTCAAGTGGTCATAGGCTGGGCCGTGAGCGGTCAACTCGTCGAAGCCCGTGGCCCGGTTGAGGGGCCCCAGGGCCATGGCCAGAACCAGGCTGATCAGCCAGGGGCGGAGGTGTGCGGCGGAGCCGGTCACGCGGGCCATGCAGGGGCCTACAGCGGCCAGGGCCGCTATCAGGGGTACGGCGGGCATGCGATAGCGCGGCGAGTACCAGAAGGTGATCACGACCAGGGCGGGCAGCAGGAAGAGCAGCGCCTCGGGCACGCCCGCGGCGGCGGAGCGGCGCAGGATCAGGTAGCACAGAAGGGCCGGCAACACACACCAGGCCACGGGTACTGGCGTCAGGAAGCCCAGGGGGCGGAAGCCGTCCCGGGTCTCGAGGTTTGCCTGGTACACATCGCCGTAGTTGCGCCCGCTGATAAACCAGCGCACGCGTGTGGCCATCAGGCCCAGGGCCGCCTGCGGGGACGATGTCCAATGGGCCAGGCCGCGGGAAAAGTAGTGGGCGTCGGTCTCGCGCCAGGAAGACGCTCCGGCGGCCTCGGCCTCGGCGCGGGCTTGCAGGTTCTGCAGGCGGCGGTCGGCGGAAACACCGGTGGCCTGGTGGTAGGTCCCGTCGGCTCCGGGCTGATTGCCGTGGTAGAAGGTGATGCCCGCCTGGGAACTGATCGGGATGAACTCGCCACAGGCCGCCGCATTGTGCAGGGTGGCCGGGGCGATGGTCAGGAGGCCGGGGATGAGGATGGTCAGGGTGGTGCGCAGACCGTCGCTGGGGCTGGCGTCCCGGGCCTGATGGTGCGCCCTCCGCCAGCCGGCCCAGGCGGCGAAGAGCGGCAGGCCGACGAGGAAGGTGGGGTTGGCCAGGGTCAGCAGACCCAGAGTGAAGCCGAGCACGGCGCGGCCCTTCGTGGTAGAGAGCGACCCAGGTGCCGTCATGCGTTCCCAGGCCAGGGCGACCAGGAAGGCCTGGAGCGTGCAGTTCAGGACGCGCGTCACGTGGAAGGCCGGATCGTCAAGCGCCAGGTAGAGCAGGGCTGCTGCCAGGCCCGGGGTCGGGCCCCAGAGGCGGCGCGCGGCCGTGGCGAGGGCTCCGGCGGTGGCCACGTGAAGCCCGGCCTGGAGGGCGTAGAGGGCAGTCAGGCCGCCGCCCAGGGCGCGCAGCAGGCCGAGCAGGTAGGGGTAGAGGGGGGCCGAGAAGAAGGGCTCGGTGCCCACCGCATCGCCGGCGGCGATGCGGGCGGCCCACTCCCAGTAGACCTTGGCGTCCATGAGCGGAGCCAGGGTGAAGGGGTTGTCCGTTAGGGCCGAGTTGACCAGCAGGGCTTGCTGAATGGTGCCGGCGGCTAGCAGCAGGCCGAGCAGCAGGCCGAAGGGCAGGGCGCTGCGCCGGTGAGGGGGCGCTGTGGGGGCATTCACGGGCTCGACCTTACGGCGCTGCGGGGCGTGATTCCACGGGGGGTAGGCGGCCCGGGGACGGGCCCGGGAGCCGCCGGCCGCCCACAACTCGGAAGGGCGGCCGTAGGTGGAAAGGGGGCCGGCTGCCCCGTAGGTTCGATCCGATGAAACGCTGCTGTACATGCCTGGGGGGCTTGCTCCTGTTCGCCGGAAGCTCCTGTTCCGGGGGAGCGGAGCCGAGGCCCAATGTGCTCCTGATCAGCGTGGACATGCTGCGCGCCGATCACCTGGGCAGCTACGGCTACGGACGGGAGACGAGTCCGCACATGGATCGGTTGGCCCGCGAAGGCGCGCTCTTTGAGGAGTGCATCAGCAGTGCCCCCTGGACGCTGCCCACCCACGCAGCCCTTTTCACGGGCCTGCCCGACTCGGTGCACGGCTGTACGGATTCGGACCGCGCCCTGGCCCCGGGATTCACGACCCTGGCGGAGCGCTTCCGCAGCGGCGGCTACGCCACGGCGGGCTTCTTCTCCGGACCCTACCTGCACCCGGCCTTCGGCCTCGACCAGGGTTTTGACACCTATGTCAACTGCACTTCCTATGCCCGGGCGCTGGACGAGGCGCCCGTGGAGGATTGGGCCATGGACCGCGAAGTGATGCACTCTTCCCACCGGGATGTGACCAGCCCGGCGGTTGCGGAAGAGGTCAGCGACTGGCTCGCCCGCGCTGATGCTGCCGAGGGTGATGACCCGTTCTTCATGTTCGTGCACCTGTGGGATGTTCATTTCGACTTCCTGCCGCCGGCGGCCTACGCGGAACGCTTCGCGGGTGAGTACGAAGGAACCGTCAGCGGTGAGGACTTCTTCTTCGATCCGACCATCCGTGCGGGCATGCCGGCGGCGGACCTCCAGCACCTGCTGGATCTCTACGACGGCGAGATCAGCTGGACCGACCACCACATCGGCCTGATCCTGAATGCCCTGGAGGAGCGCGGCCTGCTGGACAACACGGTTATCGCCCTGACCGCCGACCACGGCACGGAGTTCTTCGAGCACGGCGGCAAGGCCCATCGCATGACGCTCTTTGAGGAGGTGCTGCGGGTGCCGTTGATCCTGCGCTATCCGCCGGCGATCCCCGCCGATACCCGTCCCCACACCCTGGCGCGTACCGTGGATATTGCCCCGACCCTCCTGGAGCTGGCGGATCTCGCTCCGCTCTCGCCCGCCGGGGGGCGCAGCTTGCTGGCGACTCTTGGCGGGGGCGGCGCCAGCGCGGCACCGATAGCCGCCGTCAGCGAGCTCTTCTCCGTGGGCAGTGCCATGCGTTCGGTGCGCACGCAGCGCTGGAAGTTCGTCGACGACATGGGGCGTGACACCTTCGCCTGGTATGACCTCCAGGCGGATCCCTGCGAGCTGCACCCGAGCCAGGACCTGGAGCACCCCCTGGGTGCCCAGGCCAAGGCCGGTTACCTGGCAGCCATGGCCGAGTTGGAGCGCCTGTATGCGGCGCGACCGGCGGAACCGACGGCCTCCACGGTTCCGGAGAGCCTCGACGCCCACCTCCGGGCCCTGGGGTATGTGGGGGAGGACGCCGTCTCCGGCGAGCAGGACGACTAGCCCTCGGCGCGTGCGGCGGCGACGGCCTCGGTCAGGGCCGGGACGACTTCGAAGACGTCGCCGACGATGCCAAAGTCAGCCAGTTTGAAGATGGGGGCGTCGGCGTCCTTGTTGATGGCCACGATGATGGCGGAGGTCTTCATGCCGGCCAGGTGCTGGATGGCGCCGGAGATGCCGACGGCGATGTAGAGCTGGGGCGAGACCACCTTGCCGGTTTGGCCAACCTGTTCAGCATGGGAGCGCCAACCGGCGTCCACCGCGGCGCGACTGGCGCCCACGGCGGCGTTGCCGAAGGCGGCGGCCAGGTCGTCCAGTATCTTGAAGCCCTCGGCGCCCTTCATGCCGCGGCCGCCGGAGATGACCACGGGGGCTTCTTTCACATCCAGCTTGCCTCCGACCTTGGCGCTGAGCTCCTTGACGAGTTCGCGCAGGTCGCCGCCGGAGGTGCCTCTGGTGACTTCCACCGTGCCGCCGGGTTCGTCCATTGCGAAGGCATTGACGCGGGTCGTGGCACAGAAGACCGGGCCGCTGGACTCCAGCGTGGCGATCACCTTGCCGGCCAGCCAGGGGCGCGTGGCGCGCAGGGTCTCGCCCTCCCGGGCGAGGTTTGTGCAGTCGCTGAAGAGCGCTGAGTCGAGCAGGGCGGCGACGCGCGGGCTGAGGTCGCGGCCGCGGCTGGTGGCGGCGGCCAGGAAGATCCCGGCGCCCTCGTCACTGACCACGGCGGCCACGTCCCGGGCCAGGCCGTCCGGGCTCATCGGGTCATTGCCGGGCAGGCAGACCGCGCGTCCGGCGCCGTGGGCGCCCAGGGCGGCGGCGGCTTCTTGGGCGCCGGCCCCGGAGAGCACGGCGACGACGGAGTCGGTCAGGGAGCGGGCGGCGCTGAGACATTCCAGGCTGGAGCGACGCGGCGAGTTGTCCGAGTGTTCGACGAAGACGATGGCGGTGGTCATGGCTGTTCTTTCTGCCTAGAGGACTTTGGCCTCGTTACGCAGGGCTTCCATCAGGGCGGGCACTGCGTCCGGGCCTTCGCCGACTATGCGGCCCGCGGCACGTTCCGGGGGCAGGGCCAGGGAGCAGGCCGTGGCCTGGGAGGGGACTTCCTCGAAGGAGATATTTTCGAGGGGCTTCTTCTTGGCTGCCATGATTCCCTTGAGGCCCGCGTAGCGCGGCTCATTGAGGCCCTTGTCACAGGTGATGATGGCGGGCAGGGAGAAGCTGATGGTCTCCAGGCCCTGTTCGGTCTCGCGCTGGGCGGTGCCGGCCCCGTCCTCCAGGTTCAGCTCGACAACATCCGTAACGCACGACCAGCCGAGCAGGGTGGCGACCATCGGTCCCACCGAAGCGCTGTCGCGGTCCGTGGCCACGCGGCCCATGAAGCACAGCTCCGCACCCAGTGCACCGAGCTTGGCGGCCAGGATCTTGGCCGTCGAACGGTTGTCTCGGCTGCCCCACTCCGGGTCGGTCATGATGATGCCGGCGTCGGCGCCCTTGGCAATGCACTCGCGCACTTCCTTGGATGCCTCGGCCGGACCGAGGGTCAGGACCGTGACCTCGCCACCGCTGGCTTCCTTGGTTAGCACGGCCTGCTCCACGGCGATCTCGTCGTAGAAGGAGGTCATGTAGGCCAGGTTGGCCGTGTCGATTCCCCGGCCGTCCGGGGAGAGCTTGGGCGTGGCCTCGGTCGAGGGGACGCGTTTGATACAGGCGACGATCTTCATGGAATGTGTACTTTCAGCTGCCGGGGGGCGGTTTTAGTGGCAAAGAAGATAACGCTGTCCGAGACCTGCCGCAAGCCCGGCGTGGGGCGCCGGGGCGGCGAATCAGGCGTTTGCCACCGTCCGATCAAAGTTCTCGCCGAGGTAAACCCTGCGCACCTCGGGATCATCGACGAGCTCCGTCGCGGAACCCTCGCGCAGGATGTGCCCGGCGTGGATGATGTAGGCGCGGTCCGTGGTCTGCAGGGTTTCACGCACATTGTGGTCGGTGATCAGGACGCCGATGCCGCGCTCGCGCATCTGGCCGATGAGGCCCTGGATCTCCTGGACGTTGATGGGGTCGACGCCGGCGAAGGGTTCGTCCAGCAGGAGCAGCGAGGGACGGGTGGCCAGGGCCCGGGAGAGCTCCAGGCGGCGGCGCTCGCCACCGGAGAGCGTGTCTGCCCGGTGGTCCGCCAGGTGGGAGAGTTCGAGCTCCTCCAGCAGGCGCGCCGCCTCGGCGTGGCGCTCGGAGCGCTTCAGCTTGAGCGTCTCCAAGACTGCCAGGATGTTCCCCAGGACGGTCATGCGCCGAAAGACGGAGGGCTCCTGGGGCAGGTAGCCCATGCCCAGGCGCGCGCGGCGGTACATGGGCAGGCGCGAGCACTCTTCACCGTGCAGATGCACATGGCCCTCATCCGGATGCAACAGGCCGACGGTCATCCGGAAGCTGGTTGTCTTGCCCGCCCCGTTGGGCCCCAGCAGGCCGACGATCTCGCCGCGATCCACGTGGAAACCGACACCGTCCACCACGCGCCGGCCGTCGAAGGCCTTGACCAGGCCGTTGACTTCTAGGAGGTGCTCGGGGGTGTGGGAGGGCATCGTTGGGGCGCTGGGGGGAGTAATCCGGGGGCACCAGGCGGGGCGTGATTTGGGTCGCCGCGGCGGGAGTCTACCAGGGATTGGGACCTGGGCGGTGGGGGTGGGTGGGGCAAAGGTAGGGCAAGTGAACTACGACTTCCTTTGGCCCGGAGACGGGCTCAAGCTGATCGCTGGCAAGGAAAAAAGCTGCTTTTCACCCTGTGGATAACCTGTGGGTATCTGATCGTTGAACTCCTGCCCGTGGCGTCAAGGGGGGTCGCATTCAGCGATGGGAAATGCAGCACCTACTTGAGAGGCTCCCCCTAGAGGCCCCCCCTGAAGGTGTATCCTATTGCTGTGACAGTGGTTAGGTCACCAGCGTGGAGCGCGCAGCGAATCTCTCTGCCGAGAATAACCACCTCCCAGGGGGGTGAAATGCCCAACGTGGGACGCCAGCCAGTCTAGGGAGTCGCTTATCTTGCCTGTGGATAACTCGTGCGAATGGAGACCGGCTGCTCCGCAGGTCTCAGTGCACCCAGTGCAGTCGGTAGACGCTCAGGGAGGGGGCCAGGGGCCAGAATACGAGCACCGCGCGGCCGACCACGAGCTCCCGGGGCACCAGGGACGCCTGGACAGGTGGGAGCTTGCGGGCCAGGCGGCCCGGGAAGGTGTGTCGCTCGCCCCACTCATCGCGCAGGAAGATCTCTGGGCCGTCATCCCCGCCGGGCAACACGATGGGGTTTTCCCGGGGCCGATAGTCCCCGCGCAGCACCTCGGATTGGTCCGCGCCGACTTCCGGGCGCACCTCATAGCGCACAAATGTCCATTCGCGGCTGTCGGCGGAGTCCTGGGTGTTGTCCCCGAGCACCACATAGTGCCCTTCTGGAATCGGCCAGTGCCAGACCTTCACATTGTCCGAGAGGTAGTAGATGTCGCGGAAGACGCGCACCTCTTCCAGGTCCGCGCCGGCGCCGCTGGCGTGGATGGCGATGCCGGCGGCCTGGTTGGTGGCCGGCGGGACTTCCAGCTCGAAGAGCAGCTCGCCGTCCACACGCAGGCTGAGCAGGTCGTCCATGTTCTGGGCGTCGACTTCCACGGCGCGTCCGGCTTCCAGGCGGAAGGGGAAGTGGGCCGGGGCCGTGGACAAGCCGTCGGAGCCGTCTCCGGGATTGGCGCTCACCTGGGCCATGGCGCCGGGGGCCGCCGCGGGTCCGGGTAGGCTGAAGCGGTAGGAGCGGCGTCCTTCCTTGAACTCCAGCACCAACTCCTCCAAGCCGGGGATGGCCGTCAGCGTTGCCGCCAGGCGCAGGTCCCCCACGGCGTTTTGTCCGGAGCGCCCCGGGTGGTGGCGCACCTTGGAACCGGTCTTGCCGGGATAGCCGTCCGCGTAGTGATCCATGACGGCGGCGCCATCCCGTGGAAAGCGCATGCTGCCGTTGCCGCGGGCGCGGATCCCGTTCTCGGTGATACTCCAGCCACTGGTGCCGGAGCCCGGTTTCCAGTTGCGGGTTGTTTCGAGTTCCTTCCAGACTTCGAGCTGCACGGGGCGCGGGCGACGCAGAATGCTCCACTCGCCCCCCTCCAGCCCACGCGTCCAGAGATCCCCATGGCGGATCGTCAACTCCTCTCCGGGCATGCCGACGATGCGCTTGATGAAGTTCTTGGTGCGGTTTAGCGGGTACTTGAAGACCGCCACCTCCCAGCGCTCCGGGTCGCGGTAGTGGTATGAGAGCTTGTCTACGAGCACGCGATCGAAGACGCCCGTGTCCGTGTTGCCCATCAGGGTGGGCTGCATGGAGCCGGTGGGGATCTTGTAGGCCTCGACGATGAAGTACTTGAGCAAGATCGCGACGACGATGGCCATGGTGATGGCCTCGATGTTCTCCCGCCAGGGATGGCCCTGCTGCCTGGCCTTGGCGCTCACTTGTCGTCGCCTCCCAGGACCGACAGGAATGCCTTTTGGGGGATGTCGACATTTCCCACCTGTCGCATGCGGCGCTTGCCGGCCTTCTGTTTTTCAAGCAGCTTGCGCTTGCGCGAAATGTCGCCGCCGTAGCACTTGGCGGTGACATCCTTGCGCAGGGCGGCGATGGACTCGCGGGCGATGATGCGCGAGCCGACAGCCGCCTGCAGGCGTACCTCAAACATGTGTCGGGGGATCTCCTTGCGCAGCTTCTTGAGAATGGCGCGGCCGCGATAATCGGCCTGGCTGCGGTGGCAGATGGACGAAAGCGCATCCACCGGCTTGGCGTTGACCAGGATGGACATCTTGACCAGATCGTCGGACTTGTAGTGGGTGATGTCGTAGTTGAGCGTCCCGTAGCCCCGCGTGGCGCTCTTCAGCTTGTCGTAGAAATCGTAGATGATCTCCGCCAGGGGAATGTCGTACTCGAGCTGCACGCGCGTGGGGGAGAGGTGATCCTGGCGCACGAAGGCACCGCGGTGGTCGGCGGCGATGGTCATCATGGACCCGATGTGCTCCGTGGGCAACAGGATCGAGGCGCGCGCGATGGGCTCGCAGAGATCCTCGAACTTGTCAGGATCCGGCAACTGCCCCGGGGAGCGCACCCATTCTTCGCTGCCGTCTTCAAGCTTGATCTTATAGGTCACCGAGGGAGCCGTCTGGATCATGTCCAGGTCGTGCTCGCGCTCCAGGCGCTGCTGGATGATCTCCATGTGCAGGAGTCCCAGAAAGCCGCAGCGGAAGCCGAAGCCCAGGGCTTCGGATGATTCGGGCTCGTAGGACAGGCTTGAGTCGGACAGGGAGAGGGAGCCCAGGGCGTCGCGCAAGGTTTCGTAGTCGCCGGGGTTGGTCGGGTAGAAATCCGCGTAGACCATGTGCTGGGGTTCCTCGTAGCCCGGCAACATCTCGACCTGCGGGCCGCGATGGATGGTCATGGTGTCGCCGATGCGCACGTCACCGAGGCGCTTGATGTTGGAAACGAAGTAGCCCACCTCACCGGCCACCAGGGTCTCGTCGCGTACCATCTTGGGCGAGAAACGACCCAGTTCGACGGTCTCGTAGACCTTCTCCGTGCCCATCATCAGGATCGAGTCACGCTTCTTGATGGTGCCGTCCACTACGCGCAGGTAGACGATGATGCCGCGATACTCGTCGTAGGTGGCATCGAAGATCAAGGCCCGCAAGGGCGCCTTGGGATCGCCCGTGGGCGCGGGGATGCGTTTGACGATGCGGTCCAGCACAGCGCTCACGCCCACGCCGGTCTTGGCCGAAACGGCCAGGGCGTCCGTGGCATCGATGCCCAGACTGTTCTCGATCTCCTCAGCGATCTCTTCCGGGCGCGCGTGGGATAGGTCGATCTTGTTCAGGACCGGCAGTATTTCCAGGTCGCATGCGACGGCCAAATAGGCGTTGGCAACGGTCTGGGCCTCGACACCCTGGGAGGCATCCACCAAGAGCAGCGCACCCTCGCAGGCTTGCAGGCTTTTTTGCACTTCGTAGTGGAAGTCCACATGTCCCGGCGTGTCGATCAGGTTGAGTTGATAGCGCTCGCCGTCCTTCTCGTGATAGATCGTCACCGCGCGCGCCTTGATGGTGATGCCGCGTTCGCGTTCCAGGTCCATATCGTCCAGAAGCTGGGCCTGCATGTCGCGCTTCTTGACGGTACCGGTCTGCTCCAACATGCGGTCGGCCAGGGTGGACTTCCCGTGGTCGATGTGAGCGATGATGGAAAAGTTTCTGATGTGGGCGTGGTCCACGGCGCGGCTGGCTTGGCTTCGGGTCAGGGAAGGAGGGTGGGCAGGGCTGCTGTGAAATCGCGCAGAGCCCGGCCACGGTGACTGACCGTGGACTTTTCATCGGCGGATAGCTCGGCAAACCCGCGACCCGTGGCGGCGAAACCTTCCTCCGTGAAGAGGAAGAGCGGATCGTAGCCGAAGTCCCCGGAGCCGCGGGGGGTGTGCAGAATCTGCCCGCGGGCACGGCCCTCAAAGGTGGCCACCAGGCTGCCATCCGGGGCGGCCAGGGCCAGGGCGCAGACGAAGCACGCGCCGCGTTGCTCGGCGGACAGGCCGGCCAGCCGTTCCAGTAGCAGGGCGTTGTTGGCGGAGTCATCTCCGTGCTGGCCGGCGAAGCGCGCCGAGTGCACTCCGGGGTCCCCGCCCAGGGCGTCGACCTCTAGTCCAGAGTCATCGGCCAGGCACCACTTGCTGGTGGCCAGGGCCGTCTCAGTTGCCTTTTTCTCGGCGTTGCCACGGAATGTATCCCGGTCCTCGCTGACCTCGGGCAGGTCCACGAAAACCTCCGGTGTCAAAAGGGTCACGCCGCTCTCGCCCAGCATGGCGCGCAGCTCCACCTGTTTCTTGGTGTTGTGGCTGGCGATCAACATTTCCACGGGATGCGTCACTCAGGCACCGGCTTCCAGGGCGCGGTTTTGGAGCTCGAAGATAGAGCGGATGGCGACCTCGCCAGTTTCCAGCATCCCGTCCAGCTGGGCGCGCGAGAAAGGCGCGCCCTCGGCGGCACCCTGGACCTCGATGAAATTGCCATTGCCGGTCATCACCAGGTTGAGGTCCACTTCGGCGTGGCTGTCTTCTTCGTAGCACAAATCGCAGCGCACCTCACCATCGATGACACCCAGGGAGACGGCACCCAGTTGGTCCACCAGGGGCCAGGCGCGCAGCAGGCGCTTGCCGTCCATATGGCGCAGGAGGTCACTGAGGGCCACGAAGGCGCCGCTGATGGCCGCCGTGCGCGTACCTCCGTCCGCCTGCAGTACATCGCAGTCGATCCAGATCGTGCGCTCGGTCATCTTCTTGAGGTCCACCACGGCGCGCAGCGAGCGACCCACCAGGCGTTGGATTTCGACGGAACGCCCATCGGTCCGCCCGGCGCGGTCGCGGCTCTTGCGGCCATCCGTGGAGGAGGGCAGCATCGAGTACTCGGCTGTCATCCAGCCCTGGCCCTTGCCCTTCAGGAAGTGGGGTACGGCGTCGGTGTACATGGCGGTACACAGGACCTTGGTCTCCCCAAAGCATGAGAGCACCGAGCCCGGGGCGCGGTTGGTGAAGCCGCGCTGGAAGCTGATCGGGCGCGTCTCGCTGGGGGCTCTGCCGTCGGGTCGTGTCATGGGATGGGTTCCTGGGGTGTGTGAGTGTCCGGACGCCGGGTGCCCGGGTGCGCCGGGCAAAACGGGCGGGCAGTATAGCGGCGGTGCGACCCGGCCGCGCCGAGCGATGCGGATGAATCCGCTCCCTGCCCGATCTGGGCAGGATCCCGTCGAATGCCTATCCTGGCGGCGATGAAGTCAACTGCCCCCTGGATGGTCGTGTGTGGTCTTCCCGCCCTGGCGCTCTGCGGGGCCTGTTCCGGAGATTCCGTGGCAGCCGGAGGCAGCGATCAGGTGGGCTTCCTGTTCGTGGATGTGGCCGCCGAGGCCGGCCTGGAGGTAGTCAATGTCTGCGGTGACCCGCGCCGCTGGTACATCCCCGAGAGCAACGGCTGCGGAGCCGCCTGGCTCGACTACGACGGCGACGGCGATCAGGATCTCTTCATTGGCAACGGCGCGCGTCTGTCCTACATCGACGACGGCCGACGCCTGGAGGTCGTGCCCGCTGGCCAGAGCCGCTTGTACCGCAACGAAGGGGAGCTGCGTTTCACGGATGTGAGCGCGGAGGCCGGTGCCGATCGTTTGGATTGGGTCAACTCCGTCACCGTGGCGGATATCGAAGGCGACGGGGATCCGGATATCTACCTGTCCTGCTTCGGGCCGGATGTACTGCTGGTCAATGAACGCGGCGTGTTCCACGACGGAACCGCAGCCGCGGGCCTGGGCAACGAAGCTTGGAGTGCGGGTGCTTGTTTTGGCGACTTGAACCGAGACGGCACCCTCGACCTGTTCGTCGGCAACTACGTGGACTTCGACCTGAATCAACCGCCGGACGGCGGGCGCCGGGTGCTTGTCGAGGGTGTCGAGGTGGGTTGGGGACCGGAGGGGGAGAACGGCCAAGGCATCAATCCCGGTGCGTCGAACCTCTATTACCTGGGCGCTGGTGCGGGCCACTTCCGCGAAGCTACGCAGGCGGCGGGCCTGCGCCTGGAGCAGGCGCTCTGCTCCTATGCGGTGGTCTTCAGCGATGTGAATGGCGATGGTGCCCCGGACATTCTGGTGGCCAATGACATGCAGCCGGCTAACCTGTTCATGAATGATGGCGCGGGCTCCTTCACAGATGCTGCGGTGGAACGGGGCTTCGCCTTCAATGGGGACGGGGCGCCCACCAGCGCCATGGGCCTGGCGGTGGCGGATGTGGATTCCGATGGTGACTTTGACTGTCTGCGCACGAACTTCGATTTTGAACCCAACAGCCTGCACCTCAACAATGGAGCCGGCCAGTTCCGGGAAGTCGCGGCGGCCGGTGGGCTGGCAGCGGGCAGCCTGGATCGCCTGGGCTGGGGAGGTGGTTTCTTCGACGCGGACAGCGATGGGGATCTGGATCTCCTGATCGCCAATGGCCATGTGTTCCCCCAGGCGGAGGAGATCGGCATGCACGCCTTTGCCCAGCAGAGCCAGCTGTTTGAGTGCGTGGGTTCTGCGGCGGCCGTGACCAGTTGGCGTGATGCCAGCGCCGAGGCCGGGCCGGGGTTGGCCCTGGCCCGTTCGGCGCGCGGCGTGGCCTTTGGCGATCCGGATGACGACGGGGACCTGGACGTGCTGATCGTCGACTTGGACCATGCGCCGCGCCTTCTGGAAAACCGCACACCCCGCCGCGGTGCTTGGTTGGGACTGGCCCTGGCTGGGCTCGGCGGCAACCGTGACGGCTTGGGCGCACGCGTCAGCGTGGAGGCCGGCGGGCGCACCTGGGTTCAGGAGGCCCGGCGCACCCAGGGCCTGTATTCCTCCCATGATCCGCGCCTGGTCTTCGGCCTGGGAGCCGCACGGACCGTGGAGCGCGTGACAGTGCTCTGGCCGGATGGCACGCGCCAGGTTCTGACGGGTCTGGCGACGAACGCCTATCACACCATTGCGCAACCGGCGCGAGGTGCCGGGACAGGTGGCAAGTAGTGAAGATTGCCCTCGTCTTCCCGCCCCAGGGCCACTTCACCCAGCCCTACCTCGCCCTGCCGGCGCTCCAGGCCTATCTCAAGCAGGAGGGCTTCCCCGATACCCATGTGATCGATGCCAACATCGAAGCCTACGAGCACTTCCTCTCTCGGGAGCGGCTGGGCAGCGCCCTGGAGCGCGTGCGCTCCTCCGGGCGGCTGGCGGCACTCGAAGGCAAGTCAGCCCTCGGCTACAGGGACATGGCCGCCTATCGCAACTTCAGCCAGGCGGAGTTGACGGGGGAGTGGGTGGTTGAAGGCATCGAGGACGCCAAGTCAGTCCTGCGTGACCCGGAGCGCTTCTATGATCGAGACGCCTACACCCGCTCCGCCCGCTGCATCGAGCAGGCCCTGGCGCTGATCTCCGCGGAATTCGCCCCTTCCTACTTCGCGCCCCACGGTTTCTCCATGCGGCATTCCGTGCAGAGCACGGACGAAATCCTGGCCGGGGCCGTGGATGAAGAGGGCAATCCCTTCCTGGAGTTCTTCCGCAAGGTGACCTTGCCCCAGCTCCAGGAGCTCGATCCGGATCTAGTGGGCATCTCGGTGACCTTCACCAGCCAGGCCATCCCCGCCGTAGCCCTGGCCATGCTGCTCAAGGCCTGGAAGCCCTCGCTGCACATCACCTTCGGGGGGGGCCTGATGGCCTATGTGGGCAAGAAGCTGGCCCGCCGGCCGGAGCTCTTCGATGTGATCGACACGATCGTGCTGCTCGAAGGCGAGTTGCCCCTGACGCGCATCGCCCGCGCCCTTGAGGGGCGCCGGGGCTTCGCTGACATCCCCAACATCATCTACCGCCAGCCCACCGGCGAGGTCGTCGTGGCCCCGGAAGCAGAACCCCTGCCCATCGACACACTGCCTCCCCCGGACTTCAGCGGCTTGCCCCTGGACCTGTATCTCTCGCCGGAGTTCATCATTCCCCTGGCCATCACGCGCGGGTGCTACTGGGGGAAGTGTGTCTTCTGCACGCTGCACAAGGTCATCGGGCCCGGCTATCGCGGACGTTCCATCGACAAGATCATCGAGGACATCCGCTTCCTCAAGGAAAAGTGGGGCTCGCGACGCTTCTACTTTCCAATCGAGGACCTGCCGCCGAACATGGTCAGGCGCCTGCCGGAGGCCATCCTCGAAGCGGAACTGGGCATCGATTGGTGGTGCGATGCCAAGATCGAACCGGAAGTCTTCACGGAGGAGGTCTGCGCCAGGCTGGCGGAAGCCGGCTGCAAGCGCCTGGCCTTTGGTTTTGAGTCTGCCAGCGCGCGCGTGCTGGAGCTGATGTGCAAGGGGTCTGAACCCAAGCCCGGTATGCAAGTCATCCGCCGCGTGCACGCGGCGGGCATCTCGGTCACGCTCTATGTAATGGTCGGCTTCCCCACGGAGACCGAGGCCGAGGCGCGGGAGACGCTCGCCATGTTGCTTGACAACCGCGACGCCTTCGAGGAAGTCAGCCTGCGCGTCTTCTACCTGGACGACATGTCGGAGGTGTACAAGCGACCGCAGGAGTTCGCCATCGCTGGAATCGTCGACGAGCCGGGCATGGACCTGCAGGTCTACCGGGATTTCTCGACGACCAGCGGCATGAGCCGCGCCCGGGCGCGGCGCGTCTACCTGGAGATGCTCGAGCGTCTGAAGAGCAACCTGCCCGTGTTCCAAAACGACAATCTGCTCTATCACGAACTGAAGTCCCACTACTTCCTCTATCTCGTTCACGCCGGTGGCGTGGGCGAGCTGATGTCCGGAGCCTTCGCCGAGCCACGAACCCTCGGCGGGGCAGACTGCCCGGAAGATTGGCGGCCGCGCGCCAACCCGGCGCTGCGCCGGTTGGCGCTGGCCTTCGATCGCGAGGAAGTGGATCGGGCGTTGGAGCGCGCCACCGATGGCCTGACCTTGCCGCGCTACCAGTTTGACCTGATCGGCGGGGCCGTGGAGGAGGGGCTCAACTCCAGCGTGGAGCCCCTCGCTCGCCGGGCGTCAACCCTGGTCCTGAACGGAGCCAGCGGCGAGATCAGCTGCCTCTCGCCGGATGGCCGGGCCCTGCTGGCATCCTGTGACGGGAGTGCTACCCTGGAGGTCGTCCTCGGCGAGTACGACCCCGACCAGCGGCCGTCCGTGCGAGACTTCATCGTGGAGCTCGCCGGGGCTGGCCTGCTCCAGGCGCCGCGGGCCGTTCCGTCCATTGCAACAGAAGGAGTTACCCCATGACCCAGGATCAGAAACCCCGAGAGGATGCGGAGGCGCGGACGAGCGCCGCGCAGCAATCTAACGCTGACGGAGCCCCCAAGCAGGCGGCGCCCGAGGCAACTGGAAAGAAGAAGCGCCCGCTGCTCTCCTTCAAGCGCCTGGCCGGACGTGACCCGCTGAAGTACGAGGATGTGGCGGACAAGTAGCGTCTAGGCCAGCTCCCTCACAGGGCTCTCTGGCCTGCGTTCGTTCACCCGAGTGGGTCAACGGCGTGCACAAATGGCAGGGGGATGCGTTGGCTCTCTCCAGACGCGTCTTCGAGCAGCAGGCCTTCCTCCCAGTTCAGCTCGCGCAGGATGCCGGTGGCGGTGGTGATTCCGTACTGTATGCACACAGGCGCGTCAGCCAGGCCAGCGCAGGCCACAAAGTCCCGGGCCAGGGCCGCCGCATCCTCCCGGGCCTGATCGAGGCGCCGGTCCAGGTGTTTGAGCAGGCAGCCCAGGACCTCTTCCCGGGGCGCCACTCCCCGCAGGAGTTCGAGATTGGTCACGATGCGCCCGCGCAAAAACTCCGCCGGCAGCTCGCGCTGGAGGAGGTTGAGCCCGATGCCCAACACGAAGTGGGGCGCCGCCGGATCGAGGCCCCGGGTCTCCACCAGGATGCCCGCCAGCTTGGCTCCGGCCACCAGCACATCGTTGGGCCAGCGTAGCTGGGCGCCTTGCACGCCGAGTTCCGTGACGGCCCCCACAATGGCCAGGCCGGCGGCGGCGGTCAACGTCTCCGGCGGAGGAGCCGGGGCGGCCGGCATCAGAACCAAGCTGGCGTAGAGCCCAGCGCCGGCGGGGCTGGCCCAGGTCCGTCCCAATCGTCCGCGCCCGGCGGTCTGCTCATCAGCCAGGTGGACATCCCCGTGACGGGCCGTTCCGGCGGCCACCGCCAGCAGGGCCTGCTCGTTGGTGGAGTCCACACATGCGTGGTGGATCAGGCGGTGGAGCGAGTCCTGGGGGGCTGTGGGGTCCTGGGGGAGCATGACCGGCGAGGATACCCGACCGGGGCCCGCACCGGTGAGGTGGCCTGGGCTGGGATGAGGTTCCGGGCAGGCCCGGGCAGGGGCTGTCGAGGGAGATGGTTTGTGCCAGCGCGAACTGGTCACCTTGTCAGAACATCTAAATATGGGGAATCGTCCAAGACAGCCTGAAAACACCATATAGGTGTAGGCTTCCAGGGGCCCCAAGGCCGCTGCCAGGTGCTTTCAGGTTCCCCAGATGCCTGCCCCAGGCTCCCCGCCCCTTCTCCCCAGCAATCGAGACTCCATGCGCTACAGCTACCTCCTTCTCATCCCCGCAGTCGCCCTCTGGTCCACTCCGACGGCGGTGGGCCAGACCTCTTCCACGGGCCTGGCGCCGGGCACGGCGGCGGCGGGCTCCGGCTTCTGTGCCGACTACATGGCCGACCAGGCCAATCCTGCCGCCTGCATCCAGGCCTCCACCACGCCCACAGCGGGCCTGCTGCTGCCCCTGGGGCAGGATTCTACGTCAGCGCCACCGGTGAGGTGGGCATCGGCACGATGACGCCGATTACCAGGCTCGGCGTGGACGGCGGCGTCCTGCCTGGAATCTTCGCCTCGACGGACGCCTTGGACGCCAGCGCCATCACGGGCTGGCGCCGGCCTCCACCGGGTCCTATGCCTTCGGTGTCTACGGCGAGAGCAACGGCTATGGGGGCACGGGTGTGCTCGGTTGGGCTACGGGCCTGACCGGCGGCTTCACCTATGGCCTCTACGGTCAAGCTGACTCGGCGGCGGGCACGGGTGTCTTCGGCTGGGCCACGGACCTCGCCGGTGCCACGGTGGGCGTCTCCGGCGAAGCGGACTCCGCAGCCGGCGCCGGTGTCTTCGGCTGGGCCAGCGATACCACCGGCGGCTACACCTCCGGCGTCTTCGGCGAGACCGCCTCGACCGCCGGCTACGGCGTCTTCTCCGGCGGCGACCTGGGCGCCACGGGCATCAAGTCCTTCATGCGCATGCGCGCAGGGCGCTGAGCGGCAGGCGTCAGCAATAACAAGAGGGGCACGCGTCGCGGCGCGTGCCCCTCTTATGCGTTCTTGCGAAGCGCGTTGCTCACATGAGCAGCGTGCCCTCTTTCTGGCCGAGCAGCCCCTTGAGGCGGCCCATGACATTGGAGTGGATCTGGCAGACTCGGCTCTCGGTCAGCGCCAGCATCTCGCCGATCTCGCGCATGGTGTGCCCCACCTGGTAGTACTGTTCGATGATGAAGCGTTCCTTGGATGTCAAGGAGCGCGTCAGGTAGACCATCAGGTCCTTCTGGTGCAGTTCCGAGATCGGGTCCGTGGCCTTCTTGTCCTCGATGATCTCGCTCTTCTCGCCGCCGTCCTCGCTGGAATCGTCCCAGCGTTCGGAGATCGAGAAGACCGCCTTGGCGGTGCCGCCGGAGATCTCCTTGGAGAGATCCCCGTGGGAGAGTTCGAGGGACTCGGCCAGTTCCGAGTGCGTGGGCTCCCGTCCGTACTGGCTTGTCAAGGCCTGCAGAGCCTTGTCAATGCGCGTGGCCTTGAGGCGTACCAGGCGCGGAACCCAGTCCTGGGAGCGCAGTTGATCGAGGATCGAGCCGCGAATACGCGTGCTGCAGTAGGTCTTGAACTTGAAGCCGCGCTCCGGATCAAAGCCGCGGATAGCGTCCATCAGGCCGAAGAGTCCGGCGCTGATCAAGTCGTCTAGTTCAATGGAACGGGGCAGCGTTTGCTGCAGGCGTTCGGCGATGTACTTGACGAGCGGGTAGTGGCGCTCCATCAACACATTCCTGATCTTCTCCACCTCGTGGGCCTTCTTCGGGTCCGCCTCAACCGCCTGGCGGTAGTAGCTCCAGAGATCCTCTGTGACGACCTCATCGTAATCGGCCACGCGTTTTGGCTTGGGCCTGATGGCGGTGCGTTTGGCCTCTCCCGTTTCCTGCTGCTTATTAGTTGTCATGTTCCCCTTCCTCGCGGTACTGGTTTTCGTGGAGATAGCGGCAGGCTCTGATCTCTTGGTGTTCATGGGACAAAGCTCAGACATTCAGAAGGGCCTGGACCGGAATATCGCCAAGGCGTTCGCGGCCGGAAAGGAAGTCGAGCTCGATCACAAAAGCGCAGCCGACGGGGGTTCCACCTATACGGCGCACTAGTTTGAGGCCCGCTTCCATGGTGCCACCGGTGGCCAAGAGGTCGTCGACCATCAGCACCCGATCGCCCCTGGAGGTGGCGTCCGTGTGGATTTCGATGGTGTCGGAACCGTATTCCAACTCGTAGGACTGGGAAGCGGTCTTCCAGGGCAGCTTGCCCGGCTTGCGGATGGGGATAAAACCCTTGTTGACCCGATCGGCGAGGGCCGTGCCGAAGATGAAACCGCGCGATTCGATGCCGCAGACGATGTCATAACTGTCCGGGTCGAAGGCCTGGACGAGCCCCTCGATGGAAACCCTCAATCCCTCAGCATCCTGCAAAAGGGGGGTGATGTCCTTGAAGACGATGCCCGGCTTGGGGAAGTCGGGCACATCTCGAATCCACTGCTCTATGGTGATCTCCGCCATGTTCTTGGGTAGGGCCTACTCTTGGGGGTGGAAAGGGCGCTGTCGTAGGTGATCGGAGGTCCGGTGGCGATCCTTGAGGAGGCTTTCTACATCTCCTCGGGGGCGGCCACACCAATAAGTTGTAAGCCATTGCCAATAACCGACTTACAGCACTGGATCAGGGCCAGTCGCGCCCCGGTGAGAGCGCTTTCCTGGCCCAGCACGCGATTCTTGCCGTACCAGGCGTTGGTTTCGCGGCAGAAGGCCAGCAGCCAGCTGACCACCTCCGAGGGCTCAGCGTGCGCGACAGCAGAGCGCAGAACCTCCGGATAGCGCAGGAGGGCCATCAACAGCGGGGCGGCATCCGCCAAGAGGGCGCCATCGATTTCCTCCGCCCCGCCGGGTGTCTCACCGGCCGCCGCCCCCTTGCGCAGGATCGAGGCCAGGCGCGCATGGGTGTACTGCACATAGGGACCGGTCTCCCCCTCGAAGGAGAGCACTTCTTCCCAGACGAACTCCACATCCTTGACGCGTTCGCGCTTGAGGTCGTTGAAGACCACGGCCCCCACGCCGACCTCCTCGGCCACAGTTTCCGCCTCGGCGAGCTCCGGGTTCTTCTCGGCGATGATGCGCCGGGCTTCTTCCACGGCCCGGTCGAGCACATCTTCCAGGAAGATGACGCGCCCGGCGCGCGTGCTCATCTTGCCCTCCGGCAGGCGCAGCATGCCGAAGGCGATGTGTTCCACGCGCGGCTCCCAATCCAATCCCATGCGCGCCAGAACTCCCTTCAACTGGCGGAAGTGCAACTTCTGATCGCTACCCACCATGTAGAGGCAGCGCTCGAAATCATAGAGATCGTGGCGGTGGAAGACCGCCGCCAGGTCGCGGGTGGCGTAGAGCGTGGTGCCATCCGTCTTGCGCAGCAAGCACGGTGGCATGTTCTTCTCGGTCTGCGAGAGATCGACGATCAGTGCTCCCTCACTCATTTCGGTGATGCCCGTCGCCTCCACGCGCGCCACAGCCGTCTCCAGATGTGACTCGTAGAAGGACTCTCCGCGCACCTCGTCGAAGGTCACACCCAGGCGGTTGTAGAGCTTGTCGAACTCCTGCAGGGAGAGCTCCGTCAGATGGCGCCAGATGGCGCGCACTTCGCCGTCTTCACCGCTCTCGAGCTCGCGGAAAGCGGCGCGTCCCTCCTCCTGCAGCGTCGGGTCCTGCTGCTCCTCCTCGTGGTAGCGCACATACAGGGCCAGCAGGGAGATGATCGGGTCGTCTTCCAGCTCCACCGTGTCACCCCAGCGGTTGACCGCGGCCACCAGCTTGCCGAACTGGCTGCCCCAGTCGCCGATGTGATTGATGCCCACGGTGGTGTAGCCGAGGGTGTTGAAGAGCCGCTGGATGGCGGCGCCGATGACCGTCGAGCGCAGGTGTCCCACGGACATGGGCTTGGCGATATTGGGGCTCGAGTAGTCGAGTACCACCGTGCGTCCGGCTCCCTCGTTGGAGCTGCCCCAGGGCGCATCGTTCTCCTGTGCCGCCTGGATCAGGCCCAGCACCGTGCGCCCCAGCGAGCCGCGCTCCACGCGGAAGTTGAGGTACGGGCCGGTGGCCACGACCTCGATGTCAGGCAGGGCGTTAGCCAGGTCCGTGGCCAGCTCGGCGGCGATGGCCGGCGGCGCCTTCTTCAGGGCCTTGGCCAGGGGGAAGCAGGGGAAGGCGTAGTCGCCGAGGGCGGCATCGCGCGGCGATTCCAGGCGCAGAGCGCTCTCCCCCAGGCCGGTCTGGCTGGAGAGGGCGGCGCGGATCTTTCCGGCGAAGGGGTCCAAGGTACGTGGGGGCGGGGCGTCTTTGAGGCGAAATCAGCTGAGCGAAGGAGCAGCATAGCCGTCCCGTGGCCCCGTTGCGACCGTGGCGCCGTTGCGACCGTGGCGCCGTTGCGACCGTGGCCCCGCTGCGCCTGTGCCGCCGCTATTGCAGAGGGACGCTACTACTTTGGGGCCGCTGTTGCTGTGGCCCCATTGCTGCTGTGGCGCCTTCGCTGCCGCGGCGCCATTGCGCTCCGCGACCATGGCGCTCCGCGACCACGGCGCTCCGCGCCCGTGGCCTTCCGTATCGGGGACAGTCGGATCCAAGGTGCCATGGGGCCTAGCCCCAGGATGCCCACTCGGTCTCGGCCTCCTCCAACTCCCGCTCACACTCGGCGATGGCGATCTGGGCCTCCTTCAAGGCCTCCGGATTGCGATAGACGGCTTCCTCCGCGCAGGAGGCGCGCAAGCCGTCCAGGCGTTCCTCCAGGGCCATGATGCGCTGCTCCAGCTTCTCCAGCTTGTACGGATTGCGTTTCCGTAGGCGTGGCTTTTGCGCCTGCTGGGCCGCGGCCCGGCGCTGCTCTTCCCGACGTTCCTGATCCTGTTTCGCCCGCCGCTGCTCCTGTAGTTCCGTGGCCTCCTCGTCCCGCTGGCGCCGGTACTCGCTGTAGTTGCCCTGGAAGAGGCGCACACCTGCGGCGCTCACCTCCAGGATGCGATCACACAGGGCGTCCAGGAAGGAGCGGTCGTGGCTGACACACAGCAGCGCGCCCCGGTATTCGCTCAGCATCTCCTCCAAGGCCGTGCGCCCTGGCAGGTCCAGGTGGTTGGTGGGCTCGTCGAGGGCCAGCCAGGTAGGCGTTTGCAGCATCAGCCGCGCCAGGCACAGGCGCGCGCGCTCGCCGCCGGAGAGCACTGCAACGCTCTTCTCCACCTCGGCGCCCCGGAAGAGGAAGCGGGCCGCGTGGGAGCGCGCTTCGAGGTCCGTCATGTGCGGACAGCCACGGCGCACCTCCTCGAGCAGGGTGGCCTCGTCGCGCAGGGCGCTGGTGTCCTGGTCATGGAAGCCGCAGGACGCTCCGTGGCCCGTGCGCAGGCTGCCGGAGCGGGGCGCATCAATGCCCGCCAGAATGCGCAGCAGTGTCGACTTGCCGGTGCCGTTGGGGCCCACGATGCCGATGCGGTCGCCGCGCCCCACGCGCAGGTCCAGTTCACTGAAGAGCAAGCGTTCACCGTAACCGGCGCTGACGCCTTCAGTTTCCAATACCAGCTCGCCTCCGCCCTCCGCCGTCGGAGGCTTGATCACAGGCCGCCGCACATCGAGGTAGGGCTCCGGCAGACGCTTCAGGTTGCGCAACCTTTTCAGGCGTCCCTTGGCCTCGGCCGTGCGCTGGCTGCCCATGTGTTTTTTGATGAACACCTCCTCCTTGCGCACCTTGTCGCGTTGGATCTCAAAGGCGCGCCGCATGCTCTCATGGCGCTCGGCCTTGAGCGTCAGGTAGCGGCTGTAGTTGCCCGGATAGCGCACCAACTTGCCGCGCTCCAGTTCGACAATGCCGGTCATGGCGTTTTCGAGCAGCCGCCGGTCGTGGCTGACGATCAACAGCGCGCCGCGTAGTTCGCGCACCCAGCTCTCAATCCACTCGATGCCGTCCAGGTCCAGGTGGTTGGTGGGTTCATCCAGCAGCAGGATGTCGTGGCCGGCCACCAGCTCTCGGGAGAGGGCCGCCCGGCTGCGCTCCCCGCCGGACAGCGTGGCCGCCTCGCGATCCCAGAACTCCTCCGCCAGGCCGATGCCCGAGAGCACAGTCTCCACGCGCCGCTCGGTCTCCCAGCCCCCGAGGGCTTCCAACCGCTCGGTCAGCCGGTCGTGTTCGCGCATCAGCTTGTCGAGCGCCTCACCCTCGGCGCCTCCCATCTCATCGCCCACGACGGTGAGGCGCTCCATGGTCTCGCGGGCCTCTGCCAGGCCACCCTCCACATAGGTCCTGACGGTTGTCCCCGGCGCGAACTCCGGCCGCTGGGGCACATGGCCCAGGCGTGTTCCCTTGCGCAGGGTCACCGAGCCCCAGTCCGGCGCCTCCTCCCCCTCGGCGATGCGCAACAGAGTCGTCTTGCCCGTGCCATTGGCTCCCACCAGGCCGATGCGTTCACCGGGATCGATGGCGAAGCTCGCCCCGTCCAGCACCGGGGCCGCCCCGAAGTGCTTCACGAGGCCGTCTAGGATCAGAAGGCTCATGGTTGAAGCCGGAGAGCATACAGGGCCTCCACTGTCCCCGCGCCTCCCTGTACGGTGGTCCCGTGTATTCGTCCGCATCGAAGTTGCGCAGTGGAGCGCTGGCCGGATTGATCCTGGCGGCCTGTGGTCAGGAGCCGCCGCGTCCCACCTCGGCCCTCATCATCACCCTCGATACGACCCGCGCCGACGCGCTCTCCTGCCAGGGAGCTCCTCCGGGCGTCACGCCGCACCTGGATGCCCTGGCGGCGCGCGCCACGCGCTATACACAGGCCCGCACGGTCGCTCCGCTGACGCTGCCGGCCCACGCGTCCATGCTGACGGGCCTCTATCCGCCGCGCCACGGGCTGCGCGACAACGCCATCTCGCCCCTGCCCGCTTCCGCCTACACCCTGGCGGAGGCCGCCGCCGCCGGGGGCCTGGAGACGGCGGCCTTCGTGGCCGCCGCCGTACTAGACCCGGCCTGGGGGCTGGCCCAGGGGTTTGACCACTACGGCTCCGTCTCCGTGGGCGCCGGGACCGATGGCGCGGGCGTACACATGGCGGAGCGCCCGGCGCAGGAGGTGGTGCGGGATGCGGTGGCCTGGATGGAAGGCCGGACGCGCCCCTTCCTCCTCTGGGTGCATCTCTTCGATCCCCACGCGCCCTACGAACCGCCACCCGGCTTCGAAGACCAGGACAGCCCCTACCTGGGCGAGGTGGCGGCCACCGATCACGCCCTGGGCATCCTGCTCGCCGCCCTCGCTCGCACGGGGCGGGCGGCGGACACGCTGGTGGTCGTGGCCGCGGATCACGGAGAGGACCTCGGCCAGCACGGCGAGCCCACGCACTCGGTGCTGACCTATGACACGACCATTCGCATCCCGCTGATCATCCTGGATCCGGGCCAGGGCCCCGATGGCGGCGATGGCGACGGCGGCGACGGCGGCGGCGATGGCTCCGGCGGCGCGGTGGAAGAGGGCCCCGTCAGCATCGTCGACATCTACCCGACAGTGCTTGAAGCCCTCGACTTGCCACCTTCAAAGGATGGCCTGGCGGTGGACGGCGTGAGCCTCTTCCGCCGTCCACCGCCCGCCGGACGCGGCGTCTACTTTGAGTCCTACGCCGGCTACCTGGGCTACGGCTGGGCCCCGCTCTCCGGTTGGGCGAACGCCGCGGGCCAGTACCTGCATGGCCCCACTGCGGAGTTCTTCGTGTCCCGGCGTGGGGGAGCTGGCCCCGCCGCCGGCGGCGCCATCGCCCGCCAGAAAAGGAACCGCCTGGGTGAGCAGGGCGCCGAGGCGGCCCGGGCGCGGGCGGCCATCGAGGAGGTGGCCTCCGGTCCGGCTCTGGAGCCGGATCCCGTCGACGATCTGGCCGCCGGGGCAAGCGCTGATCCGGAGTTGATCGCCGCCGTGCGCGGCCTGGGCTACCTCGGTGCGGGCGCTGGCGCGGACGAAGCCGCCTCCTTGCCTCACCCCCTGGCCGAGACGGGCCGGGCCGATCCCCGCGCACGCCTGGAGCAGTTGGCTGCCTTCTACGATGCGGCCCTGCTCGCCGGCACGGGCCAGCGCCCCCGGGCCATTGAGCTGCTGACGGATCTGGTGCGGGCCTCCCCGACCCAGACCCATGCGGCGGCAATCCTGGCCCAATTCCTCCAGGCCGAGGGGCGCGCGCAGGAGGCCCTGCCGATCCTGAGGCGGGCCCTGGCCAACGGCATCGAACGCCCCTCTCTGCACCAGCGCCTGGCCCTGTGCCTGGAGGCTTGCGGCGATCTCCAGACGGCCCGCGTCCACCTGGAGCGGGCCGCGGCCCTGCGCCCGGGAGACGCGCGCACGGAGGCGGGCCTGGCGCGTCTGGTTGCGGCCATCAACTCCGGGCCAACCGCCGCGCCGCCCACGCCCACGCCGCCCGCACCCGAGTCATCAGGAAAGCAGCCCGCGGGCTCCGGGGGCGAGGCACCATGACGGCACCGTTTCTGGTGCTGGACTTCTACACGGGCGATTCACTTGGGGTGGAGAACACCTGTGCCCTCCTGGCGCCCCAGGCGGTGGAGCTGCTGCGCGCCACGCGGGATGAGATGCCGGCCAAGGCCACCGACTTCGCGGGTATTGTGCTCAGCGGGTCAACAGCATCGGTCGCCGCTGCCCCGGCCTGGCTGGAGCCCGCCGGGGAGTTCCTGCGCACCGCCATCGAGCGGGACGTACCTGTCCTGGGCCTGTGCTTCGGCCATCAACTGCTGGCGGAGGTGGCCTGTGGCCGGGGAACGGTGGTCCCGGCATCCAGGCCGGAGGTGGGTTGGCACGAGATAGCCGTGGGCCATGCCGAGCAGCTCCTGAACGGGCTCGGCGCGACCTGTCCCGCCTTCCTCTGCCACTTCGACGAGGTGCGCCCGGATACCGCGGGCATCCAAATCCTGGCGCGCACGCCGGTCAGCCCGGTGGGGGCGCTGCGCGTCCTCGGGCGTCGGGCCTTTGGTGTGCAGTTCCATCCGGAGATGACCGTCGCCGATGCCCGCGCCGCCGCGGCGAGCGTGGAGCTGGAGAGCGGCGCCCAGGCCACCGGGGCCGGTGGCCCGAACGGCGGCGACGCCGGCGGGCGGGAGGTCGGACGCGTGATCTTCGACAACTTCGTGAGCCTGGCGCTGACTGGCGAGTAGGATCATTCCCGTGCCCGCCCCCGACACACGCTCCCGCTCCGCCCGGGCAGTTTCCCTGCGCCCTTGCCAGGACCCGGCCCAGAACCCGACCTCCGCCGGTGGCTTCATCCTGCGCGTCCGGCCCGCCGGCGACCCGGCCTGGATCACCGATCTGGCACCCGGCCGTTTTTTCATGCTGCGCCGGGAGGACGGCGCCTCGCCTGCCATCCCCCGGCCCTTCTCCCTCTATCGGGTGGCAGATGGTTGCCTGGAGTTCATGATCCAGACCCTGGGGCCGGGCACCGTGGCCCTGGCCACCTGCGAGCCGGGGACGCCCCTGCGCCTGACTGGCCCGTCCGGGCGCGGTTGGCCGGAGTTCAGCCGCGGGCCGGAGCCCTGGGTCTTCCTGGCCGGCGGCATCGGCTCGGCGCCCTTTCTGATGGCCCTGGAGAGCGCTCTGCCCGGCCACGCCAGCGCCTCGCCCCGGGCGCCGGGACCCTGGCTGCTCTACGGGGCGGCCAGCGCCGAGCGCCTCTACGAGCTGCCCGCCTTCATGGCCACCGGCGCGCCGGTCCTGTGTGCCACGGACGACGGTTCCCATGGCTTCCGGGGAAACGTATTGGAACTCCTGGCGAGCGAGCAGGAGGCCGGCCGCATTCCCCGCCGCCTGCGCCTGGCCGCCTGCGGTCCCGAGCCCATGTTGCGCGCCGCGGCCGCCCTGGCGGCGCGGGAGGAGCTCCCCTGCTGGCTCAGCCTGGAGACCTACATGGGCTGCGGAGTTGGCATCTGCAATGGCTGTGCGGTGCCCACTGAGCCCAGCGGCTCCCTGGGGGCCTGGCCCTCGGCCAAGTGTTGTGTGGATGGCCCGGTCTTCGAGGCCGCCTCTGTAGTCCTGGGGTAAGCCGCAGGCGCCGGACCGCAGCTACTGGAGGCCGGCGCGGATGCTGGCCTCGAGTTCGGCCGGGAACCCCTGGCCGCCGAGGAGTTCCAGGGCGCGGGACAGGTGCGGGCGCGCGGCGACCGGGTCGCTGGCCCGCAAGAGCTGTCCCAGGTCGTGGTGGGCCTGGAAGTGATCCGGCGTGAAGGTCAGGGCTTCTTCCAGGGCGGCGCGGCCCCGGGCCGGGCGACCGAGGCGCACCAGGAGGCGCGCCAGGAGGGCGGCATCATCGCTGGCCAGGGAGCGCAGGGATCCCTTGTCATCCGAGCCGTCAGCCCCGCCGTCCGGCGCGGCGGTCAGCTCTGCCCGACGCCGGGCCAGGGCCAGCTCGATCCAGGCCAGGGCCTCCTCATCCAGGCCGGCGGTCTCGTCCTGGCGCGCCAGGGCGGCGGCCAGGTTGGCGTCCTGGCCGGCGAACTCGGTCAGGGCGGCGATCAGGCCAGACAGGCTGGCGGCGCCGGCCTGATCCTGGGGCGCCCGGCCGCGCAGGCCGTAGGCGCGGATCAGAAACGGCATGGCCGCCGGGCGATCGCCGCCGCCCATGACCAAGACGCCCAGGTTGTAGTGGGCCTCGAAGCTCTGGGGCAGCTGGCGGCAGGCTTCCTTCAGGGCGTGCACGGCGTCGCTCTTGCGGTCGAGGGCCAGGAGCAGCTTTCCGTGGTGCAGCTGGGCCTGGCCCCGTTCGCGGGTCCGGGCCCCGCCGCTGCCGAAGGCTTCCAGGGCGCGGTTGCTCCAGACCAGGGCGCTGACCAGATCTCCTTCGCCGGCCAGTTGCAGGGATTGGAGTTCGAGCACCTGCGGGTCGTCCGGGGCCAGGGCGCGGGCGCGGCCGATGAGCTGGCCGGCGCGTTCCAGGTGCGCTGGCCCGGCGGCTCCGAGCAGGGCGCGGGCGGCGGCGGTGAGATCAGTCAGGTGGCCGGGTCGGCGGGCGGCGGCGCGCAGGAAGGCGTCGGCGGCTTCCTCGAAGTGTCCGCCCCGGGAGAGGGCCAGGCCCCGGTTGTGGTGGGCCTTCGCGTAGCCCCGGTGCAGGGCCAGGGCCGCGTCGAAGGAGGCCACCGCTTCAGGCAACTGGCCGTCGGCCAGCTGCACGCAACCCAGGCCCGTATGAGCCTCGTGACTGTTCGGGAAGGCCTGCAACACGGCCTTGAAGACCGCCCGGGAGCGGCCCATGTCGCCGCTGTTCTCCGGCAGGGCGTCCAGGTACAGGTGGCACCAGGCTTGGCCCAGGTTGGCCTGCAGCCGGTCGTTGACGGTGACCAGCACGGATTCATCCCGGCTGCGGTTCGGCGGCGGCGTGCCCACGAGCCGGGACATGTCGTCCAAGCGCGCCTCCAGGGGACGCTCCGGGGCGAGGTCGACCATGTGCTCGCCGTAGTCCCAACCGCCGGAGAGGGAGATCAGGAACTCGAGCTGGGCCTCATCCAGATAGGGGCGGTGGCCGGTTTCCCGGTAGCGATCCAGCATGACGCGGCCCAGGCCCCAGTGGGCGTAGGGGCTTTCCATGTTGGCGGCCACGGCGGTGCGGAAGAGGGCTTCCTCGTTCTCCCAGGCTGGCAGGCGCAGGTGGCTGCGCAGGCCGCAGGCCAGGGCGATCAGGGCCAGCAGGGCCGTGGCCAGGCGGCGGGGCAGGTGGCGGCTGGCCAGGCTGGCGAGCAGCAGGGCGAAGCCCGCCACGGCCAGGTAGAGGAAGCGTTCGGAGAGGGGGAACTGGCCGACGGAGCGCACGGCGGTGAGGACCGGGACCAGGGACGCGGGCAGGAGGAGCAGCAGGCCGACGGTGGTCCGGGCCCGGCGCCGGTGGGCGGCGACCAGGGCCGCGGCGTAGGCCGCGCAGAAAACGAGGGCCGTGATCCAGGCGCCGTCGCCGGCCGGCAGCAGCGGCCGGAAGGGGCGGAAGAGGCTCAGGTGCCAGGGCCAGGCCAGGAGTTTCAGGAAGCCGCCGAGGAGTTCGAAACGCAACTCGATCAGGCGCCCGGTGCCCAGGCCGAAGTGGGAAGTGATGCGCTCGAAGCCGCCCAGGGGGCTGGCGAAGACCAGGCAACGGGCGCAGTAGTAGAGGGCCAGGACGGCGAGCAGGGGCAGCAGGGCGCGGGCGAGGCTTGGGCGTGGGGCGGAGGTTCCCACCTGGTCCGCTGCGCTGGCCGGACGGATGGCGTAGTCCAGGGCCAGGAGGAAAAGGGGCAGGGCCAGGGCCTGTTCCTTGGCGAGCAGGGCGGCGGCGAAGAAGAGCGCCGGGAGCAGGGGTGTGCCGCTTGCTCCGGAGCGGCGCCAGTGCAGGTGGGCCAGCAACATGGCGAGGCCCAGGGCTCCGAAGAGTGGGCCGCCCACGGCGGAGATCCAGGCCACGCTCTCCACCTGGACCGGGTGCAGGGCGAAGATGAGGGCGGCCAGGAGGGGCAGCAGGCCTCCGCCGGGGAAGCCGTCTCCGGGCGTGGTCTCGGCCCGGGCGGGGGTGGCGGAGAGGGCGCAGAAGGCGGCGGCCAGACGCCAGAGGATGAGGGCCGTTAGCCCGTGCAGCAGCAGGGAGAGACCGTGAAAAGCGGTGGGGCCGCCGCCTGTCAGGGCCTTGGTCAGGGACAGGCTCACCGCCGTCAGGGGCCGCCAGTAACCGATACGCTCGGCGGCGGCGGGTTCGAGGAAGTCCCAGTAGGCGGCGGAGAAGGCCTCAGGGAGTCGGCTGAGGTCCGCCAGGGCCGGATTGGCGCCGATCAGCAGCAGATCGTCGTAGACCAACTCGCCCCCCAGGGCGCGGCCGAAGACCAGCCAGATGGCTCCCAGAATCAGGAGCGTGCCGGGGATCAGGGCTGTGCTGCCCCCTCGGCCGGGTGCGGTGGCTGAATCAACCATGGTCCTGATCTACCCCACCACCCTCCCGTTCGCCACCGACCTCGCCGGGAAATGCTGCACCTGATCGGAATCGACCGGCCGGGGCGCCCCACTCTGCCCGGGTCGGCGTGATCTGACCTGGTCTGCGCCCATGGCCTGGGCCGCGGGTGGGGGCATTCGATACATTTGAGACCATGAAGCACTTCAAGTTGACCCGCCGACTGTTCCTGTTCGCTGCCCTGGCCCTGACATCCTGCGCGGCCGCGCCCGGGGTCGATCTGTCGCGGCCGGCGATCATTGGGGCCAGCGCCTCGGCGGGCTTCGGGCTCAAGACGACCATGGCGGATGCCGTGGCCCTGGCCCTGGAGTTGGAGCCGGAAGCCATCTTCGATGGTGGGCGCCTCATGTACTTCCTCGACCCGGAGGGCACCGGCGAGTCCTTGGTGAAGGAGACCATGGCCTTCGAATCCAGCGCCGTGATCGCCGTGGACTACCTCTTCTGGTTCGCCTACGGCAACCACGGCGGCGCGGATGAGCGCTTGAGCATGCTGGCCCGCGGCCTGGCCCTGCTGGACGAGTTGGAAGTCCCCATCCTGGTCAGCACGCTACCTGACATGAAGGCTTCCATTGGCAAGATGCTGTCCCGTTCGATGGTGCCCGACGAGGAGACCCTGGCGCGCCTCAATGAAGCCCTCAGCGACTGGGCCGCGGCCCGACCACGGGTCCACCTCTTTGACCTGCCGGCGCTCATGGGGCACATGAAGAGTCGGATTCCCATACAAATCGCCGGCCGCTCCTGGCCGGTGGATGCACCGGCCACCTACATCCAGGACGACCAGCTACACCCGACGCGCATCGGGATGGCCTTTGTCGTCTGTGGGTTGCTCGATCGGCTGAAGGCGGGATGCGAGCTTGACCCGCCGGCCCTGGCCCTGGCCCTGGACGAGCTGGTGGCGGAACGCGAGGCCGCCGCAGCGGCGCAGGCAGCCTCGGCCCATTAAAAAAAAGGCGCGGACTCCAGGGGAGGCCGCGCCCTTGTTTGCTGTTCTCGCTACGTCAGTCGCAGAAGGAGACCTCGACGCCGTCGGACAGGTCGAAGCCAGCTCCAAGGCCAGGATCGCGGAACCAGAACTGGAAGTTCCAGGAGGAACCGGAGGTGATCTGGCCGGAAGCTTGGGGCGGACTGGTCACATCCAGGCTCTTGCTGGCGATGCCGAAGGAGTCCATCTGCACCACGCCCAGGCGGTAGATGCCGCCGGAGACACACAGGCGCCCGTTGCCGAAGGGGTTGTTCGACTGGTTCGGGCCGTAGAAGAACAGGCCGAACTGGTTGGGCGGGCAGGGGAAGGCATTCAGCACGATGTCGTTCGCCGCGATGGACGGGGTGCCCGTGGCGGTGATGATGGCGGCGCCGCCGGTGCTGTTGGTGCCGGAGGTGCAGTAGTTGCTGATGCCGGAGGAACAGATGCTGCCCTCGACGATCGACAGACTGCCGGAGCCCTGGGCCGTACCCGGGTAGTTGCCCACGCGGATCATGTAGCCGGTCAGGGCGTTGACGTTGAAGGAAACCTCGGACTCGGAGCCACAGGCATCGTCGTTACAGGCGATCAGGGTGCCGCCGCAGGCGTCGTAGACGGCGATCTTGGTGTCGATGCTCGTCAGACCGCAGGTGCTGATCGTCGCGCCGCCGGTGGCCATGGCCATGTAGGCGAACCACACATCGGCTTCGATGTCGTTGGAGCTTCCGTCGCTGCAGTCGGCTCCGCCGTCGGTGTTGGCACCGGTGTTGTCGAAGGCCACCGTGGCCGGGCCGATGACCGTCTCCGCGTTGGCGCAGTCGTCGTTGGCCGGTCCCGTGCCACCGCCGCCAGCGCTATCGAAGGGGTAGGCGTTGGAGAGGGATGAATGACCGGAACCACTGTTCTTCACCAGCACATCGCCGGAGCCGGCGGTGCCGGGCACGGTCACGTTTATCTGACCGCCGCTGGAGGAGAGGCCGGTGACCTTGATAGGCGTGCCGGAGCCTCCTGTGCCGGCCTGGGTGAACCAGGCGACATTGTTGGCGGAGGAGAAGCCCGTGCCGGTGATCGTCAATGTGGAGCCGGCCAGAGACAGGCTGTTAATCGAGGGCTTGCCGGAACTGGCCACGCCGTAGACCGCCTGTACACCGGCGCTGTCATCGCTATTGATGGAACGCGCGACAACGCCATTACCGCTGATCGAGGGGTACATGGTGGCTCCACCCACGGTCGTGTGACCGAGGCCGAGGGCATGTCCGTATTCGTGGCAGGCCACACCTTGGATGTCGATGCGGTAGCCGCCACCGCTGCCGGTACCGGGACCGTCGGTCCAGATCCAGGGCTCGCGGTAGTAGCGGATGCGCCAGCCATCGCTGATGGGTGTCTCCGTGTAGGCCAGGACGCCACCGCCATCGCCTGAGATCTCCGAGTGGATGTTGTCGTTCGAACCGCCAGTGCTGGTGGCGTTGCCCTGCATGGAGGGGTCGAAGTTGGCGCCGCCGGAACCGAGGCCATTGGGCTGGTGGTCGTCGCCACTGCCGTCACCGTGAAGTTCGGAACCCCACTCGATGGAAGCCTTCCAGATTGCCATTTCCGCCCCGGTGTAACCGGGGAAGCTGGCGTGGGCCGTCGTGTTGTTGTTGGCTTGGGTGTCGCTGAAGTTGTCGTAGATGCGGAAGTCGCGCTGGCCGTTGCCGAGGTTGCCACCGATGGTGGACCAGCCCTCGGAGGGGGCAGCCAGGAAAGTCAGGGTCGCCGCCAGGCCGAGGCCGGCGGTGGTGAGGATGGTGCTCTTGATTTGCATGATGATTAATCTCCGGGCTTACTTGCCGCGCTTTTGGGCCCGCGAAACACGTGTGATTTCGCCATCGAGGGAAGATAGAGTCCTGTTCGTCTGCACCGCGTAACCGGGGCCGCGGCCGAGGACCACATCGCCGCCACGTCCGGAGACGATGCGGTAGATACCTCCGTGTGAGGTGTAGAGGGCGTTGCCGGAGAGGTCGCCGCCCATATTGTCGAGCCACTTGTAGAAGACCACGACCTCATTGCCGACCTTCTGGTCATCCTCAGAGGGGGCTTCCGAGTTCCAGACGCCGTTTTCGTCGTCGATGAAACCGCCGGGGAAGGTCACGCCCACAACAGTGGGCGTGTTGTCGACCAGGGAGCGGCCCTGGACGATGAGTGTCGTGTAGTACAGCTCGGGACCGTCCGTGGGATGGTCGATGCGGATGACCTCGCGTTCGAGGATGGTGCCTGCGACGGCGTTGTCCGTCCTGGCGACCATCTTGTCGAGGTCGAGGGATTCGATCTGGGCGGTGCCCAGGGCACCGGCGGCCACTGCCGCCAGGGCCGCCAGGGCGGTCTTGGGTGAGAGTTTCATAGTTGAATGAGGTCCTGAGAGGATTGTCCTTGGGGTCTTTCCCGGGAGGCCTGCACTGAGGCCGCTATCTGGTTGTCCGGGATGGTGGTGGAACTAGCGTAGACGATGGATGGTGATCCGGGGGCCCTGACCGCCGGAAGAGTCGTGTCGGGCCACTCCTAGACGGAAAAAAACGCCTTCGGGTTCCCGGCGCCTCGTCTGAACGAAAAACGATTCCCCGCCGCTGGTCCTCTTGCCTGTGGGCCATGGTCACCAAAGCCTACCCCGGACCTGGCTGCGGGGCCTACAATTACATAAAGCGTTACCCAGTAGTGCATTAGTGCTGATCGTGAGCTGGCACGCTGGGGGGGCCGAGGGGCACCGGCGGGTGGGGCCCGGGCTCCAGGAAGACCGTCAGGGCCAGGTCATCCGGGTCCCCGAGGAGCAGCTCCTGGATCGCCGCCGCCCCGGCGGGGTTGCCAGCTCGCACCAGGGCCATGGCCCGCTCCCGGCGCAGGCGCCGGTCCGTGGGAGCGAAGGCCAGGGCCCTTTCATAGAGCTCCGCTGAACGGCCGTGGGCACCGGTCTGGCCCGCGGCCAGGGCGGCGAGGGCCAAGAGGCCAGGGTCGGGTGCGAGGCCTGCCCGGGAAATGACCCGCTCCAGGCGGGGGAGCGCGTCCTCCGGGAGCAGCAGCTCCAGGTCCGCTCGGACCAGGGCGACCTCCACCGGCTCCCACCCGGGCCAGGCGTCCGCCGCCGGCTGCATCAGCTCGTAAATGGCCTCCACGGCCCGTTTCTCCACCAGGAGCTGGGCCAGGGTTTCCCAGGCTCCCCGGGTGAAGGAATCCACCGGGCCGCGGGCCACGTGCTCGCTGATCAGGACCAGGCCCGGGGAGAGTTCCAGTGCTTGCCCGGGGGAGTCGAAGGGCGAGCTGCGGCGCTGGGCGGCGTAGTGCTGGGCCAGGCCGCTGGTGAGGAGTTCCTCCGGCGTCCCCTGCGCGGAGCTGGCCAGGCGTTTCGCCAGGGCTGCCCGGTTGGCCCTGCGGCGTTCCGGAAGGCGCCGCCAGAGGTCCGCCAGCGCCGGTGACCCCAGGCTCCGTTCCGGGGCGGGCAGCAGCGTGGGAGCGCTGTGGCCCTCGCGCGGGTCGCCGGTTTCCCGTGGCACCGGGAGCTCGGCCGGAGGGCCGCCGAGGAGCCCCAGGCAGAGGGAATCGAAACCGTGGGCGGCCAGGAGTACCTGACCTTGGGGCCCGGGGCCAGCGGAGTCCGTGGCCTTGCAGTCCAGGTCATCGAGGGCATGATCGGCGCTGAACCAGATGACACTGGCGGCGCCGGTGGTGCCGGCGTCCCGGGGGCTGACCGGTGGGGGAGCCACCGCTGAGTCACCGGCCACCGGGGGTGCGAGCACCAGGTCATAGGCTCCTGAGCGCAGGCGGCGGCGCGCCTCCCGGGGATGGACGATGTCGCCGGGGACAAGGTCCGGGGGAACGGCCAGGAGTTCCTCCAGGGTTGCCATGGAACGCTGCCAGGGAGCGCTGCGGTCGATGCTGCGGGCCCCGAGGGCCTTCAGGTGTCGGGCGCGGGAGCCATCCAGCTGGCCGATGAGGAGTACGCGTGTACCCTCCTGTGCCGCGTTGCCGGCGCAGCCCGCGACCTGCCAGGAGAGGCTGATGCGTGTCAGATCCGCGGCGCGGCCGGAACTCGGCGGGGTTATTTCCCGGCGATTCAGGGTGGCGAAAGGCTGGCCCGCGAGGTCGGCCTCCACCGTGATGAGGCCTTCGGGGGTCTCCCAGGTGGCCAAGGGGACGACGGGTGCCACACGCCAGGGGGAGGTGATTGGGAGCGGGGGCAGGCGCAGGAAAATGCCCAGAGCGGTGGCGCCGGTGGCCAGGGTCAGGGCCGAGTAGCGGGCGAGGTTCTCGTGGCCGCCGAAGCGCAGCAGGATGCCCAGGACGGCTCCGCCGCCGCAGATGGCCAGGCCGCTGTTCAGGAGCTGGCCGCTCCAGGCGGCAGCACCGGGCCCGGGGCCTAGGGAGCCGTCGGCCGGTACCTCGCCCCACATGAGCAGGGGAACCAGGGCCAGGCCCAGGCCGCCGCCGAGGAGCAGGGCACCCAGGCGGAAGCGGTGGCGGGAGATATGCAGGCTGGCGCCCAGGAAGAGGGCGGGCAGGACCAGGACCGCCGCGGCCACGAGCGTGTCGTAGGGGAGCGTGCCGTGCAGGGAGGTGTCCAGGCCGAAGCGGCGCAGGAAGCGGTCCAGGCCGCGCATGGAGCGCAATCCGTCCAGGGTCTGGAAGCCGAATAGCGTGGTGGCGGAGGTCAGGGCCAGGACGGCGCACACCAGGCCCTGGCGGTAGCGGGCCAGGGGCAGGCCGAGGAGGAACCCGCCGAAGGCCACGGAGCCGAAGGCCGTGATGAGAAGGAAGACGCCGCCGAAGAGGGTGCGGTCGAGGCCCAGGCCGGCGCCCATGAGGGAGAGGTGGCGGGAGAGGCCTTCCAGGGCCAGAGCACAACCCAGGCCGGTTATCAGGAGGGCGGCCAGGTCGCGCTTTCCGAGGCGCTCCTCGTCGGCGCCGGGGGGTAGCGGGCTGGTGCGGTTCCCGCGTTCCAGCAGGAGCAGGAGGGCGGTGATCGTCACCAGCAGTGTCAGGTGTCCCAGCATGCTGGTGGGGGCCAGGCCAGGCGGCAGGGCCAGGCCGTGCACCAGGAAGCCGACGGCGCAACTCAGGAGGATGCCCCCGGGCAACCGATCCGAGCGCAGGGTGCGTGGGCTGGCCACCGCCAGCAGGCCCAGCACGAGCAGGGCCGCAGAGCGCAATCCGTAGGCCGTGCCCGAGTCCACGGCAGCAACCTGGAACATGTCCAGACCACGCGGGGCGTGCATGGCCGAGAGCAAAACCCCCACCAGGAATCCGTAGAGCAGGCGGTGCATGGTGGGGCAAGGTAGCGGACGGCGGTCGTGGCGGGAACAGCCCTGGGGCTGGTGTCAGTTGCCCGGGCTGGCCCGGGGCATTTTTCGGGTCCCGGCACCCTCGTTTATGGGGTCACGAAGGCCGGGTGGGTGGGGTACCCGTTTTGCGTAGTGCGCCTCCCGGGGCCCTATTCATATATAATGTGGCCAGCCGGCCAGGAGGTGGCCGGGAAGAGAAACCATGTCCCACTCGGAGGAGACCCCTGTGGAGCGTCCGGGCCTTTCGACTGGAGAGGCGGCGTTCTGCGAGTACCTGCGGCTGCAGGAGGCCGGAGTTGCGCCTTCGTTTGCTGAGTTCGCCGCAGGCCACCCCGGGCTTGAGCCGGAGTTGGAACGCCTGCGCCTGGGCTTCGAGACCTTCCGTCCCCTGGCGGACGAACTGCAGCGCCAGATGCGGCTGTTCTCCGGCGACGACGGGGAGCACCCGAGTTTCGCTGGTTCCTGGACGGAGTTGCACGCCGGGGAGACAGTCGGCGACTTCGAGTTGATCAGGCCCCTGGGACACGGCGGCATGGGGGAAGTCTGGGAGGCTCGCCAGCACAGCCTGGGGCGGCGTCTGGCGCTGAAGTTGGTGCTGCCCCGGCGGGTCAACGAGCGTGCCCTCGACCTCTTTGCCCGGGAGGCGCGCGCCGGCGGTCGTCTGGCCCATCTGGGGATCGTTGCGGTGCATGCCACCGGCGATGACGCCGGGCGTCACTGGATTGCCATGGAGCTGGTGGAGGGGGGACGCAACCTGGCGCACTTCATCGATGAGCTGGACCTCGACCTGAAGAGCGAACCGGAGCAGTTCGTGGAGGCGGCGCGCCTCATGGCAAATGTGGCCGAGGCCCTGGCGGTGGCCCACGCTGCCCATGTGATTCACCGCGACTTGAAGCCTTCGAACATCTTGTTGACCCCTCGGGGCGAGCCGAAGATCACGGACTTCGGGTTGGCGAAGATTACGGATGAGGTCTCGATCTCCCACGCCGGTGAGCTGATGGGCACCTACTTCTACATGAGTCCGGAGCAGGTGGCCGCCAAGCGCGCGGGCCTGGATGCGCGTACGGATGTATTCAGCCTGGGCGTCATTCTCTACGAGATGCTCTCGCACCAGAAGCCGTTTTTGGGTGATACGACGCAGCAGGTGATGACCAAGATCCTGTTCGAGACGCCCCGCGATCCGCGCACCATTCGTTCCCAGGTGCCGCGGGATCTGGCGACCATCTGTGCCAAGGCCATGGAGAAGCAGCCCGAGCGCCGCTATCAGTCCATGGCCGAACTGGCCAGCGACCTATGGCGTTTCCTGAATCACGAGCCGATTCTGGCACGGCCGCCGAGTGCCCTGCGGCGCACCGAGTTGTGGGCGCGGCGCCACCCGGCCTTGGCCACGGCCGGGGGGTTGATGCTGTGCGCCAGCGTTGTGTTCGCCGCCATGACCCAGGTGGCCCTCAGCGGTTGGCAGGAGGCCGCCGAGGCCAATGGTGAGCTGGACCGGCGGGAGCTCCTGGCGTCGAGTGAGCTGCTTCTCCAGGAAGGCGCGCAGGCCTGGGTCCCAAAGGCTGTAAATGCCAGCTCCTTGCATGCGATGGTGCAGCGCACGGAGGAGTTGCAGCGGCGGTTTGAGCTGGAGCGGGAGTCCTTGGCCGGGAGCGTGCTGGCGGCGGGTGGAACCACGCTTGAGCTGCGGGAGCGCGCCGCGCAGGTGGCTGAGCTCCTGGCTGACCTGCGCCTGCGCCACACCCTGGCGGAAACGGATCGCGAGGCCTTGCACGGGGCCCATGCGCAGGCTTGGTCAGAGACTGTTGTCGGCATCGCAGCGTCCACTCTCTACGGAGGTCTTGTCATCGAACCCCAGGCCGGGCTTGTGCCCCTCGGCGCGGATGGGGATTCGCGTCTTTTCGAGTTCGCTGTTCCGGCCACGGGGGCGATTCCCGAACGGGATGGAGCAGGCAGGCTGGTCATTGCACCACGCACGGGGTTGGTGCTCGTGCTGCTCCCCGGCGGCGGTTTCACCATGGGTGGAGTCCTTGGGAAGAAGACACCTGAAACCAGGGATGAGTATCCGCGCCACGAGGTCTCCCTCGCGCCATTCTTCATCTCCAAGTATGAACTGAGTCGTGGTCAAGCCGACTTGCTGCTCAAGGGACACCGTAGCACGGTTCCGGTGAAGCGCCTGCGGGATGCTGGAGGCGAGCGGGCCTGGCCCGTGGATGGCGTTACCTGGGAGGACGCGCGCCTGGCGCTGCGCAGCGTGTCCCTCTCCCTGCCGACGGAAGCCCAGTGGGAGTATGCCGCGCGGGCCGGTCAGGTGGCTGGGCTGGAGCTGGAGTCCCTGGACAGGGCGCAGGTGGGGGAGTGGGCGAACACGGCTGACCAGAGCGTGCCGGCGCATCTCCACTGGGATCAGGATCCAGCTGTGGATGACGGCTATTTTCAAGTGGCGCCCATCGACGCCTTGCGAGCCAATGCCTACGGCCTGCACCACACGCTCGGCAACCTGTGGGAGTGGACCCTCGACGGCTGGTACTCCTATGACGACGTGGCCACTGACCGAGCGCGTAGGGACCCACTGACCGGCGCCGTCTCCGCCACAGACCCCGAAGTTCACTGGGCCCGCGGCGGATCACACAAGTGGCCGCCGGGCTTTGCTCGTATCCAGAACCGCCGCTTGGAAGGCTTCCGCACGCACATCGATGACATGGGGCTGCGGCCTGCCCGCGCCCTCGACAAGCACTGATTGTGAGCCGCAACCAAACCAGATGAAGTCCATGCCTACCACCAAGCTCATTGGCGCCCTGGCCCTTGTGGTCCCAGGCCTCTCCTCATTCCCCGCTATCGCCCAACACGCAAGGGGCGGCGAAGTACGCAGCATCGGCATGGGGCGATATCCGAAGGAGGCAACTCCAGAACCGGCCTCGGTGGCGCTCGGCCCGGCGACCGGTGCCGTCTTCCTGTTCGCAGGTCGCCGCTGTTCCAGCGTCTAGCAGCCCCTGGAACACCTCCACTTGAACTCCACTTTCCTTTCCACCTAACCGCTACCATGAAGAACAGCACTACAACCCTCTCACTGGCCCTGGCTGCCCTCCTGGGTTTGGCCCTCACCGCGACTGCCGATCAAGGCGCACGGGAAATCAGTCCTTCAAACTCATCACGCACCGGCGCGGATTGGCACCCCACCGGCGCGGATCGGCACCCCAAGGGTTCGGCCACGCCCGAGCCGTTCACCATGGCGCTTGTCGCCGGCGGCGGTGCGGTGCTCTATCTGGCCAGTCGACGGCGTCGGAAGGACTGAAGCACTTCGCTCCTGCCCGTTGATGGGAGGCCAGGCTGGGCCGTAATACGCGGGCAACAGGAGAATCAACCGGACCCCCCGCTGTCCGGCAACAGCTGCGTGTCCGGCAGTAATCGCGACCCACTGTCGCCCCTCGCCGCCAGGTGGTGCGCCTTGACTCGACACCTGGCCAAGAGTAATCTCCGCGGTCGATCTGGGGCAGCTAGTCGGGGCCACGGACCAGTGCCATGTCCCTAGAGCCTACGTCACAGCCTTGCGCCCTTGAGTCGATCAACGGCTGCCGGCTTGTCGCCCTGGCCTTGCTTTCCTGCCTTGTGCCCATGGCTGGATGCGGTTCCGAGCGGCACGCAGCGGCGGAAGCACCGGATTTGGTCGTGGTTGTTGTCGTGGATACCTTGGCCGCGGGACATGTCTCGCATCTTGGCTACGACAGGCCGACCACTCCGACACTCGATTCCCTGGCGCGGGAAGGCATCAGCTTCACGGATGCCGTGAGCCCGGCTTCCTATACCGCCGCGGCCATCCCCAGCATTCTCACCGGACGCCTGCCCGACCGGCACGGGGTGATAGATTCCTGGCGCGCGCTTGGGGCCGATGAGGTAACCCTGGCCGAGGTCTTCAAGGGCGAGGGCTTCGCCACCTATGGAGCAGTGGCCGTGGTCAATGGTGGGCGCCTTTTCGGCGCTGACCAGGGCTTTGATGAGTTTGTTGAGCTCTATGTGGATCAGGATGCCTACGAGGGCTCCTCCGTGGATCGCCAGGGGCGTTCATTGCACATGGCGCGAGCCAGTGAGTTTGCGCCGGTCATTGGAGAGCGCCTCGACAGGCGTGCACCTGGTGAACGGCTATTGCTCTACATGCACATGCTCGAGCCCCATGGTCCCTATGACCCACCCCTGGCCTTCAAGCGCCAGTTGACTGATGAGCGCTATCCGGGCCCCTATGAGGAGGGGGAGCACAAGTCGCTGCGGAAGCAGGCCATGCGGGGAGCGATTACCCCCAAAGTCGTGGCTGGAGTGGAGCACCTGTACGACGCCAATGTGCTCTACGCCGACCATGTGCTCGGTGAACTCTTCGCCGACCTCAAGCGCCGGGGGCTCTACGACCAGGCCCTGATTGTGGTTACTGCGGACCACGGCGAGGCATTCTGGGAGCACGGCGAGCGGGGACACGGGGGCGTGCTGTACGAGGAGGTGACCCACGTGCCACTGATCGTCAAGTTCCCCGCGGACGCGGGCCCCAGAGATGTGCGTCTCCCCGGGCTGGTCTCAAACATGGACCTGCTTCCCAGTATCTGCTCTTGGATGGGGTTTGCGGCGCCGGAGACAGAGCTCGATGGGGTCTCCCTGGCGGACTATGTGGCCGACCCGAATCTGGGTTCTCCTCGGGGGAGTCTGCTGCTCCGTTCAGTACCCGCCACACGGCTCTTTGCCCTGCGGCTTCCATCCATGAAGCTGATCGTGCAACTGGATCCTGAAGACCCTGAGTTCCCCGATCAGCTGCAGGTTGCCGGTGTTGAACTCTACGATCTGGGGGCCGACGGCGGGGAGAAGAAGGACCTGGCCGAGGTGCGACCGGATGTCAGCGATCGACTCAAGCGGCACCTGGCCGATAAACTGGGGCGGTTGCGGGGAAGCCAGGCCATCCAGCGGGGAGACATCCCCGATCAGGAGCAGAAGCTCATGCGAGCCCTCGGTTACCTGGGCGGCGACGGTGATCTCTGATCCTCGGTTGTAGCAGTAGCGTGCGACAGACTGCTTTTCGAGTCTGGATCCCCCGGCGAGCGGGCAGTAGGTTTGCGGGCAGAGGCTTCCGCCAGTGACCACGCCCCCCGATAGAGCCACCGATAGAGCCACCGATAGCGCCCCGACTCCCGGCCGCGAATCAACCCCCGGGCGAACGGTTGCCCGGCCCCGCCCCACCGCTGCCGGAGTGACCCTGGTGGTGCCCGCCTACAACGAGGAAGGGGGTGTAGAGGGCGTCTTGGAGCGTCTGTGTTCCCTGGACCTGGGTGTACCCCTGGAGATCCTGGTGGTCAATGACGGCTCCACGGATGGGACCGGCGCGATCCTGGCGCGCTGGGCGGAGGCGCAGCCGCGTCTCAGCATCATCGAGCACGCTCGCAACCAGGGCTATGGGGCGGCGCTCAAGACTGGCTTCGCGGCGGCCGCCCACGAAGTCGTGGTTATCACTGACGGCGACGGCACCTATCCCGAAGAATCCATCGCCGAACTCCTGGCGCGCATCGACGACGGCGCGGAGATGGCCGTGGGCAGCCGCACGGGAGCTTCCGTACACATCCCTCTCGTCCGCCGCCCGGCCAAGTGGTTCCTGCGCAAGCTGGCCTCATTCCTGGCGGGGACGCCGATTCCAGACCTCAACTCCGGCCTGCGAGCCTTCCGCCGGGAGCTGGTGCTCACCTATCGCCCGATCCTGCCCCAGGGCTTCAGCTTCACGACGACCATCACCCTGGCCTCCCTGACCAACCACCATCGGGTGGACTACGTGGCCATTGACTACGCCCACCGGGCCGGGCGCTCCAAAATCCGTCCCATTCGCGATACGCTCGGTTTCCTGAGCCTGATCATCAGGACCGTGCTCTACTTCAACCCGCTGAAGGTCTTCTATCCCGTGACCTTCGCCATCTTCCTCACGCTTTGCGGGTTTGTCTACTACGACATGCTCGTGGTCGATCCCCCCAACCTCGGGGACAAGACCGTGCTGGTCTTCGTGGCCCTGGTACAGGTTCTGACCGTGGGCCTGTTGGCGGATCTGATCGAGAAAAAATCCCGTCTCTAGGGGGCTGATTTCAGCCGGCGCGGCCAAAGATGCCGCGCACCAGGCGGCGCAGGAAGCGGTCGATCTCCCCGGGATCGTTTGCCTCCGGGTCCATGCGGGCGGCGAGCAGGCTGGAGCTGGCGCGGCCCTCTCCATCCAGGTCCAGGGCCAAGGCCAGTTGGTGTTCCGGCTGGGTGGAGCGCGGCAGGCGCAGGCACACCGAGAGGCGCGCTTCCTGCCAGGCGAGGTCCAGTACGCGCTCGGCGCCGTCCGCCAGGCGCAGGCGATAGCGCACGCCCTGCTCCACCGGCCCGTCCAGGGACAGGCAGCCACCGAGGGCCACGGTCAAACCACCTGAGACGGCCACTGCCCCGCCGCTCAGGTTGGCGTCCCGCAGGCGGCGCAGGAGTTGGCGGGCTTGGAAATCGGAGAGCGGGGTGGGGGGCGTGGAAGGACGCATGGGGCCGTGCGGGGGTGGGGCGGGGAGGGCAGCTATCGACCGTTTGCGGGGAAGAGTTGACACCGGCACCTTGGGGGCCGGTAATCCCTGTGCTCAGGTAGCCCGCGGCACCCAACCCCATCCCCTTTAGACACACCTCTACCCGCCCCAGCCATGCGACTAGCCAGCCTCCTAGCCACGCCCCTTGTCCCCGTGTTCGTGCTGACCATGCTTGCCCCGGCGCGCACCGTGGCGGAGCCTCGGCTGACGGACAGCGCGGCGCTGGCGGTCACAGAGGATGTGGCCAAGCTGATCGAAACACTCCACCGACGCCGGGATGAGGTGGACGAAGCGGTCATCGATGAGCTCGGCCAGGCCGGCTCGCGGGAGGCCGCCGAGGGACTGTTGGATGGCTATGAGAAGATGGCCAGTATCTACATGCGGCGGGAGATCCTGCGTGCCCTGGGTCTGTACGACGGCGTGGCGGACTGCGAGGAGATAGCCCTGGAGCACATCGCGAATGTGGCCACCGCTTCCGAGGAACCGGAACTCCGAGATGCGGCCCTGGATGTCCTGGGCGCTTCGCGCAGCCTGGGGCGCCACTTCCTCCAGGTCATCGTTGGCTCACCGGCGGCGGACGGTGTGCGCGAGCGGGCCTTCGACCTGCATCTGGCCCTGGGGTCCGATGAGGATCTTGAGTGGTATCGATCCCTGTACAAGCCCGAAAAAGCAGCGGGCGAAAGCAAGCTCGACAAGCGCAAGAGGAAGACCAAGCCCAAGCGTGGCAAGGATGATGAGGAGGCTCCCAAGGTCAAGGTCGTCCACCGTCTGGCCTCGATTCGTGCGGCGGCCTTCGGACGGGTTGTGGGACAGCTCACCGATGATGAGCTAGAGGAGGCGGTGGCAGGTCCCGGGGCAGCTATCCGTGCCGGCGCCCTGGCGGAGCTGATGAAGCGGGGTGCCAAGGGCGTCGAAACCCTGGCAGAAGATGCCCTGGACGACATCGAGGAGGCCGTGATCGTGCGCGCGGAGGGGGCGCGTATCCTGGTCGGGCTCAAGGGGCCCAAGGTGGCCGCGGATCTGATCGATCTGGCCAGGAAATTCATCACGCCGGCGGCCCTGCGCCGGGACCTGGCCCGCCTGCTCTCGGCCATGGATGATAAGGGTGTCAATAGCAAGCTCATCAAGTTGGTGGGCAAGGGCAAGGACTACCAGAAGCTCTTTGCCCTGGAGGCGGTGCGCAACATCGAGGACGGAAAACTGGACAAGGCGATCCGCCGTGGGCTCAAGGACAAGATGGCCAACGTGCGTCTGGCGACCATCGCCCTGGTGGGCGAGCGCGGAGACACCGAGTCCATGGAGGATGTGCGCAAGGCTCTAGGGAAGGAGAAGGAGCGCGAGGCCTCAGTGGCGTTGATGGATACCCTGGGGCTGCTTCTGGCCGACGACGATGCCTGGCGCGAGGAACTCCTGGCTTTTACCGCGGGCGGGGACAACAAGGATGGCGGAGACGACGAGCGGCGCGTGGCCGCCATCATGCAGCTCGGCAGCCGCGGCGTGGCGAATCTGCTCGAACGCTACGGCGAGTGGATTGCCCACCCAGACTGGGCCACGCGCCTGGCTGCCCTGCGCGGACTTGAAGCGGCTCGTGATCCGAGCGTGCTGCCGCTCATCATCGGCCGCCTGGGAGCCGAAAGCGGGCGTCTGGCGGCGGAGTTCCAGGATGCCCTCTGGCGACTCACCGGGCAGCCCCACGGCAACAATGAGCGCGCCTGGCGCGCCTGGTGGGACAATGAGGGGGCCTCCTTCAGCATCATCTCCCAGCAGGATCTGGAGCGCCGCAACCAGGAAGAAGAGGATCGCCGCCTCAAGCAGATCACGGGCGGCACCAAATTTTTCGGTATCCGCATCATCTCCCACCGGGTGATCTTCATCATCGATGTCTCCGGCTCCATGAACGAGCTGACCCGCGGCGAGTTCGTGGGCGAAAACGGCGCCCCGCGCATGGAGGTGGCCAAGGATGAACTGGCCTTGGCGGTGGAGGGCCTCGACGAGGAAGCCCTCTTCAACATCGTCATATTCTCCAGTGATGTGGATGCCTGGCTGGACGCCGGGGTCAGCAGCGCAGAGGCCGGCAACAAGGCCGCCGCCAAGGAGTACATCGAGCGCCTAGGTGCCATGGGCGGTACCAATCTCTACGGCGCCCTGCGAGCCGCCTTCGAGGATCCGGACGCGGACACCATTGTTGTGCTCTCCGATGGCGAGCCGTCCGTGGGTGATGTCATCGATCCCCACGCCATCCGCGAAGACGTGGCCCGCTGGAACGAGCACCGCGGCATTGAAATCCACTGCATCGCCGTGGGTGGTTCCCTCGATGTGCTCGAGTGGATAGCCGAGGACAACGGAGGTGAGTACGTCAAGTTCAACTGAGCGCCCGCATTGGGAACACCGGACCGACCCGGACCGGGCAGACGACCACCAACCAACCGCACACTACAGCCGCTTGAAGACCATCCAGCGCCTCTTGCTGTCAATGACGGTGGCCATCGCCCTCTTGGCCCTGCTCCTCTATTGGGGTGAGCTCTCCCTGGCCGAGGCCCTGGGGGCCTGGCGCGAGCTCCCTTTGACCACCTGGCTCACGGTCCTCGCCATTCACCTCGGGATCTACCTCTGCCGCACCCTGCGCTTCGCCGCCCTGTTGCCCGGAGAGCGCACGCCGGCCTTCCCCCAACTCCTGGCCATCAGCTCCGCCCACAACCTGGCCGCCTATGTGATGCCCGCCAAGACCGGCGAGGCGTCACTCTTGCTCTATCTCAAGGGGCTCTGCGGCATCTCCGGTTCGGTCAGCTTGGCGGCTCTCCTGCTCTCGCGCCTTTTGGACCTCTTTACCGTGGCTGCCAGCATGTCCCTGGTCTGCGCCCTGCTGGCCACCTCGCCGCGCTTCGACCACCTCACCTGGCTGGGTCCCCTGGCCCTGGTTCTCGCTGTCACCGCGCTGGCCCTTTTCCTCCTGCTGCGTTTCAGCGATCGCATGGTGCTGATCGCCGCTCGACCCACCGCCCTGCTGGCCCGGCGCGCTCCGCGCCTGGCCGAGCGTCTCAGCCAAACCGCAGTCCGCCTGGCGGACGCCGTCACGCACGCCGGTGGCGAGGGCCGCCTACTGCGCGGCCTCCTGCTCTCCCTGCCCCTGTGGCTGGGTGTCTACCTCTACTTCGCCGTGCTGGCCCGCGGCGTGGGCATGCCCACCAGCGTCACCTTCCCCGAATCGGTCTTCGGCGCATCCCTGGCGGTTCTCTCCAACCTCTTGCCCATCAACGGCTTCGCCGGCTTCGGCACCCAGGATGCGGGCTGGGTGCTGGGCTTCGGCGCCCTGGGTCTGCCCCGCGCCACCGCCCTGACAACCGCCCTCGGATTTCACCTGGTCCACCTGGCCAATGTCCTGCTCCTCGGCTGCCTGGGCCACCTGGGCATGGGCCTCTCGCGGGGAAACGGCGCCGCCTAGAGAGTGGTCGTCAGGGAGTCTGCCCCAAGACCGCTGCTGCCACATGCCGCCCGACTTCTTCCGCTCCCTGGGGAGCCAGGTGGAAGTAGTCGTACCAGGTGGTGAGGTTCGAGGGCAGCTTGTCTTGCAGGTTGACGCACTGGACACCGTGTTCGGCGGAGATGCGGGCCTGGGTGTCGTCGACACGGTGCAGCAGGCCGCTTACCAGTGCATGATCGTAGTACTCGGTGATCGTTTCCAGATAGGGGTTGCCGCAGCCGAGGTTCCAGAAGATGGCGCGCTGTTCTGGTGTATGTCCCTCGGGAGGACCCTCGAACCAAGGTTGCCGTACGACCAGGACGCGCTCGGCGGTCTCCATGGCGAGTTCCAGCAAGGCGCTGAAGTGCTGGGCGAAGTCGGCGATCAACGGCTCAGGGTCCGGGACCTCGGTGATTATGCGCTCGGCTTGGGCGCGCATGGCGCGCAGCCTGGTCAGGGTCTTGCCGGCGCCCCGCTTGACCAGCACCGGCCGCCGCCAGCGCTCATTGGCGGTGGACAGGGCCCTGCGCAGGGCCAGTTGGCGCGGCTGCCAGCCGAAGGGGCCTTCGGCGTGCAGGGAGAAGGTCTCTTCCTGGGGGGCTGCTGCAAAGTCCATCACTTGGGGCACCCCCATTTGGAGCCAGCGGACAACATCGCTGGCACCGACCATGAGTACGATCAAGTCCAGGCGGTCATAGCGAAAACGAACGGCGCGCAGGATGGAGTAGAGGGCCTCGCAGGGCACCAGGCTGCGGGCGACGCTGCCCACATGGAAGTGGCCCACACCCAAGTGCTCCAGGGCCTTCGGGCTATTCAACTCTCGCTGGAGAACTGCCGGCCAGGTGCGCTCTTGGTCGAGCATGTAGCACTCGGCGGCGCTGCCCCCCACGATAAGGGCGCGGCCGTTGTGCTCCCAGGAGAGGGGCGGATCGTCGCCCCGTTCGCCGTCGCGGTTGAACTCGATGCGCGCCACCGGGTCCAGGTTCGGCAGGTTCTCCCGGTCGATCTCCAGGCGAATGCGGCCGCGGGGCGGCCATACGAAGGTGGCGTTGGTCAGCTTGTACCAGCGGCGCAGGAAGAGCTCCGCCAGGACTAGTACGAAGGCCAGGGCGGCCAGGGACCTTAGGATTAAATCCATCGGCCGGTACCCTAGGCGCGGTCGCGAAGGCGCGCCAGAAGATTCACATGGGGGTCGTTGCGGTAGACGAAGAGGATCCAGATGGCGGCGTAGAGCGCGGTCATGGCCACGCCGCTGGCGAGGGTTGCCTTGTACTCCTCCACGCCGAAGAGGTACTTGCAGGCCAGCAGCAGGGCCAGCGGCGGCAAGAGGCCGAGGAGCGAGCGTCCGGTCACGTGGCTGAGGTAGGTGGCGAGGGGTGTGTCGAGGGCGCGGCAGGCGAACACGAGGACTGCGCTGGCGAAGAGGACGTTGGGGATGGCGGTGCCGAGGGCCACACCGAGCAACCCAAGGGGTCCCACCAGAATCACGCTCAGACCCAGGTTCAGGATACCCATGATCAAGAGGGCCAGGGCCGGGCGCGCGGGCTGGTCGAGGCCCATCAGGATCGGCAGGGCCACGCCGCGCACGGGCAGGAAGAGCAGGAAGGAACCCATCATGACCTGCAGAACCTGGCCCGAAACCGGATCGTAGGACTTGCCAAACCAGCCGCGCAGGAACTCAGGGCCCAGGACGAGCAGGAACAGCCCCACGGGCAGAATCAAGGACCAGGCGACCTTCGACCACTTGAGGAAGATCTCGCGCAGCTCGCCCTCCCGTTGATTGGCGCGCAGGGTCGTGGCCAGGGGCATGACGACCATGCTGATGCCGAGCACCACGGTGGTCAGGGGATCGAAGATCTTGTTGCCGATGTCGAAGAAGGTCGCATCGGCCGGCGTCAGGAACCTGCCGATCACCAGGGCGTCCGACTGGAAGGCGAGCTTGGCGCCCACGTTCAGCACCATGGCAAAGATGCTGAAGGAGAGGATAGGGCGCAGCAGACGGCGGTCGAAGCCCGTGATGGCGAAGCGCACGGCGGGGTGACGGTGACGCAGGACGATTGCGGCGCCCAGGAACTCGGCGATCATCACGGTGAAGATGGCGCTGGCCAGGTAAACCAGGGAGGCCTTGACGGAGAGCCACCAGAGGATCAGCACCAGGCGCAGCACCAGACCGCCGGCGACAACCAGGTTCTTGGCGATGAAATCCTGGTGCGCCTCGAAGATGCCGTAGGGCAGGCGGCAGACGAAGCCACAGGAAATCTGCAGGACGATGATGGCAAAGGCCAGCGGCGCCTCGGCCCGCGTGGCCGCGTCCAGGTGGGACCAGGATTCGCTCAGTAGATACGAATGCTCGAAGAGCCACAGGAGCCCGCAACCCACGACCAGGGAGCCCAGACCCATGGCCAGGTACATGCCGAGGCAGGTGGAGATGACCCGGTTCATGCGCCCCGTGTCGCCGCTGGCCACGTGCTCGGCGACATGCCGCACGGAGGCCATGGGTACGCCGAGGATCAGAAGTCCCAGGTAGTTCGTCATGGAGACGAGCACCACCCAGATGCCATTGGTGTCCTCGCCGAGGGTGTTCACCACAAAGGGCGAGAGCACCATGAAGATCAGGATCTGGAGCGCACTCAGGGTCCAGTTTGATCCGACGTTCTTCAGCATGCGTGGGGAGGCGGGAAAGGTCGCTGCTCGCGAGTCCTACGGGCTCTTGGAGTGGGCGTTAAGTCCAAGCCGGCAATACCGTACCAAGCACGAGGTGCGTCGGGTTAGGCCAAGGGCCCCAGGCCGGCGGCTATCAGGCCTGCGGCCACTGTTCCGGCGGTCATTGGGCCGGCGGTTACTGGGGGGTGAGGAGGCTGCCGGCCTGGCCGCCGTCGCGCAGGATCCAGCGTGTGAGATGGGCGTAGCCGTCGGCGTTCAGATGCCAGCGGTCCACGGAGCACTCCGGCGCCAGCGAGCCGTCCGGAGCCGTGATGGGGGGGCGTTCGGTGGAGACAAAGGCGACCCGCAGCTTCGTGGCCAGGGCATTCAGGCGCCGGTTGGTCAGGATCAGCCGGGCTACAAGGGCAGCCTCCATGTCGCGTTCGGGCAGGATGCCGAGCAGGGCGATGGGGAGGTCCGGCACGCGGGCCCTGAGGGCCAGGAGCACTTCCTCCACGCGCCGGGCAACCTCGGCCGGGGCCGCCCCCTCGCGGCGGAAGTCGATGCTGCCGCCGTAGACGATGGCGGCGGCGGGCTCCTCCCGGGGCAGGCTGGTGTGCAGGCGGGCGAGGAGTTCCCCGGCGCTTTCTCCGGCGATGCCGCGGTTCAACGCCGGGCGGCCAGGAAAGGCCGTCTCCAGAGGGAAGTACTGCACGGTGGAGGAGCCCAGGAAAACAACGGAATCGGCGGGGGCGGCGGAGTTTTCCGCCGCGAACAGGGCCAGGCGCTCGCCGCTCAGGTGGGCCTGTTCCCGGGCCTGGCGCACCGCGTGGGGCACCACCCAACCGCGCAGGCGCCAGCCGCCGGGTAGCACATCGTGCCAGACCAGGAGCGTCACGAGGGCCAGCAGGCCGGCGGTCAGAGCTGTCTTTCGGGAGCGGGTCTTCAAGGCGATCCTCAGGGGCAAGGTGAAGATGGCCGATGAGCCTGTCAAGGCGCTCCACGCCCCCACGCCCGCAGACCGCGGTCAGGCCAGCCTCCGCGCCTCCCTCTTGGCGTCTCCGGCGACCGCGCTGGGGGAGGGCTTTGATGCGGCCCCGTGATTTAGACAGACTCAAGCGTCATGCCCCCCCCCGCCACGGATTCCGCCAACTCCCGGGCCCAGATCGAGCTGCACCGGGAGCTCGCGCCCCGCTATGCCTACCGCTACGGCTTCCCCTTCAGCCGCCTCTTCCAGGAGGACTGGCACGCGGAGATGATCGGCCAGGCCCCCGGCGACTCGCGGGCCGTCCTGGACCTGGGCTGTGGCACGGGCTTCTTCCTGGCGGAGCTGGCCCGCGTCCACCCGGGAGCCGTGGGCCTCGACATCAGCCATGAGATGCTCAAGGTCTCCGAGCAGTACATCCCCGGGGCCAAGCTCGTGACCGGCGACGCCGAGCGCCTGCCCTTTCACCCCGGGGCCTTCGACGCGGTTTTCTGCAAGGGCAGCCTGCATCACACCCGTGACCATGTGGGCTTCCTGGAGAACTGCCGCGAGGTGCTGGGTCCGGAGGGCCTCCTGGTGATGAGCGAGCCCTGCAACGACAATCCGCTGATCCGCCTGGCCCGGGCGCTCCTGTATCGCAAGAGCCCCCACTTCGACGAGGGGGACGAGGGCTTCACGCGCCGCGGCATCATCGCCCTGGCCAAGGCCGCGGGCTTCGAGGTCACGCGCGTCAAGCGCTATGGCTGCCTGGCCTATGTCTTCGCCGGCTTCCCGGATCACCTGGGCATCCTCCGCTTCATCCCCGGAAACACGCTGCTGACGCGCCTCTTTATCCGCCTCGACCGCCTGATCTGCGCCATCCCCGGCCTCGCCAGCATGGGCTTCCACGTGGTGATCGTCGCCCGCCCCCGGGGCGCGGCCCCATCGGGCTAGACCGCGAATACTCGGGATCGGCCCACAACCGGTGGTCTAGCCGGATTGGGCGGGACCACTCGGCTTGCGCAGGTGGGGCGGGATCTCGGGCGTGAACAGGGGCTGGCTCGGGGGACCGGAACAGGCTGCCGGCCCGGACATGCCGGGCGGCGGCGGCTCGGGGGCGCTTTCGGGCCCGGCGACGGCGCTGGCCGTGCGGCCCCCGTCCACGCCGACGACGGTCACGCCGGAGTCCGCCAGGAGTTGGGCCGTGACGCCCGGTCCGGGAACGGTCCGGCCACTCACATGGGTCTGGGCCACGCCGCAGGAGGGCGAGCGCTCCTTTAAATAGGCCCGGCGGGCGCCCACCTCCCGGCAGGCCAGGAGGGCCTCCCGGGCCCCGGCCAGGAAGGCGGCGCTCACATCCTCCCCGGAGCCCGTGACGACCCGGGCTTCGCCGCTGAGCACCCGGGCTGCGCTGGCGGGACCCCCGGCCCCGCTTTCCTCGATCCAAGCCGCCGGGCGGGGCGTGGGCAGCTCGCCGGCCTCCTCCGGGCAAAAGGGCACCGGCACGCGCCCGGTGGCCTCCAGCTCCCCCAGGAGCACCTCGTCCGCGCAATCGGTGCCGTCGTAGCGGCAAGCGCGTCCATAGAGGCAGGCGCTGACGAGGACCGGTTCCATGCCCCTATTATGATGGCTTCCCGGCGCATTGACAGGCTTCCGGAGGCGGCACTATGCTCTCAGGCCCAAATGCGCGCCCGGATACTGCCAGAAATGGCACACCGGCGTTCCCTGGGACCTCATCGGCGACGGCCAGACCCCTCTGGGAAACTCCCCGGGCGGTCCGGATGCACGCCCAGGCCCCGGGAAACCCGCCCTCCACCACCGGGTAGGATCGCGCCCTACACCAGCCCCCTGACCACACACAGCCCCATGCGCTTCCCCCTTTCCGCCCCCTTCACTCTTCTCGGCGCCCTCGCGGCCACGATCCTGTCCCCCGGGGCCCTGGCGGACACGATCATCAAGGTGGACGGCTCCCAGGAGCTGAACTGCACGGTGGTCTCCGAGAGCCTGACCGAGGTCGTCTACAAGCAAGAGGGCAGGAACGCCAAGAGGAAGCTCGCCGCGGGGGATGTCCTGCGAATCGAGTTCTCGCGCTTCCCCGATCAGGTGGACCGGGCCGAGATGGCCGTTATCGACGATCAGATCCCGGACGCCGTGGCAGACCTGGAGGAGTTCGTCGCCGGAGTCGTGGAATCCGGCAAACCCCACCGCAAGCACCCCTGGTCCGGTCCCTATGCCATGGCGCGGCTGGTGGAGCTCAACACCACCATGGGGCGCTGGGAAGAGGTCGTGCAGGCGGCGGACACGCTGCTCAGCACGGCCTCGGACAGCCGCTATGTATCGGCGGCCTTCCTGGCCAAGGCCGAGGCCCTGGGCCAACTCGATAAGGGCAAGGACGCCGCCAAGACCCTGGAGGATTTCCTGGAATTGATCAGAGCAAGGGGCCTTTCCGATGGCCTGCGCCTGGAGTGCCAGTTGGCGCAAATCGTGCTCGACCCGGAACTCAAGGGCCGCAAGAAGCGCGATCGATTGGCGGCCCTCTCCGGCGAGGCGGGCTCGAGCTACCCGGTGGTGCGCAACCGCGCCGACGTGGCGGAGGCTGAGTCACACCTGGAGTCCAAGGCCTATGGCGATGCCGAGGAGCTCTTCGAGCGTGTCATTTCCGACCCCAAGGCCGATGCCCGTACCCTGGCCGGAGCCTACGCTGGCCTGGGCGACTGCCTCTTCCAGCGTTCCGGGAAGGAAAGCGCCGGGAACAAGGACAAGATCATGCACCGGGCTCTGCTGGCCTACCTGCGCGTGGTTGTCGTTTATCGCGACCAGACGCGCTATGTGCCCCGGGCCATGTTCTTCGCCGGTCGAGTCTTCGACCAGTTCGAGGACGACGCCTCCAAGGAGCACGCCCAGAAGATGTACCGCGCCGTGCGCCGCACCTATCCCGGTTCCAAATGGGCCGAGGAAGCCCGGGGGTTTAAGCGCTAGGCGCGAGCGCCCAGCCATTGACCAATGACGGCCGTCCCCATCCGGGGGCGGCCGTTTTTCGTGGCCCGCTCTCTTCCGGGGGGAGGAGTCGCTCCGCAGAGGGCGGGATCAGGCGGGGCTCGGGGACGGGCCGCAGGCAACTCCCCGCAATCGAAGGCGGCAAGAGCTCCGCCGGATCCCGGCATCCCTGTGGACAGGGTTCAGCTGGTCCATGGGGAGGGTCTCCTGAGACATGCAACGGCCGCCCCTGGGCCGCCCCTGACACCCGGAGATACACATGGACCGCCGAACAAGCACTGCCGCCTGGGATGGACTGGATGACCTGCGCGAGGACCTGAGCAGCAGCCTGGCCTACATCTGTCGCGATGAGAATACCGTGGACGACGCCGTCCAGGAGTCGTTGCTGAAGGCCGCCCGCTACCGGGGAGGACTCAAGGATGGCCGCAAGCTCAGGCCTTGGTTGATGACCATTGCGCACAACTGCTGTCGCGACAACCTACGGGTCAGGTCCTGGGAAGACACCTGTGACAAGTACGACGAGCTCCTGCTCCTGAAGGAGGGCGGCGAGCCCATCCCAGGAGAAATCGAAGATCAGGTGCAACTCCCGTCACTCGGCGCAGTCCTAGGCAGGCAGGAGGCAATGGACCACCTGCACGGCGCCCTGGCGGAAATGGCGACGGAGGATCAGGAGATCCTGCGGGCTTTTTACTGGGGCGGCGCTTCTCGGGTGGGGCAGACAGCCACGGGCTTGTCGGCTCCGCCCCCGACGAAATCACGCCTCTTCCGGGCCCGGGCTCGCCTGCGCAAGCGCATGGAGCTGCGCCTGGCCGCGGAGGGCATCCCCAACAGACCTCAAGACTCAGTAACCAACGATTCAACATGCAGCACACGCTGAAACGCCTCGCTTTCTCCCTGTCAATCATCACTTCCTGCCTCGCCCTGGGCTTGGTTCCGGCTCGGGCGGCCGATTCTCCCGGGGCCGGCACGCCGGTCACCGGTGAGGGCTCCGTGCCTCAACTGGAAACCGCCGCCGAGCAGCTCAAGCACGCGGGCTCGATCAAGCAGTCCATGCGCGGCCTGGTGGACGAAGAGCGCAGCGCTGTCCGGTCACGGGCTGTGGCGGCCTATCAGGCTGTCCTCGACTTCTTCCCCGGCGAGAGCGCCACCTGCGCCGAGGCCGCCTTCCGCGCCGGCGAGCTCATGCGCGCCGGGGGGGCCATCGATGGAGCCCTGGCCTCCTTTACCAACGCCAGGCAGCGTGGCGGGGGAACTGTGTTCAAGGCCCGTTCCGGCCTGGAAATAGGTCATATCCACCGTCGTGGTGATGACTCCAAGGCCGCCCTCGACGCCTATGGCGGCGTCATGGAAGATGTCAACGCACTTCCTGGCTACCGCGACGAGGGGCGCCTTTGGGCCGGGCGTGTGTGGCATGACAACAAGGGGCGTGCCCAGGCCCTGCGTCTTTGGGAACAGGTTGCCCAGCATGGTGAAGACCCCATGGACAGGATTCGCGCCTTCGATTACCTGGCCCTGGACCTGATAGAGGGGCAAGACCTCGAAGGGGCTGCGGGGATGTTGGAACGCTGTCGCGAAGCCTTGGCAAGTGTCAGCGAAGAGGAGACCCGGCTCGGTGAGCGATTGCGCAAGTCACTTACGCGCATGCGTGCCGTGCGCGCCCTGCAGAAGGCAGTGGAACAGCGCGAACAGGCTGCCAGGGAAGCGCTGAATGAGGAGCAATCCAGCGAAGATCAGTAACGAACCAAGTCGTCCGTTGAATCTCCGCAAAAAATAAACGCGGAAAAGTACTAGGAACAGCAGTCGCGGAGTTGTTCCATTCCCACTCGGAGTTGTGACGCGAACTTCAAGGCGGTGCCTTGTGCATCGCCGCGAGTGCGCGAAGCGCTTCGATGTTCAACCACGACAAGTCGGGCGGCTCTCTCTGAACTAACCTTCGGAGAGGGTCGTCCGATTTTTTGTTGGGCGCTTGCTAGCGCCCGATGCAGTGATAGGTGAACCCGAGCTTCTCCAGGGTGCGCCGGGGATAGATGTTCCGCCCATCGAAAATCACCGGTTGCTTCAGGGCACTATGCATGGCCTCGAAATCAGGCCTGCGGAACTCGTTCCACTCTGTCAGGATAATCAGGGCATCGGCGCCCTGCAGGGCCTCCATGGGGCGTTCGGTGTAGTCAATGCGATCGCCGAGGTAATGGCGCCGGGACTCGTTCATGGCCTCCGGATCGTAGGCGACCACCTTGGCTCCGGCGGCCAGCAGGGCGTCAATCACGACCAGGGCGGGGGCCTCGCGCATGTCGTCGGTGTTGGGCTTGAAGGCCAGGCCCCAGACGGCGAAGCGCCGGCCGCTGAGATCGGCGCCGAAGTGCTCGGTCACGCGGTCGGCGATGATCCGTTTTTGGCTCTCGTTGACAGCCTCCACGGCCCGCAGGATGCGGAAGTCATAGCCGTTATCCTCGGCGGTCTTGAAGACGGCCTGCACATCCTTGGGGAAGCAGGAGCCGCCGTAGCCAATCCCGGAGAAGAGAAACTTGGCTCCGATGCGTTCGTCCGAGCCGATGCCCCGGCGCACTGCGTCCACATCGGCGCCGAGCAAGGTGCACAGGTTGGCGACCTCGTTCATGAAGGAGATGCGTGTGGCCAGCATGGAGTTGGCGGCGTACTTGGTCAGCTCCGCGGAGCGCACATCCATGTGCAGGATTGGGTTGCCGGTGCGCACGAAGGGCTCGTAGAGTTCGTCCATGACCTCCGAGGCCCGCAGCCGGTCGCTGCCGATCACCACGCGGTCCGGGCGCAAGAAATCGTCGATGGCGGCACCTTCCTTCAGGAACTCCGGGTTGCTGACCACATCGAATTCCTCGTCGGTCAGCTCGCGCATGGCCTCGCGCACCTTGTCCGCCGTGCCCACGGGGACCGTCGACTTGTCGACGATGACCGTATAGCCGTTGAGCAATACGGCCGCTGAGCGGGCGGCGGCCAGGACGTACTTGAGGTCTGCGCTGCCATCCTCGCCCGGGGGCGTGCCGACGGCGATGAAAACCACCTGGGCCTGGGGAATGGCCTCTTCATAGTCCGTCGTGAACTTGAGCCGACCGTCGTGCACGTTGCGTTTCAGGATCTCCTCCAGGCCGGGCTCGTAGATAGGGACCTCGCTCCGCTTGAGGCCTTCGATTTTCTTCTGGTCAATGTCGAGGCAGACGACGGAGTTGCCGCTTTCGGCGAAGCAGGTGCCCGCGACGAGGCCTACGTAGCCGGTTCCGATGACAGCGATGCGCATGGGAGTTCTGAGGAGTCTGGTGGGGGATTGCTGGAGCGGGAGGGCCCGGCAGGATAACCTCTGGCCCGCCGGGGGCGGCAAGGACCTTGCGGTCGCCGCTTGTCCCTGGCTTATCGGGCGATTAACTCAGTGGCTAGAGTGCCTCCCTTACAAGGAGGAAGTCGGGGGTTCAAATCCCTCATCGCCCACCACAGGAGGCCCGCGCCCCCGGGCAAGTACGCTTTATTCCTGTTGTTTTTGTGTCCTATTCGGGCAGCACTTTGATGCTGGCGGGTTCGCAGACATCCGCGAAGCGATGGGTTCCCCGGGCTCCGGGGTTGGTGAGGTGGGCCCGGACCAGGCGTATGGCAGGCTTCCCCTCTGGCGGATGCCCGGCTGCGCTATCGCCCCCATCCGTCCCGGGAGGCCATTCCGTGGGCAGGGTCCCCTCCACCAGCAGCATGGAGCGGGAGCCCGTGGGGGCCAGCAGCAGGCTCATGCGCGCGTGTACGCCCTGGTCCGCCGTCCAGGTCCCCGCCGGGCTCAGATTCCAGCGCTGTCCGATCTCGTCGAAGGCCTCCACGGTCAGGTCCGCCAGCTGTTGGTGGCCCGGATGCTGGACTTCCACCCGCAGTTGCCCGCCAGAAATGCCAACTGCCAGGGCCGGAGCCCGCCCCAGGGCTCGCCGGCGCAGGAAAAAGAGGGCCGTGCCCCGGTGCTGATCCGGGCGCCGCCGCCGCTCGCCCAGGGGCACTCCGACCAGTTCATACTGACCGAGGGCGGCCGCGATCTCTTGCAGGCGTCCGGGGCTGAAAGCCTCGCTATCCAGGCTCCGCAGCCAGTCCCTTGCTATGTCCTCTTCCGTGGGCGTGCGCACCAGGGGAGTCGTGGTGAAGATCACGTAGTCGGCCCCCTGGTCCAGGGCCCGGACCGCATCCACCCGGTGGGGGCCAGCCCAGGGCAGCAGCGCCTCCCGGCCCGGGGCCAGCGTGGCGCGCCCCAGGAAGTCCAGGGTGGGCATGCGCGAGAGGTAGGCGATGGCTCCGGGCCAGGGTGTCAGGATGGTCTCCTCCGGGTCCGCGTGTTCTCGCAGGAAGTTCCCCAGGCGTCGCAGGCGTGAGGTGCGTTCAAGTTCGTCGGCCAGGGCCAGGCGCCCGAGGACCTTGCGCCGGCCCGGGGCCGCCGGGGCGCTGGTCGTCTGCCAGGTCCGGGCCGGGCCCTCCAGGGGCAGGGGACCCAGGTCGCCCGGGAAGCGGCTGGCGAAGATAGATCCCAAAATGCCCACGAGAACCACGGTCCAAGCCGCCTTTTCCGTGCCCCAGCGCTCGCTGTCCAGGATCGTGAAGAGTGCCTCCTGCACGGCCAGGAAGAGCAGCGGCATGGCCGGCAGGGCAGATTGCAGGAAAGGCTGATCGCCGCCGCCCTGGAGCACGATGGCCGCCAGGTAGGCCAGGGCCAGTGCCAGGGCCTGGCCGCCCAGGCGCGACAGGCGTCCCAGGGTCCAGAGAATCAGGGGCCCCAGGCCGAGCAGCGGTGAGACCGAGCTGCGCCCCAGTTCCCAGAGCCAGAGCAGGCCCAGTTGCACCCGTCCGGAAGATGCCTCGGGAGCGCCCGGCAGGGCCTCCCGCAGGGTGCCCAGGATGGTCCCGACAGCTGGCGGCAGGGCCCCCTGGCCGAGGCGCGTGCGCAGGAAACCCTCGGCACAGATCAAGACCAGGACTGGCAGGATGGCCAGGAAGGAGGGACGTGTCTCGCCGTCGATCGGCCGTCGCCGGATGGCCCAGACCAGGGCCAGGCAGACGGGGAAGGTGAGGGCCGCTTCCGGTCGCGTGAACCACAGGGCCACCAGGGCCATGGCCAGTGCGCGGTTCCAGCCGCGCCTCAGGCAGTAGAGGACGCCCACCAGGAGCGCCGCCACCAGGGTCGTCTCCGTGCCCGCCGCCGCCGCCGAAGCCATGGCCCCCAGGGTCACCAGCAGCGTGGGGGCGACCAGCCCCGCCAGGCGCGAGCCGCTGAAGCGCATCACCAGGCCCAGGGTGGCCACGGCGGCTCCCATGCTGGCCACCTGGGCGAAGGTGGTCACTGGAACAGGCAGCGCCTCGCCCAGGGCGCTCACCAGGACCCACAGGGGCGAGGGCGTGCTGTCCAGGCCGAAGAGCCCCACGCCCCAGGAGAAGTCGCCCTCAAGGGCCAGGCTGCGCCCCAACCTGAAGGTCGCGTGTGCTGCCTCAAAGGGCGCCGCCAGGGCCCCGTCGCCGGCCGTGTGCAGGGCCAGGGCATGGGCCAGCAACGTGGCAATGGCCACCAGGGTCGCGACGGCGCGGTTCATGGCCCGAGCCTACTCCGCCAGGGTCCGAATCTGTACCTCGCAGGGGAAGCCCTGTTCGCGGGGTTGTTCCCGACGCCGCTCGTGCAGACTGCTGCACAGGACGCGCTCGACGGCCGTCAGGCCAGCACAAGGGGCGGGCGCGCCGTCCTTGCGCGGCTGCGCTAGCCGCCCCCCGGCCCCGCCTACCTCGACTGGCTCCCGAAGGCGCGTTGAAACCGACCGTGCCTTGGCCCGGTCAAAGCGCTGCGGCTTCAACAGACTGCTGTTCCGTTTCGGCGAGGGCGGCGGCTTCGAGTTCCTCGACACCGAGTTCCTGCTCCGCGCGCAGACACAGTTCGAGGCGGCCGCGGATGACCGGGCGCGGGGGCATGAAGACGGTGCAGCAGTCCGGTTCGGGGATGATGGATGTGTCGAAGGTGCCGATGCGGCGGGCGAGGTCGATGGCTTCGCCCTTGTCGTAGGTCAAAAGGGGCCGCAGCACCGGCAGGCCGGCGGCCTCCTCGATGCAGGTCATGTTCTCCAGGGTCTGGCTGGCGACCTGGCCCAGGGATTCGCCGGTGATGAGGGCGCCGGCGCGTTCCCGGCGGGCGATGGCGGTGGCGATGCGCTGCATGAAGCGGCGGTAGAGCACGGTGCGATAGGCGGCCGGAGCGCGCTCGCGGATGGTCTCCTGTATGCGCGTGAAGGGCACCACATGGAGCTGGCTGGTCGGCTGGTAGCGGGCGAGGATGCGCACCAGGTCGACGATCTTCTTGCGCGATGAGTCGCCGATGTAGGGTGGCGAGTGGAAGGACACATAGGAGACGGACAGGCCGCGCTTCATGGCGAGCCATGAGGCCGCCGGTGAGTCGATACCGCCGGAGAGCAGGCTGACGGCGTGGCCCAGGGTGCCCACGGGCAGGCCGCCGGGACCGGGGACGCGCGTCACGAAGATGTAGCTGGCCTCGGAGCGGATATCGATGCCGACTTCGAGCTGCGCGCCGCGCAGCTTGACCTGGACCTCTTCCGGGCCGGGCAGGATGTGCTCGGCCACATGCTTGTCCATCTCCACGGAGTTCATGGGGAAGGTCTTGTCTGCGCGGGAGGTCTTGATGCGGACCGTGGTGGGCAGCCCGGAGGCCCGCGCCGCCAGGGCGTCCGCCAGGACCTCGCGCGCCAGGGCCACGATGTCCTGGGGGCGACTGGGGCAGCTCCAGGCCGGCGAGAGCGAAACCAGCCCGAAGACATCTTTGACCCGTTCCGCCACCTCTTCCACGCGGCCCTCGGGGATGATGGCCACGCGCCCGCCGAGGGTCGTCACCCGCGTGGGGGCGATTTCCGTGGCAGCCTGCCGCAGGTTGTGGCGCAGGGCCTTCTCGAAGAAGCCGCGGTTGCCCTTCTTGAGGGCGATCTCACCGAAGCGCGCCAGGATCAGATCCGGGGGGGCGAGGGTCACCGGGGGCCGCCTTCGCCTTCTCGTTCAGAGCCGGGTGAGGTCGCCCGCTCCAGCTTTGGCCGCAACTCCACCAGGGCGTCGAGCAGTCGCTGGATGTCCTGGGCCGTGGTCCGGTGGCTGAAGGAGATGCGCAGGAGACGCCGGGCTTCTTCCGTGCCGAGGCCCAGGGCGGCCAGGGCGGGGGAGATGTGCTGGTCTGATGCTTGACAGGCGCTGCCGGCGGAAACGACCACGCCGCGCTCCTCGAGATGGTGCATGAGCACCTCCGCGGGCGGGCCGTCGAAGACCGCCGCCAGGATCGAGGGCAAGGGCGGTCGGGCCCCGGTGCCGGGGGTCAGAATGCGCACCCCGGTGAGGTCCGTCAGGCCCGTCAAGAGGGCCGCGCGCAGCTCCTCGAAGCGCGCCTGGGTCGTTCCCCGGCGCTCCTCGGCCCGGGCCGCTGCTTCACCGAAGCCGACGATGCCAGCCACATTTTCGGTGCCGGAGCGCAGGCCGCTCTCCTGGCCGCCGCCCCTGAAAAGGGGCTTGAGGCCGGCCTTCCCGGCTGTTCCCGAGGCCGGCGCGGCGCAGGCCAGGGCGCCGACGCCCTGGGGACCGTGGAGCTTGTGGGCGCTGGTGGCCAGGGAATCGGCCCCCAGGGCCGCCAGGGACAGCTCCAGTTTTCCGAGGCCCTGGACCGCGTCCACATGGAGCCAGGCTCCGGGGGCGACGGCGCGCACCCGGCGAGCCAGTTCGCGCACCGGGTAGACCGTGCCGAGCTCGTTGCTCACCAGCATCTGGGCCACCAGGACGGTATTCGGGCGCAGGCGGGCGCTGCAATCGTCGAGGTCCAGGCCGCCGTCAGCGGCGAGGCCGGCGAACTCCACCTCAAAGCCCTCGTCCCCCAGCGCCAGGGCGGCCTCGCGCACGCTGGGATGTTCCGTGGGCCCGATCAGGATGTGTCCGGCACCCTTCCCAATGACTCCGTCTCCGGCCCCGGCCACCCGCCGCGCCCGGGCTGCGCCGAAGACGGCCAGGTTGTTGGCCTCCGTTCCACCACCGGTGAAGACGACACCGGCAGCCGGGGCGCCCAGGACTCGGGCCAGCCGGCGCCGGGCACGGTCCACGGCCTCCGCCGCGGCCACACCGCGCCGACAGCGGGCGGAGGGGTTGCCGAAGGAGGCCCCGGGACCGGCCAGCCAGGGGGCCATGGCGGCGAAAACCTCCTCGTCCAGGGGGGTCGTGGCGGCGTTGTCCAGATAGGTCTCGTGCATGGGCGCTACACCCTACCCTCGGGGGCGGTCCGGGGCAGTTTTTTCCTGCTGCTCACGGGGTTGGTTCTGGCCCGGGCAGAGCCGGCGGGAGGAGTCCTCAGCGGATGGAGACAGGATCGAAATCCACCGTCAGCACCGCCCGTTCGCGCACGGCGACCACCTGTTCCTCGGAGCCCGCCCCGGCGCGCAGCTCGATGCGGTAGGTGCCCGCAGGCAGGTCGCGAATGCGGAAGCTACCGTCGGCCTCCGTGGCAACCGGCGGCCAATGCCGGGTGGGAACCACGCGTGCGGGCTCGGTTTGCTGCTCGGGGTTGTCCCGGCGCACGGTGACCATGGCACCGGCCAACTGGCCCTGTTCGCTGCCCAGGATGCGGCCGCGGATTTCTCCGGCTGCGATGGGCAGGATCAGATCCTCTTCGGCCGCATGCGGGTGCTCGATGGTACGCGGGGCGGAATCCAGGGGCTGGGTCAGGTCCGGCCAGCTGCCTCCGCGGGCCCAGGGGGGCAGGACCAGAATCCGGTAGGCGCCGGCCTGCAACTCGGGCAACTCGAAGGCGCCATCGCTCTCCAGCGGCCAGCGCAGGGCGAAGGGTGCACCGAAGGTGTCGGCGGCGGCGGTGGGGAGCAGGGCCAGCTCATAGCCGTCGAGGTCATCCCCGGGGGCGGCGGGCAGGACCCGGCCGCGCAGGGGTGCGAGGCTTGCGGCGGGGAGCTCTGCGGGCTCCGGCAGGGGGGCGCCCGGGTGCAGAACGGCGCCTGCGGCGGCGTCCTCCACGGTCAGGCGCCGGTTTTCATGGCCCGGGGCGATGATGGTGAGCTCCCAAGGGGGCGCTAGTAGCTCGGTCAGGCGGTAGTCGCCGTTCGCAGCGCTGCGGCACCAGGCCGGGCGCCGGCCGGCCTCGGCGAAGATCAGGGCGGAGTCCAGGGGCGCGCCGTCCGCGGTCAGGAGGCGTCCCTGGAGGATGTCGGTCCGGCGCTCGAAGGCCAGGAGCGGCAGGGGCGCGGCGGCCTGGGCCGCGTCCTCGCCCAGGGGCAGGGGGAAATCGGCGCCCACCTCGCGCTCGGGCCGCAGGCAGAGGGCGAAAACGGCCGCCGCCAGGGCCAGGAAGGGCAGGCTGCGCAGGGGGCGGGGCAGCCTGCTCATGGGCTGTCCTCCACGTCTCCCGGCGCGGGGCCTGGGGCCCCCGCCGGGGCGCCGTCCAGCTCGTCCAGGGCTGCCATGATCTCCCGGCGCAGGTCCTCCGCCGGCGGGAACTCACCGGTGTCCAGGGCGGCCAGGCCCTCACGGAACTCGCCCAGGCCGCCGATGCCGGCCCGGCGATAGGCCACCAGGCGCAGGCCGAGCTGGAGCTTGTCGCAGAGCTTCACGAGGCGCGCCTCACGGCTCTGGCCGGCCAGGTACTCCCCGTGGCGATCGAGAGCCAGGGGGGAAATGGGGGCCAGGAGGGCCGCTCCCGCGCTCCGGTCCAGCTCCCGGCGGGCCTCCCCGGGGAGGCGTTTTCTGGCGCCCCGGGGCAGGTCGCCGGTCAGGGCCTCCGGGGCGTCATGGACCACCGCCAGGGCCAGGGCCCGTTCCGTGTCCAGGGGGGGATTGATGCGCGGGCCCAGGGCCAGCACCAGGTGGCAGGTGGAGAGGATGTGGTCGGAAATCGACTCGGCCTCGGGAACGCCGTGGATGACCCAACCCGTGCGGGGCAGGCGGTCCAGGGGCAGGAGGGCGAGGAGGGGCTGGAGGAGGGACACGGGGGAGAGCCTACTCCGGGGCTTGCCGGGGGCAAAGTGGGGGCCGACCGGGGGGCGACCGGGGGGCGACGGAAGAGGCGACGGCGACGGGGCGACGGGGGGGCGCTGGTGGACCCGACGAGGGGGCGCTGGAGGTGCCTTTGGGGGTGCCGACAAGGGGGGCGAGGCGAGGGCGAGGCGGGGGCGAGGGCGAGGGCGAGGAGGGATGGGCGGTAGACGGCCGAACCGGGCCAGTCTCATTGCCGACGCGCCGATCCCTATCTATACTGTTTCGCCATTCTGGCGTGCACTGCGCCCGGGCCCAGGCCCGCGCTCCGCGTCATTATCCCATGCTGCTCCTCCTCCAAGACAAGCTGCCCTCCGACCAACTGGAGACCCTGATCCTGCTGGCCCGGGAGTTGGGCTACACGCCCCGCTTCCTGGACGAGGAACGGCGGCTGCTGGAGCTCACTGGGGAGGGAGCCCCGGATCACCGAGCCCGTTTCGAGGACCGGGCCGCCGTGCGCCAGGTGTTGGACGCGGGCGCAGCCCGGGAGCTCCACCACCGGGCCTCGGGGGCGGCCGATTTGACCGTGGCCGTGCGCGAGGCGCGTTTCGGCGGCGGCCAGGCCTCCCTGATCGCCGGTCCCTGTGCGGTGGAGAACGAAGAGCGTCTGCTGGAAATCGCCCGCGCCGTGCGGGCGGCCGGGGCCACGCTCCTGCGCGGGGGCTCCTACAAGCCGCGCACTTCGCCCTACTCTTTCCGGGGCCTGGGCGGCGCCGCCCTGGGAATGCTCTCCCGCGTGCGCGCGGAGACCGGTCTGGGCATCGTCACGGAGGTCCTCGACCCGCGCGATGTGGACGCGGTGGCCGAGGCCGCGGACATGATCCAGATCGGCGCCCGCAGCATGACCAACTCACCGCTGCTGCGCGAGGTGGCGCGGGCTGGCAAGCCCGTGCTCCTGAAGCGCCACTTCGCCGCCACGGTTTCCGAGTTCCTCTCCGCCGCCGAGACGATCCTGGTCCAGGGCAACGAGCGCGTCATCCTCTGCGAGCGCGGCCTGCGGGGCTTCGATTCGGTTTCGCGTAACCTGCTCGATGTGGCCGCCGTGGCCCATTTGAAGCTGGTCACGCACCTGCCGGTGATCGTCGATCCGTCCCACGCCGCCGGGCGTCCGGAGCTCGTGCTGCCCCTGGCCCGGGCCGGCCTGGTGGCCGGAGCCGACGGCCTGGTGGTGGAGGTACACTCGGCCCCCGGGGAGGTGCGTTCCGACGGGGAGCAGGCCCTGCACCCGGACGACTTCGCACGCCTGGCCCGGGAGGCCGGCGCCCTGTTGGCCCTGGAGGGCCGCAGCCTGTGTACTCCCACCCCGGAAACCCGCGGACGCGGCGCAGCTCCCAGCAACCTGAAGAACACCCCATGAGACGCCCCTATCTGGCCGGTAACTGGAAGATGAACCTGGACCGTCGCTCCGCGGCGGAGCTGGCCGGCGCCCTGCGCGATTACCTCGACGCCAATCAAGGAGGCGCGGACATCGATGTGGGTATCTTCCCGTCCTTTGTCCATTTGGACGAGATGGCCCGCGCCATGGCGGGCTCCCAGCTGATCGTCGGCGCCCAGAACTGCTGCGACGAGGAGTCCGGGGCCTTCACCGGCGAGGTGAGCGTCGCCATGTTGAAGGATGTGGGCGCGAGTTCCGTGGTCCTCGGCCACTCGGAGCGGCGCCACATCTACGGCGAGGCGGACGAGCTCATCGGTCGCAAGGTGGCCCTGGCGCTCCTGGGCGGCCTGGATGTGATCCTGTGCGTGGGGGAGACCCGCGAGGAGCGCGAAGCCGGATCCACGGAAACCGTGGTGGCGACGCAGCTGCGCGGCGGGCTGGCGGCGGTCAGCGCCGCCGACATGGATCGCGTCACGATCGCCTACGAACCCGTCTGGGCCATCGGAACCGGCCTGACCGCCACGCCGGACCAGGCTCAGGCCGTTCACGCCTATCTGCGCGGCCTGCTATCAAGCCTCTACACGGATGAGGTCGCAGACAGCGTCCGAATCCAGTACGGTGGCAGCGTCAAGCCCTCCAACGCCGCGGAACTGCTCTCGATGGCCGACATCGACGGAGCTCTTGTGGGGGGCGCTGCCCTCACCGCGGAGAACTTCATCCCCATCCTCGAAGCCGGCCAGGCGGCCGCAGTCTGATCCATGTCCCTGCTCATCACACTCCTCTACATCCTCTTCGTCATCTCGGCGATCGTCCTGGTCGTCGTGATCCTGCTCCAGGAGGGCAAGGGGGGCGGCTTCGGCGAGGCCCTCGGCACCGCCGGCCAGCAGACCTTCGGAGTCGGCGCTTCCGGGATCCACAAGTTCACGGCGGCCACGGCCACTGTCTTCCTGGTCAGCGCCCTTTTGATACACGTGCTGAACCGCGTGGAGGGCGGCAGCACCGTGGTCGATGACCTGGGCCTGCCGGGCCTGGATGCGCCCGCGGACAGCGCCGCTCCCGCCGAGGCTCCGGCCCCGACCGGTGGGGGCACGGAGGGCCAGTGACCCCCGAGGAGGTCCTGGGGCTCTTCCGCGCCAGCGGGGCCCTGCTTGAGGGACACTTCGAGTTGTCCTCCGGCCTGCACAGCGAGCGCTACTTTCAGTGCGCACGGCTGCTGGAGGATCCCCGCCGCGCCGGAGAGCTGGCCGGCGCCCTGGCGGATCAGCTGCGGGCCGCGGATCAGGCGCCCATCGAGCTGGTGGTCGGCCCGGCCATCGGCGCCGTGGTCTGGGCCCAGGAAATGGGGCGCGCCCTCGGCACACGCGCCATCTTCACGGAACGCTCGGCGGGCGAGATGACCCTGCGGCGAGGTTTTGAGGTCAGGCCGGGGGAGCGGGTTCTGATCGTGGAGGATGTGGTCACCACCGGGGGCAGCGCCAGGGAGGCTCTGGATGTGATTCGGGAGCGCGGGGCCGAGATCGTGGCCGTGGGCACGATCCTAAACCGCTCCGGCGGCAACCCCTTTGCCGGCGAGGAAGGCGAGGGAGGCGAGGGCCTGCCCCTGTTTTCCCTGGCCGAGGCACAGGCTGTGGCCTGGGAACGGGACGCCTGCCCCCTGTGCGCCGCCGGTGGCCAGGCAGTCAAGCCGGGCAGTCGACCCGGAGCCGCCGCCGCCTCCTCCGCCGCCGGAGGTCAGCCCGCGTGATCCGGTCCATGACCGGTTTTGGCGCCGCCGAGGGCGCTCGCGCGGGCCTCTCCGCACGCATCGAGGTGCGCTCGGTGAACCACCGCCACCTGCAGGTCAAGGTGCGTCTGCCCGGGGACATGCCCCAGGAGGAGAGCGAGCTGGAGGCCCTGGTGAAGAGGAATCTGGGGCGCGGCTCGGTCAGCGTGTCCGTGATCCTGGAGCGGGAGCAGCGGGCGGGTGATGTACATCTGGATGTGGAGCTGGCCCGGCGCTATACGCGCCTCTTGGGCCAGCTCGGCAAGCAGGCTGGAATCGATGGCGAGCTGTCACTCGAGGCCCTGGCGCGTTTCCCCGGCGTGCTCACGGAGGAACGACCCAACCATCCCAAGGGCGCCGGTAAGCTGTTGCGCGAAACCATGACCGCGGCCCTGGGCGCGTTGGTCGCCATGCGCGAGAAGGAGGGGGCGCACCTGGTCCGGGATCTGGACAAGAACCTCAAGGCCGTGGAGCACATCACGGCCCGCATCGCCAAGCGCATGCCGAAGGTTGTGAAGGAGCACTTTGCCGCCACGCGTCGACGGGCGGAGGAACTGATCGGTGGCCAGGGCAGCCTGGACCGCTCCGAACTGGCTCGGGAGCTGGCGCTCTTGGCGGACAGGCTGGATGTCAGTGAAGAGGTCAGTCGCCTGGCCAGTCATGTGGAGCAGATGCGTTTGCTCTTGGACGGGGATGCTCCCGGCGGCCGGCGTCTTGAGTTCCTGATCCAGGAGCTCCTGCGCGAGGTGAACACCATCGGCTCCAAGTGCAACGATGCGCAGGTCGCGCACCAGGTGGTGGAGCTCAAGACGCATATCGAGCGCCTGCGCGAGCAGGTACTCAACGTGGAGTAGCTGTGGACACGGGGCGCGGTCGCATGCTCGTGCTTTCGGGTCCCTCGGGTTGTGGGAAGAGCACGCTGTGTCGCGAGCTGATCAAGGATGCGCGCGTGGAGTTCTCCGTTTCAGCCACCACGCGCCCGAAGCGCGCCGGGGAGGTCGATGGACGCGATTATATTTTTCTGACGCCAGAGGCCTTCAAAAGCCATGTGGATGCCGGCGATTTCATCGAGTGGGCCGAGGTGTTCGGCAACCTCTACGGCACCCTGCGAGCGCCCATGGAGGAGACTTTGGCGGCCGGGCGCGTGTATCTGCTGGAGATCGATGTTCAGGGGGCCTTGCAGCTAAAGGCCCTGAATGTGCCGGGAACCTATGTGTTCATCGCCCCGCCGGATTCCGATGAGCTGCGGCGGCGCCTGGTCGGGCGCGGCACGGAGAGCGCTGAGGCGGTCGAGCGGCGGCTCAAAAAGGCGGAGGACGAATACCGCGAGCGCGTCAAGTACGATCATGTGGTCATCAATGACGAGTTGGAGCGCGCCCTGGACGAGGTGCACGCCATCGTCGGCCTGCAGCCCGGACGCGGTTCCCCCGCGGACCAGAACAAGGAACAAATATGAGCAAGATCCTCCTCTGCTGCGGTGCCTCCGCGGCCCTCCACAAGGGATGTGATTTGGCGAGTCAGTTGACCCGGGCGGGCCATGAGGTGCGCGCCGTGCTGACGCCGCGGGCCACGGAGCTGGTCTCCCCGCAGCTCTTCGAAGCCCTGACCGGGCAGCTGGCGGCCAGTGCCGAGTTCGGGCCCGAACGGGGCGGGGCCATGGATCACATCGAGCTCGGTGCCTGGGCGCAGCTCGTCATTGTGGCGCCCTGCACGGCGGACCTCCTGGGGCGCATGGCCCTGGGGCTCGGGGATGACCTCCTGACCAGCGCGCTGCTGGCCACGCCGGCGGATGTGCCGCGTCTGGTGTGCCCGGCCATGAACTCGAACATGCTGGCTCAGCCCGCCGTGCGCCGCAACCTCGGGCAGTTGCGCGAGGATGGCTGGAGCGTGGCCGAGCCGCAGGAGGGTCAGCTGGCCTGCGGCGTGAGCGGCCCCGGGCGCATGGTGGAGCCCGCGGACATCGTGGAGCTGGCGGCGGAGCTCCTGGAGCGGTGAGGGGCCCGGGGGCGGAATACAAGGTGGCCTGTGAGAGGCCCCGCGGCAGGGGGCGATGAGAGCTCGGGGGGAGCGCCGCAGCGTGGTCGTGACCGCCGGGCCGACCCGCGAGCATGTGGACCCGGTGCGCTACATGACCAACGAGTCCAGCGGGCGCATGGGATTTGCCATCGCCGCCGCCGCGGCCCGGGCGGGACACCGGGTGGCGCTGATCGCCGGGCCCGTGGAGCTCAAGACGCCCCCGGGCGTCAAGCGCGTGGATGTGGTCAGCGCCCGGGATATGCTGGAGGCCGTGCGACAGGCCTTCCGGGGGGCGGACGCCCTCTACATGGCCGCCGCCGTGGCAGATTGGCGTCCGGCCCGCAAACGGGCGGGAAAATGGCGTGAAAAGGACCAAGGGGCCGAAGTCGCTTCCTTGGACCTGGTGCGCAATCCCGATATTCTAGCCACCGTCGCACGGGGCAAGGGCGACCGGTTGGTGGTGGGCTTCGCCCTCGAAACCGGATCCGGCCTGCGCCGGGCTCGGGCCAAACTGGTGAAGAAGGGCGCGGACTACATCGTTCTGAACGATGCCTCGGCCCTGAACGCCGAGCGCACCAGCGTGACCATCCTGGCCAAGGGCGGCGACCGCCAACGCATCGTGAACAAACCCAAGCAAACCGTGGCCGAGGCCCTTGTGGCGCTCATGGCCGAGGCCTGATCCCCATGGCGAAGAAAAAGAACAAGCAGAGCCCTCGCCGGCTGGGTGCCATCTTGGGCGGTTTCCTGTTCGGGCGGCCGGTGGGGGATGAGACCTCGGCGCGGCTGCAGGAGATCAAGGGATTGGCCATGACGGGGCTCTCCCTTTGGCTCCTGATTTCCATGGTCAGCTACTACACGCCCTTCGACGACCCGCGCGCAGTGGGACGCAACTGGGGTGGGCAGGCGGGTTTCTACCTGGCGAACTGGGCTTTTATCGCCATTGGGTTGGCGGGCTATCTGTTCGGCCTGCTGGGGCTTTTCTGGGGCCTGGTCACCATGGCTCGCAAGCACGTCAGCTGGCCCGGTATCCGGCTCTTTGGCGCCGTGTGTCTGGTGGGGGCCGTGGCCTTCATGCTCCAGGCGGCCTTTGGGCCGAGTCCGGCGGAGCTCGATGCCGGCGGTCGCTTGGCGGGCCTCGACTCCTACCTGCCCTACGGGCCAGGCGGTTGGTTCGCCCTGCAGACGACGCCGTTTCTCGTGGAGAAGTTCGGCGGGCCGGGGCTTTGGATTCTCCTGGTGACGATCAGCGCGGTCTCGTTCCTGTTGGCGACGGAGATGGCTTTCTACCCGGCGCTGACGGCCCTCGGTGGCTGGTTGCGCGAGCGCCGTGAGCGCTGGGGAGAGGGTATGGCCGGGGCCATCTGGGGCTGGACCCGGGGCCTCCTGAGGGGCCTGTGGGATTTCCTGCGCGGGGCGGATCTGGAGCCCGTGGCGGAGCAGGGGAATCCGAATGCGGTGCGGCGCAAGGCGGCGCCGGTGACCGAGGCGGAACTCTTCGAGGACGATGACGTCGAAGAGGAAGAGGAGGACGAAGAAGAGTGCGAGGACGAAGAGGAGGAGTACGAGGACGAAGAGGAGTACGAGGACGAAGAGGAGTACGAGGACGAGGAGGAGTACGAGGACGAGGACGAGGAGGAGGAAGAAGAGGAAGCGGTCGTGGTTCCCCCGGCGGCCGCCAAGCCCAAGTCAAAGCCAGTTCCCGCCCCCGCCTTCCAGGAGCCGCCTGCCCCGCCGCCGGGGGATTGGACGCTGCCGTCCCTGGACCTCCTGAAGACTCCCAAGGGATCAGTGAAGGGCAACGAGCCCTTCCTGGAGCGTTCCGCGCGCAGCTTGGAAAACGCCCTCAAGAGCTTCCGTGTCGAGGCGGAGGTAGTTGGTGCCCAGGTGGGGCCGGCGGTGACGCTCTTCGAGCTGACCGTGGCCCAGGGCACGCGCATGAACAAGGTTACACAGCTCTCCCAGGAAATCGCCGCCACCCTGAAGGCCAAGAGCGTACGCATCATCGCACCCATCCCGGGCAAGTCGACGGTCGGCATCGAGGTGCCCAACAGCGAGCGGCGCACGGTGCGCATTCGCGAGCTGATCTCGCAGAAGGCCTATGACAAGGGCCACATGGCACTGCCCTTGTTCCTTGGCATGGACGCCGAGGGGCACGCCATTGTCGAGGACCTGGCGCGCATGCCGCACCTCTTGATCGCGGGCACCACGGGCTCGGGCAAATCAGTCTGCATCAACACCATCCTGGTCAGCTTGCTACTGACCCGTTCGCCCCACGATGTGAAGCTGATCCTAGTTGACCCCAAGATGGTCGAACTGCAGATCTTCTCGGATATGCCGCACATGATGCTGCCGCTGGTGACGGACATGCGCCAGGCGACGAATGTGCTGTTGTGGGTGGTGGAGAAGATGGAATCCCGCTACGAGACCCTGCGCCGGGCCAAGGTCAAGAACATCAAGTCCTACAACGGCCTGGGCGAAGAGAAGCTGCGCGAGCGCCTGGGCGATGAGTTCGACGAGGAACGCACGGCGCGCCACCTGCCCTATGTGGTGGTGGTGATCGACGAGATGGCGGACTTGATGATGGTCTCCAAGAAGGAGGCCGAATTGGCCATCACGCGCCTGGCTCAGAAATCCCGGGCCGTGGGCATCCATGTGATCGTGGCCACCCAGCGACCCTCCACAGATGTCATCACCGGCGTCATCAAGGGCAACCTGCCCACGCGCATCGCCTTCCAGGTGGCCAGCAAGGTGGACAGTCGCGTGATCCTTGATGTGATGGGCGCGGAGAAGCTCCTGGGGCAGGGGGACATGCTCTACACGCCGCCCCAGTCATCCCAGATCCGGCGCGTACAGGGGGCCCTGGTGGAGGACGACGAGATCAAGGGGATCGTCGCGCATGTGCGCGATGTGGCCGCGCCTTCCTTCAGCCAGGAAATGGTCCAGGCGGCCACGGGTACCGCGCCGGCGGGCAGCATTGGAAATGCCGGCGAATCTGATCCCCTGTGGGACGAGGCGGTGCGCGTGGTGCTCAAGAGCCGCCGTGGATCCGCCAGCCTGCTGCAGCGGGCCCTGGGCGTGGGCTACACGCGCGGCTCTCGCCTCTTGGATTTGATGGAGGAGGCGGGCATCGTGGGAGAGCACAAGGGGAGCAAGGCCCGCGAAGTTCTGATGGACCTTGCGGATTGGGAGGAAATGCACCCTACACCTTTGGAACAGGCAACCTCTGATGAATGACCAGCGACAACGGGCCAACGGCGAGTGGATCGGTCTGACTCTCTTTACTCTAGGCGCCTTCACGGCGGTTCTGGTGTGCATGGTGTTGTTCAAGGACACCCCGCGCGATGCGGCCTCCGGTACGGCCGCGCTCGGTTGGTCCGTGGTGGGAGGGTTGGGTACCAGCGCCGCTCTACTGCTGTCCGTCGGGCTCGCGGCGCTCGGTGCCATGGCATTTCTGGGTCTGGTACGAGCCGGGTTGCTGCGCCACGCGGGCGGAGTGGCCGGGAGCGCCCTGGGGCTCTCCGTCCTCTTGGGCGCACTCTCCATGGAAGGCGGCGGCAGCCTGGGGGCCTTCACCGGAGGGAACCTGACCGCCCTTGGCTCCGTCCTGGTGGGAGCCGGATTCGGCCTTTGCGCCCTTCTGGCACCCCTTTGGCTGGCCTGGGGCTCGCTGCTCCCGGAGAGGCAGGCAAAAGGGGGACGGCAGGAGGGGATTGTTGCCGTCCTTTCAGAGAAACACGCCGATGGGGTTACGGAGGCCGAAGCGGCCGCCCTGATGCCCGCTGCACAGGATAAAACAAATCTCCGCAGGGGCCCTGAAACACCACCCAATGGGGCCCAAACGACCGAATTCGCGGAAACAGAAACAATTCAGGCCCCGGCCCCTAGTCCCTATCCGGAGGATGTTCGCCGACGTGGCGGAATCCCAAAGGGGGCCACACCCCTGAAACCAGATGCGACAGCACGGACAGTCACTACAGATGAGCCAATCGAATCAAAGAGTACGCATGACCTTGCAGCCGTCGAAGCTGGGCCTGCCGAGGACGACGACGAGCTCCTCGCCCCTGGCGAGGATCTGGTTGCCCCGTCCCCAGGGGAGGACTTCGGCGCAGATGAGGAGCGTCGCGCGCGTTTGGGAGACCCCGAGTCCGAACCTGAGCCCGAGGATCTAGGGGGGGAAGAGGAGCCTCTCGCTGGCTCGACGGATGGCGCGGGGGATGCTGATGAGGATGGGGAGGGAGATGAATGGGAAGGCGAGGATGACACGCCCGGAGATGAATTGGCAGTGGCTGTGCCGGCGCCCTCCTGGGAGCAGCCGGCACTGTTTACGGACATAGAGCCGGAGGTCTTCACGGCGCAAGAGGCTGACCGTGAAGAGGGCCCGGTGGCGGCCGAAGATACCGAGGCGGTCGCCGAGGACGAGCAGGAGGAATACGAGGCGGCGGAGCTAGGAGATGAGGAAGAGGCCGAAGGCGAGGAATACGAAGAGGCTGAAGAGGACGAAGACGAGGAAGACGAGGAAGACGAGGAGGAGGCCGCTGAACTAGAAGACGAAGAGGGAGCCGAAGAGGAGGAGGAGGTTGACGAGGAGGAGTACGAGGAGGCGGCAGAGCTGGAAGACGAAGAGGAGGAGGAAGAGGAGGAAGAGGCTGACGAGGAGGAGTACGAGGAGGCCGTTGAGCTGGAAGACGAGGAGGAGTACGAGGAGGAGTACGAGGAGGAGGACGAGGAGGAGGACGAGGAGGAGGAAGAGGCTGACGAGGAGGAGTGCGAGGAAGCCGCAGAGTTGGAAGGCGAAGAGGAGGCCGGCGAGGCCGAGGTCACGCTTGAGCCCCAGGCTCCGCCGGATCCGGCCCAGGTGGCGGGTGATGACCCCCAGGCTGCCGCTGAGTTGATGGTCTCCCAGGCCGGGGCGCTCCTTATCGAGGAAGGGCGCGTGGCCGTCTCCATGCTGCAGAAACGCTTCTCGATCGACTTCGATGACGCCTGCCGCATGCTGGATACGCTCCAGGAGTTGGGCCTGATCGGTCTCTACCAGGGTGGCCAGACTCGGGAGATCCTGATGACCGCTGAAGAGTGGGCTGCCCGGACGGTTCAGGTCTGATTCCGTGAACCGTTCGCCGTCCAAAGCGGCGCGCGTTGCCCTGGTTCACCTGGGGTGTGCGCGCAACTTGATTGACTCGGAGCTGATTCTGGCCCGTATGGCGGAACGCGATCTGGTCATTACAGACGACCCCACCGAGGCCCACACGGTGGTGCTGAATACCTGTTCTTTCATCGGTCCGGCCCGGGAGGAATCGGAGGCCGCCCTGGGCGAGCTGCTGGCCCTCAAGGAGGCGGGCCAGGTGCAAGCCGTCGTGGTGGCCGGGTGCCTCGTGCAGCGCTATCAGCGCGATCTGGCGACGCGCTTCCCGGCCGTGGACCTGTTCGCTGAGATCAGCGACTACTGCGCCCTGGCAGACTCCATTCGCTCCCTGGTGGACGGCGGGAGCGTGGATGGTTACATCCCGGGGCAGACCCAGAGTGGCGAACAGCGCGAGGGAGCGCGGCTGCTGGCGACCCCAGCCTCCTACGCGTACCTGCGCATCAGCCACGGCTGTGATCACACCTGCGCGTTCTGCGCGATTCCATCCATCCGCGGCCTGCACCGCTCCAAGCGCCCCTCGGCTGTCCTGGAGGAGGCCCGCGAGCTGATTGCCGCGGGCACCCGGGAGCTGGTCCTGGTGGCCGAGGACTCCACAGCCTGGGGCCGCGAAATCGGCAAGGACCTGGCTGATCTGGTCGAGGCCCTGGCCGAGCTCGACGGCGAGCACCGCCTGCGCATCATGTACGCCTACCCGAACCGCTTTCCCTGGCGCTTGACCGAGCTCCTGCGCGAGCACCCGCGGGTCATCCCCTACCTGGACATTCCAATCCAGCATGTGGCCACGCCGGTCCTGCGCGCCATGGGGCGCTCCGGCAGCGGCGAGACCGTGCGCCGCACCCTCGACCGCCTGCGCGAGGAGGTCCCGGGCATCACCCTGCGCACCACCTTCCTAATGGGCTTTCCCGGGGAAAGCGATGCGGATGCGGCACAGGCCATGGAGTTCGTTTCCACGGCGGGCCTCAGCCGCCTGGGCGCCTTCATCTACTCGCCGGAGCAGGACACTCCCGCCTGGGATCTGCCCGAGCGGGTGCCTGCCCCGGTGGCCCAGGCTCGTTACGATGCGCTGATGAAGGTGCGTGATGATGTGTTGCTGGAGGCCCAGCGGGCTGAGCTGGGTGTGCCCCGGCGCGTCTTGGTCGACGAGGTGCGGCCCGCCGTCGGACAGCACCCGCCCCTGGCCCTGGCCCGGGGCGACTCCGATGCGCCGGAGGTGGACATGATCTCGACCATTGAGTTGCCGACCGAGCACGGCATATCCGTGGGCCAGCGCCCCCTGGTCACACCCCGGGACCTGGATGCGGAGGGCAACCTCACCTGTGTCCTGACCGAAGGAGACCGTTGATGGCGATCTTCACCCACTGGCCCAACCGCGTCACGGCCCTGCGTTTTGTCGGCTCCATGGTGCTCTTCACGCTGCTGGCCATCTTCGGCGAGCGCGCGCCGGAGACGCAACGTGGTCTGCTGAGCGGGCTCTTCTGGCTCTTCACGGTCACCGCCTTCACGGACATTCTCGACGGCTACCTGGCCCGGCGTGACAATCTCGTCTCGGCCTTCGGCCGCATCGCCGACCCCTTCGTGGACAAGATCCTGATCCTGGGCACCCTGATCTTCATGGCAGTCTTTGACTGGTCCCGCGAGTGGGTGCCGGCCTGGGTCGTGGTTGTCATTCTGGCCCGCGAGTTCCTGGTGACCGCCATTCGCGGTTACATCGAACGATTTGGCGCCGAGTTCCCGGCGGAGATGTTCGGCAAGATCAAAATGGTCGTGCAGTGCATCCTGGTGGGGGATGTGCTCTGGATTCACGCCTACGAATGGAACGCGGCCTGGCTGGCTTTTTGGCAGGGCCTGGCCTGGGTGCTGCTGGCGGTCACCCTCTTCACCACGGTCGGGTCCGGCTGCACCTACATCCTTCGCGCCCGCCGCATCCTGGCCGAAGTCTCCCCATGAACACCCTGCGCCTGGCCGTAGTTTCTTGCCTGTTCCTGGGCTGCTCGCCCTTTGCCCCGGGCACCGTCGGCACCCTCGGGGGCGTGGCCATCGCCTGGCTCCTGCGCCATCAGCAGCCCTATCTCCTATGGATCGTGGTTTGCGCCCTCATCATCTACCTGGTAGGCCGCTCCCTGGGAACCTGGGCCGAGGCACACGCTGGCAAGGACCCGGGCATTTTCGTTCTCGACGAGGTTATCGGCTATCTGATCACCGTGGCCTGGACCGGCGCCCCCAGCCCCCTGACGCTGATCGTGGCCTTTTTCGTATTTCGCTTCTTCGACATCTTCAAACCGCCCCTGGCCCGTCGCATGGAGAAGATAGGCGGCGGCGACGGCATTCTGCTGGATGATGTCGTCTCCGGCTTTTACGGCCTGATCCTCGTCATGCTTCCCCTGCGCCTGTTTGTCGACCTGCCCTGGTCCCTGTCCCCGGGGGGCGGGGGCTAATGGCCCGCGGACGCCGCGATGGCGAGCTGCGCGTCGGCGGCCTCAAGCTCTGGGCGCGCTTTACTCTTTCGGTCAGCCTGGCGCTGGCAGTGGTCATGGCCCTGGCCGGCTACATGCTGCACAGCGCGACGACAGACATCTCAGAGGCTCTGGAGCGGGCGGCCATCACGGAAGCCGTAGAGGGCTTTGGTCGCGCCCTGGACCGCAAGACCCTCGAGTCCCTGGTGGCCGAGGACACGCGCCTGCCCGGTGATGCCAGCTTCTACCGCCCCCGCGATCACGAGGTGCTCAGCACCGGCGCCGTGAAAATGGGTGATGATGTCCTGCGCCGCCCCGTGCGCCTGCGTGGGGCAGGTGGCGGCGACGGCTGGCTCTACACCTGGCGCAACAAGCCCGTCCTGGTGACGCCCGTGAGCGCCCAGCGTCAGCTCCGGCGCGGTCTGCTGGGACTGATCCTGGGTGTCACCCTGGCGGTCATCCTGGCGGCGGCCTGCGTGGCCTGGATCGTCTCTGGCCAGGTCTCCCGGCCCCTGGGGGAACTGATCGAAGACATCCGTCAGATCGCCCGGGGAGACCTGCGTCACCGCACCCATGTGCGCGCCGGGGGTGAGATAGAACTGCTGGCGCGCACCATCGACCGCATGGCGGACAGCCTGGAAGAGGCCCAGGAGGCGGAGCTGGAGCTGGCCGTGCGTGAGCGCGAAATGGAGGTGGCGGCGGAGGTGCGCGAGGCGCTCCTGCCCACGGCCATCACGCCACCGGCGGGCTACGAGGTCGGCTCTATCCACGAACCCTCTCCCCGGGCCGGCGGCGATTTCCTGGACACGGTCTCCCTGGCCGATGGGCGCCTGGCGCTCTTCGTTTGCGAGGTCAGCGGCGCCGGAGTGCCCGGAGCTCTGGTGGGCGCCACGGCCCGCGCCTACCTGCGCGGCGAACTGGCCCGCGGGGCAGATCTGGCCGCCTCCCTGGCCCGCGTGAATCGCGAACTGGGCCGCGATGTGCGCGCGGGCATGTATGTGACGGCGCTTGTCATCCTGCTCGACCCGCAGCTGCACCGGGTGCAGATCGCCTGCGCGGGCCACAAGGTCCCGCTGCTGCGTTGTTGCGCCGCCGACGGCAAGCTGCGCACCGTCCAGCCCGAGGGTATTGCCCTGGGCTTCGATCCGGGCCCGGTCTTCGAACGCAGCCTGAGCGTCGTTGAACTCAGCCTCGAACCCGGCGACCGTCTGTTGGCCAGCAACCGCGGACCCTTCGTGGCCCTCTCCCCGGAGGGCGAGGAACTCGGCGAGCAGCGCTTCTTCCGCCTGGTGCGCGCCTATGCGGATGAATCAACGGACGAACTGCTCATCGGCCTGCGCACGGCCATCGAAAGCCACGCCGACGGGGAATCCCTGCCGGCGGATCTCTCCCTGCTGTCCGTCATCCGCAAGGCCTGACGCCCTCCCCATCTCTTCTTCACCATGGAAATCTCCGGCTTCCAACGCCTGATCGAGAACATCTACTACGAGCGCGACTCCCGTCGCGGCCTGGCCGGCACGCAGATGTGGTTCGCAGAGGAGGTCGGCGAGCTGACCCGCGCCCTGCGCCGGGGACACCAGGAAGAGCTCGCCGGAGAGTTTGCCGATGTCCTCGCCTGGCTGAGTACCTTGGCCTCCATCTCCGGCATCGATCTCGAAGCCGCCGCCGCGGCCAAGTACGCCGAGGGCTGCCCGCGCTGCCAGGGAACTCCCTGCGCCTGCGGCTAGCCCGCATCCATCACCAGCCTTCTTCCCGGAGAGGGCAGCAGCTCGCTGGCGGGGCTTTGGGCTGCAGTTGACCCCGTAGGGTGTAGAATCGCGGGCCGTGGAAAAGCGAGCGCAATCCCAAACCCAGTTGGATGCCTTTGCCGTTGACGGGAAAGAGCCTGGGACAAGGTATGTGAATGTGGCGCTCAAGCGGCCGGTGCACTGTGAGTTCACCTACCGTGTTCCAGTCGATGCGAAGGCCAGCAGCGGTCACGAGCTTGTGCCTGGCATGCGCGTGGTGGTTCCCTTCGGGCGGCGGCGGGAGGTGGGCGTGGTGGTGTCGGTGGAGGATGAAACGGAGATCCCCGAGACGCGCTTGAAGACGGTGCTCCAGGTGCTCGACGGGGAACCAGTGGTCGGGGATGAGCTGCTCGAGCTGACGCGCTGGCTGGCGGGCTACTACGCTTGTTCTTGGGGCGAGGCCCTGGCGGCGGTACTGCCGGCGGCTCTCAAGCGCGAAGGGGGCACGCGCAAAGTGCGCATGGTGTGCGCAAGTCCGAACGCGGGGACAGAGGAGCTGGCAGCGCTTGAGGAGCGCTTCCCAAAACAGCACCGGCTGCTGCGCACGCTGCTCGACATGGGCGGCGAGACCGAGCTACGCCAGCTGCTTGGGCGCCTGAACCTCTCGAATGCGCCGTTCCGCACGCTGGAACGCAAGGGCCTGGTTACTTCGCGCCGTGTGGAGGCCTGGCCGGATTATCTGGATGGCTCCTGTGCGGATCGGCCACGGCATGCGCAGCTCTCGGAGCCGCAGGCCCAGGCGATTGAGGCCCTGGGCTCTGCTCTGGCCGCCGACGGCGGGACCTTTTTGCTCCAAGGTGTGACCGGCAGTGGCAAGACCGAGGTCTACCTGCGTCTGATTGAGGCGGCTTTGGAAGCCGGGCGCGGAGCCATCGTCCTGGTGCCGGAGATCGCGCTGACACCGCAAACTGTGGGCTGGTTCCGCTCGCGTTTCGGCGATGTGGCGGTCCTGCACAGCCGCATGACCGACGCCCAGCGCCTGGCCATGTGGATGCGCGTCAAGCGTGGCGAGGCGCGCGTGGTGGTCGGCGCGCGCTCGGCAGTTTTCGCCCCGGTGGAGAAGCTCGGTGTGATCATCGTGGACGAGGAGCACGAGCCCTCCTACAAGCAGGGCAACACGCCCCGTTATCACGGACGCGATGTGGCCGTCTGGCGCGCCCACCAGGCAGGTGCCGTGTGTGTCCTAGGATCGGCCACACCTTCGCTCGAGAGCTGGACCAATGCCCTCGAAGGACGCTACGGACACCTGGAACTGCCGCAGCGCGTGGGTGGTGGACAACTGCCGCCGGTGGAGGTCGTGGACATGCGCGAGGAGAAACCGCAGCCGGGAGGGGGCGGCGGCCGGCCGCTCTTCTCAAGGCGCTTGTGTATGCAGCTCAAGCAGACCTTGGAGCGCGGGGAGCAGGCGATCCTCTTTCTGAACCGCCGCGGATTCGCGCCGGTCCTGTGGTGCTCAGAATGCAAGCAGACAGTGCGCTGCCGCCAATGTGATGTGAGTCTGACATTCCACCGCCGCATTCGTCGCGCCGTGTGCCATGCATGCTGTGAGGAACAGGTGCCTCCCAAGGCCTGCCCGACCTGTACCGCGCCGGCCCTGCGCTACATCGGCATGGGCAGCGAGCGCGTGGAGGAGGTGTTGGCCGGGCTCTTCCCCGCTGCGCGTGTGCGGCGCATGGACTCGGACACCATGCACCGGCGGGAGGACTACGAGGAGACCTTGGCGGCCTTTGGCCAGGGCCAGGTCGATGTGCTCGTGGGCACGCAGATGATCGCCAAGGGTCTGGACTTCCCAGGCGTGACGTTGGTCGGCGTCATGTCCGCCGACAGTACCCTGCACCTGCCGGACTTCCGTGCGGCGGAGCGCACCTTCCAGCTCCTGGCCCAGGTTTCCGGGCGCGCCGGCCGCGGGGAGCGGGCGGGGCGCATCATCGTCCAGACCATGACGCCGGAGCACCCGGCCGTGCGCGCGGCGACGCGCCACGACTTCCCGGGCTTCGCCGGCGCGGAGGTGGCCCTGCGCAAAGAGCTGGGCTATCCACCGGCCGGCCGGCTCCTGCGCGTCATTGTGGAGGACAGCCAGGAGCACCGCGTGGAGGCCTGTGCCCGGCACCTGGCCGCCGTCCTGGAGGCGGTTCTTGCTGAGCACTCGGCGGGCCATGCGGTCCAGGTGCTCGGCCCTGCTCCGGCGCCCATGGCGGTCCTGCGCGGCCGCCACCGCCAGCACCTCCTGATCAAAGCGCCCCTGCGCGAGGCGAGCTTCTCTCGCCTACGCGCCACCCTGGTGGAGTTGGCCGCTGAACAGGCGCGTCCGCGGGTCACGATCGATGTGGACCCGGTCGGTCTCCTCTGACAATCCAGAGCGCTTCTCAGTTCCCGGGCTGTCAGCGCGCGTCCGCTACGCAGGCGCGAAAGCGCGCGAAGAGGTGCGTTGAGTCCAGGGGGCCGGGGGCGGCTTCCGGGTGATACTGGACGCTGAAAACCGGCAGGGACTTGTGTTGAATGCCCTCCACCGTGTTGTCGTTCAGGTTGATGTGCGTCAGCTCGACCGCGTCGGGCAGGCTGTCCTCGACCACGGCGAAGGAGTGGTTCTGGGAGGTGATCTCCACATGGCCGGTCAAGAGATCGCGCACCGGGTGGTTGGCGCCGTGGTGGCCGAAGGGCATCTTTTCGGTGCGGGCACCCAGGGCCAGGGTCAGGATCTGATGGCCGAGGCAAATGCCGAAGATCGGGATGCGCGGCAGTAGATCCGCCACCGCGTCGGTGGCCCCGGTGACGGCGGCCGGGTCGCCGGGGCCGTTGGAAAGGAAGACCGCCTCGGGCTCCAAGGCCAGGGCGGTGGCGGCCGGCGTGTCCGCGGGGACGACGGTGACATCGAAGCCGCAGTGCACCAGGCTGCGCAGAATGTTGCGCTTGATGCCGAAGTCGTAGGCCACGCAGCGCAGGCGCTTGCCGTCGGTGCCGGCCAGGGGCGTCGGGTAGGAGCTCTGGTAGCCTTCGACCCAGGTGTAGGGCTCGGCGCAGGTTACCTGCCGCGCCAGGTCACGGCCGTCGGTGGCTGGGGCAGCGCGGGCCTTCTGCACCAGGGAGTCGGTGTCGGAATCCGTTGAGGAGACAACGCAACGCAGGCAGCCGGCCTCGCGCACGCGGCGCGTCAGGAGGCGCGTGTCCACGCCTTCGATGCCCACCACGCCGTTCTTCTCCAGCCAGGCGGGGAGCGAGCAGGAGGCCCGGTGGCTGCTCGGGCGGGGTGCGATCTCCCGGGCCACGAAAGCCTCGGGCCAGGCCCGCGGGCTCTCGGCATCCTCCTCGGCCACGCCGTAGTTGCCGATCAGGGGATAGGTCATCAGCACCACCTGACCGCAGTAGGAGGGATCCGTCAGGATCTCGTGGTAGCCGGTCATGGCCGTGTTGAAGACGAGATCGCCCCGGGCCTCGCCGCTGGCACCGGTGGAGTAGCCACCGAGGACGGTCCCGTCCTCCAGGGCGATCCAGGCTGTGTGGGGGCCGGTTTTCACGGTGGGTCAGGTGCGCGTCAGGGCTGGTGAGGTGGCCGGGAGTATGCCGGGCGTCAGCCGGGCCGGGCGGGGAGTCTACCCGAATACCAAGCGCACCGGACAGGCGTCCCCTGGGCCCGGACGCTTCAATTCGGACGGACATCGAGTTCCAGGCCGGCCAGGCGGTCAGCGGCCAGCAGGTGGTGGCCGAGGCCGGCGATCATCACAGCGTTGTCTGTGCAGTGCTCCGGTGGCGGGAAGAACGCCCTCTGATTGCTTTCCGCGGCGCGTTGGCAGAGCTCTAGCCGCAGGCGCGCGTTGGCGGCCACGCCGCCGGCGACCAGGATGCGCTCCAGGCCCTCGGCCTCGGCGGCGCGCAGGGTGTTGTCCACCAGGGAATCCACCACGGCCTGTTCGAAGGAGGCGGCCACATCGGCGCGGGCCGGGATGTCCTCCGGTGCCGGAGTTGGGGCCAGTGCGTCGCCGCCCCGCAGGTGGTAGAGAACCGCGGTCTTCAGGCCGCTGAACGAAAAGCCCACGCCGCCCTGCTTGGGCCGGTGGCGGGGGAAGCGGATGGCGCTGGGATCGCCGGCGGCCGCCAGGCGTGAGATGGAAGGCCCGCCGGGGTAGCTGGTGCCCAGCATCCAGGCCACCTTGTCGAAGGCCTCGCCGGCCGCGTCGTCCAAGGTGGCTGCCAGGAGGGTCAGGGACAGGGGCGAGTCGGCGCGGTAGAGCGCCGTATGGCCGCCTGAGACGACCAGGGCCAGGCAGGGCCAGGGGGGCTCGTCGAGATCCATGGCGGCGGCGTAGACATGGGCTTCAATGTGGTGCACGCCGACAAGCGGCAGGCCGCGGGAGTAGGCCAGACCCTTGGCGTAGGAGGCGCCCACCAGCAGGGAGCCCACCAGGCCCGGGCGTGTGGTCACGGCCAGGCCTGATAGCTCGTCCTCCGTCAGGCCTGCCTCAGCGAGGGCGCGTTCAACCGTCGGACCAATGGCCTCCAGGTGCGAGCGTCCGGCAATCTCGGGGACCACGCCGCCATAGACCGCGTGAGCCTCCACCTGGCTGACGATGACCGAAGACAGGACCTCGCGGCCGTCGCGAACAACCGCCGCCGCCGTCTCGTCGCAGGAGGACTCGATGCCCAGGACAGTCAGCGAGCGGGGATCTGAGACCATCAGCGCGCGGTGGCCTGCTTCAGCAGCCGTTCAAGTACGGTGATGGCTCGCTCCAGTTGCCGGTCAGGCGGTTGCTCCGGCAGGAGAGAGAGGCCGGCGGCCTCTTCCCAGGCTTTCAATGCGGCGCGCTGGGTCGCGGGCGGCGAGTAGCGCCCGAGCCAGCGGTGGATGTGCTCCCGCTCCTCGTCGGTCAGCTCCACGCCGTGGTCCGGCAGCAGGCCGTAGTCCCGCTCCGGGTCGCTGGAGCGTTCCAGGTTCCGGTGGGAGGGGGTGAAGTAGTGGGCGCTGGTCACCTTGGCCACCGTGCCATGGTCCCTGAAACGGCGGATGGTCTGCACTGTGCCCTTGCCGTAGGTAGGTGTCCCGACGAGCTCCGCAGCGCCGTTCTCCTGCAGGGCGGCGGCCAGGACTTCGCTGGCGCTGGCGGAGTCCTCATCCACCAGGACCACGAGTGGCAGACCGGCGTAGGTGGCCTCTGCTGGAAGCGCTTTGAAGACCTCCACCTCGCCGCGTCCTTCGGTGCTGACGATGGTGCCCTCGGCCACAAAGCGGCGGGCGATGGCCACCGCAGCGTCAAGTACACCGCCGTGGTTGCGGCGCAGGTCCAGGATCAATCCGGTCATGCCGCCCTCTGTGAGAGAGGCCAGGGCACGGTCCACTTCAGCCGGCGTCTTCCGGCTGAAGGAGAGCAGGGAGAGGTGGGCCAACTCTGGCTTGTCCGCCAGCAGGCGCTGGCGACGCACGCTGGGATCGGTGAGTTTTTCCGGGACGATGCTAGCTTTCCGCCGGCCTCCGGACAGGTCCTCGAGCAGCAGCTCGACAGCCTCCTGGCCCGGTGTATTCAGGCTGGCACGCAGGCCGGGCAAGCCGAGCTCCTCTATGGTCGTACCGTCCACGGCGACGATGCGGTCACCGACCTCGAGGCCCGCCCGTTGGGCCGGCGTCTCCGGCAGGGGGAAGAGGATCTGCCCCCGGAACTCGTCCGCCGGGGTGTCCCGGAACACAACGCCGATGCCCTTGAAGATGCCGCGCGTCTCGCGCTCCATGCGCAGTGATTCCTGCGGTGGGTAGTAGCGCGAATAGGGATCCAGCTCGTCGAGCATGCCCACCAGGGCCGACTGCAGCAGCTCATCGCGGTTGGTGTCGCCGGCGTAGGTCTCCTCCACGAAGGCCCGCACCTCGCGGTAGTGGGCCAGGTCCTCTTCTCCCCAAAGGCGCAGGGCGATGAAGGCCAAAAGGACGACGATCAACGTCCCGTAACCCAGGGTAATGCCCAGCAGTATGCGCCGGGATCGCGCGGGATCGGTTCCCAGGTGGCGGCCCTGCATGCCCGGAGCGCGTGTCGCTCAGCCCGCGGCGAGTTCCGCCAGGGCGCTGGCCGCCTGCTCGTCGTCGGGGGCCACGCCGTGCCAGCCGGGCTGGTCTTCCATGAAGGAAACGCCCTTGCCGATGGTCGTGTGGCAGATGATGGCACTTGGGCGTTCGCCCTCGGCCTGGGCGTCGCCCAGGGCGGAGTGGATGGCCTCGATGTCGTGGCCGTCCACATCAACCGCGTGCCAGCCGAAGGCCGCGTACTTTTCACGCAGATCGCGCACATCCATCACATCACGCATGTGGCCGTCAATCTGCACATTGTTGAAGTCCACCATGACGGTCAGGTTGCTGAGATCGTAGTGCGCGGCGGCCGTGGCGGCCTCCCAGATCTGTCCCTCCTGGCTCTCTCCGTCGGAGGAGGCCACGAAGATGCGGCTCGCATAGCCATCCAGGCGCGCCGCCAACGCCATGCCCACGCCCACGGAGAGGCCGGTGCCCAGGCTGCCGGTGCTCATATCGATGCCCAGGTCGCCGCTTCTGTGCGGGTGTCCCTGGAGGCGCGACCCAAACTTGCGGAACTCGAGCAGCTCCTCGCGGGGGAAGAGCCCGCGCTGGGCCAAGAGGGAGTAGTAGCCGGCGCAGGTGTGCCCATTGCCGAGGATGAAACGATCCCGGTCGGGTGCGTCTCGGTTCTCCGGCTTCAGGTTCAGGTGCGCCACGAAGAGCGTGGCCATGAAGTCGGCCATGCCCAGGGGGCCGCCGGGGTGGCCGCAGCCGGCGGCGTTGACCATGCGGATGATGTCCTCGCGCACACCACGGGCGGTGTGTTCGATCTCGTGCTTGAGTTCCTTGGAGAGCACCATGGTCTAGGCCTGCCCTTTCTTGGCAGTCGCCAGGGAGGCGAGCATTTTTCGAGCACTCTGGGCGATGCCGGAGGCATCGAGCCCGTGGTGAGCCAGGAGTTCCGCCGGCGTTCCGCTCTGGCCGAAGGTGTCTTGTACTCCGAGTTTTTGAATGGGCACCGGACAGCGGGCGCCGACCACTTCCCCGACGGCGTCACCCAGTCCGCCACAGACTTGGTGTTCTTCAACGGTCATGAGCGCGCCGCATTCCATCGCCGCCGCGCAGATCAGTTCAGCGTCGATGGGCTTGATGGAAGGCATGTCTATCACGCGGACCGAGGCGCCTTCTTGCGCCAGCAGATCGGCGGCGCCCAGGGCCTCCACGACCTCGACCCCGCAGGCGACGAGCGCCAGGTCCGTGCCGTCACGCAGCAGGTGGCCCTTGCCGATGGCAAAGGGGTGGTCTTCGGGGAAGATGACCGGTGTGGACGCCCGGGAGAGGCGGATGTAGACCGGGCCGTTGTGCTCAGCGGCGGCGCGCACGGCGGCGGCGGCCTCCGTGGCATCGGCGGGCACCAGGACTGTCATGTGTGGCAGGACGCGCATCAGCGTGATGTCCTCCAGCATCTGGTGAGACTTGCCGTCCTCGCCCACGGTCAGGCCCGCGTGGGTGGCGCAGATCTTCACATTGAGTTCAGGCACGCAGACCGACTGGCGAATCTGCTCCCAGGCCTTGCCCGTGGCGAACATCGCAAATGAACTGGCGAAAACGGTCTTGCCTCCGGTGGCCAGGCCCGCTGCGATGCCGAGCATGTTGGCTTCAGCCACGCCGCAGTTAAAGAAGCGCTCCGGGAAGGCTTGGGCGAAGTACTTCGTGCGCGTGGATCCGGAGAGGTCCGCGTCCAGGACCACGATGTCCTCGCGACCCTGTCCCAGCTCCGCCAGTGTCAGTCCGTAGGCCTCGCGGGTGGCGACCCGCGGCGCTTCGCTCAAGTCCAAGGTAGTGGTCCTTCCAGTTGCCGTCAGCACAGTTGTCAGTTCAGGGTTGGGGTGGGGGGGGAGTCGGCCAGTGCCGGGCGCCAGGGGATGGCCAGGGTTGAGGTGGCAGGGGATCGCCTGGGTGGGCCGAAGCCGGGGATGGACTGGTTTTACACACCGTCCGCGGATCCTTCAAATGTCACAGCCGCAATCCGCCTGATAGCCCGCCAGATGTCCTCGCAGGCGACCTGGGGCTGTCCCTTGGCGTGGACGCTGGGCTCCTGAATGCCCCAGGAGAGATGCCATTGGTCCCCGGGGATGAAAACGGGAGGGGCCGCGTGTTTGGCACGTTCCTCGCTAGACTGGTGGCGCGTGGGGTCGTGTGCCCCGCCACAACAACAACGCCATGAAGATCACCCACCTGCTGCCCATCCTCATCCTAGTCCTGCCCGCCAGCGCCCAGAGAGGCGATGTCTCCACGGATCTCACCCGGGCCCGGGCCGCCTTCAACGCCGCTGACCGCAACAAGGATCGCCAGCTGAACACCCGCGAGGTCGGCCTGGCGGGCATCCCGCACAAGGAGTTTCTGGCATCGGATGACGGGGACGGGGAGTGGTCCTGGACCGAGTTCCTGCTCTATTACCGTGGCCTGCTGGTCCAAAGCGGGCAGGCGGTGCACGCGGACCTCGAAAAGGAGGTCACGCGCCTGCGCCAGACCAAGAAGGTCAAGGCGGCCAAGGGCCAGGGAGACCAAAAACAGGGCGGGGCGGGCCAGTCCAGCGAGGCCAAGGGTTCGAGCAACAATGAAGCCCTGCGCAAGAAACTGAACGAGGCCAAGCGGGGCATCAGCGAACGGGCCGTGGCTGGGGGGGCCACGCGGGCGGATCAACGGGCCGTGGCCGGTGCCGGGGACAAGGTGGAGAAGCGCGCGCAGAGCGCCGGCGGCGTGAGCGTCTCATCTGGTGATGCGCCAGGAGCTGGCTCAGGAGCGGCCGGCCGCACCCAGCGAGAGCTTTTGGCCGGCAAGATCCTGGACGCCCAGAAGACCCTTCAACGGGTCGTGAAGGCCGGGCGCCTCAAGCCCGAGGAAGCGCGGGACTTCTACCAGGTCTTCCTGGGCCGGGGAGTGAATGCCCTGGGCGGTAGGGGGAGCGGAGTGGCCGGCGAAGCGGCGCCCAGCCTGCGCGAGCGCATCACCCGCCTCCAGGGCATCCTGCAGGTACACATTGACTCTGGCCGCGTCACGCCGGCGGAGGCCCGCAACATCAACGGCATCCTGGAACAGCGGGCCCGGGAGGCTGCGGCGGGCAACCGCTCGGGCAGCGGTGGTGGGACGGGTGGACAAGCCAGTGGTGACAAGGGCAGCGTGAGTGTAAGCGCCGGAGGCGGCCAGCGGACCCTGCGCGAGAAGCTCAAGGACGCCCAGCGGCGTCTGCAACAACGTCAGAGCACGGGCGGGGCCGATGCGGGCCAGGCGAGAAAAGCCGCGGAGTCACTGGAAGAGCGAGCCCGGGGCGCCCAGGGCGCTGCGGGCGGCTCCGGCGAGACGGGAGCAGCGCGCACTGCCGGTTCCTCTGGCAAGATCGTGGAGAAGAAGCCTCTGGAGAAGCCCGCGCCGGTCAAGGTGAAAAAGGAACGGACGAAGGGCGAGCAGGGCGCAGATCCGGAGCGCAAGCGCGAGACGCCCCTCTAACGAGAGCCCCGGTCACGGTGGCCAGGGGTTGCCGGGAAGCCACCATGCAAGCAAGCGGGCCGCCCCTGGTTTTTCCAGGGGCGGCCCGCATCAGGAAGGGCTTGATTCTCTCTGTGCTCCCTTGCTCAGCGGTTGCTTGTGTCCGGAGTGCGCGTTTCGATGCCTACCTCACCGGTTTTCCAGGCGTAGCCGCCGGCTAGCTGTCCGTCGTGGCCGGGGATCAGGATGCGATAGGGTTGGTCCTCGTCGAAGACGCAGCCGAGGCGGTTGATCTCCTTGCGGCAGTGGCGGAGTTCCCTGCGGTGGTTCATGAGAGAGGCTTCGAGGCGCTGGCCGGGGCGAGCGGTTTTCTCGGTGGCGTCCATCTCGCGCAGGTTGGCTTCTGTGAGCGCAATCGCTTGGATGCGGTCGGAGATTTCCTGCATGATCGAGTTCAACAGGGGGATGAGGCGTGAGGCGTCTTGTTGGTCATAGTTCTTCATGGGGTAGCTCCTTCAGGCTGTCCTCTACAGCCGGAATTGGATGCGCACCGAAGTCAGGACTTCGAGTTCTTGCCGGGGAGACCCTTGAAGGTGCCCCTGGCTTGTCCCAATGCGCCCCAGGAACAGGCCCCATGGCCCACTTAGGGGCGTTTTTAAGTTAGATTCTGGGGCCCGGAGTTGCCCCGTCATGTCCAGCCCGACACTTTTCATCACCCACCAGAGCGAGTTCGCCGCCGCCCACCGGCTACACAACCAGGACCTCTCTGAAGGCGAAAACGCACGCCTCTACGGGCCCTGTAACAACCCCACCGGGCACGGGCACAACTACGACCTTCTGGTTACCGTGGCCGGGCCCATCCCGCCGCGGACCGGCATGGTCATGGATCTCAACTGCCTGGCAGCGCTGGTGAGGGAGGAGCTGATCAGTCGCGTGGACCACAAGAACCTGAACAGCGATGTACCTTTCCTCGCCGGTCTGATCACGACGGCGGAGAACATGTGTGTCGTTTTCTGGGAACACCTCTCACCCCTAATCGAGGACTTTGAAGGATGCCGATTGCACCGGATCAGGCTCTACGAGAATCGGAGCAGCTTTGTGGACTACCACGGGCCGCTGAGCTGAATACACCCGATCTAATCCGCCAGTTGCTGGTCAACATCGGCGAGGACCCCAGTCGCGAGGGGCTGGCGGCTACCCCCGAGCGCGTGGCGCGCTCCATGGCGGAGCTGACTGCCGGCCAGAACATGACCGTGGCGGAGGCAGTGGGCGACGGGCTCTTTAGAGAGGACTGCTCCGAGATGGTCGTCGTCAAGGACATCGAGTTCTACAGCCTCTGCGAGCATCACATGCTGCCCTTCTACGGTCGCGTGCATGTGGCCTACATTCCCAACGGACGCATCATCGGGCTCTCCAAGGTGCCACGCATCGTCGAAGTCTTCGCCCGCCGCCTGCAGGTCCAGGAGCGCATGACTTCCCAGATTGCGGAGGCCATTCGCGAGGTGTTAGACCCCAAGGGCGTGGGCGTGGTCGCGGATGCCGTGCACCTGTGCATGATGATGCGCGGGATCTCCAAGCAGAACTCGTCGACCATGACCTCCTGCCTGTTGGGCGGTTTCCGCAGCGACCCACGCACGCGGGCCGAGTTCCTCGGGCTGGTGCGCAACTTCGGGTGAGCCGCTAGACCGCTGCTTCGCCCATAGCGGACATGTTCGGCTTTTTGTCGATAGTCATGCTGTGTTTCGGGTTTTGCGGTAGGCGCTCCACGCGGCTGTTTCCGGTCGTATCATCCCGCCCATGACCTGGCCCCCCCTCGCCACGCAGTTCTGCCTGGAGCTCGCCTGCGGCACGCTGCTGGCGCTGGCCTGTGTACATCCGGCACCGGTAGGCCGCCTCTTCTACCGCCTGCTGGGAACGACGGCTTGCCTGCCTCTCTTTGGCGAGTTGCTGGTCAGGGCAACGGGTGATGGGGAGGCACTCTGGCGCCAGCCTGTTGGCCTGTCTGTGCTCTTGGCCGTTCTTGGCTACCCGTTGATCTCCGGCGGGAAAAAGGCGAGCTGGCGCCTGGCGGCCATGGCTTGGACTTTCCTCTGGGCTGCCATCGGTTTGGTGCTCTCCCTGGGTGGGACAGGGGCCGCTGGCACCGGGCTGTCATGGACCCTGGCGAGCCTCACAGCCCTCAGTACCGGGGCCGTGGCAGGTGGAGTCGGCCTGGCCATGGTCCTGGGCCACTGGTACCTGACCGTGCCCGATCTGGCCGTTGAGCACCTCCGCCGCCTGAACCTGGTCACTGGGCTGGCGATGGCGGCCAATCTAGTCCTCCTGGGGGCCTCGACCCTGCTCTTCAGAGACAGCCTGATCGCGGCCCGCACACCCCTCCTGGAACCCTGGGGCCTCTTTCACCTGGGAACACGCCTGGCTGTGGGCCTGATCCTGCCCCTGGCCTTCGCTTTCATGGTGCGCGGCTCCCTGGCCTACGGGAACACCCGCTCTGCCACGGGCATCCTCTACGCCTCCACGGTCCTGGTGCTGATTGGCACCGCCCTGGCTCTCTCACTGCAGGACAGCTACGGGGTGCCTCTGTGAGGCCCGTAGTTGCCCTCTCCTGCCCCGCCTGTGAACGGGATGTACGCGTGGAACTCAGCCTGCCAGAGGCACCAGAGAGGCCGCTGTGCGCCTCCTGTGGCGAAGCCGGTCCCTGGAATCCCACTGGCCTGACGGTCGACGGGGGTCTGACGGCCTGCCTGGCCTGCGGCCATCAGGAACTCCACACGGCCAGGGATTTTCCCCAGGCCCTAGGAATCGGGATCGTCGTTCTCGCCGCCCTCCTGGCCCCCTTCACCTACTACGCGAGCCTGGCGGTGGCTGGCCTCCTGGACGCCCTGCTCTATCGCTTTTCGCCGAATGTGGTGGCCTGTTATGTCTGCCAGGCCGCTCACCGGGGGTTCAATCAGGTGCCGCGTCACCCGGCCTTCGATCGCACCATCGAGGAACGCCTGCGCTTCGGCGAGCGAGCAGTCATGGGCAGCCCCATGCGTCCCGGGGGCACCGCCGGGGCAGCGGAGCCGGAACACTGAGGCACCTCAGAAGGAGAGCATGAGGCCTACGACGAGCCAATCCGTCTCGCTGTAGTCATCCTCGTGCTTGGCGTAGTTCACCTGCCACTTGAAGTCGTGGCCGTCCACATAGTAGTTGAGGCCCAAAAGGGCTTGTGTCTCCCCAACGGGGTCCGATAAGTCCTCGAAGCGCAGGGCGAGCTCGGTGCAGTGGGTGCAGAGCATGTAGCCCACGGTCCAGCTCCAGGGCGTCGTGTTGCCGACGGACCGGCCTTCGAAGGGGCCGGTGGCGTCGTCGTAGCCGGAATCGTAGCGCACCACTTCGCCGGCGACGCTCCAGCGCCTGTGTGCGAAGGAGAAGTCGAAGGCCCGCGCCCGCCCCCGGTCTGATGCGCGGTCGTCGCTCCAGGCATAGCTGGCGTTCAGACGCTGGTTGCGGCCGGCGCCGTAGGCGCCTTCGTTTTCCAACCGGCCGTCGCCGATGAGGTCCACATCCACACGACCGGTTAAAAGGGCATCGTCACCGCCCGCATCGGCGCCGTCCTGTACCGCGCAGGAGAGTTCGATGTGCCTCTTCTTCTGGGACACCATGACGCCCCAGTCACGCACGGAGTAGAGCAGGCCATTCCAGGAGCGGGTGATGAACATGGTGCGGTTGGCCTCGATCAGGCCACTTTGGAGCACGGGCTTCTTGAAGAGGCCGAAAGTGGTGGTCACATCCCCGAAGAGTGGCAGGCGCAGGTAGGCGTCGTTCAGGGTGGGCACATCGCTGTTGGCCTCGATGGAGATGCGCCAGTCATAGCCGGAGTTACCGCCGTCAGCAGTCAGTCGCAGGGCGTTTATGTAGAACCCCTGGCGTATGTCTGTTGAGTCGGGGTCGTCGTTGTCGGCGTGGAACATGCTCAGGTAGCCGGAGAAGCGCGGCGCATCATCCTGCACATCCAAGGCAGCACCCAAGCGCGCCAGGTCGAGGTCCAGCCCAGACCACTTGTCCAGTTGGTCTTCAGTGTCGCCTCCATTGGCGAGGGGCTCAGCCGAAAGGAAGCAGAGGGGCAGGAGCGTTGCCAGGATGCGGAGGGTGTTGCTCATGGTGATTCGGTGGGCGGACAGTAGGGGAAGTGCGGTCAATGTGCCCTCTGGGCCTACTACTTGGAAGGGGCAGGTCAGAGGAATGAGGGTCCAGGACGGGGCTCAAGACGTCGACTATCGCTAGCCTCCCTCCGGCACCGAAAGAGCGGCTACAAAAAAAGGGCCCCGCGACGCGCGCGGGGCCCCGTTCTCTGTGACCCGCGACGCGCGCGGATCAGGAGTGCTTGACTTGGATCAGAAGCTGACCAGGAGTCCTGCCAGCATCGAGTCTGACTCGGCAGCTCCTATATCAAGGCTAACCATGTTGATGAACCACTTAGTGTCATGGCCAGACACGTACTTGTTGACACCAAAGGTAGTCCTGTCCGTTTCGGTAGTGCCAGTCTCACTATTGTCCATCCGCACGGCCAGTTCCCAGGTATCGGGGGTCAGCATATAACTGCCGGTGATACATGTACGCTCAGTGTCAACAGCGCCAACAGACGTGTCATCCATTTCCAGGCTGAGGCTCCAGGCGCCACCGGTCATGTCGAACTCAATGTGTGTTGCTTCGTCGGCTACGGTGCTGTTGTCATCAGAGGCAATAGCAACGCCGATGGTGGCGTTCATGCCGTCGCCAGCGCCGTAGGCACCTTCGACGTCACCCACACCATCACCCATGATGTCGAATGTAGCGCGCACGGTCGTTGCGTACTCGTCATCAGGTCCATCGCCACCATCTTGAATTGCGAGGGCCCAGTCCAGGGCGTCGAAAGCACCTGTAAACATGACACCGTCAGTACGGCCCGCTGAGGCGGTGCCAGTCGTAGTGCGGCCTGCGAAGAGCAGGCGGTTACGGCTCAAAAGACCACTACGCGCGTAGGGGCTCTTGAAGGCGCCAAAGGTTGTGGTGATAGAGTCACCGCAGGGGAAGGTCACATAGGCATCAAGAATACTGAGGCCACCGGCGACGGTGCCGCCCGAGTCAAGCGAGATCTTGTAGCCGTAGTCGCCTACAGAACCTGCAACATTGAGACGCGCCATGCTCTGGAAGTCGCCAGTGTCATCAGCGATCGAGTCAGGGGGAACGTCAGTATCAAGGTCGCTGGAGGAAAGGTATCGGGCGCCGATCCAGCCGCTGATACCAGCGCCGCCCTGGACGGTCAGGCTCGACGCGAGGGCGTCGATTTCCTGGTCCAGGCTCAGCCACTCGTTATCAGAGGCAAAACCAGCCGTACTCGTGAGGGTCAGCGCGAGGGCGCCGAAGACGAGCTTGTTCATGAGAAATACACTCCTAGAAAGAGAGAGAGACAGAGAGAGAAATAAGGGATGGGGGTCTAGAGCGCGAAGAGGATGCCCTTGGCAGACCGCCTGTAAAAGGGGCAACCGAGGTTTTTCGCACTTGATTCGGGGACTCCATCGGCGTGGCCTGTCCCAGGGTGTCCCAAAAAGGGCCGGGAAAGGGCAGTCGATGGACGCAAGTCATTGAAAACAATGGCCTTGCGAAGGAAGAGGCAATCCGGCTGCCGAGCTCGTTGGCCGCAGCTGTCGGGCCGCTAGCCTGAAAGTGGCTTGGCCTGCAAGCACGGAAAAGCTGCTTTCCGTGGCCTGAGGGCCGTTTGTGGTCACTGGGGCATGATCTGCCGCCGGGCCACGGGCGAGAGCGCCGGGGCCGCGGATGGGCTCCGTGGCGGCGCAGGGAGTCCGTCAGGGCCCGCTGTCCGGGGCAGCTTTCTCAGGATTGTCCTGGATGGCGCCCCTGTGCTCCGCCAGGCGGGCGTCGGCGGAGGCTATGCGCTCCAGGAGATCCTCGCCCACGGGCACATCCAGGGCCGCCAGGGCCAGGAGGCGCCATTCCAGGCGCTGCCGCGCTGCGAGGGTGTAGGCCAGATCGTAGCCCGGATGGTCCAGGAAGCGCGGATCCACACCCAGAGCATGCTCAGCACCCGCAAGTTGGATTTCCTCCTCCAGGGCGGCCCCCCAGGCGTCCTGGATCCGTGAAACGGCCTGTCTGAGGCCCTCGGTGCGCTCGGCGATGTCCTCACCGGCCTCGATGGCTGCCCCCAGGTGCAAGAGGGCCTCCCGAGCCTGGTACCGGTTGGGGCGCTCGCGGTCGGGTCTCATTGATGCGAGCTCCTTCAATAGGGCTTCAAATACGGTGATATCGGTCATTAACTGTCCGCGGGTGGGCGTCGGGAGCGTTTGAGGTCGCCCCGGCGCTGCTTGCGTTCGAGGCGCTTGCGATTCGATGCCCGGGTGGGCCGGGTGGCCTTGCGGGTGGTTCGTGGCCGCAGGGCGGCGGCCAGGATGTCCGCCAGGCGCTGGCGGGCGTCCTCCAGGTTGCGGGCCCGCGTGCGGTGGCGGGAAGCGTGGATAACAAGTTCACCGGCGGTGGTCAGGCGCTGGCCCAGGGCGCGGGACAGGAGCTGCCGCCGGCGCTCCCCCAAGGCCTCGCTGGCGGTCACGGAGAAGCGTAGGACGACCTTGGTGCTTACCTTATTAATGTTCTGGCCCCCGGGCCCGCCCGAACGGGCGTAGGAGGCGGACAGGTCCCGGGGCGGGATGACCAGCCTGCTATTGATCCTGAGGGGCTCCACCGGGGTCCGATGCGCTGGGCTCCGGAGCGTGCCGCAGCAGGAAATCGAAGGAGTAGAGGCCCGTGCTGTGTCCATCTGCGAACTCGATGCCCAGGGCGTAGCGCCCCACCAGGCGCACCGCGCGGTGCAGGAGGTCCTCGGGAACGGTTTCGGGATCGAGCAACTTGCGCCCGGTGACCTCATCCACGCAGTGGGCACAGGGGCAGATACGTCTCAGCTCAGCCGAGCAGAAGGAACTGGAGCGGCCATCGCTCCACTCGATGGTCAGGCGCGCTGGGTCACTCTTGGTGATCACCTTGGGGGTGGAAGCGTCCATGGGGACAGATGAGTGGTGCGGCCAGGCCGCTCTTGGGGGCGGCAGTGGGTGGGGCACATCGGCAACTGGAGGCCGGAAACAGCGTCTATTCAGCCAATGAGCCGGATGGTGGGAAGAACCGGACTTGAACCGGTGACCCCTTGATTTTCAGTCAAGTGCTCTACCAACTGAGCTACCTTCCCGGGTGCCCGCAAAGGGGGGCGCTGAGATTATTGCGGGCGCGCCGCCAGGGGTCAACTGGGCGTCGGGCGTGCGCTGAGCAGTTTGCGCGCCGCATCCACATCCCGCCCGATCTGCTCGGCCAGGGCGTCGAGGCTGGGGAAGCGCTGCTCGCGGCGGATGCTGTCCACGAAGAGCACCTCCAGGTGCTTCCCGTAGAGCTCGCCGGAGAAGTCCAGGATGTGGGTCTCGATGGTCAACCGGGGGCGCGTGCCCCCAGGTGATCCTGCCGCGGGGCCTTCTTCCACGGTGGGTCGATGGCCAATGTTGGTCACGGAGGGCAGGAGGCGGGCCTGTTCGCCCGGGGCCTGCGGGCAGCGAACCAGCGTGGCGTAGACGCCGGCGGGGGGGTGGAGCTCGTGGTGCAGGTCCAGGTTGGCCGTGGGGAAGCCCAGCTCTCGGCCCAGATGGCGCCCTTCCACGACTTCCCCGAAGACCGCCGGAGGGCGCCCCAGCATGCGGGCGGCACCGGCCAAATCGCCCAGGGAGACCGCCTCGCGGATGGCCGTGCTGGAGACGGCACGGCCATCGACGAGCACTTCCGGGACCACCTGGACCGCGTAGCCCAAGGCCCCGAGGGCCTCGGGAGTGCCCTCCCGGTCGTGGCCGAACTTGCTGTCGAAGCCCAGGACCAGGGATCTGGCGGCCAGGCCATCAGCCAGGAAGGTGCGGGCGAAGTCCTCCGCCCTGAGAGAACGCAGGGCTTCGTCGAAGGGCAGGACCACTGTATGGGCGATTCCGGCCCGCTGAAACAGCTCCAGGCGGTGCTCCAGGGTAGTCAGGGTGCGCGGGGCGTGGCCCAGGAGCAAACGCTTGGGATGACCACCAAAGGTGACGACTGTGGATTGGGCACTCTCGGTGGTGGCCCGGGCCACATTGGCGGCCAGGATTGCCTGGTGGCCCAGGTGGACGCCGTCGAAGACCCCGACGCTGACCACAGCGGGCGGGGGGCCGACAGGCAGTTCGGCGGCGACGCGGGCGTGGGTCGTCAGCAAGGTCCTGCTAGCGTTCGGCCGGGGTAGAGGCCCGCTCCCGGCGGTGAGCCTCGATCAACTCACCCAGGGCGGCCTTGTTCTTGAGTTTGTCCGCCGGGGACATGCGGTCCACCAGAAGAACGCCTTCCAGATGGTCGTATTCGTGCTGCACCACGCGGCTCAGGAAGCCATCGAAGCTGGCTGAGATCGGGTTCCCGTCCTGGTCCTGGGCTTCGACGGCGCAGTGATCCGGGCGGCGCACCTGGGCGTAGATGGCTGGAAAGGACAGGCAACCCTCGTCAAACAGGGTCTCTGGCCCGGAGCGCTCGATCAGCGTCGGGTTGACCAGGACCAGGTCGTCGTCCGGGGCGCCCGTGGAGTTCATGACCAGAATGCGCTGGTTGAGACCCACCTGGGGGGCCGCCAGGCCGACGCCCTCGCTGGCCCGCATGCGGGCAAGCATGGCTGAGACCGTTTCCCGCAGCTCCTGGCCGAAAGCCGTCACGGGCTTCGCGGGCTTTCGCAGGATTGGGTTTGGGTAGAGGACGACGCTGAAACCGGCGCCCGGGGCGGTTTCCTGGGTGTTTTTTGCGGTCCTCTCTGGGGCCTTGTCGGGTGCGGTGTCTTCCATGGGAATGGGGGGGCAGGTGTCCCAGCAGCATAGCGTCCGTTGACGGCTCGCAGCCTCGCCGATAGGATCTTCCGGCTCGTCTGCGCTCCGATGGCCTCCATTTGCCGGTTGGTTGGGGGTGGGGCCAGCGCCAGAGCACCATCCCGTGGATTTCTCCAAGCACATTCAGAAGGCCGAAGAGGCCGCCCGGCGTCGCAACTATGACTTCGCCGTGGAGCTCTACCAGCAGTTGGTGGAGCTGGACCCGGATCACGGGGAAGCCCGAGCCGGTCTGCGGCGCGTGCTGCGCCAGCGCCACGCCAAGAAGAGCGGTGGAAAGTTCCTCGGGGCCCTCAAGGGGGCCACTCCCCTGGCCATGGCCAAGGGCCTGGCCAAGGCTGGCAAGCACGGGGCCGCGGCCAAGTCCCTGGAGAGTTATCTGGCCACCAATCCTCTGGACGAGGATGCGAACTTGTCCCTGGGCATCAGCCTGGAGGCGGCCGGCCACCTCCACGGTGCGCGGGCCGTCTACGAGTTCCTGGCGGAGATAGCGCCGCGCAATCCGGAGGGACTCAAGCGCGCCGGGCACATGCTGCGGAGCACGGGCGAGCCGGCCGAGGCATTGGCCTACTTCGAGCGTGCCCTGGAGGCGGACCCCCGGGATCAGGAGGCCCTTAAGGCGCGCAAGGACCTGGCGGCGGAGACTGCCCTCAGCAGCGGCAACTTCAGCACCAGTGAGCACAGCCGAGAGCGCCTGGTGGACCAGGCGGAGACTCAACGTCTGGAGCGCTCCAGGCGCATGCAGCTCAGCCGAGAGGAACTGAATGAGGAGTTGGGTCGTCTGCGCGGACTCTATGCCGAGGCACCGTCTGACACGGAGTTGATGGTGGAGATGGCCGGTGTTCTGGAGAAGCTGCGCGAGTACGAGGAGGCCCTGGACCTGGCGGAGCGGGCCCTGTCCTACCGCAAGGAATCCTTTGAGTTGGTGACGCTGGTGGGGGAGCTGCGTCGCAAGGTGCTGAAGCGCCGTATCGTCCAGGCCGGGAAAGGCGGCGAGGAGGAGACTGCAGGCCGCCTGGAGCAGGAACTTTGGCAACTGGAGGCGGATGACTGCCGCCAGCGGCTGCAATTGCACCCCGGCGATGCCACCCTGCACCTGGAGCTAGGGCGGGCCCTGATGCGCCTGGCAGACCATGACGGAGCCGCCGGTGAGTTCCAGAAGGCCATTGGCGACCCGCGGCTTGAGGGGGATGCCCTCTTTCACCTGGCTCAGTGCTTCCAGCGCAAGGGATTCAACGACCTGGCGCGCAAGGAGTACCAGCGGGCCCTGGACGGACGCCAACAGGTGGACGACCGGGCCAAGGAGATCCTGTACAATCTGGGGACGATCGCGGAGGCCGAGAATGACTCGGCCGAGGCCCGTTCCCTCTATGCCCGTGTTTTCGAAGTCGATATCAGTTACCGCGACGTGGCGGTGAAGATGGAACAGTTTAAGTAGTCATGCCCAATAACAAACAAGCGGCCAAGCGGCTGCGCCAGAACGAAACCCGACGCCAGGCCAACAAGATGGTGAGCTCGCGCATGCGCAGCGCCGTCAAGCGTGTCCTGCAGGCCGAGACCTCGGAGGCTGCTTCGGAACATCTCGCTGAAGCCACCAAGCGCGTGGACAAGGCAGCTAAGAAGAACATCATCCACGCCAACACGGCCGCGCGGAAGAAGTCCCAGCTCCAGCGGGCTGCCAACCCGCAGGGTTAGGCACAACGCAACCTCCATCACGGACTTTCATTCCGGGCCCGGGATCGCTCTCGCGGCCGGGAAGGCACGGGTAAGCGAGAGGCCCACATCCGGCATCCCGGATGTGGGCCTCTCGCTTGCTTGGGTTGCCGCTGCCTAGCGGGCGCCCAGTACCTTTGCGTAGCGGAAGTACACCTCGAGGCACAGAACCATGAGTGCCGTGGAGTACACGCGGCCGCCGGTGTAACCCCAGGGGCCCACCGCATCCCAGGAGCCCTTCATGTCGCCGTCGCGGCGCTGGGACTCAACCACGGCCTTCTTCATGGCCTTGTTCCACGGGGCCCAGTGACGGCTGCCACCCATCTGGTACATGGCGTAGGAACCGTAGTACCAGTAGTACATGTCGCAGCCGAAGCCGTCGGGATCCCACTCGGGCAGCTGCTTGCGCATGATGTCCGCGTGCTTGCCCATGACATCATCCTTGGAGGGATCCTGGCCCAGGAAGAAGCGGCACAGGAGCCCCACGGCGGTCATTGACTCGCCTTTCTCCTTGGGATAGTGCTCGTTCTGGGGTGAGCGTGAGCTCCAGGAGCCCGTTTCGTTGTAGCCCACGCGGCCCTGCTGATCGGTCATCTCGTCGATGAACTGCAGGCCCCCGAGGAAGGCTTCCTTGTCGATGCCAAGGCCCGCCTCCTCGGCGGACTTCAGGCAGAAAATCATCCAACCGGTGACCGAGGTGTCGTTGTCGCCGTCCGGCGGAACGTTGTAGCGCCAGGCCCCGTAGGGGTTCCGCGCCCGGGAGATGTAGTCCACGGCCTTCTGGGCCGTGCCGCGGATCAACGGACTCTTGGAAAAGTAGTAGGCCTCGCAAATCGCCAGGCTGGCGATGGCGTGGTTGTAGAGGAATCCGTGACCGCGCGGGTCGCCGATCAGGCCGTTTTCGAAATCCTGCTGCTCGCGCAACCACTTGATGCCGCGGGTCACCGTGTCCTTGTAGGGCCCCTGCATCATAGTGTTGCCGTCTCCGAGGAAGGCCAGGAGGGCCAGGCCAGTGAGTCCCACATCGTGATCCTCGAAGCCGGGCATGTCGCAGGTTCCGTCACCGATCTTGCCGCAGTAGGAGTCGAAGCCGTCGCCGTCCCAGGAGCCGTCCGGAGCCTGGTGGTGCTTGAGCCATTCCAGGCCATCCTTGAGGGCCTGCTCCGTACCGGAACCGCCGGCCGCACGTAGGTTGCGGCGCCCGCCGAAGCGCCCGCCGAACTTGCCGCCGGCGCCGCCGCCGATGCCGATGACGTCGTTGAAGTTCTTCTCGTCGAAGGGTGAATCGGAAAGGAAGTCCGGATCGCCCTCGGTGGACTCGTAGTCCATTTCGTCATCCGTCTCGTTGTGATCGTCGATCTCGTAGTCCTGGAGGATGGGCTCCTCTTCGGTCTCGATATCCTCGATTTCCTCTTCGATTTCCTCCTCGGGGTCCTCGAAGACCTCCTCCGGAGCCTGCTCGATGGCGGCCTGGAACTCCGTGTCCTTCTGGTTGTTGAGCAGGTGCCACGGGATGGCCGCGATGATGATGAAGACCACCAGGTGGGCACCGAGGGAGATGGCCAGCCAGGGCGCGCGGGTCATCCAGTCGTAGAGGATGTCGTTGAAGGTGACTTCCTCCTCCCAGGGCTTGGGCAGGCTGGATTCGATGTGGATGTCGCTGAAGTCGGTGTGGTCGCTCATGGTTCTGGGCCGCTGCCGTGGGCAAAAGTGCTGGGTCGGCTACGGTCTGGCCTGTTTGTAGGTGCCCCGGAGGGGTGTCGCCTACCCAACGGTCCGGGGGTTACAAGGGTTCAGAGTATATCAAGCAGGGTCGCCCTGTCCGATCGCCCAATACCCGTCTCGTGGGCCCGGGGGACCAGAATAATGGCCCGCGCCCTCAGGGGGCCAGGCCCGTGGCGGCTTGCTCGGGGACCTGCGTGGCGGGCCAGACATAGGCCGCCCGGTCGAGGTCGCGCAGTTCCTCCAGCACGCGACTTTGGTCCATGCCGTCCTGGATGAGGCGCTCAAGATCGCGCTGGACGCCCGGTTCCAGGAAGCCCTTGGGCTGTTCAGAGGGCAGAATTCGGGCCAGGCGCAGGATGCGGACGCCCGCGACCTGGTCCGCGCGCAGGACCGGTAGGACCTCGGAGAGGCCGCCGATGGTCCCGTCGGCAATGAGCTTCTGGGCTGCCTCGCCCAGGAGTTCCTTCAGGTCCTGGGCTGTGTGGGCCCGTTGGTAGCCGCCGGGTGCGGAAGCACGCCCGTAGGAATCCACCAGGGCTGCAAAATCGCCGCCGGCCTGGGCCCGCTCGCGCAGGGAGTTCGCCATGTCCATGGTGGCGGCCAACCCGTCGGCCTCGTCCAGGGGCAGATCCAAGGTCTGCAGGACATACTGGGCCGGCTGGCCGCCCACCAGATGCCAGAGGTTTTCATCGGCCAGACACTCCAGATAGGAGGCGTGGAGCTGGCCCGGGCGAATGAAGCGATCGGCCTGGGGGCGCCCGCGCAGGCCACCACCCTTGCCCGTGATGGCATCCTCCCAGACTCCGCCGATCAGGGCTGTGGAGATGGTCTCGTTCAGCCTGCTTGAATCCAGCCCCTCGCTGCGCAGCCACTCACGCATCTTCAGCGCACCGCCGAGACCTTCCTTGAGGCGTTCCCGCCGCGCGTCGACTAGTCGCTCCACCTCCTCCGGGGCCAGGCCCATGTCCTGCCCGGCCTGGACCTTGAGGCGGGCGATGATCTCGTCATCGCGGACCTTGAGCAGGGCGCGCGTGTACTCGGCCTCGGTCGTGACAGCGCCCTGGGATATCTGCCACTGCAGCCGCTGGATCAGGCCGCTGCGGGTGATGATCTCCTCGTTGATGATCGCCTCCACGCCGTTCAGGGGCTGCCAGACGCCGGCCGGGCCCGCCAGATTGGCGGATGCCTGGCTGGCAGCGGCTTGGGGGAGCGTTGTGCAAAGCAGCGGCAGGATTAGAAATGTAGTCATGTGTGGATGCGCCGAATGGGCGGCGCGCATTGTCGGTTCGCATTCCGGCGGCCGCAAGACACAGGTCCCGGCGCCGCCGGAAAGCGGTGGCTACTTAGGTGCTGAGAAGCCCCTCGAACCAGTCGAGGGCCGCCTGGGCAGCGCCTGCACCCCCCAAGGCATTGGCCGCAGCCAGGGCTTCCGACGGGGCGATCAGATGGGCGATGCCCGGTCGAATCCAGCGCACTTCCACCCCCAGGGGCTGCAGGAAGGACTCAAGGGCCACCCGATCCAGGTATTCGAGCAGGTAGAACTCGCCGCGCCAGGCGAAGCGCGCCAGGCCGTGGGGGTCGAGGCGGGCCTTCAGGCGGAACATGCGCAGGAGATTCTGGGCCTCCTGGGGGATGCGCCCAAAGCGATCGTGCAACATCTCCTCGGCTGCGGTCCCGGACTCTGCATCGCTGATACTGGCCAGCTCGCGCAGTACTTCCAGGCGCGTATCGGCATCTCCAATCCAGGTGTCCGGCAGGAAGGCGGAGAGGCCGAGTTCCAACTCGGCGCCCCCGTCGTACTCTTCCGGGCGCAGCTTCTGGGGGTCGATGCCCGCGGCTTCCTCTCCGGCCTGGATGCGCTCCACAGTCTGGCGCAGCAGACGGCAGTACATGTCATAGCCGACGGCGGCGATGTGCCCGGACTGCTGGGCGCCGAGGATGTTGCCAGCACCGCGAATCTCCAGATCGCGCACACTGATGTCGAAGCCAGCGCCGAGGCGGTTGAGTTCCTCCAGGGCCTTCAGTCGTTTGCGAGCCACATCGCGCAGGGGCTTGTGCTTGTCAACCAACAGGTGACACCAGGCCTTGTGTGCCCCGCGGCCAACGCGGCCACGCAGCTGATGCAGTTCAGACAGCCCGAAGCGATCCGCCTGGTCAATCAGAATCGTGCCGGCAGTGGGAATGTCCAGGCCGTTCTCAATGATAGTCGTAGCCACCAATACATCCGCTTCTTCACCAGTGAATGTGTCCATCACACCGCGCAGTTCCCGAGCGTTCAGTTGGCCGTGTCCCACGACGAAAGTGCATTCGGGCACCAACTCCTGCAAGTGTGTGGCAACCACATCAATGGTGCGCACGCGGTTGTGCAGGAAGAATACCTGGCCGCCGCGGTTGCGCTCGCGCAGGATGGCGTCGCGGATGGCGGCATCATCTTGCGTGTAGCCAATAATGGTCTCGATCTCCTGGCGGCCCGGTGGTGCCACGGTTAGGGCTGAGATGTCGCGCAGACCGGAGAGCGACATGTGCAGCGTGCGTGGGATGGGCGTGGCTGTCAGCGTCAGGAGGTCAACTGAAGCGCGCAGCTTCTTAAAGTGCTCCTTGTGCTCGACGCCAAAGCGCTGCTCCTCGTCGACAATCGTCAGGCCCACGGGCGCGAAAGCCACATCCTTGGAGAGTATGCGGTGCGTACCAATCAAAATGTCCACACGCCCGGCGGCGATGCGTTCCAGGGTTGCCCGTGTCTCCTTTGGCGATACATAGCGGCAGAGAATGGCGATCTCCACGGGGAAGTCCGCCAAGCGTTCGCTAAACGTCTCGAAGTGTTGCTGGGCCAGGATGGTCGTTGGCACTAGCACGGCCACCTTGCCGCCGGCGCTGACAACGCGAAAGGCGGCGCGCACGGCTAGCTCAGTCTTGCCAAACCCCACGTCGCCGCACAGCAGGCGATCCATGGGGCGTGGCCCGGCGAGATCATCGGCAATCTCGCCGTCCACCTGGTGCTGATCTTCGGTGTCCACAAAGGGGAAGGCGCCAACCATGTCCTTGACCAGTTCATTGTCCTGCTGCCAGGGGTCTCGTTGGCGCGTTGCCCGTCGTGCCTGGACTTCAATCAACTCCGCCGCCAGGTCAAAGAGGCCGCGCTCCACGCGCTCCTTGCGCTTGCGGAATGTGCTGGCGCCCAACCGATCCAAGGATTGCTTGCCGCCGCCGGAGCCGATGTAGCGTTGCACCAGGTCGATGCGTGTGGCGGGCACGAAGAGGCTTACCTCGTCGGCGAACATTAGGTGCAGGTGCTCCTCCTCGGCGCCCAAACGTTCCAGGCGCTTGAGCCCCAGGTAGCGGGCCAGGCCGTGGGCCGCGTGTACGACCAGGTCGCCCACCTTGAGGTCAAAGAAGGACTGGATGGCCTTGACGCGGTAGGTCGGGCGGCGCGTGCTGGCGCGGCGGCGGCCGGCGATGCCCGTCAGTTCGCGATGGTTGACGAGTACCAGTCCCGGCAGGCGAAACCCGCGGGAAGTGCTTCCCCGACGCACCTCGAGGCCCGGCACGCCACCGGCTTCGGCGATCAGTTCCGAGAAGCGGTGCTCTTCCGCCTCGGTCTGGCAGAGGACTAGCAGGCGCTCAACTTCTGCGGCAACCGTGCGCAGGGCTGCGGGAACTTCTTTCATGCCCACCGCCAGGGATTGCACAGAGCGGGCGTCAAGGGGATTCAGAGTTCCCGGCAGGCTTTGCAGATCCAGACGCGTTCTCTTGGCGGTCTCCTTGTGCCAGATGCGCAGGGCGCGTTCGTGGGCCGGCGACTGGATGCGCAGTGTCTCTGCCTGCTCGGCGACGCGCAGGGGTTCGACGGTGACCAGCACAGCGTCCTGGGGCACGAGGCTCGCCGCTGCCACGCCCTCGCCTCGGCGGATACCTCCGGCGTCGCCGGAGAGGCAGATTTGAGTCTCGCCCAGGAGCTCCACGCTGCGCTGGTCTCCCGGGTCGAAGGAACGCAGCGACTCGATCTCGCCGTCGAAGGACTCGATGCGCAGGGGCAGATCTGCGGCGTAGGGGAAGATGTCCATGATGTCGCCGCGCAGGCTGATCTCGCCCGGCGCCTCGGCCAGGGGAGTACGTCGGTAGTTGGCGGCAATCAAGCGGTCCAGGAGCTCCGCGGCCACTAGGGTTTCGCCCACCCGCAGGGTCAGGAGGTCGCGTTCGAGTTCGGTCAGCAGGGGGACAGGCTGGAGCAGGGCGAGCAGGGAGGCGACCACGATGCGTGGCCGTTGGGCAGGGTCTCCACTCAGGCGCCGGGCGAGTTGCAGGCGGCCGCGCACGGAAGTGGGGTTGGCGGCTGTGTCAGCGGCGCGCCCCTCGCGATCGGGGAAGAGCGAGGCGGCCAGGCCGAAGGCGGCCAGGTCCTCGCGGAAGCGTTCCGCCTCGGCCTCTGATGATGTCACCGCCACCCAGGGCGAGGCGTGGTGTTCCGCCAGGTGCGCGAATACGAGGGCTTGGGATGAACCCCAGAGGTTTCCCAGGAGCGGGGCCGCGTCCTTGGGCTGCGGCTGAGTGGCGGGTTCGAGCAGCGCCAGGACCTGGTCCAGGCCTGGTACTTGATTCAGGCACGCCGGAGCGAGCACCCGCTGAGGCGTGTCCTGCTCGACGGTGGTGGCGGTCGTTTCCACAGGCGGCGTGCCGCTGGCCCCGGCGGGAGGGCTCAGGCGGGCTGCTCCTCCAGGATCAAGAGGGCCTCGTGGGCAGCCCACTGCTCGGCCTCCTTGCGCGTACGCCCCCAGGCCGTGGGGAAAGCGCGGCTTCCGGCGTTGACGCACACCAGGAAGGCACGCGCATGGGCGGCTCCACGCGTTTCGATGGTCTCGTATTCAGGAGGTTCGCCCCAGCGGGCCTGGCAGATCTCCTGCAGGCGTTTCTTGGGGTTGTCGGTTCCGCGCCTCGCCAGGGCCTCGCCCAGGGGTTTGGCCAGGGTTGCTCGCATGAACTCACGGCCGGCCTCTAGGCCGGCGTCCAGATACACGGCTCCGAAGACTGCTTCGTACAGGTTGGCGAGGACGGAGCGCGAGAGGGCGCGGCGGGCCAACCCGGAGCCGAGGCGGGCGAGATCATGGAGGCCCAGGCCGCGGGCCGCCTCGGCCAGCGTGCGGCGGGAGACCACGTGGGATTTGAATTCGGTCAGCTCCCCCTCATTCAGGTCAGCGTGAGCGCGGAACAGTTCCTCCGCCACCAGCAGGTCCAGGACTGCGTCGCCCAGGAACTCCAGGCGCTCGTTGTCTTGGGCGCTGCGCGTGGAGGCGTGGGTCAGAGCCAACTCCGCCAGCGCCGCATCCACAAACCTGTGGGGAATACGATCCATGGCGGGAGTGTAGCAGCAACCCGCCGCCCGCGCCCGTCCGCGAAGGGAGCGGCTCCAGCTCTGGCACTGCCAACTCAGGTGCTGTTATCCTGACCCGCTTATCCCATGCCCGAGAACACACATGTCGATTGGAGCCGCGAGATCATGCCCGGCGAGCGCAAGCCCCGCCGCGGTGATGTACTCGTAGTTGACCTTGTGGGGTTTGATGCCAAGGGGCGCGCGCTTGGAACCTGTGGTGAGTTTCGCGTGGAGCTGCGCGGAGGCGTGCCCGGCGCGCGCGTGCGGGCGGAGGTCACCAAGCGCCGCGGCCAGCGCATTCGTGCGCGGCTGATAGAGGTGCTAGAGCCGAGCCCCCGGGAGGTGGCGGCGCGTTGCGAGCACTTCGGCACATGCGGCGGCTGCAGTCTGCAGGCCATGGACTACGACGCCCAGCTCGAGCACCTGCGCGAGCAAGTCGTAGCGGCCTTCGCCGCTGAAGGCATGCAGAGCCTGGATGTACTTCCGGTGCTGCCCTGCGCAGAGCCCTGGGCCTATCGCAACAAGATGGATTTCACCTTCGGCACACGGCGTTGGGTCGAAGTCGGAGAAGCTGGTGATAAGCCCAGGGACTTTGCCCTCGGGCTGCATGTGGGCGGGCTCTACCGCAAGGTGGTTGACATAGACGCGTGCCCGATTCAGTTCACGGGGGGGGATGGAATCCTGGCGGACGTGCGCCGCCTATGCCTGGAAGCCGGCCTGGAGCCCTGGGATGTGGTCGAGCACACGGGCCTGTTGCGGCATGTGGTTTTGCGCAAGGGCCAGGCCACCGGTGAGGTCATGGTCTTCCTGGTGACAGCGCAGGCGGCGGCTGATGTAATCGACCCCTTGGTGACGGAGTTGGTGCGCTTGCACCCGGAAATCAGGACGGTTGTTCAGGGCATCCATGAGCGGCCCGCCGCCATCGCAACTGGAGACGAGTACCGCGTGCTCTTCGGCGACGGATTCATCCACGAGCGTCTCGGTGGCCTGACCTTCCGCCTGTCGGCGGCTTCTTTCTTCCAAACGAACACCGCCCAGGCCGAATGCCTGTTCGAGATAGTGCGTGCCGAGGCCCAGCTCAGCGGCGACGAGCATGTGCTCGACCTGTACTGTGGCACGGGCGTTATCTCCCTCCTGCTGGCCGGCGAAGCCAGGGCCGTCACGGGCCTTGAGATCGTTGCAGAAGCCGTCACCGATGCGCGCCAGGCAGCCCTGGCCAACGGCATCGAGAATGTCACCTTCCACGCCGGCGATGTGCTCGCGGCCCTCGACGAGCCGGGTCTGCCCAGCTCGGACGTCATCGTGGTCGATCCCCCACGGGCGGGTTTGCACCCCAAGGTAATCCCGGCAATCCTGGCGCACGCTCCGCGGCGCGTGGTCTACGTTTCCTGTAACCCCAAGTCAGCGGCCCGGGATGCGGCACGTTTCGCGGAGGGTGGCTATCGCCCGGGTCCCATCCGGCCTGTGGACCTGTTTCCGCACACGCCCCATGTGGAGTGCGTGCTCTCCCTTCTACCCGCGGCGGTGGATGGTGAGAAAAGCCTCCCACTTGAAACGAGCTGGGGCTAGGCTCGTAGCGTCGTGCTGCAAGTGAACAGCGGAACAGTTCTTATTTCGTCCCCGGCGATGCTAGATCCCCATTTCATGCACTCGGTCGTACTCATGGGCCAGCACTCTCCGGAGGGGGCCTATGGCCTGACCTTGAATCGGCGAGCGGATGTGACCGTGGGGGATTTGCTGGCAGACCACCCACTCCTCGCCGGGCATTCGTTTCCCATCTACGCCGGTGGGCCGGTGGCCTTGGACACCCTGCAGCTGCTCCATCGCGCTCCCGCAGAGATCCCCGGAGGAATCACGATTGCCGACAACCTGTTCCTCGGCGGCGAGCTGGAGTCCATGGCGACCTTCGTTTCCAGCGGTGCAGGGGCCGAGGATGTCCTGCGCCTGATCATTGGCTACTCGGGCTGGGGAGCCGGGCAACTCGACGGGGAGCTGAAGAGCGGATCCTGGATACCTGCCTCCATCGAACCGGGCTGGATTTTCGAGTTTGAGGGCGAGGCACTTTGGCGGCGCGTGCTCCGTTCCCTGGGCCAGGAGGGGGAGGATCTGGCCAGCCTGCCCCCGGACCCGAGTTGGAACTGAGGCCCTGAAAAGATGAGCGCCAGCCAAGGGAACAGTCAACCGGCGCGCGGGAGGAGTTGTGGTGGCTGCCTGGTGCGCGGTTGCCTGGGATTCCTGGCCCTGTGCGCCGGGTCCAGCCTGGCGCTCTTCCTGTTGGGTCCCCCGATCCTCGGTGAATTCGCCCGCAGCATCGCCGTGAATGCCTTCAATGCCGCCTATGCCGGATCATTGGAGGTGGATGATTACGACATGTCATTGATCGGAGAGCAGTCAGTTAGCGGCCTGCGACTATACGATCCGGAGGGGCGTGAGGTCCTGGCTGGATCAATGACCTTTCCGGGTTGGCTGCAGCTTGACGAGGAAGAAAACAACCAGGTTGCCCTGACGCTTGCCGTGGAACTCTTCGTTGACGCTGGCGGCGAGAGCAACCTCGAACGGGCCTTGCGCACCAAGCACGGGAGCAGCTTCTCAGCATCAGTGAAGAACAAGATGCCCCTGGAGATAAGCGTGGCTGATAGCCGCCTCACCTGGCACTCGGTGGATGTGGCAGGCGGTTCGGATGCTGGGGCTGCCGGGTGGCAGGCGCCGACGCCCGTGGACACCGTCGTCTTCGACCGAGTCGATGGACAGGTGCTCATCAATGCGGCGGGCCTCTCAAGGAAGCTGCTCTGGGCGCCGGATGTGTATCGCTGCCGCCTCAAGTGGGCCGGTGGAGAACTGAACTGCCAGGGGACGATCGAAACGGATCCCAGCGGGGAAGGGGGACTTGGCTTCTTCTTCCGGGAGAGCGGGGGCCAGGCCGGGCTGGAGTTGGAAGTAGATGCCAATTCGGACCTCGGGCGAGTGTTGGAGGATTCCTGGGCGGGTTCCCTGGGGGCGGCCAGTGTGGGCGGGGCGCGCATCTCAGTGGAGGCGGCTACCATGCGCCTGCCGCTGGATGGATGGCCGGGTGGTATTCACGCGGAGTTGACCAGGCCGCGTGCCAAGCTGGTAAACGGACACTTGAGCCAATCCCGGGAGGATGGCGCCGAGCTCACCCCGGGTGCAGACTCGCCCGAGAGCAACCGCTGAACCCGTGCTGCAGGCTGTTAGGTGACCGCGGTCAGAGCTGCGTCCAGATCGCCGATGATGTCGGTGGGGCTCTCAAGGCCGATGGAGAGGCGCACGGCCGAAGCCGCCTGGGCCTCCGCGCCGTAGGACGAATGGGTCATGGGGCCGGGCAGTTCGATCAACGTCTTGGTATGCCCCAGGCTGACAGCCAAGGTAATCGAGTAGGCGCTGCTGGAGAGCTCGTCAATGAAACGCATGCCGTCCACCTGGGTGCTGTCCAGGTCGAAGTAGATCATGTTGCCCGGGGCGAAGTCGCCGTCGAAGTCACGCATCTGGCGGCGGGCCAGGTGCGCCTGGGGGAAGCTCTCGAGGCCCGGGTAGGTGACCTCTTTCACCAGGTTGTTTTCCTCCAGCCAGTGGGCGACCTTCATGGCCGTGTACTGCTGGCGCTTGAGGCGCAGGGGGAGCGCTCCCCCCCCGCAGGAGGAGCAGGCTGGCAATGAGAAGTGTGTAGGTCTGTTTCTCCATGGTTTGCGGGGAGGGACTCCGCAGACCAGACCGGTCTGGTGTTCCCGCGGTCGCTGGCCTTTCTAGAAAAACAGGTGTGGAGCGCTGCGCCGGTCAGGCCTCGCGGGACCTGCGCGCCTTCGTCGCCGCCCAGGAACAAACTGGGCAGGCTTCCAGGTCGTGGCCCCGAGCCGGGCAGTGTTCGCGCCCGAACATGATGATCTGCAGGTGCAGGCGCCCCCAGTCCGCCTGGGCAAAGATGCGCTTGAGGTCGCGTTCAGTGCGTTCCACGGTGGATCCGTTCGAAAGGCCCCAGCGCGCGGCCAGGCGGTGGATGTGCGTGTCCACGGGGAACGCCGGCTGACCGAAGGCCTGGGTCATGACCACACTGGCCGTCTTATGGCCGACGCCGGGCAGGGCCTCAAGCTCCGGGAAGGTGCGGGGCACCTGGCCGCCGTGGCGCTCACAGAGCAGTATTCCCAGGCGCGCCAGGGCGCGTGCCTTCTGGGGCGCCAGGCCGAGGGAACGGATGATCTCCAGGATCTCGCCCTCGTCCAGTTCAGCCAGGGAGGCCGCATCCGGTGCCCGCCGAAAGAGCTCCGGCGTGACCATGTTTACACGCACATCGGTCGTCTGGGCCGAGAGCAGAACGGCGACAAGTAGCGTATAAGGATCCCGGTGGTCTAGGGGAATCTCAGGCAAGCCCAGGATGTCATCGAGGATGGCCTGGATACGGACGGCTTTTTCGACGCGCTTCATGGACACACGATAACGCGAAATAAACCAGATGAAGGCTGCGACCTTTGGCGGGTTTGTAGCATCAGAGGGAGGAAGGGTGGGGGCTCGGTGGGCCCACTTGGCCCCGGTGGCCGGGGGGCCGGGGGGCCCGCGTGGCCGGGGGGCTCGCGTGGCCGGGGGCGTCGGGGCGTTCGGAAGGCTTTGGCTGGGATCACTTGCGCTGGGGCTCGATTGTCGCAGACTACGCCCATGGTCAACACACAGGCGGTTTGCGGCGTGGATCAGGTCGTGGAGGATGTGCGGCGTGGGGCCGCTTCTCTCCGGGTCTTTGGGATCCCCCAGCGCGTGGCGCTCATCGACCGCCTGCGCCGGGACACTCTGGCGGTGGCGGATGAGTGGGTGCGGGCGGGTTGCGAGGCGAAGGGGATTGACCTGGCTTCGGGCACGGCGGCGGAAGAGTGGCTCGGCGGCCCGACGACGGTCCTGCGCAACCTGCGCCTGCTGCGCGAGACGCTGACGGGGCTGGCGCGCACGGGGCGGCCGGCTCTGCGGCGGGGGGAGGTCGTGACCCGGGGAGGGCGAGCTGCGGTGCGTGTCTTCCCCGGCGGCCTGGATGATCGCCTGGTGCTCGGCGGCTACCGGGCGGAGATTCGCATGGAGGAAGGCCTGGCGCCGGAGGATGTGGCGGGGACCATGGCCCGGGCCTATCTGGGCGCGCCGGATGAAACGCGGCCCGCCGTATGTGCCCTGCTTGGTGCGGGGAATGTATCCGGCATCGCCCTCCAGGACTTCCTGCACAAGCTGATTGGCGAGAACCACGCTTGTGTGCTCAAGACGAATCCCGTCAACGAATACCTGGCGCCGTTCTACGAGCGGGCCTTTGCGGGGGCCATCGAAGCGGACCTGCTACGCGTGCTCCCGGGGGACGCGGCCGTCGGCGCTCAGCTCGTCCACCATGAGGGTGTAGACGAGGTGCACATCACGGGCTCGTCGGCGGTGCACGACGCCATCGTGTGGGGCGGGCCGGAGGTGCGCGAGGAAAACCGGCGCAAGGGCAAGCGGGTCATGGAGAAGCCCATCACCAGCGAACTCGGCTGTGTGACTCCGGTGGTTCTGACTCCGGGCAAGTGGAGTGCGAAGGAGCTCGAGCACCACGCTTGGAATGTGGCAAGCATGGTGGCCAACAACGCTTCCTTCAACTGCAACTCGGCCAAGGTGCTGGTCACGGCGCGGGACTGGCCCCAGCGTGAGGCCTTCCTGGAGACCCTGGCCGGGGTCATGGGCGCGATTCCGCCGCGCCTGGCCTATTACCCGGGGGCGCAGGAACGCCACGGGGCCTTCTGCGACTCCCACGGGGAAGTGCGTCTGTGCGGCGAAGCCCGGGAGGGACACCTGCCTTGGGCCCTGGCCACGGGGCTTGCGCCGGGTGAGAGCCACCCGACGGCCTTCGAAAACGAACCCTGGTGCGGGGTTCTGGCGGAGACCGCCCTGGATGTCACGGACCCGGATGAGTTTCTGGGTGCGGCGACGCGCTTCTGCAACGAGCGGCTCTTCGGCACCCTCTCCTGCTCCCTGGTGATTGATCCGCGCACGGCCAAGAGGCATGCACAGGCCTACGAGGACGCCCTCACGGGCCTGCGCTATGGCAGCGTCGTCGTGAACCACTGGCCGGCCCTCTCCTATGGCTTGGGCGTCACGCCCTGGGGGGCCCACCCGGGCCATACCATGGAGGATATCCAGAGCGGCATCGGCTTCGTCCACAACACGCGCCTGTTCTCGCGCATGGAGAAGTGCGTGGTCGAGGGAGCCTTCGTGCCCGGCGTGAAGCCCCTGTGGTTCGCCAACCATCGCCGCGCCCGGGAGGCGGCCGCCGCCCTGGCGCGCTTTGAGGCTCAGCCAGGTCCCGGAGCCCTCTTCGCCGTGGCCCGGAACGGTCTGGCTGGGTAGCCCGCACCCGTAACAGGGCGCGGGGACCGCTGAAAAGTGCCCTTGACGGCCTCTTGCGGGCTATCTATATTGGTAGTACCAATCTTCTGGGCCATGTCGCACTCCAATCCAGAACACACACCCGGTTCGATCAACCGCGCCGACCGGACCCGCCGATCCTCCCTGGCCACGCCGCCGGGAGCCCCTGCCTTGGAGACCGTCCAGGACCGTACCCGTACGATCCTGCGCGGCTTCCTGCTCCGGGGACGTTGGTCGCCGGGGGAACACCTGCCCCCGGAGAGGGCTCTGGCGGAGGAGCTGGGCGTCAGCCGGGTTACCCTGCGCGGGGCCCTGGCTGGACTGGCCCGCGAGGGACTGGTGCGCCCTCGACAGGGCTCCGGCACCGAAGTCCTGGATCCCCGCCGCCACGGTGGCCCGGACATGTTCGCCTGGTTGATAGATCAAGAGGGGGCTGATCCCGAGCGATCCCTGGTCCTCTTCCGCGAGATCCTGCACCTGCGCCGCGTGCTGGCCCTGGATGTCATGGTGTGTGCGGCGGAGCGTTCCCACGGAGAAGACGTCGCTCGCCTGGAGACATTGGCGGCGCTCCAGGCCGAACGCCTGGATGATCCGGATGCCTACCTGGCCGGGGACGAGGAGTACCAGCGACTCCTGATCCACCTGGCCGGAGGCGAGGCCATGGAGCTCCTCTTCAACAGCCTGCAGCATGTGCTGCTGCACCATCGCGAGCTGACCCTGGCCTTCATGGGGCCGCTGCGCGCCCATCACCGCACCTATGCCATGGTCCACCGCCTCCTGCGCGGCGCTCATCCGCGCAGGCGCCTGGCTCTGGCGGAGCTGGCCCTGGACCGGGTAGAGGCGCGCGGCTTGTTGCGAGTGAAGAGGCTGCTGAACAAACGCGGGCAGCACACGTGATTACCCCCGGGCGCTACTTGCTGGAGCTCGAGGTCCGCGTGCTGGAGGCCGTCTTCCCTGGCACCGACCAGGTCCCAGGCCTCTCCCGCGAGGGCGTTCTGCCATTCCTGACCATGTTCCAAGCTCAGAGCCCCTGGGCCATGCGCCTGGCCCTCGGGGCCAGCACCCTGGCTTTTGTTCTGGCTACCCCGCTGACAGTGGGCAGCCTGCGTCCGGCCCTCCTCCTACGGCCGGAGGCCCTGGCCCGACACACGGCGGCCTGCGCCAGCCACCGCGTCTACTACCTGCGCCAGGCGCTGCTCATGTTGAAGACCACCGGCGGATTCTGTTGGGGGGCTGACCTCGCCGTGCGCAGCAGCCTGTCTGTCGAGGGCTACGAACGCGACCCCCTGGGGTCCTTCCCGGTGGAGCGGGGCCGGGCGGGGTCCGCCGCATGATCCGCGACCGGGACTTGGGGCAGCACCTGCCCTTTCAGGCCGTCACGTCAGCTGGGACCGAGGCACTTGAGGCGGACTTCGTGGTGGTCGGCAGCGGCGCCGGCGGAGCTTCGGCGGCCTTGATCCTGGCCCGGGCCGGCTTCAGCGTCGCCATCTGCGAGTCGGGGGCCTGGCGCGAGCCCGCCGACTACCCGTCCTCTTTCTATGGGGCCCTGCGCGATTTGTGCGCCGACTGGGGCACGCTCTTCAGCCGCGGCCGCTCCCTGATACCGGTGGTGCAGGGCAACTGTGTGGGGGGCACGACGGTCATCAACAGCGCGATCATGGCGCGCCTGCCCGGGGATGTGCTCGCCGAGTGGCAGGCCCTGGGGCTGGGGGAGACATTCACCGAAAGCGCCCTCGACCGCGTCCAGGATGAGATCGAAGAGGAGCTCGGCGTCGAGCGCATGGTCGGCCCGCAAATCGGCAACTCGGGCAGCCTGATGCTCGGCGCCCTGGGCAAGCTGAACATGGAAGGCCACGCCATGCGGCGCGCTGCGCCCGGTTGTGAAGGCTGCGGGCAGTGTCTGCAGGGCTGCCGCGCCGGGCGCAAGAGCTCGCTCAACCTGCAGTGGGTGCCGGAGGTGCTCTCCCGGGGTGGGCTGTTGCTTTCGGAGGCGCGCGTGGAGCGCGTGCACATGGATGGTGGTCGGGCCCGGGGAGTCAGCGGTCACTTCCACCGCGTGGGCTCGCGCCAGGAACATCCCCGCAAGGGGGCTGGCTTCTCCATCAGCGCCCGGCGCGGCGTTCTCCTGGCAGCTTCGTCCACGGGCAGCGCGCCCCTATTGCAACGCAGCGGATACAAGCACCGGGCCCTGGGGCAGAACTTCATGGCCCAACCCGGAGCTGGCATACTCGGCGTTTACCCGGACGCGGTACACATGGAGCGCGGCACGACCCAGGCAGTGGCTTCCATGCACCTGCGTGAAAGCGTGGGCGTGAAACTGGAGTCTCTCTCCATTCCCCTGGAGGTCCTGGCGGCGCGCGTGGCCGGCGCGGGAGAGAGCCATGCTGCGCTCCTGGAGGATTACCCGCGCATGGCCATGTGGGCCGCCGCCGTGCGCGCCGAGGCACGTGGCAGCGTGCGCGCTAGTCCCCTGGGGTCTGCCGCTCCGCCGACCCTGCGCTATGAGCCGACCCGCAGCGACACGGAACGCCTGCGCCGGGGCATCCTGGAACTGGCGCGGCTGCACTTCGCCGCCGGTGCCGAGGCCGTTATGCCCGGCGTGCACGGCTTGCCCACGCGCCTGGGCCCGGACCAACTAGCGCTGATCGCTGAAGCACCCCTGGACAATCGCTGCTGGACCTGGGTCTTGACGCATCTCTTTGGCGGCTGCGTCATGGGCGCTGATGAGCGTCGGTCCGTTGTCGGCCCCGACCTCAGCGTACGCGGCGTGGACGGCCTGCATGTGGTTGACGCTTCTTGCCTGCCCACAACCCTGGGTGTGAACCCCCAACTGACCATCATGTCCGTTGCCCGGTTAGTGGCCGAGCGCCTGGCAGATGAAGCCCCGAAAAGGAGTGCTGGATGAACATGTTCGTCGATTCCCTGAAGAGAGGTGCCCCGTCGGCTGAGTTGGCGGGGCACCTCAATTCCCTGGATGCGGAAGGTCGTCGGGCGGAGGTGCTGGGCCTGTCCAAGCGCCTGCTAAGGGTGCTCTATGACGCCAGTGCCGGGCAGCCGGTGAGCCTCGCCGACCTCGTTCCAGAGGAATGTGCTCCGGGGAAGACAGTCGTACACCTGGGCCTCAACTCCCTGCCCCTGTTTCCCCCCTTCGAAAAGATCCTGACCCGCGCTGGATCGGGGAGCTGGCCTGCGGGGCGCCTGTGGGGTCGCAACCAGCAACCGTTCACATTCCTGACGGGGCCCGGGTACTTCGCGGTGGATCCCCCCGGCGGAGGGCCTCGGCCGGGGTTCGGTGACGGTAGTGAGGCGGTCTTCGACTACGACATCACACCGCCAGAGGCACCGGCCGCTGGTTGGCCCACGGCCCGTCCCAACAGCGGCCTGCCACGGGGCCTGGCCTTCGGTGGCTTGACCGATGTGATGCGCAAGGTCAGCGATCACCTGTGCGTCGGGGCAGCGTTCAAGCGCGGCAAGCCCCTCGGAGCGTACTTTATAATCCTGCGCGGAGACTGACAAACGGGCGGAGGTACTCTTCAGGCTTCGCCCACGGCCGTGGCCGCCGCCAGGTCTCCATCGTGGCTGATGGACAACCACAGGTTGACGATGCCCAGTTGTTCGGCATAGCGCGCAGCTTCCCCGTGCAGTTCGACCCGCGGCGGGCCGTCGGGCGTGGCGTGGATTTCAATGTCCTTCCAGCCGACGCCCTTGCCCCAACCCGTGCCGAGGACTTTCATGACCGCCTCCTTTGCAGCCAGGCGCCCGGCCAGGTGGCGCGTGCGGTCAGCGCGCCCCTGTGCCAGCGTTTGTTCAGCGGCGGTGAAGAGGCGTTCGAGCGTGCGGTTTCCATGACGCTCCAGCAGCTGCTCCAGCCGCTCGACACGCGTCACATCCAGACCTATTCCGACGATTGCCATGGGGCCATCATCCCCAGACGGTGCGTGTGGGGCAACAGTGTTTGCGTCGCGCCTTCCGTGGCGGCAGCGGGTCAGGAACCGTTGCCGCCACGGAAGGCGCGGCGCAGGACGGCGTACACATCCTGACGCCGGAGCATGCCGTAGAGGCGCTCGTCCTCGATTACCGGCCAGGATTGGGCGTGCTGCTCGTCCAGGAGTTCCAGGGCCTCCTGCAGGGAAGTCTCCGGGCCGAGCGGCCGCGCCACGGGATTCATCAGATCTGCGGCGATCACGAGATCCCGCAGGTGCGGGTCGTAGATGATGTCCTTCAATTCCTGGAAGGAGATCAGACCCAGGAGCTCGCCTGCTTCGTTGACCACGGGTAGTTGGTCCAGGTGAGCCTCGCCCATGGTCTTGAGCACGCTCTAGAAGGGCAGGTTTTCGCGCACGCTTTCCGGCGCGCGGCGTGACAGGTGACGCACGGTCAACTCGCCACCTTCACGCCGCCTGCCGAAGTGTGGCGTGCCGAGGCTGCGCGAGAGCTCGCGTGTGACCTCCGAGAGGGCGCGCAGGCCGGACTCCTGTTGGGCGCTTGGCATCAGGTTGGCGAGCTTGACTTCCCCGGCGCCGACGGCCGTGCGGCGTGTCATGTAGGGGCCGAGCAGCTCGAAGAAGACCACCGAAGCCAAGACCACGTCGCGCAGGTCAGCGCTGGCCTCGGGGACCACGTCCGCCAGGGCGGCCACCAGGCCGAGGGCGACGCCGGCCTGGCACAACAGGCCTGCGCCGAGTTGGGGGCTGAGTTCATCGGAGAGACGCGCCAGGCGCAGGCCGATGCGGGTGCCGTAGACCTTGCCCACGGTACGCGCGGCGATGAAGAGGGCGCCCAGCAGGCCGAGATGGGCGAGCTGTTCCAGGTGCAGCTCGGCGCCTGAGCCGATGAAGAAGAGAACGTAGAGCGGATAGACAATGCCGTCCAGGGTCTCAAACAGGGTCGTGCCCCGGGGAGAGCCGTTTGTCACCACGAAGCCGGCGCCGAAACAGGCCAGCATGGCCGTGCCTGTGGCCGGACCGCCGGCCAGGTGGGCGATGCCGATGGAACCGAGTACGACCAGGGTGCCCAGGACCGCGTACTCCTTAATGCCATTGAACGTCTCGAGGCAAACTGCTGCCAGGAAGCCGAGCAGTAGCCCTCCACCCAGGGAGAGCAGAGAGGCCTCCATGGCGGCGCCGGGGTCTCCAGCGGCAAACGCCCACGAGAGGATGACCGGGAAGGCCAGCAGCGTGATCAGGTTGTTCAGGCCCACGAGCAGGATCAGGGCCCGGGAGGTGGGACCTTCCGCCTCCACCTCGCGCAGGGTCAGGAGGGTGGCGCTGGGTGCGCTGGAGGTGGCCAGCATGGGGCCGATGAGGGCCAGGGCAGCCTCCCCGGTGGCCAGGTAAATGGCGCCGGCCACCAGGGCCCCGGTGAAGATTACTTCAGAGGCCGAGAGCAGGCCGATGCGCGGGCCCATGCGGCGCAGGGATGGCAAGGTGAATTCACCGCCCACCCGGAAGAGGATGAAGCCGATGGCCAGCAGCTTGACCTGGGCCAGGACCTCGTGGGCATCGGCGCCCAACAGGAAATTGGCTGAGGGGTCACCGCTGTCCAGGAAGCCGGCCAGGCCCTGGGGGCCAACGATGACACCTACCAACAGGTAGACGGTGACGCGCGGGATGCCGAAGCGCAGCAGCAGGCGTCCGAGGACCAGGCACAGGAAGAGGGCCAGGGCCAGGGGGGGCAGGGAGCTGAAGAGGGCATCCATCTGCGGAAGGCGTTAGCTGGGCTCCAAGCGGATCAGGGCGTCTCCCCTTTCCATGTCCGCGCCATCCGGCACGAGCACCTCCAGTACGCGGGCCTTGTGGGGGAGGCCGTCGCTTGCCATGTAGACAACCTGGGCGAAGGTCTTCATGACTTCAATCAGGCCGACCACTGTACCCGCTGTGATGATCTGCCCCGGGCTGATCAGGGTCGGGGCATCAGGCGCACTGCGTTGGTAGAAGCGCCCGCTCTGGGGCGCACGGAACACCAGGCCAGTAGCCCCGTCGCTGGCGGTCTCAGTGGAAGAGGCATGCTGTTCGGTGGCGCCTTCCACTGGAGCTATCTCGTAGAGCAACTCGCCGCGTTCGACCGGCGCGTGAAGGAGCTCAGGGCGCTGGGAGCGCACTGCACCGCAAACTCCTGGCGGCACTACCAAGGTGCGGGCTTGGCCGAGGGATAGCAGCGTGCCCACACTCTCGCCGGAGGTGAGCACGCGTCCGGAATCCGCGGCATGGGTGAAGTGCCCCACATCCGGTGAGAGCAACTGCGCGCATTCGCCATCGGCGGAGCGCTCGAACAGGAGCTCGATGGACGATTGGAGCGCGGATCGGGACATGGGGTCAGCCGCGGTGTTCAGCCAGAGCCTGGATATCGTGCAGGGACCAAATGCGCGGGTTCTTGACGCGTCGCTGGCCGGTGCCCTGGTAGGCCATTTCCGCCAGGGCTTCCAGCCAGGGGCGCAGCTCGCCGATGGAGATGATCTCATCGGTGTCCATCTGGGAAGCGGCCTTGTAGGGATCCATATCCGCCTCGATTCTCTGTTCGGTGGCGCGCATGCCCTGTTCGATGCGCTTCCGTTCTTCAGGATCGTCAGTGGCGATCTCAAAATCGTCGTCGAGTTTGGTGTTGTAGGCCGCGATGGCCAGGGTACGCCCTTCCATCACCGACTGGCGCGTGAGCGGTGTCGAAAGCTGCACCACTGGTTCATAGGGCAGGCCAGCCATGGCGTAGTAGCCGGCGCCGGAGGCTTTGCGCAACAGCACCGTGAACATCGGCACGCTGTTGGTGCTGTTGGTGTAGATCAGGTTCGAGCCGTAGCCGAGCAGACCCAACCGTTCGGCCTCCACGCCGATGTCGAAGCCGGAGATGTCCTGCAACCAGACCAGGGGGATGCCGTCCGCCTCGCAGGCACGGCTGAAGGTCGAGACCTTTGCGATGCCCTCCTTGTAGAGAATGCCCGCTGGCTTCTTGGCGCCGTGGCGCTCCGGATCGTCGATCAGGCCCTGGCGGTTGGCCACGAATCCCATGTAGAGACCGTTCACCCGCCCGATGCCGACAATCATTTCTTGGCCCCGTTCGGGCAGCAGTTCCCAGAACAGGCTGCGGTCGACCAAGCGGGCCAGCACCTCCTCGGCGGAGTAGGTGATGCGCTGGTCCACGGGCAGGATGCGCTCCAGTTCCAACGGATCCCCGGCCGGTGGGGCCGGGTCGACCCCATGGCGGTAGTAGTCGCTGCCGCTGCTCGGTAGCCGTGCCAGCTCCTCGCGAATCAGGCGCAGGGCGGTTTCGTCATCGGGCACGCGCACATCGGCGCAGCCCGACTGGTGTACATGTACTTCCGGCCCACCGATGTCGAGGCTCGACAGGTGTTGGCTCTTGGCACCCTTAATCAGGGCGGCACCGGCGATCACCATGTAGGCCTGCTCGGTCATGTAGACGCGATCAGAGATGATCGGCATGTAGCCACCGCCGGCGATACAGTCGCCAAAGACACCGGCGATTTGGGGTACTCCGGCTGCTGACAGATCGGAGTTCTTCTTGAAGATGTGGCCGGCCCCGGTGGCTCCGGGAAACGAGCGCGACTGCTCGGGCAGGTACAGGCCGGAGCAATCCACCAGGTAGATCACCGGCAGGCGCAGGCGCAGGGCCATCTCCTGGGCGCGCTCGATCTTCTCCGGCGTCTGCGGCCACCAGGAGCCGGAGGCCACCGTGTTGTCGTTGGCGATCACCATGCACCAGCGGGATTCCACACGGGCGAAGGCCGTCACCACACCCGCACCCGGCGAGGCCAGACCGTCGAACTCGCGCCCGTAGTTGACGAATGTGCCGACCTCGAAGAAGCGACTGTCGGAGTCGGCGAGCAGCTCCAGGCGTTCGCGGGCGGTAAGCTTGCCCTTGTCGTGAACGCGCTCCACATACTTGCTTCCCCAACCGGCGGCGACCTCTGCCCGGCGCGTTTCCAGCAGAGCATTGCGCTCGGCCATGGTCTCATCGTCGGTCGCGGATAGGTTTCCCCGGGCCGGGTCGCCGATCTGAATCAGAGGGACATGGGCCATGGTGTCGTTGCTAGGAGGCCTTGGCTGCGGGGCTCTGCCAGCCGGGGATGGAACTTGTGTTGTAGGTGCCAGCTCGGAAGGTGGCACTGTCGAGGATTGCGAGATGCAGGGGTATGGTCGTGCTGACGCCAGTAATGCGCACCTGGGCCAGGGTGGCGAGCATGGTCTCGATGGCCGCGTCGCGGGTCAGTCCGTGGGTGATGACCTTGGCCATCAGGGAATCGTAGTGCGGGGTTACCTCCTCGCCGCTGGCCAGGTGCGTTTCAACGCGCACGTTGCCGGGACCACAGTCCGTGGGGATCGCAAAGGCCGTCAGCAGACCCGGAGTGGGGCGGAAGCCCTGGGCGGGATCTTCGGCATTGATACGACACTCGATTGTGTGCCCGGTGAGGGTCAGCTCGCTCTGCTGAAGGCGCAGGGGTTCATTGGCGGCGATGCGCAGCTGCTCGGCGACGATGTCGATGCCGCAACGCATCTCCGAAACTGGGTGCTCCACCTGTAGTCGGGCGTTCATTTCCATGAAGTAGAGGCGGCCGCTGGCATCCCGCAGGAACTCGATTGTGCCGGCACCGATGTAGCCGATGAACCTCGCGGCCTGGGCGGCCCGCAGACCAAGCTCATCGCGATCCGTGTCGGAGAGCGCCGGGCTCGGCGATTCCTCCAGGAGTTTCTGGTGGCTGCGTTGGATAGAGCACTCCCGCTCGCCCAGGTGGACCGCATGGCCGAAGCGATCGGCGAGCAGTTGAACCTCTATGTGACGGCCGTCCTCGATGCACTTCTCCAGGTACAGGCCGCCGTCGCCGAAGGCCGCCAGGGACTCCGCTGCGGCGGCGGCGAAGCCGGTGCGCAGCTCGTCATCATTGGCGCAGCGCCGCATGCCGCGGCCGCCTCCGCCGGCGTCGGCTTTCAGTAATACGGGGTAGCCGACCTCCTTGGCCCAGTCCAGGGCGGCCTGGACCGTGGGCAGTCTGCCCGGGGAGCCGGGGATCACCTCCAGGCCGGCGGCGGACATGGCGGCCTTGGCCGGGGCCTTGAGGCCCAGGCTCTGGATGAGGCCCGCCGGCGGGCCGATGAAGGTCACGCCGTGCTGTTGGCAGAGGGCGGCGAAGCCCGGGCTCTCGGCCAGGAATCCCCAGCCCGGATGAACGGCGGAGCAGCCGGTTTGCAAGGCCGCCTGGACGATGGTCTGTGCGCGCAGGTAGCTCTTGCCCGGGGCGGCCTCGCCGATGCAAACCACCTGATCCATGGCCCGCGCCCAAGCACTCTCCCGATCGGCTGTGGAGACGACGCCCACGGGGGAGATGCCCATTTCGCGCGCCGTGCGGGCGATGCGCAGGGCCACTTCCCCGCGGTTGGCGATGAGGATTCTTCGAAACATGGGTGACTGGCCGCCGCCGGGGACGGGGCCCGAGTGTGCGTCGCGCTGTGGGCCCCGTCCATGGGCTGCCCCGGGGAGCTGAGCGGCGCCTGGTCCGGGGACGACTGGCCGCGACACACGGGGCGATGCGGCTGCCCCAATCTATCGACGCCCGCGGCGGGCGGGATAAGGGTATGGTCAGCCTGTGATTGAGATCTACCTGACTCTCCTGGCTTTCCCCCTGGGGGGGCCGCCCGCTGGGTTTACCGTTGGGGCCCAGGCGGGGGGGGCCTTCGGGAGCCGTGGCAGCGTGGCGGAGGCCGGGGCTGTCGCCGCAGCTCAGGAACTCTCAGAGCGTGACGGACGGCTCTGGGAGGCACTCGAATCCCTGGAGGGCGGGGCCGCCGAGGAGCGCTTCCTGGCGGCCCGCTTCCTGGCTCGCCATGCGGAACCCGGGGATGGCCGGCTGCTGCTGGCGGGGGTCCGGCGGGGAGGCCCCGAAACGCGCCTGCGCTTGGTGGATGCCCTGGCGGGGGAGGACCGGCACATTCTGATCGCAGCAGAGCTGCTCGATCCGGCAGAAGGCCTGCGCTCACCCCTCGGCACGGACATCCTGGCGGGCCTGATCATGCGCTGGAATCCTGACTACGGCCAGCCGCCTCTCTCCCGGGCGCAACTGGTATCGCTCCTCACCGGCCCGCGTGTCCGGCAACTTCAGGTGCTTCGGCTGCCGTTATTGGGGGCCAGCATTGACGCACTCGGCCGTTCCGGCGCTATCGGGGTGCCTCTGGTTCTGGATCCCGGTCTGGCGGAGGGCGTGCGCCGGGGTGGGCGGGAGCAACCGCCGGGTGTTCTGCGGGGGACCTGGGACGACGTGCTGGACCAACTCACCCAAATCGACGGCGCCACCTGGGAGGGCTTTGGCTTCAATCCGAGTCAGAATCAGAATGAAGGTGCCGCGCCCGGGGATGACGGGGCCACGCCCGGACTGCGGCCCTTCATTCGGGTTTGCCTGTCCGGGGCCCAGGGCGGCGAACCGGCGGTGGAGCATCTGCTCCAATGGTGCTCGCGTTTTGTGGGCGGGGGGAGCCTGCCCGCGCGCCGGGCCGCCGCCAGGGCCCTGGCGGCCAGCGGTTGGCCGGCGGCCATCCATTGGCTTGGGGCCCGGGCCGATGGGGATCCGGCAGCTCGCTCGGGCCTGGTCCTGGCGGCCTCCCGGGGGCGATTGTCGCCCTGGTTTCTGCGGTCGGAGTGCGTGGAAAAGCTCCTCGCCGAAGTAGACAGGGAGCTCGCCGCCCCGGATCTGGGGGAGGGCGGATATGAATCCACCAAGCGCCGGGCCGAGGAGCTGGCGGCGGCTCTGGCCCACCTGCCTGCCCAAGCACCCCATGGTTTCGACCAGTCTGGGGTCGGCGCAGCGATCGTGCAGCAGCTCTTGGGTCCCTGGGGGGAGTTCCCGGCGCGCTCCCTGTGGCTGCGACTGGTGGCCCTGGAGGGTATCCGGCCCGTGGTCCCCGGCCTGGGGCAGCGCATCCAGGATGGGGCGGCGGCCGCCGCCAACCCGCCGGAACTCCGCCTGCAGGCCCTGCGAACCCTGGCTGCACTTCCGGGCGGAACCCCGCAGCCATTCCTCCTGGGGCGAGTGGACCCGCTCCTGGAGTGTGCCGGGAGTGTTGATGCTCTCGCCGCACTGCTGGTCGCTTCCGGCGCGCGTTGGCGGGACGACGGCGCGGACCTTTCGACCCCTCCGGCCCGGGCCTGTCTGTTGGCATGGGCCCTGGGTAATGGCGAGCTGGCCACGGCCCGCGCGCTGTTGGCCGAGGGGTTGGCCGACGGACTGCCGACAGCGGGCGAAAAGGGCCTGCCGGATGCCTGGGAGCCGCTGCTTGAGGTGCTGGAACGGCGCTCAGTAGCCCTCGAGCGCAAGGCCGTGCGCCGGCTACTGGCGGAGGCCTTCGGCGCGGAAGAGCGCCGGCGCTGGCCCCTGGTTTTTGCCCGTTGCGCCCTGCGGACGGGATGTTCAAGCCGGGAGGAAGAGCTGCAGCTGCTGGAGGCCGATCCTGCTCCCAGGGAGGTGGGAAGCATGCTATGCGGCCAGGCCCACCGGGAGGCTCGGGTGCATTTCATCAGGGCCCTGGAGAGTGCCAGGGGGGCTGACCGAGAGGTCTGGATGGAGGCGGCGGAGGCCGGGATTGGCGGCTTGCGAGCACGAATGCAGGACGCGGCAGTGCGGCGATTCCTGGGGGAGCTGGTGGAGGGGCTGGGGGAGGGGGAGGATGCCCTCAGGGCAGCAATAATCGACGGAGATTGGCCACCCAGGCCCCCGGGAGGGGCTGTCTCGGTGGATTCCATGACTCGCTGGCTCTGGTAGGGCCCGGGCGCGGGTGCAGAGTTGTCAATAAGTCAGCAGCCGGGGGCTTTTCCTTAGGACAATTGGTCTCCGGGCCGATACACAGGGGATTAGCCGAACCTCGGCACCACTATGTCTTCCGAAGAATCCTCCACACCGGCCTCCTCAGAGGTTCCTCCCCAGGACCAGCGCAACCCATCTGCGCTCCAGCCAGCCGAGCATGACGAGGCCGTCGGAGTGCCTATCGAGCGCGAGGAGCTAGCCGTGGCGAGCGACCCACGCGGTTCCGTTGCCGAGCAGTTCCGCGCCCTGCGCAACTCCGTTTCGGCCCTCAATCGCGATGGGGGATCGCACACCATCGTGATGACCAGCGCCATGCCCGGGGAAGGCAAGACTGTGGCCACGCTCAACCTGGCCCTGGCCCTGGCTGAGATGCCGGGTACCCAGGTCCTGGTAATTGACGGAGACCTGCACGGTCCGGCGGTGGAGTCCTATCTGGATCTGCCGCGCCGCCAGGGTTTGACGGAGATCCTCTCCGGAGACCTGACCATGGAGCAGGGCATCCGGCGCACGGCGGTGGAACGCGTCAGCATCATGGGGCCCGGTGTCCTGCCGGCCAACCCTTCCGAGGTGCTGGGATCAGACCGCATGCGAGCCCTGCTGAACGAACTGAAGCAGCGCTTCACCTATGTGCTGATAGACACGCCTGCCGTCACCCGTGTATCAGACGCCAGCCTGCTCGGATCGAAGGTCGATGGCATCCTGCTCGTCGTGCGCCTCGGCGAGACGCCCCGCCACGAGGTTGAGCAGACCTACAACAACCTCGAAGCCCTGGGCGGCAATATCCTAGGCACCTGCCTAACTGGGGCTTGAGACGCGCCGCCCGGATAGCGGCAGGCGAAGTTGCCGAAGGTCACGTGAGTGCCCGCTCAGCTTCGTGGAAAAAGAAAGCTCTGGGCCAGGCGTGTCAGTGGCGTGGGCCTGTATTGGGCCGGTTCTGCCGCTTGTGTTGCGCCAGGGGCCGTAGCTGAGGAGCTGCCCGCCACCGTTCCAGCCCGCGCGGCGCGGATCAAGCGCGGGAGGTTCTTCTTCTCCCAAGCTAGGGCCCGCGTGTAGTCCCGGTGGGTTCGCTCCCGCTCTCGGAAGCGAGGGCCGTGGTGGATTCGATGACCATCGTTGGAGCGACCCTGGTCCAGGGCTGCGTGGAGCAACTCGTGGTGCAGCACGAAGCTGACAAACCAGGCGGGGACCGATGATCGGTCAAGTACCGGGTGGATGCGCACCAGATGATCCGCCCGCGTGTAGGTTCCCAGGCGCAGTGTGTGGCGGGCACGGCTGCGGCCGCGGCGGCCCCAGGTCACCCAGGGCGGGGGTGTTGAGCTGAAATCACCAGCGAAGGGCCCGGCGAGTAGCTCGCCGACCAGCGTGTTGAGGTCATGTGCCGTTCCACTGCTAGACAGGGTTTGTCCGCGCTTCGGCCGCGCGGGGAGTTCCGCCAGGCAGGCGTCTATGTGGGCGTCGAGGCGCTCGCAGGCCGCGCGGGCCCGGCGGCCAGAGCGCAGCCAGGTGGCCAGGTCGAGCAGGATCTGCTCCGGGGCCGTGGCGAAGAACCTGTGCAAGCGCAGGCGCCAGGTGCCTTCCCCATCGCGGGTGGCCCGCACCGGAGCCGTGCGCGCGCGGCTGTAGCTGATCTCTGCCTTGGCCCCGAGGGCCTTCGAGACAATGCGCGCACTCTCCTGGGCGGAGCGCGGCGTACTCAGGGCGCCCGCCTGCGACCCTGTGTCCGAGTCGGTCAGCGCCTGGCTCCGAGCGTCAGGTCGTAGACGTACTCTTCATTCTCCACCACGCGCACCTTGCCCTCGGTTGACTTCACATCAGCCATCTGCTCGAAGATGTTCGCGTCCATGGACGAGGTGCGCGAGACGGAGATGCGGTAGGACCCGGGGCGCACATTGGCGATCGTATAGCGTCCGTCCTTGCCGCTCTTGGCGGTGTAGGTCTGGGGGAAGGTCCCCGGTTCAGGCAAGGGCCTGAGCTGGACGCGGGCAGCCGGCATGGCGTTGCCGGCCTGGTCATAGACCGTGCCGACCACGCGTCCGCCGCGGGAGAGCAAGAGGTCGCCCACATTCAGGTCGCCGCCTTCGGTGACAGCCAGGTCGCGCAGGCTGAAGTTGGTGTAGCCACGCAGTTGAATGTCGAGCATGTACTGGGCGGGGGTCAGGCCGCTGATCTCGAAGCTGCCGTCGCGTTTGGTGCGTACCTTGGCGGTGGTGGCGTTTGTCGGATAGGCGTCGCCCAACATGCGCGTGAATGCGTCGTCGGTCCAGTCGCTGGCATGGGTCTGCACCATGGCGCGGGCCACCGGGGCCTTGTCCGCGTTGATCACCCGCCCGCGGATGATGCCGCCCTTGGTCATGTGCACGGTGATGCCGGGCAGGGTTTGGCCATCAATGACCGTGAAAGAGTCGGAGAAGCTCGTGGCAAAGCCGGGGGCTGCGGCCTCCACGACGAACGAGCCGGCCTTGGGGCAACCAATCGTGAACTGGCCCTTTTCGTCTTCCACCTCCTGGGGTTGTCCCGTGGGGGAAGTGGCCTTGGCGTTGGGGATTACCTCTCGCAGGCGGCAGGTGAAGGCAGTCATGGCCTGCCCGGTCAGGCTGTTGATCACTCGCCCTTGGACCGTGGGTAGGGTGCTGACGCGTATCACCAGGTCGAGCTTGCCGGTTTCCACGCGTTGCACGCGCTCCGGCCGGTAGCCGGATCCGTTCACCAGGATCGTATAACTGCCCGGCGGGAGATCCTCGAGCAGGAACTGTCCGTTCTCGTTCGTGCGAACCTGGGTGCGCGTAGTCTTGTTGCTGCTGCGATAGGTCAGGGCCATGACCGTGGCGCCAACTACGTTTTCCTGGCCGGGGCCCACCACCTGGCCGGCAATCATCTCGGCCACCTGCAGTACTACATCCTTGGTAAGTTCGTCAGTCTCGTCGAAGTTGAGGCCGCTCAGGATCAGCGTGCCGTAACCGGCGGCTGTGATCTGCAGGTTGCGCATGCCACGCTTGGGTACGTTGTTGAAGATGTATTGGCCTGCGGAATCTGTTTCGACGGTCAGGCGGTCGGGGCTCGGCTTGTCAGCGGTGAACATGATTGCGGAATCCAGGTGCAGTGTTGCTCCGGAGACGGCATTGCCAGCGGTGTCGCGTACCGTGCCGCTAAGGCGGGCGCCCTCGTGCAGAACGATCGGCGGCTCTTCGTAGATGCCGGTAGTGCCCACATTGACATCGGAGATTTCGGCCGGGCTGTAGTCCGGGTGGCGGGCGAGCAAGCTATAGCCATTGCGCGGCTCAACATCCCGGAAGAAATAGCGGCCGTTGGCATCGCTGGTTGTCTCCCACTGCTCGCCGCTCGGACCTTCATCATCGGCGAAGAAGAACCCTTGGAAGCTGAAGGTAGACAGGATCACCGTGGCGCCGGCCACGGGTTCCTGGTTCATGTTCTGAACGATGCCGGTGAGTTGATTCTCCGCTTCACCCGCCGCGGCCCGCTCCTCTGATTTCTGGGGCGCGCTCTCGACCTTGACCGTGTCACGGGCGGAGTCGGTTGTGTCGGTGAGGCGCACGGGGCCGGATGCCTCGCCCTGCGTCTGAGTCACCAAGCGGTCGGCCTCGAGGCCCGTCGGCTGGGCGCCGTCGTCGGAGCCGATCCACAAGGCAAGGAAGAGCGTGGCAACGGCCACGAGAACTAGAGTCAGGGCGAGGATGGGGCGCATCGTTCAGGTTTCTCGAAGGAAAGGGATAGGAGGGTGATGGCCGGGTTGGACGGGCGCGAGGCCGTATCCTTCCTGGGTATTGCGGGTAATTATATGGAATGGGCTGCGCTGGGGCTCAGGCACCGGCGGCCCGGGGAGTGTGGCCGTCGCTGGAGCCTGGCAGGCGCTCAGAGGCCGAGGCCGGGGGCAGGGACTCCCAGGAGATCTGGAAACCCAGGAACCAGGCGAATACGACCAGCTCCAGGTCAGCCCGGCGCTTGATCTCAATGGTGCCCCGGCGGCCCAGGGCCCCCAGGCGCATGCGGACCATCTCCCCCGTGCGCGGGGCCACGAGCAGCCAGCCCCGTCCCCAGCCGGGCAGGGGCAGGAGGCGCAGGGCCTTCTGGCCAGTGGAGAGGGAGACTTCCCGGTGGCGGACGCTCCAGCGCAGGCTGGACCCGAGCCATTCGCGGGCTTCGGTCCAGAGGGAGAACTGACTGCGCACTAGCCCCGGATCGCGCCGGAATAGCAGGTCCTCGCCCTTTTCAGGGCTGTATTCGCCGGAGACCACCATGCCCCATGCGTTGCGGCGGACCTGGAGGGTTCCCAGGGGGCCGTCCTCGCCGGAGATGAGGTGGGTCGTGTTCCAGAGACCGGATACCCGGACGTTGAGGTGCTTGTCTGATTGGCTCATGGGGGACCGCCGTGGGGAGCGTACCGGCGGCGGGACTGCCGGGGGAGGGCTTGATCCTGTTTCGACTGGGAAAGCCCGTTCCCTGAGACAAAGACCGGCTAAAACAGGGCTCTGAGGCCCTCTGGCAGGCCCTTGCCGGTGCTGCCACAGGGGTCGCAGAAGTTGTTCCCGGCTCCAGGCACCTCGTCGCAGCAGGAGCAGTCCCTGATCTTGGCGATGGCCGTGGCCAGGCGCTCCCGCTGGGCCAAGAGGCCCTGGAGGTGAGCCGCCAAGAGGAGTTCGTGTTCCTCCAGGGCCTGGCGAATGCGCTGGATGAAGGCCGCCCTATCACCGTTTTCGTGGGCTTCGCCCACGATCTCCCGAATGCGCTCCAGGGGCAGGCCGAGTTCCTGAAGGTCGCGGATCATGGCAACCCTCTGGGCGCTGGCCCGCCTGTAGTAGCGGAAGCCGCCCTCGCTGCGCAGGGTCGGTGTCAGCAAGCCCAGCTCCTCGTAGTAGCGCAGGGTACGCAGGTTGGTTCCCGCCAGGGTGGCGAACTCACCGATCTTGATCAGGTCCTGTTTGGTCATTGGGAGGGGAGTGGGGAGCCTCCGGGGCGGCCCGGGTGCACCTCCAAATCTAACCCTAGCGTGAGAATACACAAGGGGCAGGTGGAATCCCAGGTCTCAGGGACCGAGCCATGGCTTGACGGGGGCGGATTCCCTGGCGGGATGCCGGCGGGGAGTGGCCATTGATCGGTTCGATACGGACACGGATGCGGAAGTGGAGCTGGCCCGTCGTGGGGCGCTGGACGCCGGGGCCGCGCGGGCAGAGGTGCCGGGGGTACGCGGTCGTGGAGGAGCCGGCGGCGGGGCCCGGGCCTAAGCCGTCATGGAGACCGCAGCCCAGTGCGAGGCTCGTCTCGATCACCCCTATCAACCTGATCAGCGGATTGCCGAGCGGCTCGAGGTCTTGGCCCGGCGTGTCTACGGAGCCGGAGCCGTACAGCTGGCCCCGGTGGCCGCGGACAAGATCCGGCGCCTGGAGGCAGAGCGGCGCGGGGCCGTGCCGATCTGCATGGCCAAGACCCAGAGCAGCCTGTCCCATGGCGGCCAGTTCAAGGGCCGCCCGAGCGGTTTTGTACTTATGGTTCGGGATGTGTGTCTATGCGCGGGAGCAGGCTTCCTCGTGGCCTATGCCGGTGACATCATGACCATGCCCGGTTTGGGGCGAAAGCCGGCCTGCGGACAGGTCGGCTTGGACACCGAGGGCAATACCGTTGGCCTCCTCTAGACACAGCACACAACCATAATCAGGCATGTTTGGCTTCTTCTTCGATCCCCTTTGGATGCTCGTCACGCTCGTCGGCGGTGGACTGACACTCTGGGCCCAGCTGCGCGTCAAGTCCGCCTTCAACAAATACTCGCGCGTGGGCGTGCGGTCAGGCATGACCGGGGCCCAGGCCGCGCGGGCCGTGTGCCGCGCTGGAGGTGTGGACCAGATCACTATCGAGCGCCACAGCGGCTTCCTCTGCGACCACTACAACCCCAAGACGCGCACCCTGGGCATCTCGGCGGAGGTACACGACGGCCGCTCGGTTTCCTCAATCGCCGTGGCGGCCCACGAAGCCGGTCATGCCATCCAGCACGCGGCGAGCTACGGCCCCCTGGGGTTGCGCTCAAGTCTGGTACCCATGGCGGGCATTGGTTCACGCCTTTGGTACCTACCCTTTTTCCTGGGAATCGTGCTCAACATGCAGCCCCTGATTCAGCTGGCCGTATTGCTCTTCTCCGGAGTTGTATTGTTCCAACTGATCACCCTGCCGGTGGAATTCGACGCCAGCCGCCGTGCCAAGGCCGTGCTGGCCTCCAGTGGAATCGTCTCCTCATCCGATGAGGCGCAGGGCGTGGAACGGGTACTAGGTGCGGCGGCCATGACCTATGTGGCTGCCGTGGCCGCTTCGATCCTGCAGCTTCTCTACCTCCTGATGCGCGCCAACCGGGATTGAACGGGCCCTTCCAGGCCCCGCCTGCAACCCCGCGACTACTCGACCCTCGCCCCACCCCAACTCAACCATGGATCAGGTCAGCCTCGACATCACCAACCTCTTCACTGAGGCCGTGGGCCCGCGGGTGGGTCTCACCGAGGGGGAGTTCCTCGCCCTGGCCGAGCCTTCCCAGCGTGCCCTGGCGGCGGTCCTGGCCCGGCGGGAAGAGGACCTGCGTTGGCAGACCCTGCCCCAGGCGGACGCTGTGCGCGACGAGATCCTGGCCTATGCGGATTCCGTTCAGGGTGAGTTCGACCACGTCGTCATCCTGGGGATCGGCGGCTCCGGCCTGGGAATGCGTGCCCTGCAGACGGCTCTCAATGGTCCCTACCACGACCTGGAACCCCAGGCCGGTTTGCCGCGCCTATTCGTCCTGGACAATGTGGATCCGGACCTGATCGGCGAGTTCCTGGAGACCGTCGACCCCACCCGCACCCTGTTCAATGTGATCAGCAAGTCCGGGGGAACGGCGGAAACCATGAGCCAGTTCCTGATCTTCCGCCAGAGCCTGATCGAAGCCTTGGGTGCTGATAGCCACGCGCGACACATCGTTGTGACCACAGACGCGGAGCAGGGTTTCCTGCGCGAGATCGCCGTGCGTGAGGGGTACCGGGCCTTCGCGGTGCCGGATGGAGTGGGCGGGCGTTTTAGCGTGCTCTCGCCGGTGGGGCTCCTGCCAGCCGCCCTGGTGGGGATCGATATTGTTGGCCTCTTGAAGGGTGCCGCCGCCATGGATGAACGCTGCCGTAACGCGGAGTTCATGGAGAACCCAGCCCTGGTGTGCGCCGCGGCCCAGTTCCTCCTGCAGTCGAACCACGACCTGCCGATCTCAGTGACCTTCTCCTACAGCCACCGCCTGCGCGATCTGGCCGACTGGTTTGCCCAGCTCCTGGCGGAGTCAATTGGCAAGCAGCAGGGAAGCGATGGTTCCGTTGTCAACGCGGGGCCGACGCCGGTGCGTGCGGTGGGTGTCACGGATCAGCACAGCCAGGTCCAACTCTATGTGGAGGGGCCTTTTGACAAGTGGTTCACTTTCCTCGCCGTGGAGCAATCTGACCACACGGTGGCAATCCCAGAAGCCTATGGGGATATTCCGGGCGTGGGTTATCTCGGTGGGCGCACCTTGAACGAGCTCTTTGCCGCCGAACGGGACGGCACGCGCGTGGCTCTGACCGACGCGGGCCGCCCGAACATGACTATCTCCTTCCCACGCGTGGATGCCCACACCATCGGCCAGTATCTCTACATGATGCAGCTGGCGGTGGCGGTCATGGGAGAGCACTACGGCGTCGATGCTTTCGATCAGCCGGGCGTGGAAGCCGGCAAGGTGGCCGCCTATGCCCTGATGGGGCGCGACGGTTTCGAGGACGAGCGTGCGCGTATCGAAGCCGGCATGCCCACCCGGCGGCGCACCCTATAGGGCGGCCTTCACAGGCCGCAGCGGTTTTCCAGTGTGTTGGTGCCCGTAAAGCCCAGCTCGCTACGGGAATCGAGCAGCTTCTGCACGGCATCCGGTGAGAGCGGCTGGACATGGCCGATGGCGTGGGCCATCCAGAGGATCTTGGCCATGTGTTCGAGCATGTCGAGTTTCTTGAAGGCGTCCAACAGGTTTGTGCCCAGGGTCAGCGAACCGTGCATCTTGAGCATCAGCGAATCCGAGCAGCGCACTAACTCGCGGATCGATTCCGGCAGCTCATCCGTGCCCGGTGTGGCGTAGCCGGCGGTGGGGATACCCCCGATGGTGACGACGATCTCTGGAATGACCGGAGTTTGCAGGTCGACACCGGCGATGGTCAGGGCCACGGCGTGGGGTGGGTGGCAGTGCAGGACGGCGCGCACATCCGGACGTTCGCGATAGACCGTCAGGTGCATGCCCGTTTCCGTGGAAGCGCGCTGGCTGTTCCCCAGCAGGCGTCCCTCTGCATCCATATGAGAGATGTGCTCCGGCGCCATGCAGCCCTTCATGGCTCCGGCCGGCGTGATAAGCAGAGTGCCGTCGGCCAGGCGCGCGGAGATGTTGCCGGCGGCGGCGTCGATCAGGCCCTTGTCGTAGCACATGCGCCCCACCTCGCAGATGCCGCGGCGCAGCCGTGCTTCTTCTTCGCTCCAAGTCGGGATGCGGCCTGCGTTAGCGGAACTCAGGGTGTCGTGGCTCATGACAGTTCGGGTCGTCGGCGGTGGTCGTAGACGCGGCTTCCGCCTACTTCGACTTCATCTACGATGGCGCTCACTATGGTCTTGATTGGGGCCGCGGGAGCGGAGAGCAGCTGGCGCCCTGAGTTGCCCTCGTCAATCACCAGGACCCGATCGCCGGGTCCGGCGCCGACGATGTCCACTCCGATGCGGGTCTTGGCGGTGCGCTCGCCGTTGGGTTTGACCGGCCGCAGGAGCAGCAGCGTGCGTCCATCCAGATCCGGAATCTGAACCGGTGAAACCACAGAACCGATCACATCGGCCAGAAACATCAGGCCTCTCCCGTCGGTGTTGGGGCCAGTTCCGCGCCGAGGACCGTGGCCTGTTCCACGAAGCCCGTGATGGTCGCGTCCACCGGCACAAAGGTCTCTGGGCAGGCCAGGGCCGCCTCGCGACCGTCCACATAGTGAACCAGGTCGCCGGGGCCGCTGTTCACGGCCGCGCAGGCCACCAGGGCTTCCCCCATGGGGGCGCCGTCCTCATCCAAGGGCTGGATCCACTGGAGGGTGACGCCGTCCAGGCCGGGGTAGCGCTGGCTGGCGACGAGTCTGCCGGTTACGCGGGCGAGGTACATGTCAGCTCGGGTCTAGGCCCACTTCTCGTAGACGTTTGTCCCGCCGAGGTCCCAGGAGTCGACGATGGCCATGATGGCAGCGTCGCAGGGTCGGCCATCTGTAATCGTCGTCTGGCGCGCGCTGGAGCCCGTGGCGTAGAGCACCATGTCCTCGGGGCCCGCGCCCACGGAATCCACGGCCACCACATACTGGTCCCGCGGCTGTCCCTCGTGTCCGTGGATCTGCACCACGAGAAACTTGCGGTCGAGCAGCTTCTCGTCCTTCTGCGTGGCGACCACGCTGCCTACTACCTTGCCGATTAACATGGTTGGTTTTCCTTGTCCTGTTGTTTCATCGCTGGGCACCACCCGCTGACAGGTGGACCTGTTCCTTCTTCAAGCACTCTTCCAGGAAACGCCTTCTGAGTTCCCGGTGCACATGGGCGGCCATCTCGGTCCAGGGCGCCGGGGGACGTCGTTCGCCGGGCCAGATTAGCACGACGCCAGATGGAACGGGCACCGGACCCAGAATCCGTTTGGCCGCCGTCAGCTCGGCCCAGGTAGAGGCATCAACGCGGTCCACAAAATCGAAGAGCGCACGACGCAACTCTTCGGGCACCCTGGGGCCGGAGCGTGTCACCCAACCCAGCTTGCCGTTTGCCTCGCGGCTGGCCCGGTCCTCGCTGTGGTTGCGCGCCAGGAGAGCGAAATCCTCGCCGGCCAGGATGCGGTCACGCAGGGCTGCGGCCTCCTCGTGACCGGCCTCCAGGGTGCGCGGGATGAACTCGTTGGGCAAGACAGAGCACTTGAGCAGGATGATGCTGGTCTCCACGGCCGTGCCGAAATGGCCGTCGAAGAGCTCCCGCTCGGCCTGGTAGACGGCCCGCAGGCCATCTGTGCCGTGGGTGCGGTCCACCCACAGGTGGGCCAGGGCCGCCACGGGGATGGCGGGATCCATGCGCAGGGCCTCCAGGTCCAGGCCACGGGCGGCCAGCAGGCTCTCGTAGGGCACGCCCTGGTTCTTGGGGTCGGCATTGGATTCCCTCCGGCGCCGCTCAATCTCCGACGTGATGGCCGCCGCCACCGCCGCCTCGCTCAGATCTGGCATGCGTGCCCGTTCACGCTTCAGCAGCAGGGCCTGGTGGCAGACGGTCAACAGCTCATCGGGGGAAAGCTGCTCGCGCAGGTGGGCGGTGAACTGGTCGCGGGTCAGGGCCAGGTCGCCGCAGCGACTGACCACGCCCTCGGCGAAGGGCCATGGTTCCTGGCTGACCCCACGGGCGGCGACCGCCTCCTCGATCCAAAGGCGTTGCTGTTCGCCGGTGACCTGGCCGCCCTGGGGGATGCCCAGGGCCCGGCGGGCCAGTTCCTCCTGGGCCAGGGCAATGCCCAGATAGTGGCGGAAGATCGTGGGCCGCACCCCGGATGACTCCAGGTAGCTGGCCAGGCCACCGCTTTCCCCGGACAGCACCAGGGTGCGGTCGAGTTCATTCCAGCGTGCCTGGATCGCCCCATCGGTGACGACGAGCTGTGCCTCGCCGGCCAGCTCTTCCACCAGGCGACTCTCAAGCAGGTGCTGGAGAATCGACGCACCGCGGTCAGAGCGTCCGTGGCGAGCCAGGAGTGCGCGCTCAAGTTCGGCCACGGAGAGCGTCAGGCCTCCGCCGCTGGCGGCGGTTTCGTCCGCGGCCGAGGCGGCGGGCCTGGCAGTGGCCGCCGGATCTTCCTGTTCCCTGGTGAGTGGGACCGGATAGGAGGCAATGGCCAACTCCGCCAACCCCGCCAAAACGAGCAGGCTGGTGACCAGGCGTGAGACCAGCCGGTTCACCGGCTGTGGCAGGTGGGCATCGGAATACTGTGGGCAAAACACGGTCGAGCAGGATACCCGCTCGTTCCCCGGCCCGGCAAACCTGCTCGGATCCACTCCCACCAACAAAAGGAACCAGATTCCTCTATCATCCACATAGGGCGAGAGCCCCGTCAGTTCACAAACCAGCCAACTAGCAACCTGCCGTCCGTCATGTCAAATGCCTCAGCCCCCCCTCTCTTTCTGCCAGGTCGTACCTTTCTGTACCTCTCCCTGGTGATCAGCCTGAGCACAGCGCCGCTCTTGGCCCAGGGCAGCGACTCGTGCTCCTCGGCTCCGGCCATCTCGGGCCCCGGCCAGTTTGCCGTGGACACACGCGGGGCCAGTGGCCCTGACGCTGGCCCGACCTGCGGCAACCTGGCCGCTGATGTCTGGTTTGAGTGGACCGCACTCAGTTCCGGCAGCGTGCAGCTCAGCCTATGCGGTGCAGGCTACGACTGCGTACTGGCCATGTGGGACGGAGCCGGCTGCCCCACGCTCGCCTTGGCCTGCAATGACGACAGTTGCGGGCTCCAGTCGGAGATCAGCGTGCCGGTGGTGGCCGGCGGCACTTACATGATTCAAGTCGGCGGGTACAACGGTGCCATGGGAGTTGGCACGCTGACGGTGGCCACCATCCAGCCACCGGCGAATGACGACTGTGCAAATGCCGAATCTATCAGTGGCGAGGGTCATTTCGCCTTTGACTCGACGATGGCCACCACCGACGGAGTAGCCGACAGTGGGTGTACGGGCGGCCAGATTGACCTGGATGTCTGGTTCCGCTGGACTGCCCCTTGGGATGGCGACACGACCATCAGCACCTGTAGCTTGGCGAGCTTCGATACACACCTAGCTGCCTATGATGATTATTGTCCCACAGGGAATTCCCTGGCCTGTAACGATGACTCCTGCGGACTGCGCTCATCGCTGATGTTCACTGCCGTGGCCGGGGAGGACTACCTGCTGCGGGTGGGGTCCTATGTGGGGTCTCCGGGAGGTCCCGGAGCAATCGAGGTAGCCGAGGGAGGTCTGGTCAGCGGTTGCAGCAATCCGTCGCTCGGTCCAGATGTGATTGTGGGCAATGTCCACGATGTGCGTCAGTGGGGCAGCGTGGGCGGTATCACCGGTTACTCTCTGGGTGCCACGGCTTGCAATATCGGCGACGTCACCATGCCCTGGGAGGGCGGAACGAATCATCACCCGGTTATTGCCCAGAACCTCTATCGATTGGAGAACGGACGCTTTCAACAACTCGGCCTGAGCTGGGTCAAGCACGGCTACGCCTCGGCTACTGAGGACTACTGTTGCACCTGTATCGACCCGGGTGGCGGCCAGATAATGGGCATCGGCTGCGCGGACACCTATGGGGCCAGCATAAACGGTGATCAGGTGGGTTTTGGAGTGGGTGGCCTCGGGCCTCGCTCGGAGGTCAATGGGACGACTGGGGAGTTCCCCTTCCCCTACGGGACAATGGGTCAGTCCGGGGATGCAATCTACAAGCGCCTGCAGGTGGCCAACGTAGAACTCGAGCCAGCACTACACCCGGGTGCCAGTTACTTCGCCGAGGTGCACTATGTGAATCCGGATGACGCAGATGCGGGACACGGGGACAACAACGCTTCCTGGCGTCCCGTGACCGTGGGCGCTTTTAACGACGGGGGCTGGGCCCTGAACCTCACGGATATCACGCGTCCCATGGAACCGGCTCTCTTCGCCTGGGCGGAAGCAGACCCTCAAGTGACCATCGAAACCGTAGATGTTCCAGGTGACGGTCGATACCACCTCGGCAGCCGAGCCACGGACAACGGGGACGGCACCTGGCACTACGAGTACGCTGTACACAACCTCTCCTCAGAGCGAGCGGCCGCTGAACTGCGCCTGGCATTGCCGGCTGGAGCGGCGATCAGCGGGGCTGCCTTCCATGGCGTGACCCACCATTCCGGTGAGCCCTATGACGACCAGGACTGGGAGTTCAGCCTGGGTTCAGCCTCCTTGGCATGGAGATACGCATCGCCCGTGGGTACACCGGGACAGCAGGAGCCCAACGCTCTACGCTGGGGCACCCTCTTCACCTTCCGCTTCGATGCTGCGGTGCCTCCGGTGGATGGAACCCTCGACCTGGATCTCCTTGCCTTCGGAGGTCCAGGGGAACCGGATACGCTGCACATACCAGCCCAGGTGCCCGATGCTGGCTGTGGTGCCGGGTTCTTTTGTGTGGCAACTGAAAATTCAACCGGTGACGCCGCAGCCATGGACTACGCGGGCTCCCTCAGCATGGCCGCCAATGACCTGGTCCTTTTGGCACGCCAGCTACCCGCTGGCCAGTTCGGCATCTTCTACTACGGGCCCCTGCCCGCGGAGATCCCCTTCGGAAACGGCAACCGCTGTGTGGCACCCGGCGGCCTGGGCCTCTTCCGGCTCCAACCGTTGAGTACAGGCACCAGCGGGTCCACCGCCCTTGCGCTCGACAACACCAGTCCACCCCAACCAGCTGGGCAGCTAACTGCTGCTAGCACCTGGTGTTTTCAGTTCTGGTTCCGCGACCCGGCGGCGGGTGGTTCCATGTTCAACCTCTCGAATGGTCTTGAGGCATCCTTCTGCTTGTAGACAAGGTCCGAGTAACGCTCTCTGAACACGAGAAAAACACCTGCTGATGGCCCATGGAGAAGCTCATGAATGTTCTGCTGCAAACCCCTGTTGTGGCCCTGACATTGGCGAGCTTGATGACGGCCCAGGAGGTGCAGCTTTTGGCATCCGATGGGGGCAGCCTGGACGAGTTTGGGGCCGCTGTCTCCCTGGGGTCCGGACTGGCCCTGTGTGGTGGGCCGCTGGCAGACAATGGTGGTGGCGTTGACGCAGGAGCGGCCTATCTCTTTGATGCGGATCCGACGGGCGCCACCCCAGGCGTTGAGCTGGCACTACTGATGGCGGCAGATGCTGCCCCAGGCGACAACTTCGGTGAGGCGGTCAGCGTCTCGGATGGCCTGGCCCTGGTGGGGGCGCCCTGGGCCTATGCCGGTGGCCAGTACTCGGGGGCCGCCTACCTGTTCGATGGAGATCCGGCTAGCCCGACCCTGGGAGTACAGCTAAAGCGGCTGAGCCCCTCTGGCGGTTCTTTCTTCGATGCCTTTGGCCATGGTGTCGCCTTGGGCGGCAAGCTGGCGCTGGTGGGGACACCCTACAGTCACTTTGGCGCGGGTTCCGTCTACCTTTTCGATGCGGACCGGGCCAGTGCCACCTTCGGTACTCAACTCCTTGAGATCCCCGCGCCGCCCGGGGCCAGCGGCACCGCCTTTGGCTTGTCTGTGGCTCTGGACGGTGGGCTGGCCTTGGTGGGCGCCAGCCACGGTACCGGTGCCGTGGCTGGCGCCGGCTGCGCCTATCTTTTTAATGCCAACCCCGCGAGCCCTACCTTCGGCCATGAGTTGATCAAGTTCCAGGCGAGTGATGGGGCGGACCACGATCTGTTCGGTTTCAGTGTTGCCCTGGCCGATGGCCTGGCGCTGATGGGCGCCCACCGGGATGACGACCTGGGACCGCGCTCCGGGTCGACCTATCTCTTCGATGCCAACCCGCTGAGTTCCACCTTCGGTCAGGAGTTGCTGAAGCTGACCGCCCCCGACGGAGTTCAGGATGACAGTTTCGGTTACAGCGTCGCCCTGGCCTCAGGTCAAGCCCTGGTGGGCGCCTGGCGGGATGACGACGGGGGGCCAAATACCGGCTCCGCCTACCTGTTCGACGCCCAACCGATGAGCGCCACCTTTGGCGTACAGTTGGCCAAACTCACCTATAGCGCCGGAGAGGACTACGACGGCTTCGGCAAGAGTGTGGCCCTGACCGCCGGGCTGGCGCTGGTGGGCGTACCAGGGGATGATGACAACGGCTTCCAGTCCGGCGGTGCCGTGCTGCGGCCGACGAGTTCCGCCCCCTGTGCGTTTTCCAACTACTGCCAGGGCGCACCAAACTCAGCGGGATCGGGCGCTTCCATGGGACATGTGGGTACTGGAAGTGTCCTCGCCAATGACCTGGTACTCACAGCCACGGGCTGTCCGACCAACCAGTTCGGCATCTTCTACTATGGAGCCGGACAACTGCAGTTCCCATTCGGCAATGGTTGGCGCTGCGTAGGCTCTGGCGGAGTGGGTCTTTTTCGATTCCCGCCGGTCAATACGGGCGCCAGCGCGTCAGTGTCCTGGCTACTGGATGTCACCAGCCCGCCACAGCCAACAGGACAGATCAACGCCGGTAGCACCTGGCACTTCCAGTTCTGGTATCGCGATCCCCTGTCAGGCGGGGCCAACTTCAACCTGTCCGACGGCCTGAGAGTGACCTTCTGCATGTAGGGCCCGGCGGTTTGCGCATTCTGGAGGGAAGACTGGTGATGGATGCGGGCTAGAATCTCGCCATGGCTCTAAGTGAATCTGACTACCTGGCCCTGCTCGTGCATCGCGGCTGGCTGGGGAGACAGGATGTGGCGGGCATCCTGCCGGAACTCAAGGCTGGTGCCGACCTCGATGAGTTGTTGGAGAGGCATCTCGGTTGGGATGTGACCAAGGTGGCACGCCTGCGGCGCACGGAAGCTGGCCGCATCCTGGAGGTGCCGGGCTTTGAAGTGCTCGGGGGGCTGGGCTCAGGCGGCACGGCGGAGGTCTTTCGCTGCCGGGAGAAGAAGAGCGGCGCGGTGTTGGCCCTCAAGGTATTGCAGCAAGGACCGGCGGGGCATGCTCCGACCAAGGCGGCCTTCGTGCGCGAGGCCAAGTTGCTGGCGCAATTGGAGCACCCGGGCATTGTCAAGGGGTTCGGCGTGGCTCGGGCTGGCGAGGTCTACTTCTCGAAGATGGAGGTGGTCGAGGGACGCACGTTGCTGGAGGTCCTGGAGGACGGCGAGCCCCTTGATGAGGGCGCCGCGCTCTCGATCATTCTGACCGTCTCTGAAGTTCTGGCGTACATGGCGGGGGAAGGCCTGGTGCATCGGGATGTGAAGCCCGGAAACATCATGTGGACCGAGCAGGAGGAGGTAAAAGTGATCGACCTGGGCTTTGCCGCCAGTGCCGGAGAGGCATCTGCGGCGGACAGTGCTGTGGGCACGGCTGAATACCTTTCACCGGAACAGGCGCGCGGGGGCGCGGCGGCGGACCTGCGCAGCGACATCTACAGCCTGGGGGCGACCCTCTTTCACCTGGTCATCGGGCGCCTGCCCTTCGAGGGATCGGACAACGAGGAGGTGCTGCGCAAACAGGTGATGGACTCGCTCTCCTCGCCTGAGCTGAAGGGGCGCGGCCTCTCGCCGCACCTGCATTACTTCATCGAAAAGATGATGGCCAAGGATGCGGAAGTGCGCCACCAGAGCTGGGATGCGCTGATCGCGGATATCAAGCAACAACTCGCGGGCCGCGAGAGCCTGGACTTTGAGGGGCAGGTGCGCGAGCAGCAGAAACGCGGCCGGCGCGGCTTCCGGCGATGACCGCGGGACCGGGGGATGCTCCCTTTGGCTTCGCCTGTCAGCGCTCCGGGAACTGCTGCAGCGGGGAGCGGGGTTTCGTGTGGCTGGCGGAGGGCGAGGCCGCGACCCTGGCGGTGGCCCTCGGCATCGAGGAACAAGCCCTTGCCCGCAGCTTCCTGCGCACTGTGCCAGATCCGCGCAGTGGGGTGCTGCGGTCATCCCTGACCGAGGATGCCGAGGGGCGTTGCGTCCTGCTCGCCGGACGCAACGAGTGCCGGGTCTATGGCGCGCGTCCCGAGCACTGCCGCTCGTTCCCCTACTGGGAGTCCCTGGTGGCGGGCGGCGAGGCCCTGGAGCGCGCCCGGGCCACCTGCCCAGGAATAGCTGTGGTGCCGGGGCATGACATCCTCGAGCGGGCCTTCGGTGCGCTGACAACTCTCTACGCTGAACTGGATCGTCAGGTTCTGGGGCATGCGCCCCGGTGTGAAGTGCGCGGCAGTTGCTGCCGTTTCGAAGAGGTGGGCCATGAGCTCTTTGCCACGGGCCTGGAGGCCGATTACGCCTTGCACCTGCACCCGGCCCCGGGCCAGCCGGAGGCTCCCGGACGCTGTCCCTATCATGTGGCCGGTCTTTGCACGGCCCGAGCCGGGCGGCCTCTGGGCTGTCGAACGTACTTTTGTGATGCCGGGACAGAGCAGGCTCTGGCGGAAGTTCACGAGGCCTTCCTGCGGCGCATCCGCGCCCTGGCGACCGAGACCTCCTATCCGCAATCGTATGGGCGTTTTGCAGCCATGCTGGCAGCACGTACCGAGAAGCCGTCTTCCCCGCCGGGCTGCGCCACTGGGAGGGACGCTTGAGGCCCCTGTTCTGGGTGTGTCTGGCCCTGGCGGTGGGTGCCGCGGCCTGGAGGTTGTTCCCCTCGGGAGCAGCGGGGCCGGAGTCCGCGCCTGCGCTTGGACCGCCGCAGGAGCCGAAGGTCTCCCAGCGCCGGCCGGTCCTGCCCCCCCCTGCACCGGCCCCCTGGCATGCCTGGAACAGTCAGGCCCTGGAGGCTCTCGAGGTCGGGGATTGCGGGCTGGCAGTGGAGCTCCTGGAACAGGCCCTGGGGGCTCGTCCGGAGGATGCCATCCTGCGGGAAAACCTGGCGGAGGCCCTGGCGCGCCTGGCCCGGGAGCTGCACCGGGAAGAGGGAGCCAGTGAGCTGGCCCTGGCTCACCTCAAGCGGGCCGCGGATCTTGACGCCGGGCGGGGGGATCTGGCGCAGCTCCTCACCCGCTGGAGTGCCGAGGCAGAGCTGGAAGCCGGCTTCCGCCTGGACGAGACCGATCACTTCGAGTTCCGCTATGACGGGGATCGGCGGGAGCTCCTGGCCGGTGGAGTCCACGACCTGTCCCAGGAGCTGGAGGCCGCCTACCAGGAGCTGGGCGAGTTCTTCGGCCTGTTCCCCGTGGAGGCGGGTGGGGGGAAGGTGCGCGTGGTTCTCTACCAGCGCGGGGAGTTCGGCACGGTGGGAGGCCTTGGGGACTGGGTGGTTGGCCTCTTCGATGGAACCGTGCGTCTGGCGATTGAGGATCTCGCCGGCGAGCGCGGTCGCCTGGGGGAAACCCTGCGGCACGAGTTGGTGCATGCTTTCACGCACAGGGTCGGTGCCGGGCGTCTTCCGGGCTGGCTCGACGAGGGCCTGGCCCAGTGGCTTGAGGGGGGCAGCCTTGGACGGCGCGAGGCTGCCCTGGCCCAGGCCCGGGCAAGCCTCGCCACGGGTGGTTTACATCCGTGGGGCGCCCTCGCCGGAAGCCTGGCCACCTGGTCAGATGGAGAGGCCGTGGCCCGGGCCTATGCCCAGTCGCTGCTGCTGGTGGATCTCTTGGTGCGCGAGTACGGAGAGCGCTTGGTGATTGAGCTGGTGGAGGGGTGTGGGGCAGGGCATTCCCCGGAGGAGGCCTTTCGCGCCCGGATTCAGCTGGACCTGTGGGAAGCGGTCTCCGCGCTGGGTCTCTGAGCGCGGTTAAATGTCAAGCGGCCGTGTCTAGGACACGGCCGCTTGAACTGCGTCGGAACTGCGTCAGGAGTTCGCAGGGTGCCGACAGACGGCCGCGGGCGCCGCCATCGAGGTTCTAGAGAGAATGCTTCGCTGTGTGAGGCTCCCCTGAGCGTTGGCAGGCGCGATAGCTCACGAGGAAAAGGACCGACTCAAGAGTCCAGACCCCCAGGAGAAGAACCATTGCGACTGAGATTGGATTGCTCATGTAGTACCACTTACAGCAGGACAGGCGAACCCGCCCTTCGATGATTGGATCGGTAGGAATACACGGTCCCTTTCCCAGGGTTTCCCTTCTGGTGAACCGCAATACCCGTCCAGGTAGGACTGGAAACGCACCGCGGACCGTTAGGTTTGTAAGGAATGGGCGTGATCATGCGGATAAAGCCGAAAAGGGCGGCGACCCGAAGGTTTCCTTCCAGTCCAAATTCGGTCATGGAAGTTCGTGAAAAAAGTGAGGCGATGACCCCAGATTGCGGCGCTGGGTCCCGGGCCGCCTGTTCGGGAAGCCTGGATAGGGCCGGAAACGGTGGCCGGGACGCCAATAACCAAGGGGGTTGGCAGCCCTGGAAGGAGCTGCTTGGCCCCGGAGGGGAAAAGGCGGGGAGCCTTGCCAGCCGCTTGGGCCTGTGCGAACTGTCCCGCTGGAACGCGGCTGATTTTCGACGTCTAGGGGGCCTGGCTCCGGCGGCGTCCCGGCGCCTGGCTGCTGCTTTTTCCCTCGGCAGGGCGGTGGAGCGCGATCGGGGGCCGTTTCGTGAGGCCTTGTGCAGCGGGGGCGCGGTCCATCGCTTGATGGCTCCAGAACTGAGGGGCTTGCGGCGTGAGACCTTCCACATCCTCTTGCTGGACTCCAAGCACCGCCTGCGTGAGCGCCTGCGGGTAAGCGAGGGGACCCTGTCCACTTCACTGGTGCACCCCCGGGAGGTCTTCGCCCCAGCGGTGAGGGGCGGAGCGGCGGCGGTCATCGCCGTCCACAACCATCCATCCGGAGACGCGGAGCCCAGTGCGGAAGATTTGGAGGTGACGAAGAGACTCCTGCGTGCTGGGCACCTGCTCGGTATTCCACTCCTGGATCACCTCGTGGTTGGTAACTCCTCTTGGACAAGCATTCGAGAGCGTATCGATTTCTCGATCGAAACAGCAGAAACTGTCTGAAATGGGCGCAAAGGGGCAACTAAGTGGGGTGATGTGTTGGAAATGAGTGAGAAGTGGCTCTTATGCCGATGAATGCACTGAAATGGCGCCAAAAGTGCAGCAAATGTGGCGGTTGATGACCATTGGCAAGGAAAAACATCCAATATATGGCCAAGTGCGGAGGTTGCTTGCCTCTGCTACCCTCCGCGCCAATACCAGAGGCGCTCGACCTGGTATGGCCCTGGACCTACCGGCCTTGCTTGCAATTGGGCCCTTAATGGATGGAATTGTGCAGAAAATGGCCGAAAACAGGGCGCAAGTAGCGTGTAATGGCAGAAACGTGGTGTGATGGATTGGGAACTGCCTGTCTGATGCAGGATTGTGGCGAAAGTCACGCTTTCAAGAGAAAACAGCGCTGAATAGGACGCAAATGCGCACAACGGAGCGCATTTGATGCAATTACGACGCGTGCACCGACTGGCTCACCCCCGGGCGTGCCGAGGGCGGAACCCGTCGCTCCAGCCCGTTGGCGGCATTCCCCAGCCACCAGGGATCATCTGCCCGGGGACCCCTGGTTCCCGGGGGCCAGCGGCGGGGGGCCGGGGGCTGCCGGTCCGCAGTCCTGAAGAGCGGCTTCGGGGGCCCGCAGGCCGTACCCCGAGAGGAGCGGGCCTGGCGCCTTCGGGGAGCCTGGTGCGTGGCTCAGCTGCTACTCGCTGCCAGAAAGGCGTCAGACAGGATGGCGGCGGCGGCTTCGGCGGCGGCCTCAACTCGCAGGATGTGGGGTGAGATTACCGCGGGCACCAAGCCGGCACGGGCGATGAGGGCCGTTTCCTCTGCATCCAGGCCACCTTCCGGCCCCAGAACAACGCGTAGCCTGGGGGGGCTCGGCAGGGAGCGGGCCCAGGTCCCCAGGCTGATGGCGGCCGCGGGGTCGAGCAGGACGCCGGGGATGGGGGGCTGGTCGGCGTGGGGCGCTGGCGTCTGGCCAGGGGGGTCTCCGGTGGCAGGGTCGGCTCCGGAAACTAGATCTGCCAGGGACCTGGCGGCGGCGATGTGGGGCAGCCATAGGCGGCCAGATTGCTTGCAGGCGGCTTGGGCCACCCGTGCGAGGCGCTCCAGGCGGCCGGGACCGGGGGACCCGTGGGGGCCTGTGCGGGCGGTCAGCAGGGGCTGGATGCGGGCGATGCCGAGCTGGGTCAGGCGGTCCACGAGGGCCTCCGCGCGCTGGGGGCGAGGCCAGGGCATGGCGATCTCCAAGTCAGGCAGGGCTGCTTTGGAGGAGCCTGGGGCGGGGGCTGTGATGGGATTGCCAAGGGCCTCCAGCTGCAGGCTGCGGCGGTCGCTGGCGCGGATAACCATGGGATAGGCGTGACCGCATCCGTCCAAGGCCAGGAGATGATCTCCGGGGACCAGGCGCAGGACGGTCAGGGCATGGGCCGCTTCGGAGGCGAGCAGGGCGGGGGCCGCCGGAGAGGCACCGGGTTCGAGGAAGAAGCGTGGCAGTTGAGAGTGGTGCGTCACGGGGAGATTCTGGGGCCGCCGAAGGCTGGGGGCAACCTCCCGGGGGTACTCCTGGCGAGGCTGAGCCGGGGGGCGATTCTCCATACGCGAGCGGCCTCTGGGCTCCCAGGAGGTTGGCTATTGATGTGTTGGTTCCTAGTATTGGTGGCAATCCAACCGGGGCCCTGGGCCCGTTACTCGGCCGAGTTCCGGGGGTACCGATCAACCGATCGGGCCCTGGCTCCCGGCGCGGGCGCCATAGCTCTCGGGTCTCCTCAGTGGGGCCGCTGGTGCTGACAGCTCGGGCGGATTCAGTGTCCTAGCCCCCAACCCGGCCAAGCCCCGGCCGACACCGCGGATCCCCACCCAGCCACCATGACTTCCCGTTTCCAGTTGCGCTTCCAAGAAGGGGAACGCGCGGGCGAGACCATTCCCTTGGCCCAGAGCCCCCTCAGCGTGGGGCGCAAGCCGGGGGTCAGCATTCAAGTCACCGATGCCTCGGTCTCCGGCAACCATGCTGAGTTGACTGTTAGCAGCGAGGTTGTGCAGGTGCGTGACCTGGGGAGCACCAACGGAACGCGAGTGGCCGGTCGACGGGTCACGGAGACCTGCGCCCTGGCCCACGGCGATGAACTGCGCTTCGGTAATGTCGTGCTCGTATTCGAGGACACCCAGCTCACGGCGACGGCCCCGGGCGGGGGCGGCGCCGCGGACGATCTCGGACGAGTCAGTAGCCAGGCCCTGGAACGGGCCGGGAAAGGCTCACGCCTCGGTCTGTGGCTGGGGGCAGTGGCTGTGGTCGCGGGGGGAGTTTGGTTCTTCTCTGGCAGGGATGCCGGAGTCACTTCTGGCGGAGTGCGGCCAGTTGAGGCCGTGGCAGGCAACCTGATTGAGGCCGGCTATTCCTTTGAAGACGAGGCTGGAAGCGGAGGCTGGGAGGCGGATGAGACCTGTCCCGTGGCGTTCTTCGTGGGCTCCGGTGCGGCGCGCTCGGGAGCCGCGGGATTATCGGTGGAGCTGGCGCCCGGCGAATGGGCCCAGCATTTCTCCGGCGAGGTCCCCGTGCGCGGGCAGAAGCAGCTGACACTCAGCGCCTGGGCGCGGGCGGATGGGAAACTGACTGCTTCCCTGGGCATTGAGTTCAGGGCCAGCGGCGGCACCGATGTGGGCGCGGTGACGGCCTGGGCCAACCTGGATGGAGCGGGATCCTTCACCGTGGGCACCCTGACCAGCACCGTCCCTCCCGGTTTCGACTCAGCGCGAGCGGTGCTGCGCGCGAGGGCGGGCACTGACGGGAGCGGGGCGGAGCTCACCGTAGACGACGTCGCCCTGATTGCGGGCGGCGGCGATGGAACGCAGTCGATGGCCCAGGTGTCCGTCGCTGAATACACCCTGTATCCCCTGGGTTCACCTGCTTCTTCAGCCTTCTTGCACAAGGCCGGACGCACGTTTGTGACGGCGTTGCGCCTGCACGGGGCTGCTGACGAGGACGGCAGCCTGCCCCTGGCCCTGGGAGTCTCTGCGGGGGACAAGGGCATCGAAATCGCCGCGGGGGATGCGGGGGGAGGGCGGCCCCTGCGCCTGGCTGCGCGTCTGGAACCGGGAGCGCTGCGAGAATCTGTGGCCACCGTGGGGGCCGGAGCCCAGGCCGGAGCCGGGGGCGGATACCGCACCCATGCTGCCGACTTCGAGCGTTCTGGGGTGACCAGCCTGCTCACGGGAAAAGGACTCGACCTGGTGCGCTGGAAGTTCAGCCTGCCGGTGGAGTTGCGGGGCGTGGTGGTGAACGGTGGCTTGGAGATCAGCGCGCAGCAACCGGCGGGTGGAAGCCTGTTTTTGCAGCTCAACTTCCGCGATGAGCGCCAAGAAGCTGGCAACCTGGCACACGCCGCGCGCAATGCGGAACGCGCCGGCACCATCGGAGATTGCCTGGCAACCTGGCAGCGCCTGCTGGACGAGTACCCCTTTGAAGAGGGACTGGTGGCGGAGGCCGAGGCAGCCCGCGGACGTCTGGTGAGCGCTGGCATGGCGGAGTTGGCAGCCCTTGAGCGGCGCTTGGAGTGGGCGCGTTTCTTTGGATTGGCGGACCTGTTTCGACGCTTCTCCCTGGCCGCGCAGGAGATTGCCAAGACCTATGCGGGCAGCGAAGTGGAGTTGGCAGCGGAGCGCCTGCTAGACACGGTGAATGGCGACCTGGCCTTGCTTGATTCAGAACGTGATGCCGGAGAGCAGGGACGCCTGCGGGAGATCTTGACCGTCTTGGAAGGAAACGAAGCGGACGACATGGCTGCGGCCCTGCGCTTATATATGGAAGAACAATACGGGGAGGCCGAGTAGATGGGCCGTCAAGCTACCGGGGTCGATGTGGGGCTGCGCTCGGCTCGTTTCCTGCGCGGGCAGTACAAGGGCAATACTTTTCAGGTGAAGAACTTCAGCGTCGGTACCCATGGGGCCGGCAGTTTGGAGCAGGCCTGGGAGGCGACGGAGGTCAGCTTCAAGCCCCAGGCGGCGCGCGTGGCCTTGACGGGGCGCGATGTAAACATCCGTTATACCCGTGTGCCCGAGGTGCCTGACTGGCAACTGCGCAAGCTGATGCGTTTCGAGGTTGAAGAGGTCGGGGACACCGCCGGTGCCAGCGTGGCCTCGGACTTCAACCTGCTGCCGGATGTGCCGGAGGTAGAGGGCGAGGATATCGTGCTGCTGGCCATGGCCCGCGAGCCGGTGATGGATGCTCATCTGGCGGGCCTGGCGTCGGCGGGTGGTTCCCTCGACAGCTTCGCGCCCGCCTCCCTAGGCCTCTACAACGCCTGGACACACTACGGGGTCGTCGAGGACGAGACCGTGCTCCTGGTGAATATCGGTCACGAGAACACCGATGTGGCCATCGTGAGGGGGCCGGACCTGCTCTTTGCCCGCAACCTGAGCGGCGGATCTGGGCTCTTTGACGCCGCCATCGCCCAGCGTTTTGGTGTCGGGTTGGAGCAGGCCGAGCAGATCAAAATCCAGCATGCCACGCTGATGCCTGGGGCGCGTTATGACAATCCAAACGCTGAGAAGGCCAGCCGGTGCATTCTCGGGGCGGCGGGACAACTGACCAGCTTGCTGCAATCAGCCGTGCTGTTCTGCCGCAGCCAGATAAAGGTCACCAGCCTAAAGGTTGACCGCGTCATGTTGTGCGGCGGAGGCGCGGGATTGGCCGGGCTGCCCGAGTACCTGACCAAGGGCATGGGGATGACCGTCGAACTCTTCGACCCCTTCCGTGTCGTGGATGCTTCGGCCCTCTCTCCGGAGGATGCCGATCTGCTGGACGAATACAAACTCGAATCCGTCGTCGCCCTGGGCCTGGCCACCATGGGGTCGGCTCCGGAAGCCTACTCGGTGGAGGTGCTGCCCGCTGACCTGCGCCGCAGGCGCGAGTTTCTGGGGGGCACCATCTGGTTGGTGGCTTCGGCCCTTTTGGCCCTTTGCTTCCTCGTTTATCACGGCACGGACTACGCGGGCCGTCTGGATGGAACGCGAGCTACTGCCAGCCGGTTGAACCGGCAGGTACGCACGGCCTCATCGACGCACATGCGGACTGATGAGTTGGTGGCCAAGGGCGGCGAGAACGACAAGCTCAAGGCAATCGCCGATGATCTGCACGCCATCGCCGGCAGTGGGGAGCAGTTGGCGCGCGTCATGGAAGCCCTGGAGGGCAGCCTGCCCCGGGACTTTTGGGTCTCGGAAATCACTTCCGAGTTCGCCTTCGACAGTGGTCTGGGCGTGCAGCGCGGCGCCGAGAGGCCCATCCTGCGCATCGAAGGACGCTCACGGGAAGGGGCCGATGCACCGGCGGTGCAGTACGAGGGATTCGTGCGAGCCCTGCGGGCGCGCCTGCCACGAATGGAGATCAAGGAGACCCTGAGCCCCACTGGAGCGGTCTTTACTATTGACTTGACGGCCTTTGGCCCACCGGCGACCACCGTCCCGGAAGTAGGCGAAGGCTGATGGATTTCAACGACTACTGGCAGGACAACAAGCGCTTCTTGATCACCGTTGGCATTGGACTCCTGGTGTTCATGATCGGGGAGATGATCCTGGATTCCATGTGGGGTGAGGACCTGCGCGCTCAGCAAAGATCGGTAACCAGTGCCCAGCGGGAGCTGGCACGCAGCAAGTACACGACCGCAGATCTGACCCGCGCCCGGGAGGAAAACACCGCACTCACGGACACACTCTCGGTGTTGGCCGATACGGTGGCCTTTCAACCGCGCGCACGATTCGTCTTCCAGCCGGAGCAGGAGTCAGCTAGCAACCGCTACTTCGCTGCCGTTTCCGAGGTGCGCAGCGAATTGCTGACCATCGCCAGCAGGCGCAACCTGCGCCTGCCGGAGGACCTGGGCCTGCCGGCCCTCTCGCCGACGCGGGACGAGGAAATCCTGCGCTATCTCGACGCCCTCGATGTGGTTGACAGGGCGGCGCGCCTGGCGGTGGAAGCCGGCGTGCAGCGCGTGGACAAGATCGAAATCCGCCTCGACCCGGCGCTCTTCTCGCGGAGTGATGTGGGGCATGTGGAACAGACCAGTATCAAACTGACCATGAATTCAGCATCCGCATCCCTGGTGCGCTTCCTGTCCCTGACCCAGGACGAACGGGAGGAGGGCCCCCTGCGCGTGCGGGCGGTGGAGATGAGCGCTTCCAGGTCCAAGCGCGACGAGGCGCGACTCGACATCGAGTTCGTGGCTGTGCGCTTGCATGGCGTGGAGCTCGAGGAGGCCGACTCATGAATGTGCGCAAGGAACAGGTCGTCTTCCTGCTCGCTCTGGCCCTCTTGGCCTGGATGTTCTCCGGTCTGCGCTCGGGCTCCGTGGCCAAGCGCGGGGGAGGACGGGCTGGAGATGCTCCGGAGTTCGTTAGCTACCCGGCACCTGAGCTGGAGACGGCCACCACGCGCGAGCGTGTGGGCATGGGCCGCAGGCGCGACCTCTTCTCGCCGCCGCGGGACACGCGCCCCCTGCCTCCCTTGGAGCTGGTCCTGCCGCCGGTGGCCGAGCTGCCGGGCATCTTTCCGCCCCCGTCACCCTCCCCGGAGGCGCGGCACCTGGGTTCTCTCCTGCGTCAGACCGTCGCCGTTACCCCGGTCGAAGGTATCTTTGCGGTGACGGAAGACGGGAGCGCTGAAGAGCTCTCGCTGACGGACCTCCTGTTGGCTGCGGGACCAGATGCAGACGAGCCCATGAGCCCGGAGGAGCGCGAAGAGCAACTGGCGGAGTTTCGACGTACGTTTGATTGGGTGCGTTCGGGTGACTTGCGCTTTGGCCGCATCATGAATACGGATCGTTACAACCTGGCCAAGCGGGTGAATGAGCCCCTGCAGTTCGTGGAGTTCATCCCTGAGACCGGTGTGGAACGCTACCCGGGCCAGCAGGCGATCCCCATCGATCGCGAGCGGGTGGCCGAGTACGGTTTCGCCGACACGACCACCAACCGCATCGAACTCCGCCGCCGCAGTTTTCCGGAACCCCTGGGCCAGGGGCGCCTGGAGGATGCCTTGGCCTTTGCCGACGAGTGCGTTGAGTTGCGCCTGGAGGCGTCCCGGGCGCTGGAGATTGCCAGGGAGCTCTATGTGCTGGCTGAAGCCGCCGGTCACGATGATCCCCGGGCGCGGTTGGGCCTGGCCAACTGCCTGGAGGCGGGCTTCCAGTTCGAGCAGGCCTTTGACCTCTATCACGAGTTGATCGAGGGGGACTTTGCCACCGACGCTGCTGTGCATGTGCGTCTGGCCAAGCTCGAGGGCCGCTTCCGCATGTACTCGGCGGCCGAGGCCCGCTTTGAGCAGGCCGTGCGCTTCGGGCGTACCAACTGGCGGGTGCAGGGGGAGTATGGGCGCTTTCTGTTGAGCCAGGGCAAGGGCGAGCTGGCCGTTGAGCATCTGCGCCTGGCGAACAAGTTCGAGCCCACCTCTCCGGAGCAGAAGGGCGAGCGCGCCCGGCTGCGCATGGATCTGGGGCGAGCCCTGGTGAGTCAGGGAGAGGTCACCGAGGCACGAGATTGGTTTGAACGTGCCTTGCAGGCAGAGTCAGGCCTGGCCGCAGCCCACGCAGGCCTGCAAGCCTGCGCGCTGCTCAGCCCGGATGCGGCTGCCCGGGCCGCTGAGGGCGCGGCCGCCGACATGGAGCTGGCTGAAGCAGGCTCTGACATGCTCTTGAACGGTGGACTTCTCTCCCTGGCGGCCGGGGAGTGGACCCAGGCCCAAGCCAGCCTGGAAGCGGCCGCCGCGGCCAACCCCCTGGTTGCCTTTCGAGCCTGGGGTGGATTGGCCTGGCTGGCGGAAACGGCGGGCTATCCCGATGAAGCCCTGCGCTATGTGGAGCTGGCCCGCGAGAACAACCCGACCGATGCCTGGACGCTCTATCAGTCCGCACGGTTGCAGGCCGCGCGCGATGATGTGGACGGTGCCCTGGCATCCCTGCGCGGCGCGCTGGATCTGGAGCTGGACTTCAGCGATGCCCTGGCGCTCATGGGGCGCCTGGCCCGGGACAGCGGTGATCACACAGCCGCCGAGCGGTACTTCGAAAGGGCCCTGGGCGTGGATGGTGGACGCGCCGATATTCATGTGTTGCGTGGCCTGAACCTGTTGGAAACCGGCCAGCTTGTTCCCGCCCGTCAGGAACTGGAAGCGGCCTTGGCCCTCATGTTCGAGAACCCCACGGCCCAGAACGGCCTGGCCTGGTGTCTCTACCTGGAAGGCGACTCTGGCGAGGCCTTGACCGCCCTGGCGGAACTGGATGACAGCCGCCGGGCCTTCCCGGAAGACGATGCCCATCGCCTTTGGGCTCAGAGCCAGATAGAACGCATCACCGACCATGAGGACAAGGAAGTTTGGACTGATGGCTTTGACCGTCGCCCCGGGCGAATTGGCAATGGCTGGAAGACTGAGGAGGGGCGCGGGCCGGAGGGTTCCCTGAAGGACGGCAGCGTTGTTGTCAGCGGGCGCCTGACGGACAAGGGCCGCACGCGCATCTTTCAGGTCTTGCCGGCCAGTCAATTCGTCTCCGCGGAGTTGGAGGTCACGGTCAGCGGCGGCTCCCGCGCCAGGGTGGGCCTCTTTGTCTCTCGCGAGATGTATCGCCGGGGGCAGACCGAAGTGCAGTCTGAAGCCACAGTGTCCCGCCACCCCCAGGGCCCTGTGCAGGTGCGCCTGGTCAAGAAGGGGGAGCGCGATCTGCCACATATCGATGTGCCCGCGATTCCCTGGGAGGCGGGCAAGCCCGTGCGTCTGCGCCTTGAGCGCTATGGGGAGGCCAGCGACACCCGCGTGCGCATTCTGGTCGATGGCATTCCCGTAGTGGATGACGCACCCATGCCGACCCTGGGGCGAGCCACCACCGAACTCAAGTTCGGACTGTTCGTCGAAGGCGAAGTGGGGCGCACTGTTTCCGTGTCCCTGGACAATGTGGAGGTCGTGCGCCGCCATGGCAACTAGCGATTGTGCGGCGAGGGCCGTCCGGTGCCCCGGTCGCCCGGGCTTGCCCCGCACGGGACGGGCGGGTTTCACGCTCATCGAGCTTCTCACGGTGCTCGTAATCCTCTCGATACTGATGGCGTTTCTCGTGCCGCGGCTGGCCGGGGCCGGCGATGCTGCCAAGGAGAAGCTGACGCGCGCCTATCTAGTGCAACTGGAAGCCGCCGCCAGCGAATACGAGTTGGAGTTCGGCGACTACCCGCCCAGCCAGTATCAAGAGGCCTGGGGCGCTGCTCCAAATCTGACCAATCTGGGAGCCGAGACCTTCCTGGCGGCTCTCTTCTCGGATCAATGGGACGCGCCGAATCTCTCTGAAGACAGGCTGATAAACATGGACGGGGATGCGGCCCGCAAGAACATCACGGCCCTGGGAACCCGCGACCTGTTCGAGTTCTCCGACGAATGGGGTAATCCAATCGCCTACATTCATCGCCGCGACTACGGGCGTTCAGACACGTACCTGTCCTACGACAACGAGACCGGTGAATTGCTGGAGTCGGCAGTGCGTTCCCTGGATAACCCGGTGACCAAGGGGCCCTACAAGCGCCGCAGCTTTCAGCTCATTTCAGCGGGACTCGATGGCCGCTTCGGCACACCGGACGATATCTGCAACTTCGAGCGAGTCGGAGACTAAGCGCCATGGTCGCCGGGAGCCCCAGTCAGTCTTCGCTTCGCCGGCGGGGGGCCATGAAAAACGCCCCGCCCACGGCCGGGTGGACGCTGCTGGAGTTGCTCTTCGTGATGGGTATCGTGGCTTTCATCCTTGGCCTCGGACTGGGCGTCTTCGCTGACCTGGACCCCGGGGCACGCACGGCCGTGGGCCTGGTGCAGAACACACTGCGGGCGGCAAACAACTCGGCCATTGCGCGCGGTGCGCCGGCGCGCGTGAGGCTGGATCCCAAGACCGGCGAGTTGGAGGCCGAAGGACTGCAGGTCATTGGCACCTGGCACTTCGAGGGCCTGCCCCTGCGCGGCGGGCTCAAGCTGGACGGGATCAGCGAAGGGGGCTACCTCGTAGACAACGGTTATCAGGGACAGGCGCTTTCCTTCGAGGGCGAACCGCGCGGGGCCAGGGTGGAGATGGATACCACCAAGGACGCTGCCTGGCACTTTGATCGGGGCTTCTCCCTGCGCCTGTGCCTGCGCAGGGATGCCACGGGCGGCGGGCGCGTCCTGGACCTGGGTGGTGCTCTGCGCCTGGAGGTGACTTCCATGGGGGCCCTACGCGCCTTCTTCGTGCCTGAGGTCACCACGGCCGCCGGGAGTGCCATCTCCGGCGGCCGCATCTTCCTGGAGAGTTCCGCCGGCGCCCTGCCCATCGATACCTGGGTCGAGCTGGACCTGAACTACGATCGGCGCCTCTTCACCATGAGCGTTGATCGTCTCGAACTAGACCGTGTGGAGGAGAGCGCACCAGTGTGGAAGTTGGATGGGCCACTGGTGCTGGGAGGCGGAACCCAGGCCTTCCCCGGCAGCATTGACAACCTGCGCGTGGCCGCCGTGGCGGCGAGCAGCGAAGCACGCCTGCCCGACGGTACGCGCCTGGTGGGGGACAAGCCCGTGGAGGTTATCTTCGCCGCCGGCGGAGGGCTTGATCGCTCCGTACACAGTCAACCTCTGGAGCTGGAAGTGGAGTTCTTCGACGGTCGGCGGACTCCCATTCTGATCAGCCTCTACGGGACGGTGGAATGATTCTCCTGCACCGCCGTCGGCCGAGATCCGCACCCACCGGTGGGTTCGCGCTACTCATCGTGCTGCTGGTGCTGTTGGCCTTGCTGGTACTCACCACGCCCTTCCTGCTCAGCGCCCGCAACTCAGACCGGGCCAGTGCCCACTACGCGGATAGAGCGGCGGCCCGTGTTTCCCTGGACACGGCCGCGCGCCACGGTCGCGCGCAACTCGGTGCCTCTCACCCGTCCCTGGACACTACGCCCTGGTGGGACTCTCTTGAAGAGGTGACCGTCGACAACGCCTTCGACGGCGAGTTCCTGGACGCCAACGACGCGCGGGGTTTGATGTGGGATCTGGAAGTAGCGGACGTTTCCGGGCGCATCGACCTCGACAGCGCTGGACCTCACGTGCTGGCCAACATCATGGGTGTGGTGACGCGCACGCTGGAGGTGGTCGAGGACGACGCCACTGAGATCGAGGTATCCAGCGTGACCGGCTTGGATCCCAACGGCTTCCTGTGGCTGCGGGGGGAGCTCATCTTCTACGAACGCATCGAGGACGGGAAGCTGGTGGACTTGCACCGGGGACTGGGTGCTCGGGAGGATGAGGAGGGCACGTGGATCGGGGATGGGCCATGGCCACCGAGCCGGCACGGAGCGGGGGTCAATGTGGTGGACCAGCGGGCCCATGCCCTACCCCTCTGGCGGGCGGCCGTCGGTGATGGCGCAGTACGGCAACTGGAGGCCTTCGGGGAGCTGCGCTCCATTAATGACTTCGTCATGGCGGACGGCCTGGGACAGGATGCCTGGGCTGCTCTTGAGCGTTGTGCAACTGTTCATGGGGACCAGGGTGGCGGGCGTACCTGGCAGCGGGCGACGCGCTTGACGGGTGACGTGGAAGGCGGCCTGGAGGGCACCTTGCCAGTGGCAGACCTGCATTGGTTCAACGAGGGAGCCACGGTCCAGGTCAGTGATGGCGTGAACAGTGAAGTGCGTCTGGTCTTGGCCATCGACAAGCGCAAGGGAGCCCTGCGCCTGCACGATCTCCTGCGTAACGATTACCGCGCCTTTGAGGCAGAGGTGCGTGTGCTATCCCGGCGTCCGGTGAATCTGAATACGGCAGCCCCGGAGGTGCTCAAGGCGCTCTTTGCCAACCTGCAGATCCGTTCAAAGAATTCGCGCATCACTGGCTCGGAGGCGGAGCAGCTGGTTGGGCTGGTGGTTGCCTCGCGCCCCTTCACGGGTTTTGAGGACTTCCTGCGCCGCCTCGTGCTCCCGGCGGGGGGCATCGAGGAGTTGCCGAATGATGCGAGCTATGTGCCCGAAGCTTTCGCCAACGACACAGCGGTCATTGATCCATGGGATGCCGTGGCCCTCTACCGCAATGGTCTGAACGCCAATGATGTGTACCTGGAGTATTCGACCATGCCGTACTCCTTCATCACTCGGGACACCTACGCCATGGACCTGCGCACCTCGGTCAATGCCAAGAGCGGCGTTGAACGCGTTAGTGCGCGGCGCGAGCGCGTGGAGTTGGTGACTCCCCAGCGGGAGCTGATGCGCCTGTGGACACACCAGGAAGACTTCGACGAGTCCCTGCGTCTGGACCGCGAGGCTCCCTTCTGGACTAGCGGTCCACATTCGACCTCGCGCTATCACGGGACCACTGTCCCACCCTCGCGCATGTGGTCACACATGGGCACCTGGGAGGGAAAGATCTATGTGCCGGGGATCAACGACGATGATGTGGTGCCGGCGGATATGGAATCGCCGCCAACCCCGGAACACATCTTCGCCTCGCGGGAAGCAGACGGCTGGGCCCAGCTGTGGCCGGCGCGGGAAGATGAACTTGAGACGCGCTCCGGCCGCCTGCTGCACTTCGACCACGAGACCCGCGATCCGGAGGGGCGCTATCTGCCGGACCAACCCATGCGCTATGGGACAGATGACGATCTAGTGCAGTATACCGCCCAGGATGCGCCGCTGTTGCGCTCCCTGGGGCTCAGCCTGTGGATCCGTCCGCGCACCGTCAGCGAGGCGACTGTTTTCGACCTGGGCGGTACCTCTCTGGAATCCGATCGAGTGAGCCTCCTGCTGGAGGGCGAGGACCTGGTCCTGCGCGTCCTCGACGGTGTTGGGGATCACCCGGAGACGAGCCAGGTGGAAGCCGGAGAGGTGCGCTTCGCCCTGGCTCCGGGGCAGGATCCCGGCCTGCCGGCGGATGTCTGGAGCCATGTGGACTTCAGCGTGGCCGGCAACCGTCCGGATCAACTTCAGCTGATGGTCAATGGTACGAACCATGGCGTGCGCACGCCGGGCCTCACACGCCTGACGGGACCGGCGTCCCAGGACACCGGATTCCTGTCCCTGGAGTCCGGCGAGGGCTTCCCGGAGATGGGTGTGGCCCGCCTGGGCAATGAGTTGATCGAGTACACCCTCGATGGGGACAACATGTCCATCGAGCACATCGAGACCGGTCCCCTGGCGGGTTTCGGCGGGCGTTTGTCCCGCGAGCGTTTTGACCTGGCGGGATTCCCCATATCCCTGGCGCTGACCCAGGTGAACCACGCCGTGGGGACGCCCGTTTCCCTCTACGGCTACAGCCTGCCGCTCGGCTCCGATGTCCCCATGGGCAACGCCAGCCTCGAAGCGGAGCTGGGCCTGTGGCGCGTGGCGCGCCTGGCTGGTGTGGAGAACGGCGCCACCAGCCAGGGTGACCCGATCAACGTGGGCATCTGGTCATTTGGCCAGGGCCTTGAGGGGGCCTCCAGCACCGTGACCGGCCTGGTTCTCAGCACCGCGGACTACCAGGACGAGGATCCGTCGGAGGCCATGCGCGCCTTTCACCCGGACGGCGGCTATGCGGCCATTATCCAGATCTCCTGGAGCACCAACACCACGCCGGCGGACACCACCACAGTCCAGGGCACGCCCCTGGGCGGCATCGAGGTCATCCGCTACAGCGGCTGGACCGGCACGACCTTGCAGATTGCCGCGCGCGGCGATGCGGTGGGCGAACTTCAGAACATCCAAGGGCAGACCGCTGGAGCCGTGCCCATCGGTGGGCGCCGGGCCTTCATCTTCGACTGGGAAAATGTGCCCACCCAGGACGGCACACTGGTCCAGAGCATCCCCAACTATGGCACCTACGTGGTCCCCATTTCCCTCGCCGTGCCCCGGGCCACGGAGCTGCGCGGTTATCTGGTGGCCCAGGCAGGAGACTCCCAGTTTGCCCAGCTGACCCACCTGGATCAGGCGGAGCTCACCGAATGGGTGCGCTATGACTGGTTCGAGGCCACCTACGGCCAGCTGGTGCGCGATGCGCCAGCTGCCCTGAGAGCCCTCTACTTCGCCATCTTGCTGGATGCAGACGATTTGCGCCCGGATGGTCAGGACCTGCCCGGCGCTGGTGGGGGTGGCACGGGAGGCGTAGGTGGTGGAGGTCTACCGGGCGCCGGCGAGGCTCCGCCGCCTCCCCTTGCCCCGCCCCCGCCCGGCGCCGTGCTGGCCTCGGGCCCTGCCCCCGGTGCCGAGCCGTCGACCACGGCCAGCGCCGCCGTTTCCGGCAGCCAATGGGACCCTTATCTGGGCGAGCTAGAGCTCGAACCCTTTCCCATCAGCCGGGCCGCCTCCGAGGCCTTCCAGTTCAGGGGTGTGCTCGGGACCCAGGCTCACATCCACGCGGCTGGCACTCAGATTCTGCCCGTTTTCCACGTCGCCGCCAGCGGGCCCGACACCGGTCGTGCGGGCCGCATGGATGCTGCCTTCCTGGTGGGGGCCAGCTTCGATCACCCGGGCTGGCCCGTGCGAGTACACCGGGCCCACATGCCAGCCACGGAATACGAGGTGCATCCCTGGGACATTGATGAGACCACGTCTGAGATCATCACCGGGGATGTTCTACCGCCGTTGGCCCAGGACAACTTCCGTTTCATGGATCAGTTTGTGGCGCTTCAGGCTCCAGCCAGCGAGATCATGCTGGCCGGAACTGTAAACGGCGTTGATCTCAGCGTCGTAGACACACGGGCCCTCTCGCGCCTGGTGCTCTTCCCTTCCGGCGAACGCCCCCGGGCAGTGGACTACATGGCGTTGGGGCAGGGCTACAGTTCACGGGCCGCCGGCAGCGTGCCTTCCGCTGTCATCGACGAGGTCTGCTTCCAGGATGAGCGCCTGGCCATGAATACACCCTTGGTGGACGGGGAGTCCATGCGCGGGGCGCGGCTCATGTTGGCGTCGGGCATCGACGAGGCCGGCGACGAGCTGTTCTTGCAGCCCCTGACCGTGCGCCTGGCCCTCGGTCCCTACGGCGCCAGCAAGTACTTCCTGGAGGACTTGCCCGCCGACGCCGGCTTGCTGCGCATCGGCGATGAGATCCTCTGCTACGAGGCACGCAACCCGGAGACCGGCCTGGTGAGCATTGCCTCCGGCGGACGAGGCCTCTTGGGCACTCGCCCGGGACCCCATGAAATAGGTGAGCCCGTGCATTGGATCGAAGGCCGCCGGGTGACGGTGCTGGGCGGTAGCCTTGCAGCTGACGGCGGGACCATTCAAGTCAGTGATCTGACGGGCTTCCCCCTAGAGGGCACGGTGCTCATCGACCGTGAGTTGATCCACTATACCTGGCATCGGGAGAACGCCCTGGAGATGCCGCGCGCCTCTGGGGAGCCCGGGGCCATGGACCGCGATGGACCTGGGATTTTCCGCGGGCGCTACGGTACGGAGCCGGCGGAACACGGAGTGGGCGCGCCGGTGATCCTCTTTCCATTCCGCTACTGGGATCGCTGGACCGAACACGCCGACGGGCCGGAGCTGGCCTACCTGGGACTGCAGGCGGAGCAAAAAGCTGCCTGGTGGCGCTCGGTGTTCTGGAGTTGGGAGGAAGCGGCGGTGGGCGGCAGCCGCCTGGGGGTTCTGCAGCGTAGCGATGAGGGGACGCCCTGGGATGCGGATCCGGAGCTCGTGCCGGGACTCGACCTGCAGTGGCAGGGTGTGGTCAATGATGAACCGCTGAGGGTGGCCTCCCAGGCCGATCGTCTGGAGTGGCGTGTCTTTGTCGACTACCTGCCCGGAGCCTACGATCCCGATACGGGCCTGTCCCATGGCTGGAAGGCCACGCCACGCTTCTCCCGCCTGGGCGTCTTCTTCATCGGTCCGTCCCTGGTCCTGAGGAGTCTGGACAGATGATGGTTCATCGTTTTCTCCCAGGGACAGAACGCAGGCGCCGGGGCTTCACATTGGTGGAGGTGATCCTGGCCCTCGGGCTCTTCTCCATGCTGATGGTTGCTGTTTTCCAGTTGCTCCAGGGGTCCCTCGATCTCTGGAACCGCAGCGAGACGCGGCGCAATCTCGTCGATCAAGCCACTTCCGCCGGCGAACTCCTGGCCCAGGATCTGCGGGCGCTGGCCGGCGGGGCGCACGGCGATCTGCTCGCGGAGTGGGTACCCTTTGACACGGACGGCGATGGATTGCGAGAGAAGTACTGGCCGCGCTTACGCCTGGTGCGTCAGGCCACCGAGGCGGAGCTACTGCGCGGGGGCATGACGCCCGCTGACCTGCACGGGCCGGGGCTCTTGGAGGTGGCCTGGGCGGTGTTGCCGCTGGTGGACGCCAGCGGAAGCAGCTCCAAGAGTGGTGGAAGCACGGCCCGGGCCGAGGGGGTTCTGTGGCGCGGCGATCGTTTGCCAGATGATCCCCTGGGCATGAGCTTCTTTGAACCGGGCTTCTTCGCGCGCAGCGGGAGACCGGCCGGTGGAGCCCTGGAGGAGGTCAGCGGCGGCCTCCTGTGGATGGGCATGTTCTTCGCGACCCAGACCTCCAGCGTGCGCGCTGGTTGGGAGAGCGGGCCAGAGCTGTGGCATGCGGCCACTTCCTGGGACGGTTGGCAGCGCGGGCGGCCGGCGGCGGATGTGCATCCATGGAACGAGGCCGGGGCCGGAATGCCAAGGGCGAGTAGCGTCGTTACCCTGCCCAGGCGCGTGCGCGTGGAGTTCGAGTTCGAGCGCGAGAAGGACCGCAGGCGCCGCACGCGCCTGGCGCGGTTGATCGAGGCAGGAGACGCGCAGCTCACCGTTGAGGAGGGCGAGCGCGTACCGGCCCGCTCTGGCAGTTTCGTGCTGATCGGCGCCGAGTGGATGGAGGTCATCTCGCGCAGTGGCAGGCGCGTCAGCGTGCGCCGCGGCAGGCGTGGCACGACACCGGTGCAACACGCCGAGGGCAGCCTGGTGCATCACGGTCTGACGACGGTGGTGGAACTCCCCATCGCCCTCTACCGGGAGGACTGGAACCTGTGAGGGTACTCCCGACAAGATCTTCTCCCGGCGCGGGCTTCACGATCGTCGAGGTTGTCGCGGCCATGGGGATTCTGTTGATGGGCATGACCGTGATCATCGCCCTGATGACTTTTGGGGCCGCCCTCTCACGCACTGCGGCCCTGCGGGCGGCGGCCTCCGCCGCTTCGGAAGCCGTTGTGTTGGACCTGGAGGAGAGCTTCTTCCCCCTGGAAGAGGATGGCAGCGCCGGCGAACCGGTTGACATCGTCGAACGCCCCCTGGCCGTCCTGGACAGCTTGATCTACAGCGCGCGAGCCAGAGTCAACCCGGACAACCCCATCGAATACCGGGTGGACATCGAGATGTCCTGGGAGAGCGCCGGCGTGCGGCGCACCTCGGGGTATTCCACCCTCCTGTTGCGAGAGATTCCCTTCGGGGAGCGCTTGCGCCGCGAGTTCACGGAACGCGAACCCAACCGTTCCCCATGATTACCGACAGAGTCCCTAGGATACGCCTCACCATGAACCTCTCACACCTCTCTTGTCTCTGTGCTGGTCTGCTAACCCTGGCGGCGGCTCCGTGTGCCTCGGCTGCCGTCCAAGGGGCGCAGTTCCAGTCACCGGTCGAGATGCTGCGGCTGCGGTCGGGCGACATTCTCTGGGCGCGCGTCATCGAACACACGCCCGAAGGCGTCTCCGTTGAGCGCCTTTCGAATGGCGGTCTTGCCGATTTGACCTGGGGTTTCCTCGACCCACTCCAGGAAGAGGAGCTGCGCATGCGCTACGGCTACGTGGATCTCGCACAGGAGGAGATCATGATCGAGGTCGACCAGTTGCTGCTCAGCGATGGATCTGAGGTTGTCGGCAAGATCATCAGCCGGGAGGGCGATACGTTGACGGTCAAGGTGGATGGCAACCTGCTCTTGATCCCGAAGATGCGCGTGGCGGCCTCGGGCTCCACCGTGCGTGTGCCCGCTCTGGACATCTACACGCGGGAGGAACTCTACGGCCAGCTACTCGTGGCCACGGCCCCGGATGACCCTGAAGCCCAGTTGGCCCTAGCCAAGGACTGCGAGCGCATTCTCGACTTCGCCCATGCGGTGGAGCACTACAAACTGGTCGCGGAACTCGATGTGGAGCTACACGCGGACGAGGTGGCCTTTGGCCTGGCTCGCGCAGAGCAAAAGGCAATGCTCCAGGAGCAGATTGACTACCTGGCCGAGGCTGATCACCTGCGCAAGCGCGGCAAGTTCGATGATGCCTTGGCCATGTGTGAGTCCTTTGCTGAGCGTTTTCCCGACAGCGCCCTGCAGGAGGACGCCCTCAAGGGGCGCGACCGCGTATTGCGCGGTCGAGATGAGGCCCTGCGCGATTTGGTAGCGCGCCGCTGGCATTACTGGGTCACGCGCCTGGCAAAGGTGGCCGCACTCGGCAGCTACGAGCAGGCCATCGACTTCCTGGACGAGAACATGGGCAAGGAAGTGCTCGACAAGGTGCTGGATGATGCCCGGCGAGTCTCTGCGGAAATCGGCGAGGATGATGTGACGGCCTTCTGGGTTGAGCGCAAGCGTGGGCGATGGAAGCGCGCTTCCTACGGTCAGGGAACCTGGCTGCTGGGAGAGGAGGAAGCCCTGGCGGGTCTGGACGATGAACCCAAGACGTCCTCCGGCGGCGAGAAGGACGAGGAGCGAGTGGCCTTGGAGGAGAAGATCCAACGCTTCCTGCGCAATCAGGAACAGGCGCGCAAGGCGCGCGGCTCGGAGAATGAAGAAGATGATATCCAGGCTGCCTGGGAGCAGCTGTCCTCTTCCTCCCGCGCCTGGTGGATCATCGCCTATTACGCGGAGTTCTCCGGCGAGATGGACTTGGACCCGAAGCCGTCCCTCAGTAACTGCCGCGAGTGCGGCGGAGTTGGAGTGCGCGAGGTCATCTACACCGGTGGCGCCCGCAGCGGCGAATCCACATCCGGACGGCGCCTGATGAACTGCCCAACCTGTCATGGAATCGGGCGCGTCCGTCGCATCCGTTACCGCTGATGCCCTGGGCGGTGAGATACGGCCTGCTTGTCCTGTGCCTGGCCTGCGGCGCCACGCCCAATCCTGCGAGGGAGCGCGCCGCCGTGGCGCCATCTGTGGAGTTGGCAGCGGAGAGAGCCACGCCCGCCGGACCGGCGGCGCCCGTTGCTGAGTCAACGGAGGTGCCTGACGAGGCTCAGCCGGCCACAGCCGTGGCGACCGGCGAAGAGCTGGCCGGGGCCGGGACGGCCTCCGCCTCCGTCGCCCGTGTCGCCGGGCAGGCGGTGAGCGCCGGGGAGCTGATCGCCTTCTGGTACCAGCGGGACCCGGACAGCTTGCGCGACATGCTCGAGCAGTTGGCCCTCTCCCGCCTGGTGGTGGCCGAGGCCTCGCGCATGGGGCTGGTCCTGGCGCCGGAACCGGTGGAGGCCGCCTGGAGCAGGGCCTTGGCTGAGTTGGCCGAGCGCGCCGCCCAGGAAACGCCCGGTCTGGAACTGGAGGGCTATATCCGCGAGACGCTCGGTCGCGAGCCGAGTTCATTTCGCGAGGAGCTGCGCCAGGAGATCCTGCTGGAGGCCCTGGCCTCGCGCGTGGTGCGGGCCTGGATGCTCTGCGAGGAGCGGGCAGTCGTACGCGTGATCGTCACGGAGACGGAAGAGGACATGGACAAGGTTCGGGCGGCCCTTGAGGCCGGAGGCGATTTCGCCGAGTTGGCCCGGGAGCACAGCCAGGAGGAGTCGGCCACGTCCGGGGGCCTGCTGCCTCCCATCGTGCGCTCCCAGGCTGCTCTCTCGCGCCTGGCCTTCCTGACGGAGGTGGGCGAGCTGGGCGGGCCGGTGGGGGAGCAGGGACGCATCATGATGATTCGCGTGGAAGAGCGGCCCACGCCCCTGGACATGACCGCCGGTTGGACGCGTCTGGGCCCGGCCGTGGAGGCGAGCCTGGCGGCCGATGCGGTCCGTGATCCTGAGTACTGGCAGTGGAAGGCGGCCATCGGACGGCGCTACGAGGTCGATTTCAGCCCTCTCCTGGACCTGGTTGGGGAACCGCTGCCGATGGAAAGCAAGTGATTGGCCAGGGAGTCGGGCTTGCCGGTTGACCCGGGCGCTCCCCTCAACGATCCTCTCCATCATGGAAAGCGAAATCGAAGCAGCTATCCCGCAGGCCGTGGAGGGAGAGTTGGAATCAGAGGCCCCGGAAACCGGTTCCGCCGTCTCCGGGGAACCGGTTGCCGAAAACGGAGCGGCTGCGCGCGGGGAGCCAGCTGAGCCGCCCAGTGGCGAGGGCGAGGACCCGGCTGGCTGTGGGTTGGAGCCCACCGAGGACGGCTCTGAAACAGCTGGCGACTCATCCCAGGAGGCCATCGAACGCCTCTGTCCGGCAGACGAGTTATCCGACGAGGAGCTGGGACGCATGCTGGCGGCCCTGCTCTTCGCTTCGCCGGAGCCCCTGAGCCTCGGGCGCTTGGCCTCCCTGACCGGTGAGGCACCCGCGGCGCGCCTGCGGGAGCTCCTCGCCGGCCTGGAGGAATCCATCGCCCGCGCCGGCCTGCCCCTGCGGCTGGCCGAGCTGGCCGGGGGATACCAGCTCCTCACCACGGAAGACCAGGCCGAGACAATCGGCCAACTCTCCCGGGTGCGCAAGGCAGAACGCCTGAGCCCGGCAGCCCTGGAGACGCTCTCGGTGGTTGCCTATCGCCAGCCCGTTTCCAAGGCCGAGGTCGAGGCCATTCGCGGTGTCCAGGCCGGCCCCCTGTTGCGGGCCCTGGTGGACCGGGGGCTGATCCGCGTCACCGGGCGGGCCCCGGTGCCCGGAAACCCCCTGCAATACGGCACCACGCGCCAGTTTTTGGAACAGTTTGGCCTGGCCCACTTGAAGGATCTGCCCCGGGACGGAGAGCTGGCCCAGGGCTGACCCTCCAGCGCCCAAATGCACCCCTACCTTGCCCACCGGAGAGGGGCCATTTAGACTCCTGCCCCGTTTTACAGATCCAAGCGGCAGCCCCAAAGGCGCCGCTAGGTACGCCAACCACGGCCATGTCAATGACCACCACCAAGCCCCCCGCCGCCCCCGAACCCCAGCGCCACGACGATGACGAGCTGATCGTCGCCCCCAAGGGTTCGAGCAAACTGCGCTTCTTCCTGACCCTCGCAGCGGTCATGTTCGTGCTCCTCATTTTCACGGTGGGGGACCAGCTGGCCTCCACCTTGACGGGAGGCAACGAATCCGACGGTCCTTTCATGGTCTGGGATCACCCGGAGCGTGGACTAATCGAGCTGGACCGCCCGACATTCTTGACCCAGAAGCGTGCCCTCTCCTATGTGAAGAACCTGTTCGAGGGACGCAGCGCACGTGTGGACGATTCGGATGCAGCCCTGTTCATCATCCTCGATGACCTGGCCCTCTCCTCCGGCGTACGCATCACGGACACGGAGCTGGGGGAGTTCATCATGGCCAGTTTCGGTAGCGGCGAACGTTTCAAGCAGGTGGCGGCCAACTTCCGCATCAGCGGGCGTGAGTTGCAGGGGCACCTGCGCCGCTATCTGCGTAGCACGCGCTACCAGAACATGATCCGCGTCGGTGCCGTGGCCACGCCTGGCGACATCGAGGCCCTCTGGAAGGAGCGCCACCAGGAATACGCCTTCCATTATGTAGCCAAGCCCACTGCCCAATTCCGCACCACGGCGGAATCGCAGGTGCCCGCAGCCGAGGAGCTGCAGGACTGGTTCCACGAACTGCCCCTGAACGATCAACGGGCCTACCACAGCGAAGAGAGCTTCCGACTCTCGGTGGTCTGGGTCCCCATGGATGGTTCCTTTGATTCAACTGCGCTGCTGGCTGCCCACCCCCGGCCGGAGGACGAGGATGCCGACGCCCAGGCCCAGGCCTACTACAACCTGGTCTCCTCTTCGCGCTTCCGCCGCGAGGCGCCCCTCGACGACGACGGTGAAATGGACCTGCGCACGCGCCTGTATTTGCCCTTCGACGAAGTTGCCGAGCAATGTGGCAAGGAGGCCCCGGTTTACTTCTCCATGGCGGATTGGCGTCGCAGTCTGGAGAGCGATGCGGGCGTCGTGCCCGGGGAGATCGACCTGGCAGCGGCGGCGGGGGAGCTGGGCCTGTCAGCACAGGCGGATGCGCCCCCGCGCACTTCGACTGCCTGGCGCACGGACAACGAGTGGGGCGGACGCTATGTTGCTGGCCGGTTGCCTGCCACCCGGGGGGGCGCCTTTCTCCCCGGCGTGATTGTCGAGGAAGGGGCCCTGGTAGTTGCCCGAGTGGACGAGCGCATTCCGGCCAGCGAGCCGCCCTTCGGGGAAATCCGCGAGCGCGTGGCCGAGAACTGGATCCAGAAACACACACAACACCTGGCCTTGGAGTCGCTGCAGACCATGTACGATCTTATGGATCAGGGTGCTGGCGATGGTGCGCGGGGTACACAGGGTCCCATCGTCTCCTACGAGACGCTGCTTTCCATGGCCGGTGATGCGGGTCTGGGTGTCCAGGATTCGACCTGGCTGGAGCGCTCTGAGCTGCCTGAGACTGAACAAGACAGCATCCATGACTTTGGCCGCTTCGTCCGCACCCAGCCCGACCTGTACACCCTTGAGGAGGGCGAGCTGGTGGCGCCGGTCGCGGATAGCAACGGGGCGCGCGTCTACCTGGTGCGCTCACAAGGTGCCCGGGATGCGGCCCTCTCCAAGATGGAGCCCAAGGAGATCGCAGGCCTGCGTGGCCTGGCCGGCCGTACTGCCGCGGAGAGTTTCGACGAGCGCACCTTCAACTCGCGCGCCTTCATGCAAGAGACCTACGGCGTCTGGATCGCCAGCTGGGACTACGAGGATGAAGCTGCGGATGAGGAGGGCTAGGCCCTAATCCATTTGGTTCGCGGATCATCTTACGCGCGATCAGCTCGGGCTTCGGCGCGTTGGTAATGTAGAAGTGGTAGCGGGCTTCGGCGATCAGGAGTGCTTGCCACTCCTTCACGCTGATCGTCTTCCTCAGAACGAGTATGCGGCAACTTGGTCGGCCTGTAAGCAAACGCCGCGTAGTCCTCCTTCTCGAGCACGAGGCTCTTGTAGCCACGTTCCTCGATTATTCTCTTCTTCACACGCGGCTTGCGCGCCCCTCGGCGACAGGGAGCCGACGTACGGCGCTTCCTGAGCAACGGACTCCATTTGCCCTCTTCGAAATCTAGGCTCCTGCGGGTTGCGGGATGAGATCCAGGGGCAGCTCCCCCTGGGGCCGGGCTACCACAATCATCTCGTCGTAGAGGTTCACATAGAGGGCAGGGTTCCCGATGGCCAGCAGGGGGGCGCGCAGGGGAGAGAGCAGCCAACCCAGGGGCGGCATGACGCGCTTGGAGCGTTCCAGGGCAAAGCTGAGGTCCACGTACTTCCCGGCCTGGCGCCCGTGGTTGTGGTGTACTCGAAAGCCCGTCTGCTCCAGAGCCTGGCGAACGGTGCCCGGGTGGAAGTGGAAGAGGTGTTCGGCGAACTTGTAGTGGTGCCAGCGGCGCCCGAGCACGGAGGCCATCAGGCTGCGCACGTTCTGAGTCTCCAAGATCAGTACACCGTCCGGGCGCAGCAGCGTGTGTATGCGGTGCAGGGCACCCAGGGGGTCGGGGATGTGCTCGAGCACATCCCAGAGCGTGATCAGATCAAAGGAGTCCGGCGCGAAGGGACTGCCCTTGAGGAAGCCGCCGTGCACCCGGGCGGCACCCAGGCGTTCCTGCGCCCGGGGGAGGATGGCCTGAGACGGCTCAAGGCCAAAAACATCCCAGCCGCGATTTGCCATAACCTCGAGGAAGAAGCCCGCAGCACAGCCCACATCCAGCACGCGACCGGGAGCAGGGGAGTGTTCTTCCACCAGGCGTGCGCGGCGCTTGCAGGTGCGCAACATGAGGTCTCCGTCGCCGAGGTAGTCCGTATAGCCGCGTTCGCGTGCGGCTGGCGAGCGCCAGTAGTTGCTGCCGTAGACCTCGCGGACCAGGTCAGTCTGGGAGAGCCTCGGGCTGGTGTAGGTCAGGGAGCAATCTCTGCAGGTGTAGATGCCGAAGGGGCCTTGGCGGAACTCAAGACGGCGCTCCCGTGAACCGCACAGGGAGCAGTCTGTCTCCCTGAGCAGGGCGCTATCGATGGCCAGTTCCTCCGGCGCCTTGTGAGTCGTCGAGCTCATCCGAAGAAGACTTCCTCGGAAGCCACGGCGGCGGCGGCCCGCTCGCCGCCCTGGGCTGCACCGCTCACGAGACCCCGGGCGACCTGCTGTCCCATGGCAATGGAGTGATCCATGTTGTTGTAGCGGAAGAGGCCCTGGCGGCCGGTGGTGTGCAGGTTAGTCACTTGCGCCAGGCCCGCGCGCACACATTCCAGGTGTCCGCGGTATTCCAGATCGTAGATTGGATAGGCCCGGGCCAGGCGCCGGAGGGCCAGGCCACGAGTGCTGCCGGCCTGCACCAGACCGGCCCGTACCAAGTCCATCTCCGCCAGGCGCGCGGCCTGGTCCAGTCCGAGACGCCAGGTGGCATCGCCGACGCGGCAGGTGATCTCGCAGCACAAGGCCGTCTTGGGTCCCGGTGAAGAGGCATCTGAGAAGTTTTTTATCTCGCTGATGCGGTGCGTGCGGAGATGGGCCTCCGGCAGGTAGATCCAGTGGTCCGGAGAGACGCGGGCCTGGTCCACCTCCAGGTAGATGAACAGGATGGCCACATAACGCAGATGTCCGGCGGAGGAGAGTACCGGGGTCGGAGGCAAGGGGCGCAGGGCGCGGGCCAGAGCGGGCAGCGCCAGCGTGCTTACTACCTGTGCACCGGCGTCCAGCGCCAATGTGCGCCCGCCGTCCAAGCGGATGCGGGCGACGCGGTGGCCAGGGCCGCCGGAGTCCCGGCGCAGTTCGAGGGCGCGCACACAACTGTCCGTCAAGACGCAGCCGCCGCCGGCGACGACGGCCTCCCGCGCGGCTTGAGTGATGGCCCCAATCCCGCCCCGACGCGGATAGTAGAACTCCGTTGTCAGGCTGCGCGGTCTGCCGGCGGCCACGGGGCGCAGGGCTTGTTTGAGCACATCCCAGAGTCCGCGATGGCCAATGCGTTGGCGCGCCCAGTCGGCGCTGATGTGCGCGCCGGGTATGCCCCAGGCCTTCTCCGTGTAGGGACCGAAGAAGATGTCGTAGAGCGTGCGTCCAAAATGGGCGACAACCCAGCTCTCGAAATTGTCATGCTCTCTGTGCCGCAGGCGTTCCGAACCGCGGGCCATGGCCCAGTCGGAGAAGGCGCGCAGCAGCAGGCTGGGAGGCAGACTGGTCAGGACATTCTGAGGGTTAAGGGGGTAGTCAAAGAAGCGTCCGCGCAGCAGGATGCGAGACAGACGTTGGCGCAGCAGGAGATCGCCGCGCAGCCATGTCTGGAGTTGGGCATCAACGGTGGTGCTGTTTGTGTGGAAGCGATGTGGGCCCAGGTCCACGCAGTAGGGCTCCAGCTTGAAGCTGCGGGCCATGCCGCCCACAGCGCTCTCCTTCTCCAGCACCGTGACAGATTGGCCGGCCCTTACGAGGGCCTCCGCGCAGGAGAGCCCGGCCAGGCCGGCGCCGAGGACGAAGGTCTGCATGGTTCGCCAGAATAGGCCCCTCGGGCCCAACTGCGAAGATCGGTTCAGCTTTCCGCTGTGGCGAAGCTGACGCGGAAGAGGGTGCCACCGCCTGGGCGGGCCAGGACGCTGACGCGCGCGCCCAGGGCCTGGGCCTGGAGGTGGACCAGGTGCAGCCCGAGGCCCGTTCCACGGGCCGTGCGCGTGGCCTCGTCGCCGATACGGTAGAAGGGCTCGAAGATACGGCTACGCTCTGCGGCGGGAATGCCGGGGCCCCGATCGGCCACTTCCAGGGCCGCGCTGGCTCCTGCGCGGCAGGTGGAAACCCGGATGGACTCGCCCGCCTGACCGCCGGCTCCCTGCTCCACCGGCGCGTACTTGCGTGCGTTCTCCACCAGGTTGGCGATGATCGAACGCAGGGCCTCATCCGCGAGCATGACCGGCGGCAGATCTGGCTCCAGCGCAATAGCCAAGTCCCGGCGGCCGCCGGATTCGGCCGGGAAGAGCTCGTCGGCGAGCCGGGCCACATGTTCGTTGAGGGATCCCGCCAAGGTGTTCCGGGGGAGCTCCGTGGCCTGAGCGAGCCGCCGTTTCTCCAGGATGCGTTCCACCAGGAGCTCCAGACGGCCGGAGGCGGCCAGAATGCGCTTGAAGTAGTCCTGTTGCCTTTCCGGCTCAGCGATCCAGCCATCGCGCAGCATCTCGCCATGCAAGCGGATGGCTGAGAGTGGCGTGCGCAGTTCATGGGTCACGGCTGCCACGAAGTTCTCCGTTTCACGCGCCCGGCGTAGCTCACGGTCAACGCTGCGCAGCAGGCTGACGAGGCCCACGGTGAGAGCCAGGGCCAGCAATGAGGAGAGGGCCAGGAAGCGCGACTCCTCGCTCCGCAGGCGGGAGCGAATGGGAGCCGTATCCACGGCCACGGAAAGCGGCAGGTGAACGCTGGCTCCACCGGGTCCCACCAGGCCCAAGGCGGCAGCCAGGTTGAGTGTTGCCACATGCCGGTGAGCATCGTCTGCTGGCGTTTCACCGATATCGAGTTGTAACTCCTGGCTGCGGTCCAAGACGGAGTGGGCGAGTTGGGTCGGCAGGTCCCGGAAAAGCCACGCGCCGTCGACCATGAAGCCCTGGATGACATTGCCTCCGCGGGTAATGGATCCGAAGCAGGCGGGCATGTTCCAGTTGCGACCCGCAGGCTCGACCAGAATACGCCGAGCGTAGAGGATACTCGGCCAAGCCTCCTGGGCCGGCCGCACGCGGGACTCAAAGCCGTACACCTGTACCTGCACCCTGCGATCCTGGATGGCGCGCAGGGCGGGCAGTTCGGAAAGGAGGCAGTTGATGTCGCGCTCCTCGCTGAGGTTGATGGCGGTGATCGGCAGGGGCAGGGTGCTCACCTGCAAGCTGGCCAAGAGCGCGGGGTTCTGAATCAGGTCGAGGGGCGAGGCCAAGGGGCCGATGTCGTGTACCAGGGTCTCCAGGTGCTGTTCCAGGGCCGGCCAGCTCGCCCGGTTCTGGCGGCCGGCACCGAAGGTCACCAGCTCTTCGAGGCGCTTGTCAGCCGCCGCATAACAGAACCAGGCGCTGACGCCTTCAATTGTGGGGCCCACCGCCAGCGGCGAGGGAACGAAGGCCACATCCGTGCCCAGGGTGCCTTCGGGGAAGTAGGACTCGCGGTATTGGTAGAAGGGGCGCGTGGCCTCCGAGCGCAGCAGCTCCTCGTAGTTGGAGCGCACCAGGCGCGCCAGGCGCCAGGCGGCCTCCTCGGCCTGGGCCGGGATGGCGGTCAGCTGAGCTGTGTGATCCCGGCGCAGGGTGCGATAGTGCAGCGTGCCGAGGACGACCGCTGGCAGGATCAAGAGAACCGTGTAGAGCGTCAGGGCCGTGCGGCCCGTGCGGCCCGTGCGGCCCGTGCGCAGCCCTGCGCGGCGACTGGTGCTGTCCGACTTCACTGATCCCAGCGGTAGCCCTTGCCGCGCACGGTCTGCACAAAGACTGGCGTGGCCGGGTTGGGTTCGACCTTGCGCCGCAGGCCAACGATATGAATGTCAACCGTGCGTGTCTCGATGGTCGCGTTCAGGTAGTGCCATACATCGCGCAGAAGATCCTCGCGCGTGACTACTCGCTCCTTGTGCTTGATGAGGTAGGCCATGATGTCCGCCTCACGCGGCGTCATGGGAATCGTCTCACCATTGCGATGCACCTCGAGTCGTCCCAAATCGACACTGATGTCAGAAGTCAGCTGCACTATCTCCGGAGGCGGCTCGTTCGCCTGGCGACGGCGGAACTGGGCCTCGACGCGGGCGATGAGTTCGGCCGGGGAGAAGGGCTTGGCCATGTAATCATCCGCGCCCAGGGCGAAGCCCCGCAGGAGATCGGCCTCGTCTCCCAGGGCGGTCAGAATCAGGACCTGGGTGTTGTCGCCGGCTCGCCGCATCTGTTGCAGGATGTCCAGGCCGTTCATGCCGGGCAGCATCAGGTCGAGCAGAATCAGGTCGAAGTCGCCGGAGCGGATCAGCTCCAGGGCGGCGGAGCCGTCGGCCACGCTGGTGGCGCTGCAGCCGGCGTGTTCAAGGGCGTCACACAGGCCGGCGGCGATGGCCTCTTCATCTTCCACAACGAGCACACGGCGCCCCTGGGTCGACGGCGAGCCGGGGACTGCGGCCTGGGCGTCGGCGCCGGAGCCGGAGTGGGGTCTTGATTGTTCCATGGTCATGCCTGGTCCTGGGTTGGGGCGTTCTTGGAGCCGGACTCTACGCGCACCTGCCCCGGGGAGTGGGAGCCTCCTGGGTTGCCCAAGGTATCAACTCTGTAGGCATATCAGCGCCCAGTCCCGAGCAGGCCGGCATCCATGAGGATTTGCCCAGCCCAGGGGGCCAGGGAGACGATGTCCTGGGGTCGTGGATGCGAGGCGCCGAGTTGGCTGCGGGCCTCTTCCTCGCGCCCGGCGCCCAAAAGGGCGGCGGCCAGCTCCAGGTCGAGACGCGCCGCCGGGGGAGGGCCGGCGGCGGTCTGGGGCCCAGCGGCGGCGGACCGGCCGGACGAGGTGCGGGCCTGGCGCAGGCTGCGGACGGCCGTATCGAAATCCCCGGCCAGGGCCTGCTCCGTGGCCCACAGGCGGTAGGCATGGGAACGCAGGGCCTCCGCGAAAGCGGTGTCCTGCGCCTCCCGGGCGCGCTGGGAAGCGGCGTAGAAATCATCACCGCCCCCGGGCGGGGCACCGTCCGGTCCGGCCAGGGCCCCGCAGGCAGCGAGCAGGAAGAGGGCCTCGCGGGACTCGCCCGCGGCCAGGCGCCGCGTGCCCTGGGCCCGGGCCCAGCCTCGGAAGGGGCGGCCGTCGGCTATCAGGCGCTCCAGGGGGGCGCGGGCCTCCCGGGGGCGACCGGCGTCCAACTCCAGGGTGATCAGATTGCGCAGGAGGCCCGGGTGGTGGGCATCCACCATCTGGGCCCGCTTGTAGTAGTGGCGGGCACCCGCCGTGTCGCCGGCGCGGGCGTGGATGTTGCCGGCGCCCAGCAGGGCGTCGAAGGCGTGGGGGCGCCGTTCGAGGACAGCTTCCCAGGCGGAGAGGGCCGCGGAGGCGTGACCTGGACCTGCGGCGGTCTCCAGGTGGGCGGCAAGGGCCAGCGCCGGGGCGGAGTCCGGACAGGCCGCCAGGGATTCCTGGGGGGTGGCGGCCTGACCGTGGCGCAGGATAGCCAGGGCCCGGGGAGCCTGGAGGGAGAGCAGGAGGAGGATGCCCACGGGGAGCAAGTGTCTGGACCTGCCATGTATCCTCCGCTCGCCGGCGAGCAGCCAGCCGAAGAGGGCGAAGGCCAGGGGCGAGGTTCCCGGGCTGTAGTTGAGAGGAGCGTTGGAGAGGGCCAGGACCAGGACAGCAAGGGCTGCGCAACGAGCCGCGCTACGGTCGGGGGGCTCTTCCGGAACGGGCACAAGGGAACGGTACAGCACGGCGAAAAGGAACAGGATCCAGGCAACACCGCCCAGCAGGCCGCCCTCGGACAGGCCCTGAAGCCAGTCGTTGTGGAGGTGTTCGACGGCGGTCTCGAAGGGAGTCGTGCGGTCGTGTGTGGAGAGTTCGATCTCCGCCGGATCGCGGTGGGGAGGGAAGGCGGCCTGGAACTGGCCCGGTCCCGGGCCCAGAACCGGGGCCTCCGCCAGGAGCGCGGGCAGGCGCTGCCAGATCAGGCGTCGAACGGCCAGGCCTCCGGTGCTGTTTGGTGTCGTGGCCTTCTGTGCCTGCGTGTTCCCGGTGACCTCTGGCAGCATGGTGGCTTCAGGAGTTGCTATTTGCTCCTGGCCCAGGCGCAGCAGCGGGACGAGGGCCAGGGCCAATCCGGCACAGGCCAGAAGGACGGCTCGGGTGGGCTGGGAGCTGCGTCGGTGAGCGGCGGCCAGGAGAGCCGCGGCGGCCAGGGCCCAGGCGGCGCCGTGCACGGGAACCAGAAGCGCGAAGATGGCCGTGGAGAGAAAGGCGGCCAGGGCCAGGAGGGCTGTGGGGCGCGAGCCTCCGGTTCGGGCTCCCCAGAGAGCCAGGCCACAGGCCGCACCGGGAACGGCGGCCTCCGCCAGGTCTCCGGTGTTGCCGAGAACGCCGGCGAGGTTGCCCGCGGTGAACCACGAGAGGACGGCCGATGAGAGCCAGAGCAACGTCAAAAGTGGCAGGGCGCGGGCCAGGGTCCGGCCGCCGGCGGAGGAGAGGGAGGCGCCCGCCAAAAGGAAAAGCAGGTGTGTCGAGAGCGCGATCAGAGCCCGGTCCGCCTCCAGGGTGTCCGTCAGGTCGCCGAACTCGGCACGGGCAAAGGCCAGGGCGGCGGCGGTCAGGAAGAGGGGCAGGGCGACGATGGTGCGGGATCTCCCGCGCCAGGCGACAAAGAGGGACAGGGGCAGCGAAGCGAGTAGTGCCAGGGCAGTCCCCGTCAGCACATGCTGAGGCACATCTGCGAGAACTGCCCCGGGACCGGGCCAGGCCAGAATCAGGCTGGGGAGAATCAGCAGTGCCACGAGCAGGGCAGGCCGTTTGGCGCGGGTGGTGGTCACAGGGGTAACCATGTTCACAGTGTCGCCTCTAGCGCAGTCGTTTGCACCGCCATTCTGTCTGCCTGTGGACGGGCCTGAGGGATTCCCACAAACAGGAATGGGGGACCACTCACTTGCCGATCACTTGGACGGTTGGTGCAGCCAGGTGCAGCTCTTGTTCAGAAACCAGGAGCCTAGACGGTGGTCAACAATCGAGAACTGTTGGTCATGTGGTTGTGGGACATGGCCATCACGGGCTACGGCTCAGCAACGAGAGGTTGGGGGGATATGAAGGCCCCTTGGGACGCCTGGACGGTAATAAGGGACGGCGTGATGGCCAGGCATCTGCTTACCTTGTTGATTCTGGGGCTCGGGCCACGGCAGGCATCGGCGCAAAGCGCATGGGACGCGTCACCTGATGCCTACAACATCGTCTGGCAATCGCCCAGCGAGGATCATTGTGGATCGATGCCGTTGGGCAATGGTGATATCGGCCCCAACGCCTGGATCGAACCGGGCGGCGACCTGGTCCTCTACATCAGCAAGACCGACCCTTGGGATGACAATGGCCGTTTGGTGAAAACCGGCCGAGTGCGCGTCAAGCTAGATCCCGCCCCACCGTCGGCCTCCTTCCGTCAGACGTTGGTGCTGCGCGAAGGAACGATGCAAGCGGTTTACGGTGAGCGTCAAGAGGCGACGATCGTTCGTCTTTGGGTCGATGCGAATCGGCCGGTGATCCAGGCGGCGGTCAGCAGTCCCAAGCCGATCACTGCCACCGCATCTATCGAACTGTGGCGTGCCACGCCATATAAACTCGCTGCACTTCAGTGCAGCGACCTGATGGAGGATCGGTCCAGGCCCGGGCAATTGCACCAGCCGGTGGCGGCGGAGCCGGATACGCTGCTGCACAACCAGGCCAACCGCATCGGCTGGTATCACCACAACGCAAAAAACCATCGGCCCAACGGCGCTCGCCAAGATCCAGAGGCCAGGCAGCTTGAGACAAAACCCTATGAGTTGCGGGGGGTGTTTCGGCGGAACCAGAGGGCGGCGTAGACCAGGTGGATGGTGCTCCAGGACATGGCGAAAGAGAGGCCCCAGGCGACGCCGGTGGTGGGGTTCAGCCAGGCGCACACGCCTATCATGGCGGAGCCCACCAGGGTGCTGATGATGCAGATCACGATGGCGACCTTGAGCGTGTTGGTCACCAGGTAGAAGGTGTCGTTGGCCACGGAGAAGGACATGGCGACGAAGCCCGGGATGAGGATCAGGCAGATGCTCCAGATCGGGGCGTGGTAGTCGCGGGGGAAGAAGGAATCGAGTATCCAAGGAACCAGGGGCAGGATCAGGGCCAGGGCCGCGGAGATGATAATGCCGCTGAAGAGGCTGGCCCGGAAGTAGGCCCGGCGCATGCGGCGCAGGTCCTTCTGGCCGGCGATCTCGCTGAACATGGGCAATACCGTACGGCTGATACCCTGGCCGAGCATGAGTGGGATGTTGATGATGCGTTGGGCGATGCGCAGGTAGGCTACCCACTCGGTGGTTCCGAAGCGCTCGAGGAAGAGTGTGGGCAGGACCTCGCGGCCGTAGACATTCAGCACGCGCACCAGGCCGAGCTTGAAGCCCAGCTGCATGCCAGAGCGCAGGGGCACGCCTGGTACTTCGCGCAGGATGGGGCCGAGGCCCGGCAGGGGGAGGTCAGTGCGGCGGCGTTCGCGGCGGTAGAGGTCGAGGGCAATCAGGGAGCCGGCGGCGGAGGCGGCCAGGCTGCCGGCCACGGCTCCACCGGCGTCGCCGGTCACCAGGGCACCGAGGATCACCAGGAAGACGCGGATGGCCTCCTGGCCGTTCTCGATGCGCGCGATGGGCAGCATGCGGCGCAGGCCCTGGAGGCCGGCCACGGCCACCACCTTGGGGAGTTCCAGGATGGGCGTCAGGCACAGGAGGGCGGCCCAGATGCCGATGTGTGGATCGCTGGCGAGGACCTTCTCGGCGATCAGTGGCAGGGTCAGGTAACCCAGGCCGGCAATGGCCAGGCCCAAGAGGCAGTAGGCCTTGACCAGATAGGCCAGCCAGGAGGTGACCTTGGGCCAACGCTCGCGGGAGGCGGCGGCGGCCACCTGGCTGACGGTTGCTGCCACCACGCCCTGGTTGAGGATCAGGGCCAGGGCCGTGTAGAGGGCCATGGCCACGTAGAACTCGCCCTGGCCGCGGGCTCCGAGCAGGTGCGGCAGGATGACCGCGGTGGACAGATGCCCCAGGGCGTTGAAGAGCGAGCCCGCCTGGAGGGCCGCCGTGTCCCTCAGGAACTTGTGCTTGAGTAGCTCTGCGAGGCGGCGCATGGCTTGCTAGCTGGTGGGCGCGCCAGACTTGGGGACGAAGAGGATGTCGTCGATGCGCGCCATGGCCAGCAGGTCTACTTCCTCATAGCCCAGATCGAAGAGTGCGCGGCAGGCGCCTTCCTGGCGCTCCCAGTCGTGGTGCAGGCCCTTCTCCAGGAGCTCGGCCAAGACACCCGGGAGTGGATCACAGGAGGCGAGGAAAGGCAGCATCCCCCAGAGCACCTTGTAGTCGTAGCCCTCAGCGTCGATCTTGACGAAGTGCACCTGCTCGAGGCCCACCTCGCTGGCGTAGTTGGAGAACACACGCACATCGACCTCCTCTGTTTCGAAGTCTGTGTAGGCGTCAACCACATCAACGAGCTTGCGCACCATGGAGTTGCCTCCGGGGTTCTGCTGGGATTTCCAGATTGTCACGCGCTCTTCCACATCGCCCAGGCCGAAGTTTTCCACGGTCACATTCGGGTTGTCCTTGAAGCGCTCACGGCATCTCTCAAAGACCTCTGGCACAGGCTCAAACAGGAAGGCCCGGGCATTGGGACGCGAGCGCAGGACGGCCGACGTAAAGAGCCCGTAGTTCGCGCCCACATCGATCAGCACCGCATCATCTTCTGGCATGAAGGGCAGGGCCTGGGCCGCATCCTCAGCCACCTTCTGCTCGTGCTTGCGTTCCCATTCCTCATGGAGGGCGCCTCATGTATGGGCCGCCCCCTTAGCTTCTGGAGGAGTGTCTTGACCTGGCGCAGCATGGTCTTGGGGGGGGGTGGTCTCAGCGGTCCAGGATGGCGGCCACAAAGGCCTCGGGGTCGAAGGCCTCCAGGAGTTCCAGGGACTCGCCCGTGCCGATGTAGCGCACGGGCAGGTTCAGGGCCTCACGGATGGTGAAGAGGGCTCCACCCCGGGCTGTACCGTCCATCTTGGCGATAATAAGACCAGTTACATCCACTGTATCGGTGAACAGGCGCGCCTGCTGGATGGCGTTTTGGCCGTTCGTGCCGTCCAGCACCAGCCAGGTCTCGTGGGGAGCCCCCGGCAGGGCCTTGCCGAGTACCCGCCGGATCTTGTCCAGCTCCTCCATCAGGTTTTTTTGCGTGTGCAGGCGGCCGGCGGTGTCGATCAGGATCACATCCGAACCCCGGGCCCGGCCGGCCTTAACCGCGTCGAAGGCCACCGCCGCCGGATCCGCCCCATCCTGCCGGGAGCGCACGATCTCCGCCCCGTTGCGCTCGGCCCAGATTTCCAGTTGATCCGCCGCCGCCGCCCGGAACGTATCCGCGGCCCCGAGCAAGACGCGCTTGCCGCTCTCCTGGAAGCGATGGGCCAGCTTCGCCACGGTGGTTGTCTTGCCCGAGCCATTCACGCCCACCACCAGGATCACGCTGGGGCTGTCGGGCAGCGTGAGCTCCCCCGGGGGTTGTTGGAGCTTGCCCAGCAGCATGCCGTGCAAGGCGGTCCGCACGGCCTCGTCCCCCTTCAGCTCGCCGCGCCCGTGGAGCCGGGCGAGCTCCGCCGTGACCTCAGCGGCCACCGGTCCGAGATCAGCCCCGTAGAGCATGGCCTCGAGCTCCGTCAGGGCTTCCGCGTCCATGGCACGCCCCCCGCGCAGGAGGGCCGAGAGGCCGTCCGAGAGCGAGCTGCGCGTGCGACCCAGGCGGGCCTTGAGACGATCTAGCAGGCCGGGCATCACTCCTCCGTATCGGTCACCGCTTCGCCATGCGCTTCGCCATCAGCAGTCGATGCGACTGGCACGCTGGGCTCCTCCGGCGTCTCTCCGACGGCGGTTGCCCCGGCCTGCGCGGAATCATCATCCCCGCTGGGCGCGTTGGCATCATCCACGCTGGGCGCGGAGTCATCAGTCGCTTCAGTGGCCTCGGTGGTTTCTCCGTCCTTGGCATCCGGGGACTCCGCTTCCCCGTTTATCTGCTTCAAAATCTTGTCCAGGATGCCGTTGATGAACGATCCAGAGTTGGCCGTGGAGTAGCGCTTGCCCAGTTCAATGGCCTCGTTGATGGCAACTTTCGGGGGTATGCCGTCGCACAGGACTAGCTCGTAGGCCCCGATGCGCAGCACATTGCGGTCGATGGCGGCCATGCGCTTCATCTCCCAGTTGATGGCCGCGCCCTCAATGGCCTTGTCCACCTGCTCGATGTCTTTGAGCACACCCTTGACCAGATTGCGGGCGAAGCGCGCGGTCTCCCCATCGCGTTCCTCGCGGCTCAGGAACTCCGCCAGGGTCGCCGTGTCACGCTCGCCCTTGAGGTCCGTCTGGTAGAGATACTGCAAGGCCAGCTCGCGCCCGCGTGTTTGTTTCTTCATGGTGTTGTGCCTGTCTCAGACAGGCGGCCGACAGCGTCCAGGGCTTCCATCATTTCCAGAGCGGCGCGCCCCACCTCGCGGCCCTTGTCTTCCTTGCCGCCGTCATCCACGGAGAGGGCGCGGTCCCGGGCCTGGGTCAGGGTCTCACAGGTCAAGACACCGAAGAGGATCGGCGTGTCCGTGTCGAGAGAGGCCCGCATGATGCCGGAAGCAGTGGCATCGGCTACGACGATGTCGTGGCGTGTTTCGCCCTTGAGCACGAGTCCGAAGCACAGCACCACATCCACGGCCCCCGACCGAGCCACACGTTTGGCGACCAGCGGCAGCTCGCAGGAGCCGGGCACCCACAGCGTGTGGAAATCAGCGGCGGAGATGCCGCCGGCGAGTAGCTCAGCGCGGGCCGAGGCCAGCATGGCTCCGGTCAGGTCCCCGTGGAAGCGCGAGGCGATGGCCGCAACCCGTAGCCCGGGGCGCTGGGGGCGCGGGCGGTCTTTGCCTGTGGGGTCGAGGGCCATGCTGAAAAGGATCTGGGCGGAAATGTGTCGGGCGCGCTGTGCCCGACGCTTGATTCGGCTAGGTCCGAGCGCCGAGGGGCCGCAGATTCTATCCGGCCCGCTCCGGGCGGGATACGGGCTTCCCGGAGGAGATGCCGCGGGAGAGGCCCTGGGCCAGTCCCAGGCCCCAGCGGCAGCCCGCTGCCAGGGACTGGGCCAGATCGTCCACCAGCGTGTAGGCCATGGGCACGGCCCACAGGGTGAAGAGTGTGGAGATGGCCAGGCCGCCGGCCACACAGGTGGCCAGGGCGCGGTAGTCCAGGGCCTCGCTGCTGGCTTCACCGGTGGCCATGGGCAGCAGGCCGACGATGGTGGTCAGGGCCGTCATCAGGATGGGGCGCACGCGCTGGGCCGCGCCATCCAGGACGGCCTGCCGGCGCTCTACTCCGGCGCTGCGCAGGCGGTGGATGCGGTCGACCAGTACGATGCCGTTATTGACCACGACCCCCACCAGGATCAGCACGCCAATCCAGCCCACCGAATCCATGGTCGTGCCCGTGAGGTACAGGGTCCAGAAGGCGCCGACCACGGCAAAGGGCACCGTGAAAAGAATCGAGAAGGGCAGCAGCACGGATTCAAAAAGGATACCCATGAGCAGGAATACCAGGACCACCGAGAGGGCCAGGGAGAGATAGATCTCCGTCATCTCGCGGTTCTCCCGGGCCGCCTCGTCATCCTCGCTGGCGGTCGTGACCCCGCGCGGCAGGTCCAGGGATTCCAGGGCGGCGTAGCCGGCCCTGGAGAGTTCCTTGCGTCTGAGGGGGGCGTCGATGCGGGCCTGGATGTTAAAGGTGGTTTGTCCACCGAGGCGTTGGATTTCATCCGGGGCCCGCGCGAAGCTGATGTCCGTGAAGGACGAGAGGGGCGCGGCACCGCGGGCGCTCCAGACATCTATGTCGTGCAGCGTGTCCAGGCCGGCGGTCTGTTCTTCGTCGAACTCAATCGTGAAAGGCAGTTCACGCCCACTGTCCTGGAAGCGTGGCAACTGAGTGCCGCGCAGGGCCCAGGCCACACTCTGGAAAGCCGCTTGGGCCGTTATGCCCAGGGCATGGGCGCGTTCGGGATCGAGCTTGACGAGCACCCGTTCCGGGGCGTTAGCCAGGGGCGAGCGTACATCGGCCAGGCCCGGGACAGCGGACAGGCGCGCCACGGCCAGCTCGCCGACGGCAGCCAACTGGCGGGCATCGGGTCCGCGCAGTTGGAAGGAGAGGATCGTGTTCTTGCGTGTGTCGAAGGACTCGTCACCGAAGAAACGCACATGGTGTCCGGCGAGTTTGGGGAGTCCCGTGCGCAGCTCACTACGCAGGGAGTCCAGGTGCAGCCGGGTCTGGCGGTCTTTCCAGTAGAGTGTGATGCGGGCGCTGTCGCGGCTGAAACGCACGCCCACATTTATGAAGCCGTAACTGTCCTGATACTCAGCCAGGGCCTCCTCGTAGATACGCAGCTCGTCGCTGACATCGGCCAGGGTGAAGTTATCTTCGATGTCGATGTGAAGCTCGATCTGGGCCAGGTTCTCGTCCTGGCCGAAGCTACCGAGCTCCAGTTCGCCAAATGGCACGGCCACGGACAGCATGACGAGCAGGCCCAGGGTGGCGGCGAGCAGCCGATGGGAGATAGCCCAGGCGAGAAAACGCTGGTTCTGATCGATGACGAGTGCCAGCAGAGTCGTATCCGTGCCAGCCGCAGGGTGTGCTCCAGCGCTACGCGCCGGGGCGGGAGCCGGGCGTGGCAGGCGGCGGTGCAGGTGGGGCAGGCCTAACAACAGGAAGGCGACCATGAAGAGCGTCACCAGCCAGGCGCCGGAGATCACGACCCCCAGCAGGGCTCCGCTGGGGGGGGCGATGCCCGCTGCCAGCAGGCCTTCGACAGGAGGGCGCACGGCGAGAAAACTGCGCTCCTTCCAGACGACAAGGGCGATCAGGGCCAGGGCGCAGGGCCAGCGCAGGGGTTTCAGAGAGGCCACCAGGAAACGGTTAAGGCCGTAGAGGGCCCAGGCCACCGAACGCAGCAACCACTCGGCGCCAGTTACCAGGGCGGCCGCGAGCCGCGAGGAGTAATCCAGGCAGCGGTGGAGGATGCCGGCCAGCCAGGTGAAGTGCGCGTTGCGCGTGCTGGCGATACGTGCCACGGCCACCGGCAGGAACACCAGGGCCACCAGCAGGCTGAAGAGCAGGGCCAGACAGAGGGGGATGGCCACCTCGCCGAACATCAGGCCGAGCATGGGGTTCTCGGTCATGAAGACCAGGGGCAGGAAGACAACCACGGTGGTGAGGGTCGCCAGGGCCACGGCCAGGCCGACCTCCCGGGCGCCGTTGATACTCGCCTCCCGCGGTGATTGGCCGGTGGCGCGCAGGCGTGAGATGTTCTCCACCACGACCACCGAGTTGTCCACCAACATGCCTATGGCCATGGTGATGCCGGTCATGGTCAGGATATTGAAGGAGCCACCTCGGAAGTAGACCCAGGCCAGGGCCAAGAGGGCCGAGACCGGAATCGAGAGGGCCACGCAGAGCGTCATGCGCACGCGGCGCAGGAAGGCGAAGAGCACCAGGACGGCCAGGCCCCCGCCCCACATGGCAGTTGATTGCAGCTGGCCCAGGGAAGTTTCAACGAACTCGCCCTGGTTGAAGAGCACCATGAACTCGAACTCGCCGTCCAGGGCAGGGTCTGTCTCGAGCTCCTCAAGGGTTGCCTGAACTCTGTGCGCGGTCTCCACCAGGTTGGCTGTGTTTTCCTTGTATACCGCTCCGTAGTAGGCCCAGTTGCCGTTGATGCGCGAGAGCTGATCGCGCACGCGCTGGGTGCGTTCGACGGTGCCCAGATCATCCAGGGTCAGGCCGCGGGCCACGGGCCAGGTAGCAATGTCGTCTAGATCCGTGAAGCGCATGTCGCTGCGCAGCAAGAAGCGCTGGCCGCCGTCGGTCAGCTCTCCCAGCGGTGTGGAGAAGTTGTCCGCCGCCAGCCGCCCGATCTGCGTTCCCAAATTAATGCGGCTGGCCTTGACCTTGTCCTCATCCAGGAGGACAGAGACCTCTTCGCTCAAGACGCCGTAGATGTCAGCCCGGCTGGCGCCGTCTATCTGCTCCAGACGCCGTTGGACGACGGTCTCGATCAGGAAGTCGGAGCGCTCGCTGCGCTCTTCGTAGAGCACGGCGAACCACAGGACGGGCATGCTCATACTATCGAAGGCCCAGATGGAAATGCGTTCGACGCTGGCCGGGAGCGCCGGCCGGGCGCGCTCCAGGCGGTCGCGCAGCTCCGCCTTGGCCAGGTCCATGTCCGTGCCGGTGCGGAAGGTGACCGTGATACGCACGGCGCCCTCGGCGGAGCGCGAGAAGACCTCCTCCACATCCACCAGGGTGCGTAGCTGTTCTTCCACCTGCACGGTGACCTTCTCCAGGTTCTCTTCCGCGCTGGCCCCCGGATTGGGCACGAAAACCTCCAGGCGCTGTTGCACCAAACCGCCGGGCATCAGCTGCAGGGGAATGTCGCGATAGGCGATCAGGCCGATGACGATCAGCGTGATAAAACCGACGAGCAGCGTTACTGGCCTGCGCGCCAGGGTGGCGAAGGCGTTGGAGTCTTTCACTGGGCTGCTGTCCGCGAATCGCGGCCGCGGCCTTCTACCAGGCGCGCCAGCAGCAGGTAGAGCGCTGGAATCACGAGCAGTGTCAATAGGGTGGAGCTGATCAGGCCGCCGATCACCGTGATGGCCAAAGGCGCACGCAGTTCGAGGCCTTCGCCGGAACCCAGGGAGGCCAGGCCCGGGATGCGCAGCAGCCAGCCGGTCAGCGGCAAGAGACCCAGGGCCGTGGTGGCGGTGGTCATCAGGATCGGGCGCAGGCGCGCGCGTCCGGCGTCCATGATGGATTGTTCCAGCCCCAATCCGTCCCGGCGCCGTGCGTTGATGCGATCAACCAGGACGATGGCGTTGTTCACGACGATACCCGCCAGGAGGATCAGGCCGATGAAAACCACTACCGAGAGGGGTATGGAGAGCAGGTCGAGCAGCAGCACGACGCCGACTCCAGCCAGGGGTACGCTGCACAGAATCACAAAGGGCTGCAGGAGCGACTCAAACTGGCTGGCCATCACCACATAGACCAGGAAGATGGCCAGTATGAGGGCGAAGCGCAGGCTGGTCAGGCCCTCCTCCAGCTCGCGCTTCTGACCGCCGAGTTCCATGCTGACGCCGGTGGGGATCGGAAGATCCGCCAGGCGTTCCTCGATGGCGTGGTGGACGCCGCCCAGGTCTAGCCCGAGGCTAGCGGCCGTAATCACCACGGCCCGGCTGTTGCCGATGCGCCTGATTTCCGCCGGGCCTCGCACGGTTTCCAGGGAGGCCACGGCCCGCAAGGGGATGGGGTTCTGCGCGGCGGGATTGACCACGAGTTCCAGCACATCCTGGAGGGAGGTCAGTTGCGTTTCGTCTCCCAGGACACGGATGTCGATGCGGTCATCACCTTCGACAAAGCGCGTGCTCACGGTTCCCAGGACTTGATCACGCACCAGGTCCGCCACAGCGGAGATCTGCAGGTCGTACTCAAGCATGCGTGCGCGGTCGAACACCAGGCGCGCCTCGGGATGCCCCGGGCGTACTGTGCTGCGCACGTCCGTGAGTTGCTCCATGCTTTCCAGGCGCTCGCTGACTTCATGGGCCACGCGCGCCAGTTGCTCCAGGTCGTGGCCGCGCACCTCCACGGCGATGGGGGCTTCAATGGCGAAGGGCGTGGGACGTCTGATGTCCACGGAGCGAACCTCCGCGCGTCTTTCGGCCAGGCCTCGCACGCGGCTCACCAGGTCCTCCTCTCGTTCCCTGGCATCCACGAAGTCTCCCTGCTTCTCCGGCTGCGCCAGGCGCACGGTAATGCGCGCCGTGTGCTCGCCCTCGATGTCCTGGGTCAGCGTGGCCTTCTCGACGCCGACAACAAGTGCTGTCAAGCCCACATCCGCCTCGCTGCGCACGCTGTGCTCTAGTTCGGCGAAGACCGCGTCGGAGAGTTCGATGGGGGTGCCCACGCCCAGTCCCACGTGGGCCGTGAACTCACCCTGGTGGATTTCAGGCAGGAGTTCGACGCCCAGGCCCGAGACGCGTCGCCCGGCGAACACCAGCAGGGCTGCGGCGGCGGCCAGCAGGATCAGCGGGTGGCCCAGGGCCAGGCGGAGCAGTCGGGGATAGATGCTCTCCAGGGCCCGCCAGAGCCCGTCGAAGCACAGGCGCAGGGGACGCACCATGAGTCCCAACAACTTGTAGAGTGCGCCGCCGATGAGTGCCACGGCGGCCACCAGGAGGCCGATGCCATTGCGCAGCAGGCGGCCGGTGATGGTCGCCAGGCTGGGCAAGACGCCGGTCAGGTTCCACGCTAGATCGGCGAACAGGCTCGGTGCGGCGGGCGCGTCCTGTGGCGCCTGTCCCGCGCCGCCACCGGCCAGCCAGGGGCGCGAGGCCAGCATGGGAATGAAGAGGATGGCGACCAGCAGGGAAACCAGCAGTGAAGAGACAACGGTCACCGCCTGGTCGCCGAATATCTGGCCGGCGATGCCCGTGACAAAGACGATCGGCGCGAAGACGGCCACCGTGGTCAGCGTCGAAGCGACAATTGCTCCGGAGACCTCGCGCACGCCGCGCAGGGCGGCAGGGCCCAGGTCGTCGCCCTCCTCGCGGCAGCGCGTGATGGACTCCAGGACGACGATGGCGTTGTCCACCAACATGCCGATGCCCAGGGCCAGGCCACCCAGGGACATGATGTTGATGGAAACTCCGAGCAGGTACATGGGGGCGAATGTGACCACCACGGAGATCGGGATGGCGGCACCGATTACCACCGTCGAGGCCATGCGCCGCAGGAAGGCCCAGATGACAGCCACGGCGAGCAGCGCGCCGATGATGGCTGACTGGCGTACGTCCTCCACGGCCGAACGGATGAAGGTGGATTGATCCGAAAGTGTTTCGAGGACCACTTCTTGCCGCAGGCGGTAGGCCAGGGGCGGCTCGCCGTCGAGCAGTCCGGGCGCGCTTTTCCTTGCCTCAACGCCAGGCCTACCAGGGCCGAAGATGGCCAGTCTTACGCGGTCGGCCAACTCGACGATGTTGGCTCCGGCTTCCCGGTAGACGGCCACTTCCACGGCCTCGCGCCCGTCCAGGCGCGTGACCACTTCGCGCCGGGCGTGGGTGCGTGAAACGGTGGCCACATCGCGTACGCGTAGGTCAGCGCCGTTGCGACGCACGATGGCCAGGTCGCGGATGGACTCCACGCTGCGGAACTCGCCCATGGTGCGCACCAAGAACTCCGTGGAGCCTTCCCGGATGGAACCACCGGCGGCATTCAGGTTTTCCTGGGCCAGGCGTTCGGAGAGCGTGGCCGGGGAGAGGCCCAGGGCAGCCAGGCGCGCCGGATCCACACGCACCTGGATCTCCTCCTCCAGGCCGCCGCGCAGGTGGATGGCTGCCACGCCTTCGATGGACTCCAGCTCCCGCTGGATGCGGTTTTCACAGATCCAACGCAGGTGCACGAGATCTGTTTGACCGTCGGCTGAATCCTGAGCATGGGCCGGGCGCACGCCGATGCGCAGCACCGGGTCCAGGTTGGGGTCATAGCGCAGGATCAGCGGGCGGCCGACCTGGGCCGGCAGGAAGACGCTGTCCAGGCGGTCGCGCGTGTCCTGCACGGCGAAGGTCATGTTGGTGCCCCACTGGAACTCGAGCAGAACATCTGAGAACCCGGCGCGGCTGATAGACGATGTGCGCACCAGGCCGGGCAGTGTCGAGAGGGCATCCTGCACGCGCTCGGAGACGCGGTCCTCCACATCCTCCGGTGCCGCGCCCGGATACTCCGTGCGTACGGTCAGCGTCGGGTAGGTGATCTCCGGCAGCAGATTGACCGGGAGTTTTTCGAGGGAGACGAATCCGAAGACAGCGATGGCCAGCACGAACATCGTGATCGCCACGGGGCGGCGCGTGACGAAGCTCAGGCCTCCGCTGCTGCTATTCGGCTGGTCGCTGGACATCGACGCTCAGTCGCTCAAGGTGGCGGCCCCCACCGTTTCAGCGGCGGAGTCGTCGAGGGGGTCGTCGGTGACCTCGTCACCGTCTTCCAGGTCGCGGTTGCCCACGACGATCACACGCTCGCCATTGGCCAGGGACTGGCCCTGGGCGGCGTTGACTTCGGTCAGCTCATCCTCGGCGTATCCCAGGGTCACATCCACACGCACGGCGCGCCCGGAACGCGCCACGAACAGGTGGGCGGCTTCACCCTCGCGCTTGAGGGCGCGCTTGGGCACCACGATAGCGTTGGCGTGGCGATCGGTGATGATCTCCAAACGCACCAGCATGCCCGGCAGGAACTGCGGCCCCGGGCCGTCCGGACTGAGGTCTACGGTCACCCGAAAGGAGCCGCTGGTGGCGTCGATGGTCGGGCTGACCCGTTGGATGCGGCCGTGGATCCGGGCATTGGGCAGGGCTTCGCTGGTGGCTATCACCTCCAGGGAGAGTCCGCCGGCGGCCGTGCCCGCGCTGTCGCCCGTGCCCGCCGCGAAGAGGGCCAGCTCCCGTTGGGGACGATGGAAGATAGCGCGCAAGTGGCTGCTGTCCGTCAGGACGAAGAGTGGGCTGGCGGCGGTCACGCTGTCGCCCAGGCGCACGGTGCGCGAGGCGATGGTGCCCTGGAAGGGCGCCGTGACCTCCGTGTGGGAGAGGTTGAGTTCTTCCCGTGCCAGGCGCAGCTCGGCGCGCTCTCTGGCGGTGGCCGCCGCCTTGACCTCAAACTCCGTGCGGTCGAGGGCCAGGCGGGCCACATCCAGGTCCTGGCGCGTGGTGTCCCGTGTCAAGCGCAGGGCATCGAGATCGCGCTGGGCCACTAGCCCGGTCTTCTCGTTGCGCTCGAAGTCCCGCTCGGCCTGCTCGCTGGTCAGGCGCGCGCGCTCCAGGCGCCCGGCGGATTCGCGCCGCGCGATGTCAGCCTTGACACAGTTATCCTGGGCCTCGCGCAGGGCGATGCGGGCCTCCTCTATGGCTGAGGTGGCTTCCCGTTGGTCGATGAGCGCCAGAACCTGGCCGGCGGCCACCGCATCACCCTCTTCGGCGCGCACCTTTACGATGGTCCCGCCCCGGCGCGGGAGAACCGTGATCTCCCGGTCTGACTCGACGACCGTGGTCGTCTCCAGGCGGCGCACCATCTCGCGCTGCACGACGGCGGTGGTGCGTACCCGGGTGGCCTCACGTGGCCGCACTTCGCTGGCCCGCGGCCCCGTGTCATCCGCCACGGGTGTGCAGGCGGCTACTAGAATCAGGCTGAGGGCGAGGGGTTGCCGGAGAGACTCCATGGGGCTCGTATGGTAGGTGGCTGGTTGGGCTTTGCTGGGAATCGGGTGGATCGCCGGGAGAGGGCTCAGCTTCATCGACGCCTCGGTTACACTCCCGGACATGCTTACACCTCGGGAGGCAGTCTCGATCATTCTAGAGCGGGTTCGCCCATTGGCGGAGACAGAAGCCGTTTCCTTGGACTCGGCCCTGGGACGCGTTTTAGCCGAATCCCGGGATGCTGACCTGGATCTGCCGCCTTTCAGACGAAGCGCCATGGATGGGTACGCTGTGTGCCACACAGATTTTACAGGTTCCGATGCCTGGACGGTCCTGACCATGGTTGGAGAGAGCCGGGCCGGAGTGCCCTTTGCGGGCCGTGTGGAGCCCGGGACCTGCGCCGCCATCTACACCGGCGCCCGCCTGCCCGAGGGAGCGGATGCGGTGGTGATGGTTGAGAAGACTGAAAGCGCCGGTGAACGCATCACCCTGGAGGATCGGCCAGTTGTCGGCCAACACATCCAGGAACAGGGCGAGGATCTGGCGCTTGGCCAACGCGCCCTCAGTGGGGGACGACGCCTCAGCCCCACGGATCTCTCGGTCCTGGCGACGGTCGGCGCCGATCCAGCGACCGTCTTCCGCCGTCCCCGGGTCACTGTCCTGACCACCGGGGACGAACTCGTTCCGGCCTCGACTTTTCCGGCTCCGGGACAGATCCGTGAAGGCAACACCCACCATCTGGCCGCCCTGGCGGTGGCCGCCGGCGCCACAGTGACCCGCGCCGGCATAGCTCCCGACGAACGCCCCGCCCTGGAGGCCGCCTTCCGCGGCGCCCTTGCCGAGTCAGATCTGGTGATCACGACCGGTGGCGTCAGCATGGGACGCTATGACCTGGTCGGCGAGACCTTCGAGGCCTGTGGAGTCGAAAAGGTCTTCCACAAAGTCGCCATCAAGCCAGGCAAGCCCATCTGGTTTGGCGGAGCCGACGACACCCTGGTCTTTGCTCTCCCCGGCAATCCAGTCTCCTGCCTGCTAGATTTCGAGGTGTTTGTACGCCCGGCCCTGGCCAAATTGGGTGGTTGTGTTCCGGAAGCCTGGGAGGAGGTTCTCCACCGCGGGCGTTGGGGCGGCGGGAAGGTGAAGCCCAACCGGCGCCAGCAGAACCTGCCGGTCACCCGTGCCCCCGGCACGGATGGTGTCGATGTACTCACGCCCGTCGCCTGGGGCGGCTCGGGGGACATCGTCGGCCTGGCCCGGGCCCAGGCCTTTGCCGTGGTTCCCGCTGACCAGGGCCTTGGGCCCGGCGACATCTTGGACTGGCGCCCCCTCTGAGCGCTCAGTCGCCATCCGGCAAACCTGACCTGGTCAGGTCTGCCGGATGCCTAACTTATGGACAGAACACAGCGTTCAGGCCGTCGGTCAGGTTGTAGCCCACGCCCTGGGCGGCCGGGTCCCTGAACCAGAACTGGAAGTACCAGGTTGAGCCAGCAGTGATCTGGGCGGAGGGGAATGGGGGCGCGGTGAAGTCAAAGGTGCGGCTGGCGTCCCCCCAGACAGAGGTAGTCTGAGGTGCCAGGCGCACGACAAGGCCTGAGGCGGCGCAGGCGTATCCGTCTCCGAGGTTGAATTGTCCAGCTGTGTCGCCGTAGTAGAAGATGCCAGGCTGAGAGGCCGGCAGGTTCCAGGCCAGGAGGTTGTAGTTGTTATCTGCGATACTGATCGAGCCGGAGCTACCGATCACCGCTGCCGCCCCGCTGGAGTTGGTTGTAGCCATACAGTAGTTGGTGCCCAGATCGCCACAGGGAAAGAGCAACTCGCCGATCCAGTTGGCCCACAGGTTTCCCGAGCGCGCGTACTCCTGCACGGTCCAGAGGCCCATGTCGTCCAGCGGGTCAACACTCGTCAGGCTGTAGTCACCCCAGCGATTCGTGCCCGTGCCATCGGTGTAGTTGTAGGCGGCCTCGCCGTCCTTCATGGAGAAGGGGGGGGCCATCTGATTGAGCGCATCACCCGCACGGCGGCCGGTAACCCAGGCGGCGGCGTATATGTTCGCGTGGGAAGCGGTGAAACCCAGGGCCGCATCACCGGCGGCATTCACGGCGATGGAGGGCATGTAGTAGTAGTTCGTGTCGTCCTCCACCGTGCCCACCTGGACAGTCGTACCGCTGGCCACATCCACTTCGTACCAGCGCACGGCGGCGCGCGTGGCGCGGCGCACGCTATGAGTGGTCCACAGTGAGCCGTCGCGGAACTCGGCATTCATCAGGCGTCCGTCCAGGGCAGACAACGGGCTGGTGCTGCCCAGGGCTGGCGCGGCTGGCGCGGAACCCCAGATGGGGATAGTGACCATGGCCACCTCGGTCAGCGTGGGCGCGGTCATGGGACCGTCCACACGCCGGATGCGTAGACGGTCGTTACCCGAGGGCGTCGAGACCAGGTACTCGCCGCTACCGGTGCCGTGTGTCACGGCCGGATGGATGGCGCCCTCCCAGGGGAGTTCGCGCCAGGCGGTCACCGTACCGAGTGTGGGCGTGGCTGTGAGCAAGGGCGCCTTGTCGATAGCGAAGAGGCTCATGCGGTGGTTGCCACCTACCATGTAGGCGGCCGTGTAGATGCCGTGTTCGTCCACGCCGAGCGTAGGATAATCCGGCCAGTTGCCCGCGTCGGAGCCCTGGTCTAAGGCGATGAAGGTCTTGTACCAGGCTCCCGTGGGATCATTCGTCAGGCTGATGCCCAAGAAGACTCCGGAACTGAAGTCACAGCCGATGATGATGAAGCGTCCAGAGTGTTCGTCGAAAACAGCCCGCGGATCCCCGGCGCCGGCACTGGTGTTAAAGAAGTTCGGGAGAGAGGTGTTGATCACGCGGGTGCCGCTGGACCGCTCGTAGATGGAGAGGTTCATGTTCACCACGGACAAGAAGTGGTCGGGTCCCACAGCGCCACAGGTGTCCGGGGGGATGTAACCGGCGCCCGCATCACCTAGTTTGGGGCCGGCAAAGTTGTTACCCAGAATAGGCTGCGTGGCGCTGCCGCCGAAAGTCTCCTGGCCGCCGCCTCCAACGTCGTCGGTTTCCCCCTCATTCATGGTGCTGGGTGGCTGAGCTGGCGCGTGCACAACACCGATTTCCTGGCGCAAGTGCTGTCCGGTACCTCGCTCCCAGGTCAGGCCCGCGTACCTGGATCCGGTGAGTGCAAAACGCCATTGAACGTCTTCGAAGTCAACGACTGTGTCCTGTGCCGCGCCGGGGCGACGGAGGGTCAGATCGTCCAGGCCATACCAGGCGCCGCCACTCGGCCCGACGCTGGCGCGGATTTCGATGCGGTCCACTCCCTCCAGCGGCGCGGCATACCAGCGGGGCTCTGCGGACAACTCGGCGAGGGGCGTGCTGCGCCCGACTTCCAGGCCGTTGCGATATCCGATGACAAAAAGGTCCCGGGCCCAGGCGCCGTCACCGCCCTGACCGGCGATCCAGAAACCAACCAGGTCCACAGGGCTTCCCGTAGCCGTGGCGCAGCCAATGCCCATATTGGTGTCGCCCCACTTGTTCTTGGCGTAGTGGAGTCCCGAGTGGGGTGTGTAGGTGGCGTCCCTGCTGGGCACGAGCCAACTACCCGGACTGCCCCGACGACCGGCCACCAGGGGCGTGCCGCCCGAGGGAAGCTCCGGAGCGCGTTCCAGGACCTCCGCCATGGTCTCAATGACTGCCGGGCCAAAGGCCGTGAGCGGCAATTCTTCACCGGCCCGGGGGGCGGGAGCGGGATCCGCCTCCTGTCCGCTCAGTCCCGGGGGGACGACGGCGGGCTCGGAGATTTGCAGCGGATTCTGGGCAGCGGCCGCGGGGCCTTGGGCCACGAGGATCAGAGTGCAGTAGGCGAGGGAGATCATGGTTGGGCTCAGTGGGAGTTGACGGGAGAGGTGGAAGTTGACGGGAGAGATTGTGCATCCCTCCTTATTATATGTAGATCCGCGCCGTCCGGGGACCAATGATGCGTGGATGGCTGTATTTACATCCGCCCTCTCCACGCCTGCCTCCCCTGGCCAGCGGCTCAAGACCCTGCTCCTGGCCTGGTTTCTGCTCTTCCTCTCCGGGCCGGGAATCCTGAGCCGCGACGGCCTGGGTCTCCTGGCCTTCGTGGCCCTCATCCCCTGGGCCCTGGGCTCCTCCCGCCCGGGCCGCCACGCCTTCTTTATTGAGTGGTTGGTGGCCTCCCTGGGCCTGGGGGCAGTGGGCTTTTGGCTGCGCCATGTGATGCCCGCTGGCCTGCTGTGGATCGGCCCCTTTCCCGCCGTCTACCTGGCCCTGGCGGGCTTGATGCTGCGCCGCCTGGTGCATCTCCTGCCCCTGTCCCTGGCGGCGCCCCTCGCCTGGCTCTTCGCGGAGACCCTGCGCACGCTGATTGATCCACCCCTGGGCTTCAGCTGGATGCGCCTGGGCGTTCACTTGCACAACATCCCGGCCCTGGCGGCCAGCGCCCGGGTCTGGGGCATTCCCGGCCTGGGCCTCGTTTTGACCGGCGTCGCCGGAGCCCTGGCGGACCAACTCCGCAACCCCTACACGCCCCTGCGCAGCCTGGCCCCGGGGGCATTTTTTCTGCTGGCCGCCCTGGGCCTCGGGCACCTCGTACCCGCGCCGACCACCGTCCCCGGTCCGCGCGTGATGATCGTTCAGCCGGGCCTAGAGCAGCGCCGCAAGCAATCGAGCGGCCAGCCCCTGGACCTGTTCCTGGATTCCTGCGCCTTGACCCACGAGGGAGTGCTCGCTGCCCGGTCGCGCGGTGAAGCGCCGCCGGATCTGATCGCCTGGGGCGAGACCATGCTCTTCCTGCCGATCATCGACGCCGAGCTGCCTGCGGCCTGGGAACGGGGTGTGCGTCCGCCCGCCTGGTCACCGGGGGGGTGGACCCGTGAGCGCCTGGTGGCAATCGCCGCCCTGGAGCGGAGTTGGGTGGGGGGCGTGCTCTTCGGCCAGACCCTGGGCGACCGTCAGTTGGAAGATTCCCTGCGGGCCCGGCGCCAGCCGTGGGCTGTGGCCACCCTCGCCGGGGCTCCGGTCATTCCGCTGGGCACGAGTTTCATCTCGGGAGCCGAGTACCAAGTCGAGCGCGCTGGCGTCCAGCGCCGTCTGAACTCACTCTTTGTTTGGAATGCGGACGGCACACGTGGCCCTGCCGCCTCCAAGGTTCACCTGGTGCCCGGTGGTGAGCAGCTCATGGGCCTCGAACGGCTGGGCCTCATCCGACGGCTGGCCATGGACATCGGCGGCTATGTGCCGGATCTCTTCCCGGCGGAGCAGACGGAGGTGCTGACCTTCACCGGCCGCGATGGCCGCTCCTGGCGCGTGGGGGCCAGCATCTGCTTCGATAACGCCTACGACGATCCATACAGCTCTCCCCTGCGCCGGGGGCCGCTGGATTTCCACCTGCTGGCGAGCAACGAAGCCTGGTACATGGATAGCTGGGAGTTCGACCAGATGGTGGCTTTTTCGCGTCTGGAGGCCATCGCCACGGCGCGCTCGTTCGTGCGTTCCACCAACGGGGGCGTCTCCCTGGTCCTGGACCCCCTGGGCCATGAGCTGGCGCGGTTGGAGGTGGGGGGGCGGGACCGCCAGGTGGCCGGGACCCTGCGGGTCACGGTGCCCGTCCCGGAACCGGGGAAAAACGGCCTCAGGACCCCCTGGGTGGACCTTGAGCCCTATTGGATGGCCCTCTGGCTGCTGGCGGGGCCGCTGCTCGTGCCCTGGGCCAGCCGGGCCCGGCGCAAGCGGCGTAACCTGCAGCAGCCAGAGGGCTAGGGCGCGCCCCACGGAGGCCCGGGCCGCCGCCGGACAGGTTCGCGCTCGGCGCCGACTTGCCCCCCAGGCTGCTTGACCACCCAGGGGAACCACCCCTATACTCACGCCCTTCCTGTCGGCTGGCATCGTCGGCAGAGTGATACCCACAACCATACCGGACCAACAAGTACACCGGCCTAGCGGAACGACCCCTCGTCGTCCGGGCCGCGCTTGGACCTCGAACACGCCCCATAACGACATGAGCCCCATCGGACGGATTTTCATCGTTCTCAACCTCATCCTGGCCGCCACTTTCCTTGGCTTTGCCTCCAACAACCTGGCCGCCAGCGACAAGTACAAGGGGCAGTTTGAAGGCGAGCAGGCCGCCCACGCCGCCACCAAGGAGGCCAGTGACTCCGAGATCTCCACCATGCGCACGCAGATCCAGGAGCTCGAGAACACCCGCGAGCTCTTGCGCTCCGAGAAGCAGGCCGAGGCCGACCGGGCCGAGCGCAACGGCCGCGACCTGCAGGCCGAGCGCGACAAGGGCACGCAGATGCGCGCCGACCTGGACCGCATCACGGAGACCCTCGGCAACTACGACGCCACTATCCGTTCAGCCATGGACGGCAAGGACCAGGCCGTGGCCCAGTCCCGCGAGGCCGAGGGCGAGCGCGACGATGCGCTCTCTGCCCAGGGCGATGCGGAGATGGCCCAGAGCGCGGCGGAACAGGCCCTGGCCGAGGCCAACGGCACGATTGCCGATCTCGAGCGTGCCCTGACCACCGAGAAGCGCCACTCCTCCAGCCTCGATACCCAGCTCAAGACCCTGGTGGACGCCACCGGCGTCTCCCTGGCCGAGATCACCGCGCTGCCCCTGATCGAGGGCGCGGTCCTGCAGACCGAGTACTCCATCGCCCCGGGCCTGGTGGCCCTCAATGTGGGCTCCGGCAACGGTGTCCAGCGTGGCTTCACCTTCGACATCTACAGCGGCAACGCCTACAAGGGCCAGGTGCGCGTCGAGTCCGTGCGCCCCGGCATGTGCACGGCCCTGATCGTGCGCACCGTCTCCGGTCAGAACATCTCCCAGGGCGACTCCGCCACCACGCGCCTCTAGGGCAGACAAGGACCACATTCCATGGCACGCAGCCGTTCACGCACCTCAAGCCGTCCCTCCCGCTCTTCCAAGGGCGCTGGCGAGCGCCAGGCCAGCTCCAAGTCCCCCCGCTCCAAGCCGGCAGCCGAGATCGAGGTTGTCGAAGAAGGCGGCGGAATGGGCATCGATGATGGCATCGCCATCATCACGACCATCGTCCTCCTGGTGGCAGTCCTGCTCGTCGACTACGAGTTGGGCACCAACTACGGCGAGGGCATGTTCTTCAAGTAGGCCCGCTCCCCGATCCCGAGAGTCACAAACGCCCTCCCCCGTGGAGGGTGTTTTTTTGTGCCCGTTCCCGTGAAGTGCATCGCCGCCGACGCCCCTAATAGGCATTCCTACCCCGTGGGCGGGAGGGCGCCGGCGCCGCGCCGAATACGGCTTGAGATTGTCCACATTGGGCACTCCGCGGGCGCTTGAACGGTGGCTCGCCACCGCTAGACTGCATTTGGGATTCCATGCCTCGCAGTTTCCATCACCGGAACCACGCTGACACCTCGACACCCTGACACCTGGAGCAACTGACTATGGCGAATGTCCTAAAGCCGATGGAGTGGGCCCTAGGCCGCTTCTCCACAGATATGGGGATCGACCTGGGCACGGCGAATACCCTCGTTTCCGTGCGCGGCCAGGGCATCATCCTGAACGAGCCCAGTGTGGTGGCGGTCAAGAAGGGCACCAATGAAGTGCTGCTCGACGGCATGGCCGTGGGTAACACGGCCAAGGCCATGCTGGGCAAGACCCCCGGCAGCATCGAGGCCATCCGCCCCCTGCGCCACGGCGTGATCGCCGACTTCGATGTGACCGAGAAGATGCTGCGCTACTTCATCAGCAAGGTGCACGACGGACGCCACTGGGTGAAGCCCCAGGTCGTGATCGCCGTGCCCGTGGGCATCACCACCGTGGAGCGCCGGGCGGTGATCCACTCCGCCGAGCGCGCCGGAGCCCGGCGCGTGTACCTGATCGACGAACCCATGGCCGCGGGTATCGGCTGCGAGCTGCCGGTGACCGAGGCGCGCGGTTCCCTGGTCGTCGACATCGGCGGTGGCACGACGGAAGTCGCCGTGCTCTCCCTGGCCGGCGCCGTCGTGGCCACCAGTGTGCGTACGGCCGGTGACGAGATGGACGAAGCCATCATCGGTCACCTGCGCCGTCACCACAACCTGCTGATCGGCGAGCAGAGCGCCGAACGCATCAAGTTGACCATCGGTTCCGCCTGGCCCATGGATCAGGAACTCTCGATGGAGGTCAAGGGACGGGATTCGGTCACCGGCCTGCCGCGCCGCGCCACGGTCACATCGATTGAGATCCGAGAATCGCTGGAGTATCCGGTGCGCATCATCTGTGATTCAATCCGCGCCATTCTGGAAGAAGCCCCGCCGGAGATCAGCGCTGACCTGGTGGATTCGGGCGTGACCCTGGTGGGGGGCGGTTCACTGCTCCACGGCATTGACGAAGCCATTGCCGCCGCCCTGGGCATTCCCGCCCGGATAGCCGACGATCCCCTGACGGCGGTGGCCCGCGGTACGGGCATTTTCCTGGAGAAGCTCGACGTCTTCGCCAAGGTGCTGGCCTCGGACGAAGAGGATTGACGGCCCGGTGACCCCGGTGACCCTATTGACACCGGTGGCCCCCGCATCGATGGGCAGTGACAGGTGCCGGATGGCGGTCGTGGTGCTGCGCCGCTGGAGCCCTGCGCCTTGGCCAGGGATTCTGCCGTGCGCCTGACCAGGCCGCGCACGCTCTACCTGCTCTTCCTGCTGGGCCTGGGCTTCCTCTCCCTGCGGCCCTATCCGCCGGCGGAGACCCTGCTCCACAGCCTGCTGTTGCCCACGCGGCTTCTGGGTGAGCTGACCACACCGGCCGCCTGGTTCACCGGCAACAGCGTGCGCGCCGGCGCCGCCGCCGCGGTTTCGCTGGAAGAGGAAATCCTGCGGCGCGACGCCCTCCTGGATGCGGTCCTGCGCACGGCGGAGCCCGGGCGCCGCGGCCTCCTGGCCGGGCGCGGGTGGGTGCACGGGGAAGTTGTCGAGCGCAGCGGACGCGAACTCGACAGCATCACCATCGCCCTGCCGGAAAACGCGCGCATCGAACGGGGCATGCCCGTGGTCAGCGGCGAGGCCTTCGTCGGGTGGATTCACGAATCCCAGCGGGACCAGCCGGGCTACTGGGAGGTGCGGCTGGTGACCGCCGGTGACGCCCGGGTCGGCGCCTGGCTCGAAACCCCGGGCCGCGCGGATCCCAGCGCCTTCTTCGTGGCCGGAGGCCTGGCGCCCGTGGGCCAGAGCGAGGTCGTCCTCGGCCTGCACAATCCCAGCCGCACGGATCTGCCCCGGGGCACCGTCGAGGTCTACGAACCCAAGACTCCCGGGGAGGCGCCCTGGACGCACCTGGCCAACGGCTTCCGCCTGGGGACGCTGCTGCGCGAGCAGCGCGGACCCCGGGAGGTTCTCGGCATCCTGCCCGAGCTCGACTACCGCTCGGGTCTCTATGAAGTGCTGGTGCTCTGCCCGGAGAACTGGAATCCCCCACAGGTCGTGGGCCGCCGCGACCCCATGCACGACGGCGGCTGGGTGCAGTCGCGTTTCCTGCTGGACGGTGGTCCCTCGCCGCGGCGCTTCGGCCGGCGCCTGGCCAGCGGCCGGTTGGCGGGGCTGGAGCCCGGCGCCGCGGTGGTGGAGGCCACGCGCCTGGTGGGGCGGGTCAGCGCGGCGGGTTGGGCGGATGCGGCCGTGTCCCTGCCGGCGGACCCGGGCTTCTCCTTCCCCGCCCTGGCCCAGCCCATCGACGGCGGCCCGCCGCGGGTCCTCGGGCGGCTCGTCTCCCGGGGCCCGGCGCCGCCTGGCAGCGCTGCCGACCCCGGCGCCCTGCTCTTCCGCTGGGAGGCGGCCCTGCCCCTGCCCGCGGGCACGAACCTGGCCGCCCACATTCACACGGGCTCCGGTGATCGGGGCCTGCCCCGCGGCCTGTGGCTGGGGGACGCGCTGCTCCCGGGCGGCGTTGGTCCCTTCGACCTGCTGATCAGCCCCGCGGGGCCGGTGCCGGCCGCCGGCGAGCCACTCTGGGTGCGTCGGCCGCAGGAGGCCAGCCGATGAACGGCCGCCGCCTCTTGGCCTGGTGCCTGCTCGCCGCTTGGACCGTCTGGGCCGTGGCCCTCCAGAGCCTCTTGGCCGGTGCAGCGGCGCCGCACTTCTCATGGGTGCCCGAGCTCGCGCCGGTCATACTGCTGGTCCTGGCCTCGCGCCTGGAAACCCGCGACCTGCCCCTGGCGGCGGTGGTCGTGGGCCTGGCCCGGGCGGCCTGCGGTCTGGAACCACCGGCCGCGGTCTTCTTCGGCCTGCTGATTCTGGCCGGCGGCCTGCGCATCCTGCGCGGTGTGCTGGAGCTCGAAGGCCCGGCCACACGCGCCGTCATCGCGGGCCTGGCGGTCTTTGTCCTGGTCCTCTGGTTTGAGGCCGTCCACAGCCTGCGCCAGGGCCTCGTACCAGAGTCCTTGCCCTGGCTGGCGTTCATGCGCATGGCCCTGGCCAGCTCCCTGGCCGCGCTCCTCCTGGCCCCGGCCATCCGCAGCCTGCCGGGGCTGTCCCCGCTCTTCATGCGCAGGCGCTCCGCATGGTAGGCCGCGAGCGCGTCCTGGCACCCATCGTGCTGCTCGGCCTGGCCCTCAGCGTGCTCGGTGCGCGCCTCTTCCAGGTCCAGGTGCTCGAGCACGACGTCTGGGCCCGGGAGGCCACCAACCTGGTGCGGAGTGGCTCGATCCTGCCCTTCCGGCGCGGCCGCATCCTCGACCGCACGGGGACGCGGGAGCTGGTGCGCGACGAGGAGATCTATCGCCTGGAGTTCGTCTGGCGCGACTTCCGCCGCGAGCACCCCCTGGGCCAGGTGGCCCACGCTCGCTCCTTGCTCCTGGGGCGGCCGGTGACTCTCGGTGAGACACTGGCGCAGCTTGAGGAGCACGCCCTCGAGCTCCTGCGCCTCGGGCCCAGGGAAGAACACCTGTTCATCGCCGGCGGCGCATTGACCATCTCCGGCGACAGTTCCGGGACGGCGGCGGACGCGGCCCTGGAGCGGCGCGCCGGGCGCGCGGGCGACGCGCGCTTCTACATCGAGCGCCTGCTGGGCCTCGACCGTGGTGAACGCCGGGAGCTGCGCGAGTTGGCTCGGGAACCGGAGGAACGAGCCTCGTGGTTGGAACTGGCCGCCCAGCTCACCGGTGAGCCCGCGGCGGACTTGGAGGAACGCCTGGGACGGGAGCTGGGCGCGGCGCGCTTCCACCTCTCCCTGCTCGCCGAGCGCCTGGGCCTGGGGAGCGGCGGGGACGCCGGCCTGGACAACCTGGTGTCCCTGCTGGAGGTGCGCCGCGCGCAGGTCGGTGATGCGGTGGCGGATGACCTCTTCCACCAGGCCGCCGGCTTCAAGGCCTGGTGCCTCAGGCCTTCCGCCCTGGCCGGGGTGATCGACCTCGATTTCATCCGGCGCAGGCTCGACTGGGATGACCAGCGCCTGGCGTCATGGATCGCTTCACGGGGTGAGGCCTGGGACCGTTGGCTCGGCCAGGGTCTGGCGCCGCGCGTCCTGGCGGAGCTGCGCGCGGAGGTGGATGAGGCGCGGGAGGATGCGGTCCTGCGCCTGCACAGCGCCCTGTTGCAGCCCTTCCTGGAGGCGCATGAAACGGCAGCGTTGGGCGCGGAAGATGAACGCGCCCTCTCGCCCGCGGTCTTGGGGCGTCTCGCCGGTGTCTTCGCCGGTACGAGTTCAGGCGGTGAACCCGCCAATCCGCTGGCGCCGCCGGCGTCGGCTCACGGCGCGGCGGAAGCCCCGGGGCCGCAGGCAAGGGAGCCCGCCGCGCGCCTGGCGCATCTGTTGGCCTGGCCTCCCACGGCCGAAGCCCTGTCCCGGGCCGGAGACCTGCTGGCCCTGGCGGACACCCAGCGACGCGTCTGGCACGCTCCAGAGCAGGAGCTGCTGGCCGCCACTCTGGCGGAGTTGGATGATCGTCTGAAGGACGCCATCGATGGGCAGCTGGCGCGCCTGGTGCGCAGCGCGTCCACCACGCCCCTGGTGGCCGCGGACAGGCGCCTGCGCTTCCGCCCCGAGCGCCTCAAGCTGGCCCGGGATCGGGCGCCCTATGTGATCCGCGACCGGGGCGGGCGCCCGCGCCTGCTACAGGCCGCGCCGAGCTACGAGGTTGTGCACCTACTCTCCCGCCACCCGGAACGCTATGGCGGCTTCCGCGTACGCCCCACGACGCGGCGCGTTTCCGTGGCGCAAGGTTTCGATGCGCCCCTGGCGGCCTCTTTGATCGGCAAGGTGCGCCAGCCGTACCTGGTGGACCTCCTGCGCCAACGGCGTGCGGAAGCGGAGCTCTCCGAGCTGCGCCGCCGTCGTGTGCGCTCGAAGGACGATGAATCGCGCGTGGAGGAGCTGGTGCGCGTCTTGCTGCGCGCCGGCCAGGTGCAAGGGGGCTCGGGGCTGGAGGGCTACCTCGACCGGGAGCTCTCCGGACGCCACGGCTATGCGGAAACCCAGGGCCTGGCGGAGCGGGAGGAGCGCGCGGCGTGGTATCTGGCGCCGGAGGATGGCGTGGATGTGGTGACCACGCTGGATCTCGACCTGCAGCTGGCGGCGGAGCGCGTGTGGGCGCAGCCGGAGGTGCCCTGGGAAGATCCAAAGGCGGACACGGCTTGGTTTCGGAATCCGGTGGGGGCGATTGTGCTCATGACGCCGGAGGGGGAGCTGCTGGCGGCGGCATCGGCTCCGAGTGGGTTGTCGTCGGCGGCAGCCTTGCCGACCGACGAGCGCGGCGTGGTGCGCGAGCGAACCCTGACGCGTCCCACCTTCCAGCCACCGGGCTCTGTGTTCAAGCCCTTTGTGGCAGCCTGGTGCCTGGACCGCGGGCTGGTTTCCGGAACGCAGCCCCTGGAGGCCTGCGCCGCCTTGGATGATCGCGAGGGCTTTGGCTGGCGCACCATGGCCTGCCACACGCGCAGCGTTGGACACGGTCCGTTGGCCGTGGAGGCGGCCCTCAAGGTGTCCTGTAATGCCTACTTCGCGCAGCTCGGCGAGTTGCTGCCCGGCGGCGAGCTGGCCGGCCTGTGCCACGCCTTCGGTTTCGGGGAACCGAGTGGCGTGCGTACGTTCACCATGGATGGGGGGGCCGTGGGGGCTGGGGCGGCTGGAGCTGCTGGAGCGGCTGGGGTCGAACGGCGCAGCGGCCTGGTGGAACAGGCGAGCATGACGCTGCTCGACTCGGGCCAGGTGGCGGACCTCTCGCCGGCCAACCGCCGGCGGGCCGCCAACGGCCTGGCGGTCATCGAGGCCACGCCGGTGCAGGTGGCCCGGGCCTATGCGGGCTTGGCCACGGGCACCCTGCCCCAGGTAAGCCTGGTGCGGACCGTGGGCGCGGGCTCACTGCCGGCCTTGGGCCGCCCCGTGGGCATCGGTGACCGGGCCCTTGACGAGGTGCGCGCCGCCCTGGCCAAGGTGGCCACGGAGGGCTCCGCCCGCGGCAAGGGTCTGGACCCGGTCACCCTGGGATTCAGCCTGGCCCTCAAGACCGGCAGTGCCGACTACCGCGCCACCACCCCCGGCCAACCGGTGCGCAAGCACACCTGGATCGCCGGCTGGTTCCCGGCCACCGATCCCGTGGCCATCGTCACAGTCTTCCTGCACGACACCAGCGCCACCTCATCCCACTCGGCGGTCTACATCGCCTCCCAGTTCCTGCGCCAGGCGGCGGTGCTTGACCTGGTGGAGAACGGGCTAGAGGAGCGCGGCCGATGAAGCACCAACGCCTGTCCCACGATGGTTCCTCCACGCGCCTCATCCGGCGCGCCGGTCCCTTCAGCCCTGAGCGCCTGCGCTGGAGCGAGGTGGCCTGGCACACATTGCTGGTGGCCTTCACGCTGGTGGCGGTGGGCCTGATCTTCATCCACGCCATGGCCGGCAGCGAAGCGGCCCTGCGCCTCTCGGATGTCAGCTTCGACTCGCACCTGCGCAAGCTCGTGATCAGCTTGCCCATGGTCGCCGTGGGTCTGCTCATCGACCCCCGTTGGTTGCGGCGCAACGCCTTCCTGATCTTTGGCCTGGCGGTCTTCCTGCTCCTGCTAGTTCCCCTGATCGGCGAGGAGCGCAACCAGGCCCGGCGCTGGATCGACCTGGGGCTCTTGGATCTGCAGCCATCGGAACTCGCCAAGCTCGGTCTGATCATCGTCCTGGCCCGACTGCTGTCCCAGAACCGCCTGCGCACCCTGCGGGCCTACCTGGTGCCCACCGCCTTCGTTGCCCTGCCGGTCTGCCTGGTCTTCCTCCAACCGGACCTGGGCACGGCCCTGACCATCATCCCCATCGCCGCCGGCATGTTTCACCTGGCCGGGGCTTCTGGACGCCTGCTGGCGCGCCTGGTGGTCATGGCCCTGGTCATCGCCCTGGCCGCCTGGCAGTTCCAATGGGTGGAGGACTACCAGCTGCGGCGCATCGACACCTGGGTCGCTTCCCAGGATGCGGGGGCCCTGATCGAGGGTCGCAACCGCACGGGCTTCCATGTCTACCACGCCCGCGTGGCCATCGGTAACGGCGGCCTGACCGGCCTCGGCCTGGGCGAGGGTATCGCCAACGAGACCGGCTACCTCCCCGAACGCGACTCCGATTCAATCTTCGCCGTGATTGCCGAGGAGGGCGGACTGGTGGGCGCGGGGAGTCTGCTGTTGCTCTACGGCTTGCTGGTGGTGCTGCTGCTCGGCAGCGCTGCGTCCATTCGCGACCGCTTCACGCGCCTGGTAGTTTCCGGAATCGCCCTCTACTTCGGTGCGCATCTTGTGATTCACACGGCGGTCAACCTGGGCCTCTTGCCCATGACCGGCCTGCCCCTGCCGCTCATCTCAACCGGCGGTTCATCCCTGCTCACCACCTGCCTGGCCCTGGGCCTGGCCCTGGGCCTGGCTGCCCAACCCGTCGTGCGCCTGGAGGGAGACTCCTTCCGCTAACCCGTTTGCCAGTTTGCCCATCTGACAGTGGAGCAGCCGCCGCCAACTCCTCGCCCCCTCCCAAGCATGAACGGCGGAGCCAGGGCATGGCCAGCCAGGCCGTCGACTACGACGCTCCGCCCCAAGCGCCCGGCGCCATCAGTGCGGGTTCCACCTGGCGCTTCCAAGCCTGGTACCGCGCCGGAAACAGCGGCCCGTCCGAGCCCTTCATCTCCTCCGACGCCGGGGAGATCACCTTCTGCGATTGACGGTTCTCGGCCCTAGCTCCCAACGGGACCCCGGGCGCGCCTGCGCCAGGGCAGGTAGAGCAGGGCGCCGGCCAGGGTCAGCAGCACTCCGGTGCCGGTCACGGACCAGGAGCTCGTCAACAGGTTACCGCTGACCACAGCCAGGGCGGCGAGCGTGTAGATGAGCGGGAACAGGGGCCAGGCGGGGCTCTTGAAGGGGCGCGGCAGGTCTGGCCGGCGGCGGCGCAGGCTCAGGAGAGAGCAGCCGATGAGGGCGTTCAGGATCCACTCGGGGAAGACCGTGCGCTCCAGGATTTCGCTGGCACCGCCGAGCAGGAAGTAGGTCAGGGCGATGGCGGCCTGGACGAGGAGGGCGTTCAGGGGCGCACCGGTGGTGGCCTGCAGGTGGGCGAAGGGGCGGAAGAAGAGGCCGCGTTCGGCCATGGCCACGTAGAAGGAAGGCGAGGTGGCAGTTACCACCGTGCAGACTCCCAGGGCTGAGATGGCCATGGAGATGCGCAGGAAGACCTCACCAGTTGGGCCGAGGATTCGGCGGCCGACCTCGGTGGCGAAGCCGGGATCGAGGGACAGGTTTTCCAGGCCCAGGACGCGCAGCCAGGTGAGGTTCAGCAGGAGGTACACGGCGAGTACGCCGGCGATGCCGAGCAACAGGGCGCGGGGGACTGTGCGCTGGGGGCGGCGCACCTCCGGGGAGATGGCGGTCACCAGCTGGTAGCCGCCCAGGGAGAAGAGCACCGGGAGCATGGCGCGCGGGAAGCTGGAGAGGGGCGGGAACGGGACGGAGGTCTCCGGGGCCGGGGGGGCCTGGAAGAAGACTAGGCCCGCCACCAGGAAGACTCCGGCGGCGCCGAGCTTGAACAGCATGCAGCCGTTCTGAAAGAGGGCGCTGTGCTTGAGGCCCGTGGCGTGCAGGGCGGTCAGGCCGCAGATGAGGGCTACGCCGATCCAGGTTTCCCGACCGAGCAGTGCCGGATGCAGGCCCGCCACCGTGCTGGCGAAGAAGCCGGTGATGACCGCTATGGCGCCGGTGGAGATGGCGCCAAGGCACAGCCAGCCGAGCAGGAAGGCGGGGAAGGGGCCGAAGGCCTCGTGCAGGAAGACGAAGGCGCCGCCACGGCGCGGGAAGGAGCCGGCCAGCTCGGCGAAGGTCAGTCCGCCCGCCACGGCCACCAGACCACCCACGGCCCAGGCCCCCAGGAAGGCGCCCGGGTGGGGCAGGGCGGCGGCCACGGCCTGGGGCGTGAAGAAGATGCCGACGCCGAAGACACCGCCCATGACCATCAGCGTGGCATCCACCAGGGTCAGGCGAGCGCGGCGCTCCGTTCCTGTGGCATCCGCAGAGCCGGACTCGTTTTCCAGGGTGGGCTGCTCCACGGCTGGAGCAGAGAGCACCCGGAGCCTAACATCAAGGGCCTGATGGGAAAGCTGCTGAACACCGGCGCCGAGCGCCCGCGACCGCGACACTGCCTGCGGCGCCTGGCCCTCCTGGCCTCGGGCCTGCTGCTCGTCCTGTACCTGGGTAGCGGTTGCATTGTGGATAGAGTCGGCGGGGCCTCTGCGTACCGACCGGCGGATATGAAGGCCGGGCTCTCCGCCCAGGCCCGCGCTGTGCTGGAGCGCGCCCTGGAGGGAATCGATCCGGCGCGTATCGTGGATTTCCATGTGCATCTCGTCGGCACGGAGGAGGGCGGCCACGGCTGTCGCGTCCATCCGGACATGACCTCCCCCCTGCACCCCCTGCACTACTTCCGCTACCGCGCCTATCTGTCCGCCTCCGGTGTGGAGGCGGGGCCGCGGGCCGATGACGATTACATCGCGCGCTTCCTCGACCTGGCGGCGCACGGTCTGCCGGGGGCGCGTTTTTTTCTGTTGCCCTTCGAGGCCGCCTACGATGCCGGGGGCGCGCCCGACCGGGAACGCACCCCCTTCCAGGTTCCCAACGCCTACGCCAGGCAGCTCGTGGACAAGTACCCGGCCATCTTCCTCTCGGCGGTGTCTGTGCATCCCTACCGGGCTGATGCCGTGGCGACGCTGGAGGCCTACGCGGCCCGCGGTGCGCGCCTGGTGAAGTGGTTGCCCAACTCCATGGGCATGGATCCGGCGGACCCGGCCTGCGACGAGTTCTACGCCGCCCTGGTGCGCAACGACATGGCCCTCCTGGTGCATGTGGGCCAGGAGGAAGCCTTCGCCACGGAGATGAACCAGGAGTTGGCCAATCCCCTGCGCCTGCGGCGCGCCCTCGACGCCGGCGTCAAGGTCATCGCCGCCCACTGCGGCAGTCTGGGGACGGCCATCGACCTGGACGATCCAGCCCGGCCGCAGGTCTCCTGCTTCGAACTCTTCCTGCGCCTGATGGGGGAGGAGCGTTACCGGGGTCTCCTGTTCGGTGAGATCTCCGCCGTGACCCAGGTAAACCGCTACGGCGAGGGCCTGGAAACGCTCCTGCGTCGGGTGGACCTGCACCCGCGTCTGGTTCACGGCAGCGACTATCCCCTGCCAGCCCTCAACATCGCCTTTCAGACCTCGGCCCTGGTGCGGGCGGGCTTCTTGACCGCCGCCGAACGGGAGGCCCTGAACGAGATCTACGACTACAACCCGCTGCTTTTTGATTTGGCCCTGAAGCGCACCGTGCGGCCGCCCGGTGGCGCACCGGGTGGCTTTCCAGCCTCCGTCTTCCTGGGGAACCGCGCCCTGCCGCCGAACTAGCCCGCAGGGTTGATTCCGGATTGGGAAAGGGTGGCAAGTGGGTGACAAGGCCCCTTCAACCTCTGCTTGACGTCCATTCATTCCCCTTCCTCGTAGTCAGTCGATGGCATTCGGCCCCGCACGGCCATAGACTTGCCGCCACAACGGCCAATGGGGACAGATGCCCCGTTCGGCGGACTTTCCGACCCGTAAAGCACAGGACGACTAGCGATGAAACAAATGGCACTGGGGATGGTGGAAACCAAGGGGCTCGTGGGAGCCATCGAGGCGGCGGACGCCATGGTCAAGGCGGCCATGGTGGAGCTCTGGAGCCGCGAGAAGGTGACGGCGGGCTTCGTCACATTCTTCGTTAAAGGTGAGGTGGGGGCTGTCAAGGCCGCCACGGATGCCGGCGCCGCCGCCGCCCGCCGGGTGGGTGAGCTGGTCAGCGTGCATGTGATCCCGCGTCCCCACGATCAGCTGGACGCCATCCTGCCGGCCATGACACCGGTACCGGCCAAGAAGTAGGCAGCGGCGGCTAGCTACCCGTGGCTCCGATCGACCCGGACCTGCGCGCCCTCCAGGAGGTGCGCGACGCGGTGGCCCGCGCCAAGGCGGCCAGCGCCTCACTGGTCAAATACGACCAGGCGGGGACGGACCGTCTGTGCCAGGCCCTGGCCGATGCGGCGACGGCCGCCGCCCACGACCTGGCGCGTCTGGCCGTGGAGGAAACGGGCGTCGGCCGGGTGCACTACAAGATCCTGAAGAACATCTTCGCGGCGGAGGTGACCTGGGATTCGATCCGCGATGAACGCACCGTGGGTGTCATCGGTCACGATGAGCAAACTGGCGTCACCCAGGTGGCAGTCCCATCGGGCGTGGTGGCTGGCATCGTGCCTACCACCAACCCCACCTCGACCGCCATCTTCAAGGCACTGATCGCGGTCAAGGGGCGCAACTCCATCGTGATCAGTCCCCACCCGCGGGCCCGGCGGTGCATCGCCGAAGCGGTGGAGGTCATGCGCCGCGCCCTGGAGCGAGTGGGTGGCCCGCCGGATCTGGTGAATGTACTGGCCAACCCGACCATTGAATCCACCGGAGCCCTGATGCGGCACCGGGATGTGGCCCTGATCCTGGCCACCGGAGGCGCCGGCCTGGTGCGCGCGGCCTACAGTTCCGGCAAGCCCGCCTACGGCGTGGGCCCGGGCAATGTGCCGGTCTTCGTGGACCGCACGGCGGACCTGGCCCGGGCGGCTCGGGATGTGGTCACCAGCCAGAGCTTCGACAACGCCACCTTCTGCTGTTCGGAACAAGCCTTGGTATTGGATGAGCCCATCGCCGACAAGTTCCTGACCCTGATGCAGGAACGCGGGGCGCACCTGTGCTGCAACAGCCAGGTCGCGAAGCTCGGCGAGTACTGCAACCGGGGCGGTGCCATGAATGCCGATGTGGTGGGCCAGGATCCCTGGCGCATCGCGGAAGCCGCCGGCTTCAGCGTGCCCAAGACCACCACCGTGCTGCTGGCCCCCCAGGGCGGCGTCGGCCCGGACTGGCCGCTCTCCATCGAGATCCTCTGCCCGCTGCTCTCCGTGCACCGCGTCGACGGTTGGGAGGAGGGCTGCCACACGAGCATCGAGTTGCTGAAGTACGGTGGCCTGGGCCACACCATCGGATTGCACGCCAGCGATCGCAGTGTGATCGATGCCTGGGCCCTGGAGAAGCCTGCCAGCCGCATCGTCGTCAACGGACCGACTTCCATGGGTGCCGTGGGCTACAGCACGGGCTTGGTGCCGTCGGTCAGCCTGGGCTGCGGTCCCCAGGCCGGGAACATCACCTCGGACAACATCAGCGCGCGCCACCTGGTGAACATCAAGCGCGTGGCCACGGTGAAAAAAAACTGGCTGGAGTTGGAGCAGGCCGGCCACGAGCGCGCGGCGGCCTTGACCGGAGACGCGGCGCCGCGCGGATCCGGGCTCCCGGGGGATCCGGCTCTGGCCGCGGCGGCCCGCGCTGCGCGTCATGATGGTGCGGTCCCCGCCGCCAGCAACTGGCGTGGCAACCCGGCCCCGGCGACGGCGGAGAAGGCCGCCTTCGGAGCGACTGCCATGCGGCCCAAGGTGGTCAGCGCCCAGAAGGCTTCACCGCGCGGGTCCGTGACCCGGTCCGTGACCCGGTCCATGACCGCGTCCCAAGCTGCCCCGCGCTTCAGCGACGCGGCGCGCAGCAGCACAACCGGCGTTGCCACGGCAGCGCCGGCCGGTTCGGCGACAGGCGAGCAGAGCGCGCCGCGCCCGGTTGCCCCGGCCGGTGCCGGCCAGCTGGTCTCAAGCGCCCCCGCCAACGCCCTCGGGGCCAGCCTGTCCGCCGACGAAATACGCACCATCCTCTCCCAGGCCGGGAGCGGCTGTCCCCTGGGCCCCTGCCAGGGCTGTCCCCACCAACAGGTCACCACCGGAGCCTGCACCGCCTGAGGCTCATTACAGAAAACGCGCACGGGCACTGCCCGGGCCGTGAACCGGGAGCCTCGGCTCCTCCAACCAAACACAGAATCAACAGATGGAAACAGAAATCGCATTGGGCCTGATCGAGACCCGTGGTCTAGTCGGTGCCGTGGAAGCTGCGGACGCCATGGTCAAGGCGGCGCGGGTTACCCTGCTACGCAAGGAAACGAGCGGTGCCGGGCTCGTCACCGTCATGGTGCGTGGGGAAGTCGGCGCCGTGAAGGCCGCCACGGAAGCGGGCGCCGCCGGCGCTCGCCGCGTGGGTGAGCTGGTCTCGGTGCACGTCATCCCGCGCCCGGCCATGGACCTCGAAGGCTACCTGCCCGAGAACCCGGGGACCTGATTCAGCTGCGGCACGGTGCTTGAGCGCGCCGTTGCCGTTCTGACTGGAGATCACCTTGTCCAAGCGCCAGAACCTGCCCCTGGAACTCCGGGGGGCGGTGCACATCGATCAGATGCAGCCGCAGTTTGCCGCCACCTGCGCGGCGAACTCTGACGGCTACTTCCCGGTTTCCGGGGAGGCCTCCTTCTGGTTTGAGGTGCGGCCGGGCATCGCCATCAATCGGTTGATGGACGCGGCTCTCAAGAGTTGCGAGGTGACGCCCGGCGCGCTGATCACCGAGCGCAGCTACGGCACTCTTGAGGTGCACGGCCCGGACCAGGGTCAGGTGCGCCAGGCCGGAGCCGCCATCATGGCCGCGGCGGGTGTATCAGTGGACGATCAACTCATGCCGCACGTTCTGACCGACGAGATCATCCACCGCATCGACGATCACCACGCCATGCTGATCAACCGCAACCGGGCGGGGATGCTGGTTCTGGGGGGCGACACGCTCTATACGCTGGAGGTCAACCCAGCCGTGCATGTGGTGCTGGCCGCCAACGAGGCCGAGAAGGCCGCTCCGGTGCGTCTGGTGGGACTGGGGGCCGAGGGCGCCGTGGGGCGCCTGCGCCTGGCCGGCGGTGACGCGGAGATCGAGGCCGCCGTGGGCGCCGTGCGTCGGGCGCTGTCAGGCGTGGGTGGCCGCGCCAATCGGGGGGTCGACTGATGTTCCTCGGCAAGGTCGTCGGGCAGGTCTGGGCCACGCGCCAGAGCCCGGACCTCAACGGGCGGCGGCTCCTGGTAGTAGAGGCCGTTGACGAGGCCCGCGACCCGGCGGCGCGCAAGGTCACGCCGGTGGTGGCCGCCGATCCCCTGGGGGCGAACCTGGGTGAGCATGTGGTGGTGGCCTTCGGCAAGGCGGCTCGCGTGGCCTGCGGCGGCGACGGTGACTTGGCCTTTGAAGCGGCCATCGTCGGCATCGTCGATGATGTGCACGCCCCGCAGATGCCCGCCTCCTGGCGCCCGCGGGACGTGGTGCAAGACGGGGGAGGCAGCTGATGCTCCTGGGAACCGTTGTCGGTAACCTGTGGGCCACGCAGAAGGACGACACATTGGAGGGATTGCGCCTGCTAATCGTGCGTCCCTTCACCACGGACGGCGACGCATCAGCGGAAACGATGGTGGCCGTCGATCCCCTGGGCGCGGGCATCGGCGAGCGTGTGTTGGTGGTTTTTGGACGCGCCGCACGCCACGTCATAGGGCGCGGCCACGACATTGGCTTCCAAACCGCCGTGGCGGCCATCATCGACGAAGCACAACTGGAAGGCGGCCGGCTGATCGGCCCCACCGCGGAACAGGACAAGTAAGGCCAAGAGCTGACGAACCCAATCCCAGCAGTACGGAGACCTCGAAACCATGAATGCAACTGACACCAACCCCGCCTTACGCGACGAAATGGGCCTGGGCCCCGCCATCGGCCTCTTGGAACTGTGTTCCGTGGCCCGGGGCATTGAAGTGGCCGATGCGGTCCTCTGGGAGGCGGACATCGAGCTTCTGGTCTCCACGGCCGTGCAGCCGGGCAAGTATGTGATGCTCTTCACGGGCGCCGTGGAAGATGTGCGCAGCAGCGTGCGGCGCGGAGCGGAACTGGCCGCCAATGACTTGGTGGATCAGCTGATGATTCCCAACGTGCATGAACAGGTGGAGCAGGGCCTACGCCGCCGCGGCGGCACCGTGGATGGTACCCTCGATGCCCTGGGTGTGATCGAAACGCACACGGTGGCGGCCTCCATCCTGGCGGCGGATCAGGCTCTCAAGACCGCTACGGTGGACATGCTTGAGCTGCGCATCGCCAATGGCTTGGGCGGCAAGAGTTACTTCACGCTCACCGGCGAGGTCAGCGACGTGCGTTCAGCGGTGACCGCCGGAGCCACGCTGGCCACCGAACGCGGCCAACTGGCCCGCGAGGTGATTATCCCGCGCCCCCATGTTGATCTGGTTCGCCACCTGTAGGACTGTCCCTTGGCCGCCAGGAAGCTGATCACCGAGAGTTGCGTGGGCAAGATGAGCGCCGGGGAGAGCGTGCGCCTGGAGCCCGGGACCATCGTGACGCCCGCGGCCCGGGATCTGGCCTTCACCCGTGGCGTGCGCCTGTTGGAAGGTGCAGCGGCTTCCGGGGAGTGCGGCTCACAGGGCGGTGAAAGCGACTGCATGTGGCACCGCGTGCTATCCACCGAGGGAGATTTCGTAGTTCAGGTGCGCGGCGGGCGCGCCGTGATCTCGCGCCTGACCGCCAGTGGTCCGGTGGCCTTTGGCACCGATCTCCTGGAGAACCACAAGTAATGGGACGCCGCTTTCTGACCGCAGAGGATGTGCGCCGGGCCAATGGTCCCGAGCTACTCATTGACGCAACTACCGTTGTCACACCCCAGGCCCTGGAGGCGGCCCGCGCGGCCGGCTTGCAACTGCGTACTGCGGCTGGTGATTGGAGTGCATCCCCGCCGGATCGCGGCCCGGATGCGGCGCGCCAGCATGAACTGCCCGAGCCAGAGGGTTCCACCGGTCCAGGGACGACAGTGGTCGTCACGGTGGTCGGTCGCAACCGCCCCGGCGTTCTGGCTGAGGTCACCGGTGCGCTGGGCGAGGCCGGGGCCAATATCGACAACATATCTCAGAAGATGGTCGACAGCTTCTTCCATCTGGTGCTGACAACGACCCTGGGTCCCGAGCCTTTTGCTGAACTCAAGGCGCGCCTCGAATGCCTGGGAGGCGAGGGCGAGTATGTGGTGCGCGTCATGCATGAGCGCGTCTTCCGCTTCATGCACCGCGTGTAGAGGCCGCCAGTTCCATGTCATTCACCGATCAGGAAATCCTCGAGACGATCCGCATGGTCGAGCTGGAGACGCTCGACATTCGCACCACGACCCTCGGTATCGACCTGGGAGATTGTGCCGACGCTGACCTGGAGAGCGCCTGCGAGAAGGTCTACGCCAAGATCGTGCACCAGGGGCGCAACCTGGTCAGCGTGGCGAATTCAATCGCCGCCGACTACGGCGTGCCCATCGTCAACCAGCGCATCGCGGTCTCGCCCATCTCCGGCGTTGCCGCCGCCTCGGGGGCTGCCGACCTGACGCCCTTCGCCCGCGCCCTGGACGCCGCCGCCAAGGAGGTCGGTGTCGATTTTATCGGCGGCTTTACGGCCTATGTGCACAAGGGCTTCACGCGATCTGACCGGGCTCTTGTGGATTCAATTCCCCGGGCCCTGGCGGAGACCGAACATGTGTGCTCATCCGTCTCCCTGGCCACCACGCGGGCCGGAATCAACATGGATGCGGTCAACCGCTTCGCCGAGGTGGTGCTGGAAACAGCCGAATTGACCAGGGACCAGGGTGCCCTGGGCTGCGCGAAGCTGGTCTGTTTCTGCAACCCGGTGGAGGACAATCCCTTTGTGGCCGGGGCTCACATCGGTGTGGGTGAGGGGGAGACTGTGCTCAATGTGGGCGTGTCCGGGCCCGGTGCTGTGCGTTCGGCCCTGGCCCGCCTGGGACCGGAGGCAGATCTCGTTTCCGTGGCGGAGACCATCAAGCGCACGGCCTTCAAGATCACCCGCGTAGGTGAACTCGTCGGGCGCGAGGCAGCGCGGCGCCTGGGTACGGTTTTCGGAATTGTCGATGTCAGCCTGGCGCCCACGCCGGCGGTGGGGGACTCGGTGGCTGACATCCTCGAGCTGATCGGAGTCGAGCGCGCCGGCGCGCCGGGCACCACCATGGCGCTGGCCCTCTTGACCGATGCGGTCAAGAAGGGTGGGGTCATGGCTTCCTCCAGCGTGGGAGGATTGTCCGGGGCCTTCATTCCGGTGTCAGAGGATCAGGGCATGATCGAAGCCGTGCGCGACGGGGCCCTTTCCCTGGCGAAGCTCGAGGCCATGACCACGGTCTGTTCCGTGGGCCTGGACATGGTGGCCGTGCCTGGCGACACGCCGCTGGCCACGCTTTCCGGGATCATCGCCGACGAGTTGGCCGTGGGCATGGTGAATGGCAAGACCACCGCCGTGCGCATTATCCCGGTGCCCGGCAAGGCGCCGGGGGAAACCCACGATTGGGGCGGCCTGCTCGGCACAGCGATCATTCAGGATCCCGGTGCCTTCTCGGCGGAAGGCCTGCGCCGCCGTGGGGGCCGCGTTCCTGCGCCCCTGCAGAGCTACCGAAACTGACTGGGAAGGTGGGGGGAGCATGCTAGGCCTGCCGCTGACCGCCACCTGCGCGCCGCCTGCATATCAAATGCAACATTGAAGGCGGGTGCGCGACATAGGAGGGTGCAAGAAGGTGTGAATGGCATGATCTCCGTGTGAAGGGCACAATAGGGCGCTCTAGCGGTTGTATTGGGACAACCCGCAAGGTGTGATCACAATAAACAAGAACGTCGCATATCATTCAGGCTGGCAGCCTCTCCTATTGATGTGATGTCGCTGGATGCGCCGGAAGAAGGACATGGGTCCCAGGCGGGGAGTTGCGGCAATCCGCCTATTGCCCCACATGGAACCCGCCGCAGGTGAGTATGGTCGCGGAGCTATCATGCCCCGATCCCGCGAAAAACCAGAATCCACCACCGTGAGCACCGCCGTCGTCATCGCTGAAGCCGCCCAGGCTATCCGGGAGCAGCTGGGCCGCTGCCTGGGTCCGGAGCAGCGGGTACTCACCTGTTACCACGGGGAAGAGGCCCTCGATCTTATCGGTGGCGATGAATCGGTGGCCCTGGTGCTGGTTGACGCAAACCTACCTGACATGGGTGGGCATGATTTTTTGTGTGAGTTGTACAACCGGCACCCGCGGGTCATGGGTATTTTGTTGACCGACTCCAGCACATTGCCCGCCCGAGGTCCTGGCGCTCCGGCTGTTGCTCGCGAGTGCAACCTCTTTCAGTCCTTGGCCAAGCCTGTGGTGGAGGAGGAATTGCGCGCCGCCGTGGACGGGGCCCTGGCCGCCCAGCGTGCAGCCGAGGACGAACGCGAACCGTCTGGTCGCCTGCGTTGTGCTCGGGCGTCCCTTGAGGGAATCACGGATGTGCTCGAGAATAGTATTGCTGTCCAGACCACCGCCATGCGTCGCCTGCACGATCTGGCCCTGGAGCTCAACAGTGCCAACACACTTCAGGAAATAGCCGAGGCATCAGCCCGAGCAGCTATGGAGCTGTTGCAGGTTTCCGCGGCCTTGGTCCGGGTAAGAGATCCCCGTCACCCGCAGCGTGCCGCCGAGGTGTTGATAGGCCAGTGGCCGCGCCGCGCGGGGGATGGCAGTGATGTTTCCAGCCAGGCTTCCGCAGAGGAGAAAGTACACCGGGAGGAGCTCTGCTCCAGTGACGGTAATCTTGGAGAGATTCTACTCAGGGCCACGTCGGGCTCTGGTAATCACGCCGGTGCCTTGCCTCCCCGGGAGCGCGAAAGCCTAAACTTGTTGGCTTCCTCCACCGCCATTGCCGTGCGCAACGAACTGCGCCGCCACGAGCGTGACGCAGCCCAGCAGGCCACTATCCTGGCCTTGGCTGGCATTTCAGAGCGGCGGGATAACGAGACCGGATTACATCTGAAACGATTGGCAGCCTACTGCCGTCAACTGGCTGAGGGCCTGGTCGAGGCCGGCCACTACGGTGACTACATCACCTCAGAGTTCATTGACCACCTGGCCCGCTCCAGCCCCCTGCACGATATTGGCAAGGTCGCCATTCCGGATTCAATTCTTCTCAAGCCTGGCAAGCTCACGCGTGAGGAGGAAGCGGTCATGCACACGCATACAACCATCGGAGCCGAAACCCTGGAGAGCGCCATGCAACAGGGTGATGCCTACGACTTCCTGGCCATGGGCCGCGACATCGCCCTATGTCATCACGAACGTTGGGACGGCAGCGGCTACCCCCGCGGCCTCTCCGGAGGGGCCATCCCGCTCTCCGCTCGTATTCTCTCCCTGGCTGATGTCTACGACGCCCTGACCACAGAGCGCCGCTACAAGCCGGCCTGGGATCACGAACGCGTTGTGTCCTGGATTGGCGCGCTCTCAGGCCGCCAGTTTGATCCCGATATCGTGGCCGTGTTTCTAGCCCGGCAAGACGAGTTCGATGCCAGCAGAGCACAGCTGGCGGATGTGTTCGTGCCTCGTCGGGAGACCGGCGCGGGCACCAGCCTGCCGCCGGACTCCTCTCTCGGCGTGGTGTAGAGGTTCTGGGGACCGTGGTGGCCGGCCATGCCGGATCATCCACTCTTGTGATTTCACAGGACGAGAACTTTGCAGCACGAGGTGGCGGTGGTGTCGTCGCTGCAATGGCCATGGGGATTGTGGGGTGCAGGGACTCGACTCGGCGGGATGTGAATGCTCTTGTGGGACCGACCTGCGAGTGGCTGTGGGGCAGAATGTCACTTGTACTAGTCGCCGGGAGTAGATCGTGCATTCAACAACTCAGGGCAGTGCGTCAGAGCGCGGCGATTGCTTCGAGGGCCTTGGTCGTCCTGAGGGACGGGGCTCCTCAAAGACAGAATCCTCCAAGGATCGGATATCCGCATCTGGCCGGTTCACTCTCGATTCGGGTGAGCGAATAAGTGCCAATCTGTAGAGCGGTCCCGGAGACAGTCCCGCTGTGGATGCGGCTCAGGAAGAGAGTCGCTTGGCTGTCCTCGAATACGAAGAACAGATTCGCCTCTACCTAGCTGCCCTCCCCGATAGGTAGGCACAGCCTGCGGGCCGGCAGGCGCCGGCCCGTTTTATTTCGCCCTTCACCCGGGCATTGACACTCCCCGGACCCGATGCTGGGGGCGTGGATTCCTGGAAGAGAACATGGTGGGTAGTGTGGGTGGCCAATCTACTGGCCGGGATTGGGATGATGAGCTTCCTGCCCTTCTTTCCCAGCCTGTTGGAAGAATTGGGGCTTTCGGGACGGGACGAGGTGGCGCTATGGAGCGGCCTGATTTTCGGTGCAGCGCCCCTGGCGGCCACGGTGGCCTCACCCCTGTGGGGCGCGCTGGGCGATCGCTTCGGCCGCAAGCTGATGCTCGTGCGTTCACTCCTGGGCATCGTGGTTTTTGTCGGGGCCATGGCATTTGCGAAGACGCCGCTACAGCTGTTCCTGTTGCGCCTGTGCCAGGGCACCTTCTCGGGTTTTGTGGCGCCCAGCATCACGCTGGTCAGCGTCCAGGCACCACCCGGTCGTCAGGGGAGCGTGGCCGGCACACTGCAGACAGCCCTGGCCCTGGGGGCTGTTATCGGGCCGCTGCTCGGCGGTCTGGTGGGGGAGAGCGTGGGGCACCGGGCGGTCTTCGGTTGGGTGGCGGCCAGCGCCGGTCTGGCCGCGTTCTTGGTCGTGCTTCTGGCCCGCGAGGATGTTTCCACCCGGCGTGCACCGGAGCGCGGGCGGCGGGAAGGTTTGGTTTCCCTGGCCCGTGCCGTCCTGGGTGGCACGCTGCGGGATATCAGGGCAGTGTGGGGGAATCGCACGCTACGCAGCGGCATCGTTCTGCTCTTCTGGATTCAGTTCGGCCTGGGCGCCACCAATCCGCAGCTGGAGTTCTTCGTGCGGGATCTCCGGGGGCCGGGCGCGGCCGGGGGCGAGGTCAGCGCCCACTACACCAGCCTGCTATTCGCTGCCCTGGCCCTGGCCAACCTGATCGCCCTACCCCGCTGGGGAAAGCGGGCTGATCGCCGCGGGCACCGTACCACACTGCTCCTGTGCGCGAGCCTCACGGCAGCCTGCCTCTGGTGCCACGCCCTGGCGCCTGTCTATGCGGTGGTGCTCGTGGCGCGCCTGGCCCTGGGCGTTTCCACGGCTGGTGCGGGGCCCAGCGCCTTCGGCCTGGCGGCGGCGGAGATCAGCGCCGATCGGCGCGGTGGCGCCTTCGGCATTGTCTTCGGCGCCCGCACGCTGGCGGTGGCTCTGGCGGGACCCGTGGGTGGCGCGCTGCTCCCGCTGCTCGGTGTGCGTGGCCTCTTCGCCGCCTCCGGTACGCTGGTCGTTCTGTGCTTGGTCGTTCTGAGGCCGGACCGGGGCTCAGTTTCCGAGCACGCCTAGGACACGCCGCGCGTTGTCCAGGTCCTGGCGGCGGCGGCCGCCGATGTCGCGGCCCCGGCGCACTCCCATGCGCTTGGCGGCCCGGCGCACGGCGCTTTCACGATCCCGCCCGCAGGCCAGTTCGCTGGCCACAACTTCGCGCAGCACGGCGAAGTACTCCAGATCCTCCAAGATGGCGGCGCGCAGGCGCTCGCCCTGGAGTATCTCGTTGTGGGCGGGGACGATGCGCTCCACTCCCCACTCACCACACCAGCGCAGGAGCGTGCGCAGGGCATCTTCATGGGATTCCACTTCCCAGCGGCAGTAGGGCAGGCCCGGCATGACCAGATAATCGGCGGTGAGCAGGGTCTTGCAACTCGGCAGGTGGACGACGCTGGTGCAGTTCGAATGTCCGGGCAGGAAGTGCACCTCGACCGGGCAACGGCCGAGGTCGAAGGCGAGCATCTCATCGAAGGCCTCGTCCACCAGAGGGTAGGTGAACTCCGGTGCAGTCACAGCGAGGTGCTCGTCGATGGCGCGTACGGCTGCCAGAATGCGCTGGCGGGCCTGGGCAGGCTTCTCTGCGGCCACCTGCGGCATGCTGATCCGCGCTCCGGGGAAAGCCTGCCAGCCGCGGATGTGGTCATGGTGGGAATGGGTCAGGACGACATTGGAAACGAGCCGTTGTCCGCGCCGTGTTTCGAGGCTGCGGCGCAGACGTGTGAGCTCCCCCGGGCGCACGCCGGGATCCACGGCGCAGGCGGAGTCCTCCCCGATGATGCCGATGGAGTTGTAACCCCAGAAGTCGGAGCGCAGGACGATCAAGGGATCGTCCGCGGGGCCCGCGGTCAGCCAGGCGCCGGAGTTGCTCATGCGCGGGGCCTCAGCCGTTACGGCGCTCGCCCTTGTCCAACTTCTTGAGGTTGTTCTTGCCGTCGTGCAGGGCCGTCTCGTAGAGGTCCCGGTCCTCGGCGCTGAGCCCGTCACGACCCAGGCGCACTTCGGCGAACTTGATGGCCTGGCGGTAGAGTTCAGCCGCGCGCTCGTCCTCCCGAGCCAGGCCGTAGTGCAAGATGACTGCCGTGTCGTTCAGCAGGTTCGGATGCTCGGGATCCAGGGCCAGGGCCGCCTCGTACTGCACCAGGGCCTTCTCGAAGAACTCGGCGGCCTTGGCCTTGGTCTTGGCGCTGCGGCCCAGGGCGCGCAACAGGACCTCTGCCTGGTTGCGCCAGAATAGGCCGGCGTTGTTGGGGAAACGCCAGTCATCCGGCTGGGAGCCGGCCAGGGCTTCGGAGAGCTTGGCGGCGTAGACGAACTTCTGCTTGGCCGCCAACTGTCCGATCACGTATTGGAAGATGGCCGTGTGCGTCTCCCGGTTGCCGTCGATGGAGGCCACCAGGTCATTGGGATCCGCATCCCAGTTCTGCGCAAAAGCCTCACCGGCCTCCAGGTATTTCGTCTGGTGATAGCGGCTGAGGCCCATGTAGAACCAGCTGTTGGCGTAGTCCGGCCACTTTGCCACACAGCTTGCAAAGGCCTTCTCCGCGCCCGCATAGTCGACTGCCGTGAAGCGCGCGTAGCCCAGCCACCAGAGCAGCGTGGCGTCGGCGTTGTTCTCCGTGCCGTGGTTCTCAGTGAAGGCCTTGGCGCCAACCTCCAGGGAAGCCAGCAGGCCCTCCGCGCCCAGACTGCTCCACAGCTGTCCGTAGTCCACGGCCGTGGGATCCCAGCCCATGGCGTCGCCGTAGGCCTGGCCAGCAGCCTCGGTTTTCTGTTTCCAGAGCAGCGTATCTCCCAGGCGCGCCTGGAGCTTGGCCAGCAGCGCCTTGGCGGCAGCCTCCTTCGGCTTGCGCAGGATGGAGATGCCGGACTCGAATGCCCGGCGCGCCTGCTTGTGATGCTCCTCGGCATCCGCCGTGCGGCCGCTGTCGTCCTTGACGGCCACGAACTGGGAGAGCGCCACGCGCCCCAGCACATAGGCGGCATTCGCATCGTGCTTGTCCAGGGCGACGGCCTTCTCCGCCGCGTCCCGGGCCACGAGCAGGTCCTGGCCATACCAGGCCGCTTCCGCCAGTGGGGACCAGGCATCCGGGAACTCAGCGGGTGCCGCTTCCGTGGCGCTCAGCAGATAGCCGAGGGCATCGTTGAAGGCCATGCCCACGGAGCTGTCGCGCACGCCCTGGGCCAGGTAGCTGGCGCCCTTGCCGTGGAAGGCCATGCCGAACAGGTAGTCGATGCGTTCACCGCCCAGGCCGCTGGCCACCAGGCGTTCTACGGCGTCCAGCGTGTCGTTGAAGCGCCCGAGGGCGATCCAGGCGCGCAGTACCCAGAAGCGCGTCGAGAAGTCGCCACCGCTGGCGGCGTCGGCTTGCTCGAAGTTGGCCAGGGCCTTGGTGGCGTTGCCCCGTTTCAAATCGCGGCGACCCTTTTCGAGTAGCTCCTGTGGCGTGGCCTGGGCCTCATCCTGGGGAGTCGCCCAGCTGGTTGCGGCCAGGGCGGAGCCGGGCACGAGGGCCAGGAGAGCCGTGAGGAACAGGCGCGTCTTGGTAATCACTTGGTTGTGTCGTCTTCGGTCGTTTGTGCGGGTGCCGTGCCCCAGCGGGGCAAGGTGGTGGGGTCGAGCTTGCCGGCCAGGACCAGGTCGCACTGGGCCAGGTAGCCGCGGGGCATGGTGATTGCTTCGCGAGGATCGGGGCCAATTGTCACGGCCTGTTCGAACCAACCGCGGGCCGTTTGGGGGTCGTTCTTGAGCGTCAGGTGGAGCACGCCCAGGTTCTGGTGGGCGTCGCCCCAGGCGTTGAGCAGGTTGTAGAGTTCGTCTTCATCGAGGGTGGCTTCGGCGCTGCCTTCAGCGCGGCCTTCCAGTTGTTGCTTGCCCAGTTCCACGGCGCGCAACAGGTAGCCCTCAGCGGTGGGCAGGTCACGCTGCAGGTAGTAGGTCAGTATCAAGCCGGTGTCGTTGACCACGCGCACATCCTCGGCGGAGAGGCGCGCCGCGTTCACATAGGCGGCGTAGCTGCGCTCCATTACTTCCCTGGCCCGGGCCAGGCGGGCCAGGCCTTCATCGACCTGCGCCTTGGCCACAGCCTGATCCGCCGGTGTCGGCGCTTCGCGCGCAGCGCGCAGCGCCACGTGCAGCCGGGCCTGGACGCTGGTCTCCAGGGCGAAGGCGTAGTCGCGGTTGAAGAAGCCTGCGTTGTTGGCCCACTCCGGATGCTGTGGGTCATAGGCGTGCAGGTAGTCGGAGATGGCGGCCGCTTGCTCCAGGCTCTCCAGGCTGTCGGCTTCCATCGTGCTGACGTTCACATCCTGGGCCAGGCGATCGACGATGAAGGAGAGGCCCATCAAGCCCGAGGGCAAACGTTCGCCCAACTGCCAGGTCAGGCCGCCTTCCTTGAGCTCCTCCATGGAGAGGAAGGCCCGCCGTGCTCCCTTCAGATCATCCGCGTGATAGAGGGCATAACCGAGACCGTTGCGACAGGTAATCTCCCAGCCCACACACTCCTCGGCGAAGGCGTTGTCGGTCTCGCGACAGCGCCGAAAGGCCGCTTCCGCCCGGCGAAAGAGCTCGGCTCCGCCCTGGCTGTCTTCGAGGGTTTCGAGGGCGCTCCAGAAGGTCTCCGTGCCGATCAGGCGCAGCAGGATGGCCTGGCCCGGGCGTTCGGCGGCCAGCTTGCCGTAGAGTTCGAGCAGGCGCGCGCGCCCACCGATCTCCCGGCCCACGGTGGCCAGGCGCTCGAGCAATGCGGGGTCAGCGGGGCGCACGGCCAGGCCACGCAGCAGGGCTTGCAGCGTGTCATCCAGGCGGCCGGCCCACTGGTAGAGGTTGGCCAGTTGAAGATAGGCCCATGGATTCGCCGGGCGGGCCGCCAGCGTGGCCATCAGGTTGTCCTCGGTCTCCCGGAAGAGCGTCTCCCGCGATGCCTCCAGGAGCCCTTCGCCGGTGGCCAGCCAGGCGCGGAAGGCGGCCTCCGCCAGGACGCGCGAGGGCAGGAGCTCGTCGCCTGTGGCGGGGGCTTGGCCCTCGGCCAGGGCGGCGCCGCGCCGGGCCTGCTCCAGGGCATCCAGGGCCAGGGCGCCCCGGCGCTCGGGGTCCTGGGAGTAATCGAAGCCCAGGCGCGAGGCGCGGCTGGCCGCCAGCCAGGCCCGGGGAACGTCGTGGAGGCGCGCCGCCTTTACCAGGTTGGCGCGACCGTCCTCCAGAAAAAAAACGTCGTTGCCCGCGGTGCCGATGGCGAGGCAGGTTGTCCCGCGCCCGAGGAGCGCTTGCAGGCTGCGCCCGTCCAGGGCCAGGGCCCGGTCGAACTCCTCCAGGGCGTCCAGATGCTCTCCGGCGGCGACCAGGACGGCGGCCCGCTTCAGGTGGCCGGCCAGGATCAGCTTTCCCAGTTCCCGCCAGGCCCCTTCGAGCTCATTGGCATCCAGCAGGGCATGGATCCCGGCGAGGGGGGAGTTCGTCGGGTCGGATTGGGCTTCCGTGGCGACGGGGGTTTCCGGTGGGGCGGAGATCTCCGGGAGCTGGTCAGCCCGGGCGGCGGCCGGTTCATCGGCCGTGGCGGGGGCATTGGCGCAGGATGTAGCCAGGAGCAGGCCGAGGACGGGCAGGATTCCGGTCCGGGGGGCGGGGTCTCTATTAAAGGTGTGTCGAAGCATGGGCTTGTGGGGCGCCTTTTGGAGCGGAGCATTCTACCCGCGACCGGGCCTGGGTCCATCAGGCAGGCGCGGGGGCAGGCACGGGGACAGTGCTGGGGCAAGCGCTGGGGCCGGGAGCCCGGTCCAGCGGGCCGACCTGGTGCCCTTCCGAGGACGAACCGGGGCTGAGGTTGGCCCTGGAAGTAGCCCCCGGCGGTGCGGGGCACGGGATCTGCGCGTGCTTTTTGCTCCCGGGGCTGGTCCCGGAGCCCAGTTCCGGGAAGATAGGCGGGCCTCGACCGTCCCGAACCACAGCCCCATGCCCTCCCGTCGTCTCAGCCTCTGTTTGGCGCTCCTGTCCCTCTCCCTCAGCGCCTGCGACAGCCCCCTATGCATTTATACGCCCAACGGCTGCCAGCCCGGCGGCGGCGGCGGCGATCTGGGCTCCGGCAACCCGGCCAGTGTGCCCCAGCCCGGGGCCTGGGTCATGCAGGGCGAGCCGTCCCTGGTCGGCATGTGGCCCCAGGGCAGCACGGCCCACGCCTCCACGCCGGTGGTGTTGGAGTTCAGCGAATCCATGGCGCCGGAGACACTGCTCGGCGCCTTCGAGATGGTGGAGCTCGACTTCGGCATCCCCACGCCGATCATCGACCCTCCGCCGGTGCTGGGGGACGGTCGCCTGGTGCTGATTGTGCCCGTGGTTCCTCTCCAGGCGGGTTCCGGGTATGTGGTGCGCCTGCGCGGCGAAGCCCTGGTGACGGATCTCACCGGCCAGGAGTTACCCCGCAATGTCAGTGCCGACCTGGGCAGTTTTATTGTCTCCGTGGACGGTCCGGCGACGCCGCGCGTGCTGGCCACCTGGCCCTCCGAGGGCACCATCAACCAGGGCGAGACGACGGAGATCACAGTCGTCTTCGACCGTCCCATGGATGAGAACACCATCGATCTTTCCTCCTGGTTGGTGACCGTCGATGGCCAGGAACCGCCCTTCAATCCGGCGCCGGTGCCGCACACGATCATCGGTGGGCCAGTGCCGGTGCCCTTGACCCAGGCCTGGCGCTGGCGCAGCCTCGACGGCGAGGGTGAGGCCGTTTCTCTCGGGCGTGATGCCGATGTCCTCCTGACGCTCTCACCCAGCGGGGCCGAGATAGCCGACGGTGTCGGCGAGGTACTGGCGGAAAGTACCCTCGAATTCACGACCGCACCCTTCGGGCCGCCTTCTGCCATCACCCGCTATGTGGGGGCCGTGGCACAGGATGCCATCGGCCTCGACGACGTGAACGGCGTACTGCCCATCCTCACGGCGGAGTTCGACCTGATGCCGACGGTGGACGATGCGCTGCTGATCTACCTGTTTGGTGACGCGCCCACGGATGCTGGCGGCGGCCCGACGCGCACCATGGCCCTCTTCCGCGAGTTGACCTTGGACGGCACGGCCAACCCGGTGGAGATCATGCCGGAGATTCTGGACCTGCTCGCGGCGCCCGGTTCCCTGGATGGTCGCTTCGGCGATGGCGAGCTGGAGGTGGCCATGGCCATCAAGCGCGCAGGCGTCACCAGCCCGGTTGAACTGCTCGACACTGATGCGGCCGAGGCCGGTCGCCAGGGCGTTTGGTTTGACATGACACCCCCGGTGCTGGAGGGCTTCGGTCAGGAGGGCGCAGAGCTCTCGATCTTCAGTTCCGACCAGCGCGACTTCGTCCTGGTTGGCCACGCCGACGAGGAGATCCGCGCGGTGGAGGTGGTCTCCGACCTGGGTGGCAACGGCACGCTACCCAGCACCGTGGGCAGCGATGAGAAGGGTCTGTTCGTGGCGGCCCCGGTGCTCCTCGACATCATCGAGGCGACTGACCTGCCCCTGGAATTCACGGTCACGGTCTACGACCGGGCCCTGAACGCCAGCACCTCGGTCATCGGTCTCTTCACGCAGCTAGGGGCCAGCGGGCCTAATCCAGCGGCGGGCAGCGTGTTGGTTGAGGTGTTCGATTCCCTGACCATGGCGCCCCTGGACGGCGCCCTGGTGTTGGCCCAATCCGTGGATGGGGGCGTGGTCACGGACCTCGGCACGGCTTGGACGGATGCCGCCGGACAGGCGAGCATGCCCACCGCGCCGAGCGGCGAAACCCTGATCACCGTCGACAACCTGGGCTACCACCTGTTCAGCTTCCAGGATGTGCAAGCGGATCGCTTGGGAGTGCCCCTCTTGATGCTGGGGGCTCCGGTGGCTTCCGTCGAAGGCGAGGTCACGAGCAGCATCACCGTAAACCTCGCCACCCATGACAACTCCATCGCTGATACGCGCCTGTACAAGGACTCCGCGCCCTTCTTTGACGTGGACGCCTGTTCCTTCGATCCGCTCAACTTCGAATACGAGTGCTTCTTCGGGCCGGAGGCCGTGCGCGGCGGCGTCCTGGGAGCCCAGGTGATGCTCTCCGTGGATGGCGATGTGACCGCGGCCACCTTTAGTGCCGGAGCCTTCCTGAAGGCCGTGGACCTGCGCCTGCCGGCACGCGCTCTGCTCCCGGAAGAAGTGGAGGACAAGCAGATCGAGGTGGAGTCATTCCTCTCGGACATGGATCCGGAAGAGCAGGCCCTGGCCGTGGCGGAGCACGGACTCGATGTGTCCACCCTGGCGAACTTCAACTCCGGCGCTGCGCTTCTCGAACCGCGGATCACCGTCGAGGGCAATGCTCCGGGACATCCGCGTTCAGCGGTCATCGGTTTGGGGATCACTACAGAGCTCCCCGGGTTTCCAGAGAGCTGGCTGGTGCAGGCCGCCTACCCGGGGGCGGCTGATGGAGTTGTGGATGTGGGGGGGGATGAGCTCGGCAGCTGGATTACTTCCGGCACTTTTGATGGGGATCTCCTCTTGCGCTCGGAGTTGGCGGATGATTCAGGAAACCGGGTCGGAGCAAGGCCACGCCTGTCCCTGACCGATCTGTCCCTCTTGCCCCCGGATGCCGCGCAACTCTTGTCTCCAGCCCCTAGCTCCACCGTGGGCGGGACCTTCAACCTGCAGGTATCCGATGTGATCCTGGATGCCCACGCCCGGGGCGGCCTGGTGCGCGTGACCATCACGGACGACGGTGGCCGGGACTGGACCCTCTGGCGCCCCGATCCCAGCGGCGATCCGGCCTCGGTGGACTTCCATGTGCCGGACCTGGCGTCCGTGGGCGGCACGCCCCCGGCGGAGGGCAACCTCTCGGTCTCGATTTCGACCTGGGCCTGGCCTGGATTCGACGGGGGCAACTTCCTTTGGTCTGACTTGGAGCGCGAGCACGACCTCTACTCGCATTCCCTGGCTTTCACCTTGATCCAGGGCCCCTAGCCGCCGGTTTGGCGGTCAAGGGTGTGGGCCGTAGACTTGTTGGTGGATGGCCCCTGGGGTCCGTATAGTAGTCAGCACTTGAGTGGCCAGCGCCGGTCGTCGCCACTCCAGATCCACACCCCAGATTCACACCACCAGCCGGAGGTTCCCATGACCCTCTCCCGTCCCCAGATCACAGCCCTCTCCACCCTCGTCATCCTCCCCCTGTGCCTGTCCTGCGAGAGCACGGCCAAGCAACCGGACGTGCCTGCGGTGGCGGTCATGGACCACGCCGGTCTGCTGGCGGTCAGCCCCGCGGATATTGTCATCGCGCCGGTCCAGGATCTGAGTGCCGGCGCCGTGGCTCCGGCTGCGGACCTGCGCCGGGCCTTCCAGCGGGGCCTGGTCTCCCGCCGCTACAGCCCACTGGCCCTCGAATATGTGGACGCCCAGCTGGTTAATGCGGCCTTCGTGGCCGGTTCCCTGCGCGAGGAGGCGATCCTGGAAATCCGCGTGATGTCCTGGGATATGAGCCTCTGGGACCTGCACTCCGCGATCAGCGTGGCAGTGGAAGCGCGCCTTATGGATAGCGCGGACCCCGGTGGCGCGCCCCTGTGGGGAGCCCGCTTTGCGAAGCGCATCAACCTCAGCAGCGAGCGCCACAGCAGCCCGACCCAGGCCCTGGTCATGGGGCGGGCGGCGGACATGGTCGCCGCTGACCTGCTGGCGGTGCTCCCCGCCCGCAACCCATCTCCCGGCGATATCCGACGGTAGTCGCTGGGGAGCGGGCCCCTGGGGCCTCCTGCCCCGGTTTTTCGGGGAAATGTACCGGGGTTGCGGTTTTTTTGGCTGGCCCCGGGCGCTGGCGGCCAGGACCGGCTAGAATCTTTCGCCTGAATCTCCGTCCGGGGCCTCGACCGTCAACCCCGGGAAGCGGAGGCCGGTGGAATCCGCTCTTCGGCGGGGCCGGCGCACCCTGGCCTGGAGACCTTTCCCTGGGCCAAGGGCAAGTATGGGACGGAAGCCCGGCAAAAAGGAAAAGCCATGGCCATCAAGAGCGACCGCAAGGCGGAAGTAATCCGCGAGTTCGCGACGCACGAGGGGGATACCGGATCACCGGAGGTCCAGGTTGCGTTGTTGACCGAGGACATCAAGAACCTGACCACACACCTGCAGGCCAACAAGAAGGACTTCACCTCTCGGCGGGGCCTCTTGATGATGGTCGGTGATCGCAGTCGCCTGCTGAAGTACCTGCGCCGCCAGGACGAGGGACGCTATCAGAGCCTGATCAAGACCCTCGGCCTGCGCCACTAGATTAACCCGGATACGCTGGCATGACCTTTCGAGCCCGATCAAGGGCGCGGTCGTGCTGCACGAGAACAATTAATTGCTACAGAAGAATCTGTAAGACGAAGGCCCGGAAAAGACGGGCAAACACCAACAAGCGAGATAAGTAAGTGATGACAAGCAAGCATATTAGAGTTGAGCACGAGATCGCCGGTCAGACGCTCTCCATTGAAACCGGACAGGTCGCCCGCCAAGCCCATGGCAGTGTGATCGTCACCTATGGCGGCAGCATGATCTTTGCCGCCGTTACCTGTGGAGGAGCTAGGGATGACCTGGACTTCTTCCCCCTCACGGTGGACTACCGTGAGAAGACTGAGGCCGCGGGCAAGATTCCCGGGGGCTTCTTCAAGCGTGAAGGTCGCCCGACGACCAAGGAGGTCTTGACCATGCGCATGATCGACCGTTCGATCAGGCCCATGTTCACCGACGGCTTCCGTCAGGAAGTCCAAGTCATGACGCACGCCCTGTGCTACGACGAGCAGAACAACACGGATGTGCTGGCCATGATCGGCGCCTTCGCCGCCCTGCGCATCAGCGGGATGCCCTTCGACGCCACCCTGGGAGCCATGCGCGTTTCCCAGGTCGATGGTGAGCTGGTCGCCCTGCCCACGGAAGATCAGCGCGGCGCTGCCAGCCGCCTTGACCTGATGATCTCCGGCCACAAGGACGGTATCTGCATGGTGGAGAGTTCCGCCCAGGAGCTCAGCGAAGAAGATATGATTGATGCCCTGGAGTTCGGCCAAGAGCGCATCCTGGAGATCGTCTCCCTGCTCGACGAGCTCGGCCAGCAGGTCGGCAAGCCGGAGCTCGAGTGGTCGCGCCCGGCAACTGATGAGAGCGTGGCCGAGGCGGTTGGCGCCTATGGCGATGACCTGCGTCAGGCCATGGGCACGGATGGCAAGCACGAACGCTATGCCGCCATGGATGTGGTCAAGAAGAACTGCGTGACGGCCCTGACCGAGGGTGTGACCGACGAGAAGGAGCTCTACAAGCGCACCAAGGCTGTCAAGAACGCCTTCCGCGACCTGGTGGGCAGCAGCGAGCGAGCTATCATACTCGACGGCAAGCGCATCGACGGCCGTGCCTACGACGAGATCCGTGATATCACCATCGTGCCGGACTTCATCCCGCGTCAGCACGGTTCCGTGCTGTTCACGCGAGGCGAAACCCAGGCCCTGGTGAGTACCACCCTCGGAACGCCGGATGACGAGCAGATCATCGACGGCATCGACAAGGAGTACCGCAAGAACTTCTACCTGCACTACAACTTCCCGCCCTACTCGGTGGGTGAGACACGCAGGATCATGGGACCGGGCCGTCGCGAGATCGGCCATGGCATGTTGGCGGAACGCTCCCTCTCTCCGGTACTGCCGGCCAAGGATCAGTTCCCCTACACCATCCGCGTCGTCTCTGATATCACTGAATCAAACGGCTCCTCATCCATGGCCAGCGTCTGTGGCGGTTGCCTGTCGATGATGTGCGCCGGCGTGCCCATTTCTCAGCCGATCGCCGGAATTGCCATGGGGCTGGTGCAGGAGGGCGGTAAGACCGCCATCCTGTCTGACATCCTCGGTTCAGAGGACCACCACGGAGACATGGACTTCAAGGTGGCCGGATCTGGCATTGGCATCACGGCGCTGCAAATGGACATCAAGATCAAGGGTGTCAGCCGCGAACTCCTGCAGGATGCCCTCGGCCAGGCGAACGCCGGTCGTCGTCACATCCTGAAGATCATGTTGGATGCTGTTGCCCAGCCGCGTCCCGAGACCTCGGAGCACGCTCCGAAGATGTCAACTGTGATGATCCCCTCCGAGAAGATCGGTTTCCTGATCGGCCCCGGTGGCAAGAACATCAAGGCCATGCAGGCGGAATACGAGTGCCGCATCTCCATCGTGGACGACTCCGGTCGGGTGCAGATCTACGGCACCAACGGCGCCAAGGTTGCCGCCTGCGAGGACGCCATCAAGGGCATGTGCGAGACCCCGGAAATCGGCAGCCGCTACAACGGAACGGTCAAAGCCATCAAGGATTTCGGTGCCTTCATCGAGATCCTGCCCGGCGTCGAGGGCCTGTGCCACATCTCAGAACTGGCAGAGGGTTTCGTCGAGCGCGTGGATGAGATCGTCAAGATGGGCGACGCCATTGACGTCAAGGTGATCGCCGTGGATGACCGCGGCAAGGTCAAGCTGTCCCACAAGGCAGTGCTGCAGGAAGCCTAGCAGCCAACCGGGCAAGGGGCTTCCGAGCCCAGATTCAGGGGTCAGCGGCTTTCGGCCGCTGGCCCCTCTTCCATTGCCGCCCAAGGTGGGGCCTGGCCGGTGGTCTTGAGCGCGGAGCGGGCGGGCCCGGGGGCGGGCCGGAAGCACCTCCTAACACAGCTCTCACAGTGCGAAACAGGGGACGGAATAGGGACTTAGGACGGAAAACGGGAAAAGTGCGCTCGGTTTCCCCAACGTACGCGCTTCTAGTTACGTTGCTAGGGCAGAAGAGCGGGGTTATCTATCAGGATTCCCTGGCTATTCCCCCCCAGGAACGCCGATGATGACCTACGCGAATGCCTCCAGCTGCTGATCACACCATGAAGATTCAAATGCCCACTCTCGCCCTTGCAGCCCTGGTCTTGACCATGGCTCCGAACTTGGCCGCCGCTTCGGCCGGGCAGCTCGTCGGAAACTCGGGGGATACCGCCGGGGCTGTTCAAGCCCCGCGGGGCTGGGTAGCCAAGCGGGCGGACAACATCTGTGGCCTCAAGGATGCCAAGAAACTCAGCAACCCCGCCTCGATCGACTTTAATAAGGTGTTGCGAGCCACCACCGAGTTCAAGGAGATCCAGCGCAAGGGCCTCAAGAAGGGCGACGCTGAGTATCATCTGCTTTATAATCAAGCTCTGACGCGCCTGACGAATGCTGCGGGCAAGGCCCAGCAGGCCAACGGCCACTGCAGCATCTGGAAGAAGGTCAGCCACTCCGATGGTCGCGCTGTCACCGACCTGACAGCCGCGGTCATGGCCAACCTCTGAGCTCGATCCGAGCCGCAGTCCAAGGGCGCCGGCAACTCCAGTTGCCGGCGCCCTCTTTTTGTATCCCAGCCGGCGGGCGGCGGGGCCACGGCGGGCAACTGCGAGGGTCTCGCGGGGCCTGTTTCCCCTTCGATGAGGCCTGCATAGAGGTTAGGTTTCCCGAATCCTGGCCGATGCCTTAGGCTGGATGGCCTTCTCATCCCTGTCCCAGGCTAGAGTCCCATGAGCACCTTCTCCCGCACCACCACACCCCCCGCCCGCCAGGCAGCAGTGTCCCCGGCGAAGCTCCTGGGCCCGCTACTCTGCACCCTCGCTTGCGTGCCTTGCGCCTGCCTTTCTCCTGAACAGGAACCCGAGAGCAAGCGGGATCGTATCGCCCTGGATGAGTTGCGCGAGCTGGTGCGCAGCGGCTCCCTCAAGAGCGTGGAGATGCCCGGACGTGAACCCTTCGGCACGTTGGAGGAGGAATACGGTGAGTTCATGGACCTCAACCCGGTGGAGCGGGTCCTGGGCGACGAAGAAGCGCGTGCAGCGGCGGATTCGCCCGCGTCGGGCACCGGGGGGCAGGTGGCCCGAGAGGACGAGCTACCGGGGGAGGAGAGCGGTGAGCTGCCTCAGCTTGCAGGCCCCCCTGCTCCGCCGCCCAACCCCTACCTGACATTCGGCGAACGGATCATCGTCCATGAGGGGAGCGGTCTGATCAGCAAGCCCTTTCCGTTTCCCATCGGCAAGGCGGCCCAGGTCAACAACCTGCTCCAAGATTACGGAGACTTCGTCTTCCACGATATCGCCAGCGGCCCCCAAGGGCCCGGCACCGTACGCCTGGACCTCAGGCCCGGCCTGGATGTGGAGGCCTGGTCTGATCCGCGCACGGTCGGGCTCTCTTCTGGAACGGAGGTCAAGGTCGCCGACTGGCTGATCGTCACCTCCTCATTCGACCTTCTGGTGGAGGTTGAGGACTTCATCAATCTCTTTGCCGCCCGCATTCCCCAGATCGAGATCGAGGCGAAGATTGTCGAAGTCACAACCAGCGACAGCCTCGATGTGGGCATCAAGCCCCTCAATGATGCCACCCCCATGTTCCAGTTGCCGAGCCCGGAGAGCTCCTTCGTTGATGGAGTTGACTACAACTTTGGGAATGTCAATGAAGGCACCGAGGCGCTCTTCTCCCTGGGAGCTGTGCACGACGGCGTGTCCTTCAATGCCATTCTCGAAGTGCTGCAGTCCATGGAAAACGTGACCATCGTCTCATCCCCCAAGGTGGCCGTGCGCGAAGGTGGACGGGCGGAGATACTGAACACCACGGAGATCCCCTTCTTCAACATCTCCGGTATCAACACCTCCGGCAACTACGGGGCTACCCTGACCTACAAGGAGGTCGGTGTGAAGCTGTATGTTATTCCGCGTATTGTGGGCACAGATACGGTGGCCCTGAATGTCGATATCGAGGCTTCTCAGGAGAGTGGTACCTCCGTGTCATTCACGACGGGCCAGGCCACAACAGTCACCAACCCGGTGATCTCCAAGCGCAGTGCGCGCACCATGGTCTACCTGGAGCCGGGGCAGGCCGTCATCATCGGAGGCCTGGTCACGGAACGGCATCTGGAACGGGAGAACAAGATCCCTATCCTGGGTGACCTGCCGCTCCTCGGAGCCCTGTTCCGTTCCAACTTCTCGGAAAAGGAGGAGACGAATGTGCTCTTCTTTATCCGCCCCAGGATCCTGCAGAGTGCGGATCTGAGCCGGGAGCTGTAGGCCGGCCGACGGGAGCAACTGAGCGGGAAGAAGAGCAGCTCCCAGGCGTCAGGAACAGGCCGTCTCCAGGCGGCTGACCAGAGCATCATGAGAACCCCTTTCAGATCAGCTAGCGTCCCGACGGCGGCCGAACGGCGCGGAGCGGCGCTGCTGCTCTCCCTGATTGTGCTTTTTGTGCTGGTGGCCATCGTCTTCCAGATCAGCATTGGAACGGGCACAGACGCCCGGGTGGCGCGCAACGAGGTGGGCCTGGCGACCATGGACCTGGCCTGCGAGTCAGCTCTCTTGGAGGTCGTGGAGATGCTGAAGAGCGATGCCCCGGCGACCGGCGGAGAGGGTGAGGCTGGTGCTGGCGGGTTGCCGAACATGGGGGGCGGCGACGATCTCTCCGGCGGCGGCGAGGATCAGGGGGGCGGGAATGTCGACTCCAGGCAGGATCAATGGGGGCAGCCCCAGCGCACGCAGATCAACGAGATCGATCTTCGCATCCTGATTCAGGATGAAGACAGCAAGTACAACCTCCTCAACATGCTGCGCGACGATGAGAATGAGGCGGAGAAGTCATACGAGCGCGTGGTGGAGATCCTGGACCTTTGTCGCGGAGGCACCAGTGAGGACATCGATTCATCCACAGCGCGGGAAATGGCCGATGCCATGCGCGAACACATGCGCGACCGCACCCAGTCCTTGCTGCCAAAGCCAAAGCAGCTCTCGGATCTTGAGGACAAGGAGGACTTCGGATTGCCCATGGGCCTGCGCGAGTTCGTAGTCGTGGATCCTTTTCACGAGGGGCACTTCCGTGATTACCTGGATGAAGACGGCCTGCCCGTGCACTCGATTGGTTCCTTCCTCACAGTCTGGACCTGTCTCAGCATGGATCCGCCTCTGCCAACCTCGGACACCCCCGATGCCGACAGCGGCGACCGGACTGCTGATGCGGCTGGAGCGACATCCTTCGTCACCGGTCCCGGCATTGTCGTCAACATCAACACCGCCCCCTTGGCTGTCTTGCGGGCGTTGATGCCCGACCACGCGGTCGATCCGCGTCTGTGGGACGATCTCCTGGAGTACCGCAACCTGGAGGAGGAAAGCCTGGATCCCGATGCGGACCCGATCCTCGACGAGTTCGGCGAGGAGCAGTTTGAAAAGCGCGTGTTCGATTCCTTGGATGAGTTGGAGGAGCTCTACCCGTTCACCCAGCTCGGCGATGTGGAGCGGCGTGAGCTCGAAGCCATGTTGACCGTGGAGAGCTCAGTCTTCTCGGTCTTCATTACGGCTCGCCGCAACACCGGGAGCGAAGAGGCGGACCAGGTGGCCACCAGTCGCCGGGATCAGGAGGAGCTCGAGCGCAGCGGGGCAGGTCTGGAGCGGACTATCCGGGCCATCTTCTGGCGCCGAGCGGGACAGGAAGAGGAAGTGGAGATCATTCCCCTGGTGCGCTGGGAAGTGCTCGATTACGCCCCCTATGAGGTGCTCGACTTTCCCGACGATGAGTACCGATAGAACCGTCGATGGGAACCGCGGGCCCGATCCCGTGCGCCTGGAGGTCTTCCAGCATCTCCTGGCGGCGATCGCGGAGCAGATGGGCACGACCCTGATGCGTTCAGCCTTCTCCGCCAACATCAAGGAGCGCCGCGACTTCTCCTGCGCCGTCTTCGATGCCCGGGGCCAGATGATCGCCCAGGCCGCGCACCTGCCGATCCACCTGGGGGCCACGCCCCTCTGCGTGCAGGCGGCCATCGCCACCCGTGACATGGGGCCCGGCGACACGATCGTGCTCAACGATCCCTTCTGCGGCGGAACACACCTGCCGGATATCACCTTCGTCACGCCGGTCTTTCTCCCGGGACAAGGGGCCCCCGACTTCTACTGCGCCGCCCGCGCCCACCATGCGGATGTGGGCGGCGCCTGGCCCGGATCCATGGCTCCCTGTAATGATGTGCACGGCGAAGGCCTGCGCATTCCACCCCTGGGCTTGATTCGTGCGGGTCAGATCGATGAGGGCGTGCTCGAGTTCCTGCTGGCGAACATGCGCGGTCGCCGTGAACGCCAGGGGGACCTGCTGGCGCAATGGTCGGCCAACCTGATGGGGGAGGCGGCCCTGGTGGCCCTGGCGCTGGAGCAGGGGCGAGAGGAAGTCCTGAGCCGCTGCGCCCAACTGATGGATTGGACGAGCGAGTTGGTGACAGCCTGGCTCGCGGAGCTGCCCGCGGGGAACTGGACCGCGGTGGATTCCCTGGAAGAGGAGCGGGTCGACGGCAGCGGACAGGCAAGCCTGCGCCTGCATCTGATGCGCGGAGATAATGGCCTGTGCTTCGACTTCACTGACACTGATGACGCCGTGGCTGGGCCGCTGAACGCCACCCGGGCGGTCACTGAGTCGGCGGTGTTCTACTGTCTGCGGCTCATGCTGCCCGCGCGCACTCCGGCCAATGGCGGAATCCTGCGCGGCATCGAGATCAAGACGCGCGCCGGATCTCTGGTGGATGCCACCTACCCAGCGCCGGTGGCCGGCGGCAATGTGGAAACCAGCCAACGTCTGGTGGATGTGATCCTGGCTGCCCTGGCCCAGGCTCTGCCCGGGAGTCTGCCGGCGGCCAGCGCGGGGACCATGAGCAACTTGACCATCGGGGGTGGCGGGTTCGCCTACTATGAAACAATCGCAGGGGGGGCTGGAGCTGGCGCCGGCGTGGCGGGGGCCCACGCGGTGCACACGCACATGACGAACACGCGCAACACGCCGGTGGAGGCTCTGGAGATGGAGCTGCCGGCACGTGTTCTTTCCACCAGCGTGCGTCGGAACTCCGGCGGCCCGGGCCGTTGGCCGGGGGGTGACGGAATCCGCCGCCGCCTGCGCTTTCTTGAGCCCGTGCGCCTGGCCTGGCTGGCCGAGCGCCAGGTCAACGGGCCCCCTGGCCTGGACGGGGGGCAGGCCGGGCTGCCCGGGGGGGCCCGCGTGCGCCTGCCGGGTGAGGACTCCGAGCGGATCCTCGGGGGCCGCGCGGCGGAGGAGCTCCCCGCCGGAGCCGAGGTGGAGATCCTGACCCCTGGTGGCGGCGGCTATGGGGCCAGATAAGCCGTAGGGTGCCCCGGGAAAACCGGGATCGGACCTGCTCCCTGGACGCATGGCGAGCGGTCGTGCAGACTCCTGCCGCGTCATCTCCGTCGCCTCCACCACCCGCCCACGCGCCGTATATCCAAACAGTCTCATGCCCTCTCTCAGCGTCTACGGTGCCCAATGGGGCGATGAGGGTAAGGGCAAGATCATCGACCGGCTGGCCATTGGGGCGGACTTCGTCGTGCGCTACCAAGGTGGAGCCAATGCCGGGCATACGGTCGTGGTCGGCGATGAGAAGTACGTCCTGCACCTGATCCCCTCTGGCATTCTCCACCCGGGCAAGGTGAATGTGGTGGGCAATGGCGTGGCGGTGGATCCCCTCAAGTTCCTGGACGAGGTCAGTGGACTACGCGAACGGGGCGTGGCGGTGGACGGCACGAACCTGCGCCTCTCCGCCGGGGCTCATGTGATTTTCGCCCATCATCGTCGCATTGATCAGCTCGGCGAGCGTTGGTTGGGAGACGGCAAGATTGGCACAACGGGCCGGGGCATTGGACCGGCCTACGGGGACAAGGCCCGGCGCTCGGGCCTGCGCGTGTCGGATCTTCTGGATGCTGACCGCTGCCGCGAGCGTCTGGGAGCTGCCCTGGCCGAGAAGAACGCCCTCTTCCAGGCCGTGCACGGCGAGGAGTCTATGGATCTGGAGACTGAGCTCGACCGTTACATCTCCGTCGGTGCGCGTCTGGCCGAGTTCGTTTGTGACACGGGAGCCCTGGTGCGCGCGGCCTACCGCGAGGGCAAGCAGGTTCTCTTTGAGGGTGCCCAGGGCGTCATGCTCGATATCGATCTGGGAACCTATCCCTATGTGACTTCCTCTAATACCGGGCCCAACGGCATTCCCTCCGGAGCCGCCTTCCCGGTGGGGCAGGTGGACCAGATCGTCGGCATCGCCAAGGCCTACTGCACTCGCGTGGGAGAGGGGCCTTTCCCGACGGAGGACCACGGGGAGGAGGGCACGGCGATCCGCAAGGCCGGCAACGAGTTCGGCGCCACCACTGGCCGTCCGCGCCGTTGTGGCTGGTTTGATGCGGTCGCAGTGCGCTACGCCAGCGAATGCCACGGCACCCACGGACTGGTCCTCACCAACCTGGATGTGCTCTCCGGCTTTGAGAACCTGAAGGTCGGCGTGGCATATGAACAGGACGGTACGGTCTTCGATGACTACCCGGCACACTTGCCCAGCCTGGAGGGCGTGCGGCCGCGCCTCGAAACCCTACCCGGCTGGGATGAGAACATCGAAGGTGCGCGCACCTGGGAGGAGTTGCCGGAACGGGCCCGGGACTATGTGGAGTGGTTGGAGGAGCAAATCCGCATCCCGATCGTCATGCTCTCTGTCGGTCCGGAGCGCGATCAGGTCATCCCCCGCGGCCTCTCTTTGTAAGCATGGCTTCCGCCCAGCCCCCCCAGCCTCCGCGAATCGCTCGCCCGGATATGCCGGGCGACTTCCCGGAGCACATCGCGATCATCATGGATGGCAACGGCCGCTGGGCCCGGCGGCGCAAGTTGCCGCGTGTCATGGGGCACCGTCAGGGGATCGATTCCGTGCGTGAAGTCACCACCGAATGCGCGCGCATGGGGGTCAAGAGCCTGACGCTCTACGCCTTCTCCGTGGAGAACTGGTCGCGGCCAGAGGAAGAAACGGGCACGCTGATGGGATTGCTCGAACGCTTCATGGTCAAGGAAAGGCAGACCCTGGAGGATAATGCCGTGCGCCTGCGCTGCATCGGGCGCCTGGATGACCTGCCCGCGGGAGCTCTGGCAGAGCTGCGGCGCACCGAAGACATGACGGCTGACAATCAGGGCATGGTCTTGCGCCTGGCCCTCTCCTACGGGAGCCGGGCAGAGCTGGCGGATGCCTGCCGCGGCCTGGCGCGGGATGTGGCCGCCGGCAAGCTGAGGGCAGAGGAGATCGGAGACGAAACCCTGCGTGATTATCTCTACGATCCCGATACGCCTGATCCGGATCTCTTGATCCGCACGGCGGGGGAGATGCGTTTGTCGAACTTCCTGCTCTGGCAGGTTTCCTACACGGAGCTCTTTGTCACCGACAAGTGCTGGCCGGACTTCCGGCGCGTGGAGTTGCTCGATGCCCTGCGCCAGTACTCGGGACGCCAGCGGCGCTTCGGCGGCCTGGTCTCGGAAGCTGACCAGGGGCCGGACCTGGCGGCGCGGGGCGAGCGCGAGCAGCGGGCTTCGGGCTGAGGCGGATCTTGGCTGCGTCGAAGGCGAGCAGGATCTGGCGGCGCACGCTGGTGGGATTGAGCCTGTTGGGAGTGTTGGCTGCGCTCCTGGTCCTGGTGGACCGGACCGGAGATGGGCGCATCCTGTCCGCAGTGGGTGGGCTCTTGCTGCTGGCGTCTGTGGGCGAGCTGCACCGCATGGGGTCCTGGGCCAGCCTTGGGCTCGGTCCGCGACTGTTGCCCGGGGCATTGGTCCTGGCCTGGAGCCACTTCGGTCTGGCAGCCGATGGCGCGCAGCCGGGAGTCGCGGAGCAGTACCTCTGGGTCGCCCTGGCAGCCCTGATGAGTCACGGCCTGGCCCAACTGGCCGGTGGCCTGGCTTGGCCAGCCCTGGCCATCGGTTGGGGGGCTCTGTTGTTTTTGATCCCCGGCGAACCGGCCAGCTCCGCCTGGCTCTCCGCCAGCCGAGGCCCCCTGGCGGCGGTCGCCGGGGCCACCCTGGTCTTGCATTCTCTTGCCGGGGCCCGGACCTCTGCCAAGGGCCGCACACTGGGGGTCGTCCTGATGCTGGCCCTGTGGGTCACGGTGCCCCTGCTGGCGGTGGCGGAAGTATTCAGCAGTTTCGGCCTGTCTGGCCTGATCTCCCTTCTGATTCTCTCGAAGATCGGCGACATCGTCGGCTACTACGTGGGCAGTTCCCTGGGCAAGAGCCATCCCTTCCCGGGCATCAGTCCCGGCAAGACCACCGCCGGCTGTGTGGGTTCCCTGGTGGCTGGCTGCGCAGGGGGACTGCTCTGTGTCTACGCCGGCTGGTTGCCGGCCGGTCGGTGGGGGCTGGCCGGTGGCCTGCTGCTGGGAGCCCTTACAAATGTCTTCGCCCAGGCTGGCGATCTCTTCGAGAGTGCCATCAAGCGCCGCACGGGCGTCAAGGATTCAGCCACCTACCTGGGACCCGCCGGGGGAGTCCTGGACCTGGTGGACAGCCTGCTCTTCACCGTTCCCCTGGCCCTGTGGGCCTGGGATTGGTTCCTGCGTTGACGGGAGGCCCTCCAGGGGCGATCCTGTGGCTTCCCGGACTGCGAGGTCCGGAGGCAACGCCCCCACTCGGGAAGGACACACTGTTTGACTGAAATCACGATTCCCCTGCGCACCCAGGAGGAGGCCATCCTGGTGCTCGGGCCCTACGACCGCTACGCGAAACTCCTGCGTCAGGACCTCGATGTGGATGTGTTTTCCCGCAAGGGCAACCTGCGCATCAAGGGACCGGACGGGGGCGTGGCCGAAGCGCGCGGCCGCATCGAGCACCTCTTGGGCAAATCCCGCAAGGGGCGCGAGCTGAGCCTGGATCAAATAGAGAGTATTCTAATCGGCCCACGCCCCACGAAGCCTCCTGCGGACACGCGCTCATCCGTACCTCCCGGGTCCTCCCGCCCCAGTGGTCGCGGTCCTGAGACGGCCCCGCGGCGGGATATCACCGGGCGATCGGCCGCCGGTTCCGGCGCGCGGCCCGGGGCCAGCGCCGCCCATGTGCGCATCCGTCCCGTGGAGCCCCGCGGCGAAAACCAGCGCATCTATCTGGACCTCTTGGAGAAGCGGGACTTGGTCTTCGGCGTGGGACCGGCGGGTACCGGCAAGACCTATCTGGCTGTGGCGGCGGCCGTGCGCGCCCTGCGGCAGGGAGTTTACCGTCGCCTGGTTATCACGCGCCCCGTGGTCGAAGCCGGAGAGCGCTTGGGTTTTTTGCCCGGTGACTTGCAGCAGAAGCTGAACCCGTACATGCGTCCCATCTACGACGCCCTCTACGATCTGATCGGAGCGGATGAGGCCACCCGCTTGGAAGAGGCGGGCGTGATCGAGGTGGCGCCTCTGGCGTACATGCGCGGCCGCACGCTTTCGCGCGCCTTTGTCATCCTCGACGAGGGACAGAACACAACCATCAGCCAGATGAAGATGTTCCTGACGCGGCTGGGGGAGCACTCGCGCATGGTGGTCACCGGTGATCCTTCCCAGAATGACCTGGAGCGTGCCGTGCGCAGTGGCCTGCCGGATGCTCTGCAGCGCCTGCGCGGATTCGGTGATGTGGGCAGCGTCCAGTTCCAACCCAGCGACATCGTGCGCCATCCCCTTGTCGAGCAAATCGTGCGGGCCTACCAGGCTCCGGCGCGCGCGGAGGCGGAGCCGGAAGCGAGCCAGTGAGCGCCGAGCGGAGCTGGTCTGATCGCCTACGGCGCCGGGGGCGCCTGCGGCGCGTCTCCCTGGAGAAGGCCAGAACCGTGGCCCGGCCCGGCCCCCAGGCGCTCTTGCCCCAGGCCGGCGAGAAAGCCGCTGTGGCCCTGGCGGCCTTCCTCTTGGGGACCTTTCTGCTCGGCGCGCGCGCGGTTGACACGGCCCACGAGTGGCTCGCCGTGGCGGCCCTGATGGCCGTGGCCACGCTTGTCTTCACGCGTTTTCTGCTGCTCCTGCGGAGGGAGGCCCTGTCCTCGGTGGGGCGCGTGGCCAACCTCGGCCTCCTGGTGCTGCTGCCCCTGTTTCTGCTGAATCTCCTGGGCCCGCTCTGGAGCGCGGCGGGCATCGCCTTCCTGCCCCTGTCCTTCTTTAGCCTGATCATCGCCCTGGTCTGGGGTCGGGCGCTGGCCCTCGAGGCAACGGCCTTCAGCGGCGCACTTCTCAGCATCTACTTGCTCCTGCGGCGCGGGGAACCCGTGGCCGATCCCGATGGACTGATCATCTGCCTGGGTGGGGCCCTGGCCGCCTGTTTGGCGGCGGGCCGCATTCGGCGTCGCACGGCCCTGGTGCGCGTGGGCATCGTCACGGGCCTGACTCAACTGATGCTGGCCGCCGCCCTGGCCCTCTTGGGTGAGGGCAGTTTCCTGGAAGGCTTGCGCTGGGCCGGCCTGTTGGGCGCCCAGGGCCTGCTGGTCGGGTTGGTCGTGTCAGGGATGTTGCCGGCCATTGAAGTTCTCTTCTCGATAACAACAGCGGTCAGCTTGATGGAGCTGGGCAACACCCATGAGCAGCCTCTGCTGCGCAAGTTGTTGATTGAGGCGCCGGGTACCTTCCATCATTCCTATCTGGTGGGCCTGCTGGCCGAGGCTTCCGCCGAAGCAGTGGGGGCGGATGCATTGTTAACTCGGGTGGGAGCCCTCTATCACGACATCGGCAAGCTCAACAAGCCGGAATACTTCGCTGAGAACAGCCGTGGCGAAGAGAGCCGGCATGCGGGCCTGACGCCGGAGATGAGTACCTTGATCATCTGTGCCCATCCCCGGGACGGGATGGAGTTGGGCGAATACTACGGCTTGCCCAAGACCGTGCTTGATTTCATGCCCGAGCACCACGGCACCTGTTTGATCGAGTACTTCTACCACGTTGCACGGGAGTTGCGTGTGGACGAACAGGTCGGCGAGGAGAGCTTTCGCTATCCGGGGCCCAAGCCCAAGCGCGTAGAGACCGCCATCGTCATGATTGCCGATGCGGTGGAGGCCATCAGCCGACAGATGGCGGACCCCACGCGAACGCGCCTGCGGGAGATGGTGCATGAGGTCGTCACCAAGCGCTTGATGGATGGGCAGTTTTCTGAGTGCGGCATGACCCTGGCAGATCTGGAGAAGATAGAGGCCGCCTGTTTGCAGGTGCTCATGGGCCTCTACCACCAGCGCGCCACCTTTCCCAGGAGCGTGCGCGCCCACCCGCTCGACCTCTCCCAACCAAGTGCTGCCAGAAAGGCCAGCCAGGAGAGTGGTGAGCTGCTCCAAGCACACACTGACCAGGCCCTGCCCGGAGTCGGGAAGACCGGAGGCCCGAAGTGAGCATTGCCATTCACTGGGACACGGAGCCGATCTTCGTCACGGCGGAGCGCTTGCGGGAAGTGGCCGGGGCTGCTCTGGAGTATGGTGGAAGGCCGGGGCTTGTGCTGAATGTGATTCTGGTGACAGAGCGCGAACTCACGCGCCTGCACGGGAAGTACCTGGCTGACGAGACGCCCACGGATGTGATCACCTTCGATCTGGGCGACGACGACGGGACTGGCGGCCCGCTGGGGGAGGTCTACATCAGCGCGGACTGCGCGCGGCGCACTGCCGCCGAGCGCGGCGTATCCGAGGAACGTGAACTCGCCCTGTACCTGGTACACGGCGCTCTGCACCTCTGTGGCCTGGATGACCACGATGCGCGGGAACGCGCCGCCATGCGGGACGCGGAACGGGAGGTCCTGGCGCGGCTTGGTTACACATCTGACTCCGCGGCACACGACGAGTTGTTGCATTAGAAGCCTGCACCGTGGGACGCGACTGCCGTTCACGGGCTTTTTTCTCTATTTATTATTTGCGTGCTCTCGCCCGGAGAGTAACGCGGCGCTTGGCAAGAACACGGGGGCATTGCGCGAATGCCCTGCGAATACGCGAGTCTGTGATATGTCGAATCCGTGACTTGCAAATGCGATCTAGCCGTCTTGAGCCTCGGCTTTGGAATGTAGGCGCGGAAATCGTATTCAGGAACTCCCCGCAGGGTGTTTCCAAGCACGCATTCAGTGCGTCGCCTTTTCAGCGGGCAATCCAGACTCACGACTTCCATTCCACTTGGACACCGCCGCTGACAGGCCAAAGAGCCCGGCCGGAACCCGCAGGTCGACTGCGGCGCGGGGCTCCGTCGCCAAGGCGGAGTCGGTTGTCATCGCCATTGAGCCTAGTGGTGACAAGGATGGGGCCTGGGAAGCCTGGTTTGAGACTCCCTGTGACGACACGCGCAATGAGTTGGCCTTGCACTACACGGGTTTCGTGAAGGACCTCGTGCGGCGCTTTGCCGGGCGCCTGCCGCGCAGCGTCGACCGTGGCGACCTGGAAATCGCCGGGAGCATCGGACTGATCAATGCCATTCGGGGGTTCGATCCCGAGCGCGGCGTACGCTTTGAGTCCTACTGTGAGCTGCGCGTCAAGGGCGCCCTGCTGGATGAGCTGCGAAGCCAGGACTGGCTGCCGCGCCCCTGGCGCCACCGCATCGAACTTCAGAAGCGAACCGTGGCGCGCCTGCGCTCCGAATGGAATCGCGAGCCAACGGATGAGGAGGTAGGGGACGAGATGGGCTTGACGCGCGAAGCCTATCAGCAGCTCTTCGGCACTATTCTGCCGGGTACGCCGGTGGGGTCCATGCCAGCGGAGAACGGTGGTGAGGACCGTGTGCCGACCCTCGATGTGGTTCCCGACAAGACCAGTGATGCTCCGGATGAGAAGCTGACGCGCGACGATCTCTTGACGCTAGTCACCCAGAAGCTAACGAAGCAGGAGAAGAACATCGTCTATCTGAAGTACTGGGAAGAGCTGCCCATGCGGGAGATCGGCCAGTTGACCGGCCTCTCAGAATCACGCGTGTGCAAAATCCACGCGCGCCTGCTAGAGCGCTTGCAAGATCGCTTCCGTGTCCACGAGGACGAAGAGTAGGAGATAAGAAAAGCGGGAGCCGGGCAAGTGCCCAGACTCCCGCCAGCCGGAGTGGCTGTCCCGGTTTCGGGACGGCCCTGGAATGCGGAGCCTCAACAGTGTTGAGACAATCCCCCTTGCGATTCCGTATCTACCGGCGTGGGCACTATCCGAGATTGTCCCCCGACATTCGGATTTTGCCCTCCCCTGCCTTCGGTGGCGGTGTGCCCCGGTCCCCACCGGAGCCACTGCCCTTCTCCTCCAGATTGGCGCCGGTGGATTCCCCAATCCAATCCGGTGCCGGTCGCCCGTAGCGGTGCACGGGCTGTCTTCCCCCTCCGGTCTCTCTCCAGTTTCTCCCCACTCAACCCCCTCGTCCCCTTCCGCCCTCTCGGGGTACAAGCCGCTAGCTCTTCTCCACTCGCGAGTTCTCTCCGGGCTCCACTCTTCCTGTCATCCAGCCCTCCGATCTCACCCTCTCCCGTCGCCTGCGAACCCCTTACGGTGACACAGCTCGCCACGCCGCGGCTATCGCGGCCCCGACGCTGGTGCCCCAGGGGGGCGGTGGCGTGGCTGTGTTGAATCTGTTGCACTTGGCGTTCTGGGTCAGGTGGGGACCCGGCCGCCGGGGGGGGGGCGCGTGGGGACGGCGGCCCACGGGCCGCTCGATCCGCCGGACGGGACAGCCCGTCGCTTTTCGCGTCTCGACCTCGGCAAGACCGGAGTCCGCCGGCCCCTGTGACGACGCGAGTGGCTTTCGGTAACCCGGCTATCCCGAGGGATCCGTGGCTTTGCGTCCCAACCTCTCGGTTGGTTTGCCCTTGTCGTGCCATCTGGAGGCGAGGAGAGACTACTTCGAAATCGCAAATAGGCAAACGGGAGCCGGTGAGGAGCCCCTGGAAACGTTTTCCATGCGATCCAAGATGCTGTCGTACAACGAGATACAGCTGTCATCCCGGCCTGGTGACGTACCAAAAAGCACCCTCTTAAGTCGCCTCAAGCTGGCCAATTACCCCACCAACCGCTGCAAGACCTGGAGGGGGGGGAGGGGGGGAGCGTCGCTCAGGTGCGCGCCGGCAGGCAGAAATCCTCGCCCCGGATCAGGTCGGCGTGGGGCACCTCGGCCTCCGGGGAGTGAACCGTCTCCAGGAAGTAGTGCAGGGCGTCCGGGAAGGCCTCCAGGAACAGGTTGGCGTTTCCCGGCTCGTTTTCAAAAGTGGCTGCCACCGGCGAGCGATAGGAGCGGATATCCGCCAGGGCATCGTCCTTGAAGGCCCGATCGGCCATCTCGAAGGTGGGCTTCAGGTGGACGACACAGCGCCCGCGCCAGAAGGGGAAGCCGTGCTCGGTCAGGGAGCGCACCGTGCCCTGTTCCATTCCGCCCACATGGCGCCCGGAGAGGTAGTAGATCAACGCACCGGCGTCGTGGCAGTGGTTTACGAACTCCACCGCCCCGGGAGTGGGCGTGTCCGTAAGGACGTATTCGTCGGTGAAAAAGCGCGCAAACCAGAAAGCCCGTAGGGCTTTCAGCAGGGAGGGATCCTTCAGGCCCCGCTCCATGAGCGTGTCATGGATGTTCCAGCCCATATCGTCCAGGCAGACGGAGGCGAGCACCTCTCGCAGGCGCGGTTCGTCGTCCCCATGGCGCGCGACGAACTCCTCCAGGATGCGCAGGTTGCGCGGGGCTGTGGAAAAGAGCGTGGAGTCCAGGTCAAAGACGACCAGCGGTAGCTGGCCCGCGTCCCGAATAGCGGCGATTGCACCAAATGTCTCGTGAAGTCTGCTGTGGCCCATTGGGGGCAGGATAGCGGAGTGGGGCCAGCAAGCCCACCCCGCACTCCGCTGGGCCCGGAGAGGCCCTGTGGCGAGATAACCGCTGGCGGTTGACCGGAGCTACCGGCGCGTTTCTACTGCGGGCTGCGCCGGATCCCGCGCTGGGCTCCAGCTCCCCTACCCCCGCCCGAGCACCACCACATGGACTGGTACACCTCACTCCCCACCTGGCTGCGCGAGATCCTGCCGATCGTCGTGCTGCTGACCGTCGTGGCCTTCGTCATCGCGCGCCTGCCGCGCACGGAGGTCAGTCACTCGCCCGCCTTCCGCCGCCGGCGCCTTATGAACTGGCTGCCGCTCGGCCTGACCTACGCCTTCCTCTACATGGGGCGCTACAACCTGAAGATCAGCAAGTTCGCCTTTGAGGAGATGGCCGCCGGCGACGGCAGTTCCCTGATGGGCAACGATGACTTCGGTTGGATCTTCGGCATCGGCACCTACGTATACGGCTTCTCTTTTCTGCTGAACGGCCCCCTGACTGATCGCTTCGGTGGCAAGTTTTCAATCCTCATGGGCGCGGGCGGGGCCGCCGTAGCGAACCTCCTGATGGGATTGTGTGCCTGGACACTGGTCAACGCCGGGCCCGGGCACGGCTTGGTGGCCAACAACTTCCTGGCTGTCTTCGCCGGGCTCTACTCGCTGAACATGTACTTCCAGAGCTTCGGAGCCGTGGCCATTGTCAAGGTCAACGCGCCCTGGTTCCACGTGCGCGAACGGGGTGTCTTCGGCGCCATCTTTGGCATTCTGATTTCCCTGGGAATCTACTTTGCCTTCGATGTGGGCGGCATGATTCTCGACACGCAGAGCTTGGGGCTGACCTGGGTTTTCTTCATGCCCGCATTGCTGCTGGCGATCTTCTGGGTGATCGATTTCTTTCAGGTGCGCAACACGCCGGGAGATGCGGGTCTCCTTGACTTCGACACGGCGGACGCCTCCTCGGGAGACGATGGTCCGCGCAAGTCAGCCGTGGCGGTATTCAAGATGATGCTCAGCAATCCGGTCATCATGACCATCGCCGGCATCGAGTTCTGCTCTGGTTTTCTGCGGCAGGCGATCATGCAGTGGTATCGCACCTTCGCCAAGCAGACCGACGGAGCCCTGGGCCTCAAGGGGGACTTCGTCTACGAGAACTGGGGCATGCTGCTGTGCTGTGCCGGGATCCTGGGTGGGGTTTTCGCTGGCACCATCTCAGACCATGTCTTCAAGAGCCGCCGTGGCCCCGTGGCCGCCGTGCTCTACGGCATCCTCTTCATCTGCGCGGCCTACCTGACGATTGGTTATCAACAGCCCTGGGTTGGCTGGGTCGTGCTCTTCATGTCGATGGCCGTCATCGGCGTACACGGCATGCTCTCGGGAACCGCGAGCATGGATTTTGGAGGACGCAAGAACGTGGGCGTTGCGGTGGGCGTCATCGACGGCTTCGTCTATCTGGGCACGGCCATCATGTCCATGACCTACGCCATCCTGCTGCCCCAGGAGGAGTTTGATGGGGCCGGCAAGTTAACCGGCCCCGTTACCGAGCCTGACAACTGGAGCGCCTGGCCCTGGGCCATGGTTCCAATCACCCTCCTGGGTCTGTTCTTGGCCACGCGCGTCTGGGGCGCCAAGCCGGAGGCCAAGGGTAGCGGTGGGGCCAGCGTTTGAGGGCGGCAGGCTTCTTTCAACTGTTGTTGGCCGGCCTGGGGCTGGGTTGTGTCAGCAGCGACAGGGCCGCTCCCCTGGACACGACCCAGCCGCGCCTGGTCGTCGTAATCGCCGTGGACCAGATGATCCCGGAGCAGCTGACGCGTCTGGCACCCTGCTTTGAGGGCGGTCTGGCGCGCCTCATGGAAGAGGGGCGCAGCTACCCGGAGGCGGCCCTCTCCTATTTCGACACGGAGACCGGTCCGGGACATGCGACCCTGGCAACCGGCTGCCTGCCGCGCACCCACGGCGTAGTTTCGAACAGCTATCTGGATCGTGAGGAGGGCCGCTGGGCCTACTGCGTTTCCGATCACAGCGCCACGGCGCTCTACGACACGGGGCCCGCGAGCGCCGAGGAGCTGAAACGCAAGCGCCACCGGATCTCGGCCAAGCGCCTGCGCAGGCCCTCCCTGGGCGAGTATCTGGCGCGGGCCCATCCCGGCTCGCGCACGGTGGCCATTTCGCCCAAGGATCGGGCGGCCGTCACCCTGGCGGGGCGCGCGCCGGGCTGGGCCCTGTGGTGGGACAAGCACGGGCGCGGCTTCGTCAGTTCATCGGCCTGGGGCACACGCTTGCCGGATTGGGTGGGAGAGTGGAACCGCGGCGACTGGAGCGCCGTGGCCGGGAGTACCTGGGAGCCCCTGGAGTCATGCGCCGGGTCGGACACGCAGACCGGCGCCGACGAGCGCGCGGGCGAGGCCAAGCTGCCCTCCGGGAGCCGCGTGTTTCCCCATACGGCCCCGGAGCTCGGGGACGAACCGGGAGAGGCGGACTGGGAACGGCTCAGCCGCTGGATCTACCAGAGCCCGGCGGCCGACCGCTTCGTCGTGGACATGGGCCTGGCGGCTGTGGCGGGCGAGGATCTGGGCAGCGACGATGTTCCTGATCTCCTGGCCCTTTCCTTCAGCGCCTGCGACACGGTGGGGCACGCCTGTGGCCCCTATAGCGCCGAGGTCACCGACGTGATGCTGCGCCTGGACCGGGAGCTCGGGCGCCTCTTCACCGGTCTGGATGAGCGCGTGGGAGCCGGGCGTTGGGTGGCGGTCTTGAGTTCGGACCACGGCGTGCTGCGCCTGCCGGAGCACATCCCCGGTGGGGGCGCGGCCGGACGAACGGGGAGCGACGCACACAAGGCGATGGCGGGCAGCGTCAAGGCGGCCCTGGTCAATGAGTTCGGCGGGGACTTCAAGCTCAAGACCAGCGGCTATGGTCTGTACCTGAACGACGAGCAGATGGCGGCTGCGAAGGCCGCCGGGGTTTCAGCGGAGCTGGTGCGCGCCGTCGCCCGGGACGCCCTGCTGGAGGCCTCCTTTGCCACTGCCGCCTGGACCCTGGATGAGCTGCGCACCATGGGCGCACCAGCTCCAGCTGACAGGTCGCACCTGGCCTTTGTGCTGGCTTCCTTCATTCCCGAACGCTCGGCGGATGTCCTCTGGTTGCCGCGCTCCGGCTATCTACACCTGATGAAAAGTGGAACGACCCACGGCACTTCTCACGCCTATGACCGGCGCATACCGCTCATCTTCTACGGGCGGCCCTTTGCGCCGGGGGTGATCGACGGCCCGGCGGATTCCATGGATGCGGTGCCGACTCTGCTCAAGAGCCTCGGCTTGGAGGTGCCGGATGGCCTCGACGGGAGGGTGCTAGCCCCGCGCTGAGCTAGCCGTCAGGCCGCAGGCCTGCGCGGAGGCGTGCACGGCCAGTACGCCATCGAGGACCTCCCCGAACTCATCCAGGCGCACCATGTTCGGGCCATCGGAGGGGGAGCTGTCCGGGTCCGGGTGAACCTCGAAGAAGAGGCCGTCAACCTGGCCCGTGGCCACGGCCGCCCGTGCCAGGAGCGGTACCAGGGTGCGGTCGCCGCCGGTGGACTTGCCCAGGGAGCCGGGGCGCTGGACCGCATGCGTGGCGTCGAAAACTACGGGTCGGCCCGTGGCGGCCAGATCCGCCAAACCGGCCATGTCCACCACCAGGCGGCCGTAGCCGAAGCTCGTGCCGCGCTCGGTGAGCAGGATGTCGTGGGCGCCGGCGGCCGCGCACTTCTCCACCACGCGCTCCATGTCCCAGGGCGCCAGGAACTGACCCTTCTTGACATTCACCGGCTTGCCGGTGGCCGCGGCGGCCTGGATCAGGTCCGTCTGGCGGCACAGGAAGGCCGGGATTTGGAGCACGTCCACCACGGCTGCCACCGGCGCGCATTGTTCCGGCAGGTGCACATCCGTGAGTACCGGAAGGCCCGTCTGTTGTCGCACCTCGGCCAGCCAGGCCAGGCCCGCTTCCAGACCCGGACCGCGGCCGGCGTCGGCGCTGGTGCGGTTGGCCTTGTCGAAGCTGGCCTTGAAGATCAGCGGCACAGACCGGGCCCCGGCGATGGCGGCCAGGTTCTCGGCCAACTCCAACGTCTGGTTCTGCGTTTCCATGACGCAGGGGCCGGCGATCAGGAAGAGGCGTCCGTTGCCTAGGGTGTGTTCGCCGAGGGTGATAGTGCTTTTGCTCATGGCCATAGGCTCAGGGTACCAGGAGAGTGAAGGCCCGTCCCGTGACCTCCATTTCAAGGGGAGTTTCAGTGCGGTAATCGCCGTCCACCTGGCAGGGGACGGCCTCGTCGGCCGTGATATTGATGCGTGAGGCGCGGATCATCTTGCAGGAGCCCCCGGGCAGCAATCCCACGCAGCCCCGCAGGGCGTAGCCGACCATGGCTAGGAGATGGGACCGGGGAAACAGGTAGACCTCGAACTGGCCGTCGTCCACGCGGTAGTTGCCCGAGAGGCGGAAGACCCCGCCGTAGTGCAGAGTATTGCTGACCAGGACCTGGGCGTAGGGATCCGGGAGGAGCTCCCCGTCGAGCTCAACCGCGAGTTCCGTGGGGCTGTAGCCGCGCAGGGCGCGCAGGGCAGCCCGGGCCCAGGTCCAGCGCGTGATCGGCCCCGAACGCAAGCTGCCCAGCTCCCGGGCCACGCGGGCGTCGAGGCCAACGCCCGCCACTAGAAAGGACAGGTGGCCGTTCGCGGCGGCAGCGTCCAGGGCCCGTGTGCGGCCACGAAAAATGACATCGAGCAGGGAGTCCACATCCCGGGGCAATGAGAGGTCCAGGGCCAGGCAGTTGCCCGTGCCCAGGGGTAGGACGGCCACGGGCACGCTGCGGTCCACCAGGCCGTCGAGTACCTCACCAAGGGTGCCGTCGCCGCCCACAGAGACCACCAGGTCCGTGCCCTCGTCCATGCAGCGCACACGGCGACGGGCATCGCCGCTTTCGCCGGTCAGGTGCAAATCCACCTCCAGGCCGCGGGTGCGCAGGCCCTCCACCAGCTCGCGGGCGGCGCTGCGGGCGCGGCCGCGGCCGGCGATGGGGTTGGCGATGACCAGGATGCGTCGAAAACGGACGCCGGGGGCGGGGTCGGGGCTCGCGGCCGGACGCGGGGCGTCCAGGGTCTCATGGGGGCTGGCAGGGGACACGCCGGGAGCATACGAAACCGGATGGCGGCCGGGTGCCCGCGCTTCCCAATCCCTATCCTGAGGCCGATGAAGGGCGTCAAACTGGAAAGGACCGGGACCGCGGGCGTGCTCGTGTTGGGGGCCAGCGGGTTCCTGGGGGCACAGCTGGTGCGGCGGCTGGGGGCAGCGGAGGCGCGCCGGCGGGGAGCGCTGAGCGGCGTTTGTCGCAGACCTGAGGCGCTACTGGAAATCCTGACGGTTCCGCCCGCCTGCGCCCTTGTGGCCCAGGACCTGGCCCCGGCCGGCGCCGGTGCGGAAATCGTCCGGCGCCTGCGCCCCCGGTGCGTCTTCCTGGTGGCAGCCCTGGCGCGCCCCGCTGCCTGCGAAGGGGATCCGGCCTCGGCGGAGCGCCTGAACAGCGAACTGCCCGGGGAGGTGGCCGGGGCCTGCGCGGCCCTCGGTTCCCGTTTGGTGCATGTTTCCACGGACCTGGTCTTCGCGGGCCGGGCGCCGGGTGGGGGCTACCCTGAGACGGCGGTGCCGGATGCGGCGAGCATCTACGGGCGTAGCAAGGCGCGCGGCGAGTCGGCCGTGCTGGAGTCGTACCCCGCAGCTTTGGTGGTGCGCCTGCCCCTGCTCTACGGGGATTCCATGGGGCGTGGCCTGGGGGCCTCGGACGGCCTGCTGGCGGCTCTTCAGCGCGGCGAACGGCCGCACCTGTTCGCGGACGAATGGCGCACGCCCTTGGATGTGGCGGCCGCCGCCGGGGCGCTTGTGGACCTGGCGGAAACCGATGCCGGGGGCCTCATGCATGTGGCCGGTCCCCGGCGCCTGAGTCGTCTCGAACTGGGCCAGGCGGTGCTGGCCGCCGGGGGCCAGGCCGCTGATCGGCTGCGCCCGGCTGTGCGTAGCAGCATTCCCGGCTGCGCCGATCGCCCGCGGGATGTCTCCCTGTGCAGCGCCCGGGCCCTGGCCCTCCTGCCCAAGCCCCTGCCGTCGCCGGAGCAGGCCCTCGGCACGTGTTAGGCGGCCAACTGGGGCCGTGCACTCTGTAGAGTATGGCTCGCTAGCTACACCTACCGCAGCTACCTGCCAGAGCAACCGCATGGAACTCCCCACACGATTCGACCCCGCCGAGCAGGAACAGAAAATCTACAAGCGCTGGGAGGAATCCGGCGCCTTCTCCCCGCCTGCCCCGGACAGCGGGTCCGGCCGCTCTTTTACGGTGGCCATCCCGCCTCCGAATGTGACCGGCGTGCTGCACATGGGACACGCCCTGAACGGCACGATCCAGGACATCGTGGTGCGTCACCGGCGCATGGCCGGTTTCGACACCGTTTGGATCCCCGGCACAGATCACGCCGGCATTGCCACCCAGGCCGTGGTCGAGAAGAAACTCTATGCCGAGCAGGGGCTCAAGCGCGAGGAGATGGGGCGCGAGGCTTTCCTCGAGCGGGTCTGGGAATGGAAGGAGAAGCACGGGAACATCATCCTCCAGCAGTACCGCCGCCTCGGATGCTCCTGTGATTGGACGCGCACGGCCTTCACCATGGACGAGGAGCTCTCCGCAGCCGTGCGCGAGTCCTTCGTCAAGCTCTGGGAGCAGGGCCTGATCTACCGTGGCATGCGCCTGGTGAACTGGGACTGCGTGCTGCAGACCGCCATCTCGGACGACGAGATCGAATACGAGGCGCGCAAGGGCAAGCTATGGTCCCTGCGCTACCCTCTCAAGGACCGGCCCGGCGAGTTCATAGTGGTGGCCACCACCCGGCCGGAAACCATGCTCGGGGATACGGGCGTAGCCGTGCACCCGGATGACGAGCGCTATTCAGAACTCGTCGGAACTTGCTGTGTGCTGCCCTTTCTCGACCGTGAGATTCCCATCGTCGCCGATGAGAGCGTGGATCCTGCCTTCGGCAGTGGTGCCGTCAAGATCACGCCCGGCCACGATCCCGCTGACTACGAGCGCGGGGCGCGTCACAACCTCTCGATCATCAGCATCCTCGAAGAGGACGGAACGCTGAACGAAGAGGCCGGACCGTTCTGCGGGATGACTCGCGAGGCCGCCCGCAAGGCCGTGGTCGAGCAGCTTGAAGAGCAGGAGTTATTGGTAGGGGTCGAGAAGATCCAACACAACATCTCCCTCTCGGATCGTTCCAAGAGCCCCGTCGAGCCTCTGATAAGTGAGCAGTGGTTCGTCAAGATGCAGCCCCTGGCGGAGCCGGCCATCGCCGCGGCCAAGTCCGGGGAGCTGGCCTTTCGTCCGGAACGTTGGAAGAAGGTCTACCTCAACTGGCTGGAGAATGTGCACGATTGGTGCATCAGCCGCCAGCTCTGGTGGGGACATCAAATCCCCGTCTGGTATGACGAGGACGACACCCCGGTTGCTTCACGGGTGGACCTTGAGCTCGGCGTTCCCCACCCGCAGACGGGCAAGCCCATCGTGCGCCGCGACCCGGATGTGCTGGACACCTGGGCGTCGTCTTGGCTGTGGCCCATGGCCACCCTCGGTTGGCCGGACAGTACCGCCGATCTGGCGCGTTTCTACCCGACCAGCTTCCTGTCCACGGCACCGGAGATCATCTATCTCTGGGTGGCACGCATGGTCATGGCCGGTTACGCGTTCATGGACGAGCGTCCCGCGGCGGAGCGTTGCCCGTTTGACACGGTCTATCTGCACGCCACGGTGCTGGACGCCAAGGGCAAGCGCATGTCGAAGTCCGCGGGCAACGGCATCGATCCCCTGGACATGATTGAGGAGTACGGGGCCGATGCCGTGCGCCTGGGGCTGATCATGCTCACCAAGGAGGGCCAGGATGTGCGCCTCTCGCCGGAGAAGTTTGGCCAGAGCTTCCGCTTCATCAACAAGGTCTGGAATGCGGCGCGCTTTTGCCTGATGCACCTGGAAGGTGCCGAGGTGAGTCAGGACCTCGGCGCTCTGGAGCGGCTGGAGGATCGCTGGCTGCTGGACCGCCTGGCCCAGGTCACCGAGAGCATCTCGGCGGCCCTGGACACCTACCGCTTCAATGACGCGGCCATGGAACTTTACCGCTTCGTCTGGAACGACTTCTGCGACTGGTACCTGGAGTTGGCCAAGCCGCGCCTCAGCGGTGACGAGCCGGACGGCGCCGTGCTCAGCGTGCTGGCTCGCGCATTGGGCGACATCCTGGCCCTGCTGCATCCCTTTACGCCCCATGTGACCGAGGCCCTGTGGGAGGCCTTGCACGGCGTGCTTGAGCGGCCGCTGGAATCCATGTTGGTGGTCGCGCCCTGGCCTACTGGGTCTGGACTGAATCGGGACCGGGAGGCCGCTGCTCACATGGGCCTGCTGCAGGATGCCGTGCGTTCCGTGCGGCGCGTGCGTAGCCTGACGATGGTGGGGGAGCGCAAGCCCCTTAGAGCCATCATCAAGGTACCGGGAGCGGAGGATCGTCTTGTCCTGAGTGAGCACGGGGCTGCGCTTTCGGCCCTGGCGTGTCTGGAAGAGCTGGAGGTGGTGGCCACGCTGGTGCGTCCCGAGGGCTCGGCGGTGGCCGTGGCCGGCGCCATGGAGACCTGCGTGCCCCTGGGCGAGGATGTGAACCTGGAGCGCCTGCGCGAGGCCCTCTCCCAGCGTGTGGCCAAGGTGCGTTCGGGGCTGGAGGCCGTGGAGCGGAAGCTGGGGAACGAGAAGTTCGTGGCTCGCGCAGATCCGGCGGTGGTTGAGGACGAGCGCGAGCGTTCTGAGGAACTGGCGGTGGAGCTGGACCTGCTCGAGAGCAACCTGGCCGGCTTGTAAAGCGCCGACTGAATAGAGACAGGCCAGGCTTGGGCAGTCGGTCCACCCGGGCAGGGGCTCAATCCCCTGCTGCGCAGCCACAGGGGCCAGGTAAACGGCCAAGGCCCTGATCAGCATGAGCCCGCACGGGGAGGCCACCGATGAGCGCCATCAATGGGGGCCAGGCGTCTGAATGCGGGGCAACTCCGGAGCCCGGGGGCATGAATCGGCGCAGCCTCTTGCGCAACGGGGCCACCGCCGTGGGGGCCATGTCCGCCGAGGAGGCCGCACAGCGCGCAAAGGCCGCCGAGGAGTTCAAGGCCCGCTACAAGTAGGCGAGAAGCAGAAGCGCCGGCCCCGGTTCCGCGAGTAACGACTTGCGGGACGGGGCCGGTATTCTATTACCCATGGAAGCAGAACTCTTCGGAGCTACGCTGCTCGGGATGGAGGTCGAGGGCTACTACCAGCGCCTGTGCGAACTGGCCGATCTCCTGAAATAGCGCCGCTGACTAGCGTCGCCAGTCCAGCTCCAATTCGGCGGGCTCCACCTTCAACTCAAGGGTGAAGGTCAGCCCCTTGCCGCGCAGGCGGCTCTGAATTCCGAGGGCGAAGTGAATCCACTTCTCCGTTTGAGTGACTTCTTCTTCGTCGACAATGACCTTGAACTCGTGATCTTCGAAGGTGACGGTGCCTTGTTTCAGGCGCCCGAACCCGAAACTGCCGGAGGCTCTGGAGCGCACCGGTACCCCGTTCGCATCGTAGAAGATGAACTGGGCAATCTCCGTGTCGAAACCCAGCAACTCGGCGGCCGTGGGCTCGGACTCGGGTGCATCCTCAGCGTCGTCTTCACCCTTCTCTGGCTTGGGGTCGTCCCCCTCGGCGCGCCAGGCGATCATATAGGTGCCCGGCTCAAGGCTCGGTTCGAGGATTGGCAGGGTGGTAGATAGAATGCCCAGGTGCTGGGGACCGTCCTTGAGGGAGCGTTTCTCCAGGGCGGACGTACTGGTGTCCAGGGTTTTCTCAACGGGAACGAACAGGATCGAGTTGTAGCCGGTGATTATGCGGTAGCTCTCCGGAAGGGTCTGTCCGCGGCCAACCTCGGTGGTCTCCGCTGTCTTGGAGTTCCAGCGATCCATGGCCACGGAGCCATCGGTGAACCAGGACACATCCTCCGGGCGGGCTTCCACGGGGATGTCCTTCAGCGCCCAACTGGCCATGTCGCGGCCTGGCTCTACACTGGCGGCACAGCGGAAACCCAGGGCTTCGGTGGACTGTGTGCGGTCCGTTGGGCGCCGCGTCGTCAGGCGCGCCACTGCTTTTCCATTGGAAAAGGACCCCCCCACGGCCACGCGCTGGTTGGAATCCCAGGCCGGGATGCCCTCTACAGGCTGCTTGCGCGAGCCCTTACCGATGTCGAAGGTCGGGATCTTGAACTTGGGATAACCGCGGTATCCGCTGCTGGTCCACTCCCAGACATTGCCGGACAGATCCATGATGCCAGCCTCACTCTGACCATCCGGGAAGCTGCCCACGGCAAAGGAGTGGCGATTCTTTCGCAGGGCATTGGTGGCGCAGTACTTTTCGTCGTCCCACTCATCCCCCCAAGGGTAGGTGTTGTCCCCGTTGCCGCGCCCGGCGCGTTGGTATTCGAACTCGCTCATCAAGCGCAGGCCGGCCCAGCGGGCGTAGGCTTGGGAGTTGGCGTAGTTGACATACACCACGGGCTTCAGCTCCTCGCCCTCGGGAATACTCCAGGAGGCCGTCTCCCAGTTCTTGGCCCACCAGCGCTCGCGCTCGAAGACCTTGGCTTCCGGTACGGGCTCACCGGCATCCCTGGCCGCCTGACGCGCCTTGCCCTGGGTCTCCAGGAACTCACGGCTGGCGGCATCGATGGACGCCTGTCCCCAGTGTTGGGGGGGCTGTCCGCCGGCGGTCTGGACGAAGGCCAGGTACTGTTCGTTGGTGACCTCTGTCGCCATCAGCGCGAAGTCAGGCACATCCACCGTGTGTGCAGGCGTCTCTGCCGCCAGGGCGTTGGCGGCCCGCTGCATCTTGGAGCTGTCTTCCATGAGGCCCTCGATGATCTTGACGGAGGTCCCAATCTGGGTGCGCCCTCCCTTGATGTCCACCAGGCCAGGAGGCGTCGTGATTTCATCCTTGGGCTGCGATCCGCCGGGAACGAGGGCTAGAACTGCAAAGAGATAGAGGCTGGCGTAGGAGGTCACGGGCGCTGGCATGGGTGAGGGTGAAATAAGGGGCTGAGCAAGTCGCCGCTGCGGGCGCAGGTCCGTACCTAGCAGCGGAAGCCAGGCTTGTTTCCAGCCGGTTTGGCGAGAGATTCTAAGGGGCGCCGGACGCTGCGGGAAGGGGTGGGCCGGGGTGCCCCCCCGGGGAGGGGCGCCTCTAGGCGCCCTGGGCCCGCCCCAGGTCCAGTTGGGGTGCCCGCAGCCACTCCTCACCGTTCACTTCCAAGAGATCCAAGAAGATGTCCAGCAGCTCGGGGTCAAAGGCCAGCTCGCGCTGATCCGAGAAATACTGCCGGGTCTTGGGCAGCTCCCAGACGTCCTTGTATGACCGCTTGGTGGAAAGGCTGTCGAAGACCTCCACAATGCCGAGGATGCGTCCAGAGAGGGAGATGTCGGTGCCGGCGATGCGGTGCGGGTAACCGCTGCCGTCCCATTTCTCATGGTGCTCGGCCACGAAACGGGCCACGTCCGTCAGCTGTTCGTGGCGCGGCAGCTTCTCTGCCCCGAGGAGCGGATGCCGCTGAACCTCCCTGTACTCCTCCGCAGTCAGGGGGCCGTTCTTGGTCAGAAAGCTGAGGTCATCCAGATATATCTTGCCGTAGTCATGGGCAATGGCCGCCAGCTCCAGCCGCTCGCGCGTGGCCACATCCATGCCCACCTGCTCGGCCATGATCCGGCAGTATTTGCGTGTGCGTTCCCCGTGACCAGCCGTGTAGGGATCGACGCGCTCGATGGTCTGGGCTACCAGCTCCGAGAGGATGTCCACCAGCTCACCGAAGGAGAGGCTGTTTTGGGCCATGCGCTTCTCGCGCAGGGCGCGGTGGATGGTGGCCGCCAGCACAACCGGCGCCACGGGCTTTTGCAGGTAGTCCAGGGCGCCGCCCTTGATGGCGGAGACGGCGCCTTCGATGGCGGGGTAGCCGGTCATCAGCACGACAATGGCCTCGGGCGCCAGCTTGCGGGCGGCTTCGAGCACGCGCGCGCCGTCGGAATAGCCGTGGAAGACCACATCGGTCACCACCGCGTCGAAGTCCTCCTTCCCGAGGCGCGTTATGGCCTCCGCCGGCGAGGAGGCCAGCGCCACGTCCAGGCCCTGGCGTTCCAGCACCAGGCCCATGACTTCGATTTCGCGGGGCTCGTCGTCCACTAGGAGGACACGTGGTTTCCAGTTGGATGCTGTCATTGGGAGGCCGGCGGAGACGGCGAATGGTGTCCTTTTACCAAGCCCCGGCGCAGCAATCCACTGGCGCTGACCAAAGGGCTGGCCCAGTGCGCCCCGCCGGGCGGGCAAACTGCAGGTGGGGGGGCGGGGGGCGGACTGCTAGACTAGGCAGTGTTGCCATGTCCGATTTACCTCCTCCCCTGACCCTGGACGTGCCCGCGGAGCTCGATGGGGCCCGGCTTGATCGCGCCCTGGCCGTCCTGGTGGATGGCTGGTCTCGCAGCCAACTGAAGCGCCTGGTACTGGCCGGCAGTGTGCACCTGGACGGGGAGCTCTGCGAGCGCCCGGGGGCCCAGGTCAGGCCCGGCAACGAACTGCATGTCGTCTTTCCCCAGCGCCCGGGGCCCCTGGAAGGCGCGGGCGGGACCGGTGATGTGGTGGTGCTCTACGAAGATCGGGAGATTGTCGTCGTCGACAAGTCCGCGGGGCTGGTTGTCCACCGGAACGAGCGCCACGTCGCCGGCACGGTGGCTGATCTGATGCAGGCGCGCTATGGCCCCCTGCCCGATCTCTATGGAGGCACGCGACCGGGCATTGTTCATCGCCTGGACCGGGAGACCAGTGGTGTGATGATTATTGGCCGGACGGAGGAGGCCCTCATCAACCTCCAGGAGCAGTTCCGCAAGCGCAGGGTGGAGAAAACCTATGTGGCCATCTGCCATGGGGAGCCACGCTTCGATTCCGATTGGGTCAAGACCCCCATTGGTACTGATCCCCAACGACCGGAGCGCATGGCGGTGGTCCCGGAGGGAGAGGGGCGGCCGTCGGAGACCTTCTACTCAGTGTTGACGCGCTTCCGGGGCTTCACCCACATGGAATGCAAACCGAAGACCGGACGCACGCATCAGATTCGCGTACACATGACCTCCATAGGTTTGCCGCTGGTCGCAGACCATACCTACCGCCACCAGGGCACGCTGGCTGTTCCCCTGCCGGATGAGGCGCCGGACCCCAAGCGGCAGTGTCTGCACGCCCGACGGATCTCGTTCACCCACCCGGGCAGCGGTGAGCCCATGGTCTGCGAGGCTCCCCTGCCCCAGGACATGGCCGACCTGCTCGCGTACCTCAAGCGGGAATACCCGCCGACGGCCTGACACAAAGCCAGCGCCAGCCCACCCTACTTGAGGCGCAGTTTGACACTGCGTTCAGCCTGGCCCTTGAGGGTCACGGGCTTGTTGGCATCGCGGCCATCCGTGGCGCTGGCGATGACGCGGTACTTGCCCGGTGGCAGGGGGCCGAAGCGCTGTTCGCGGGTGGAGTAACCCTCACTCAACAGGTCGCCCAGGCGATCAGCTGACATGCGTGTGCCGACCTCGCGGCCGTCGCTATCCAGGATGCGCACGCGGGCACGGATAGCCTGACCCGCGCGGTCCTGGAGCTGGACGACGAGCGTCGTGGCCGCCTCAAGACGCAGGCGCACTTGCGCGTCCACTCCCGCATCCACGCGCACCGGAGCAGAAGTCGGAGAGCAGAGCTCCCCTTGGATGGCCGTCAGCGTATAGCGGCCCGGGCTGAGGCCGTCGTAGATGAAGCTGCCCCGCGAATCGGAAATGCAGGTGGAGAGGGGGGAGACAACGCGTCCGGCCTCGTCGTATACAAAAACGCTGGCATTTGCGGCCGGTTTTCCAGCGGCGTCCGTGACTGTACCCAGCAGGCGGGCAGCGCTACCCAGGGTCAGGTTGACATCGGTGGTAATCTCGTCCTCGTATACCTGTACGCCGTCGCGCAAGGTGAGGCCAACGGTGGCCTGCCGGCCGGAAAACCCGCGGCTGCCTCCCCCGGCGCGCAATGTGTACTCGCCGGGGGCGAGGTGGGTGAACGCATACGAGCCACGCTCATCCGTCGTGATTCCGCTTCCGCCACCGTTCCCCAGGTCGCTGAGGGAGAAGACTCCCCCGCTCTGGTCCAACTTGACCGGCACGCCCGCCAGAGGCTTGCCCGCCGGCCCGTAAATCGTCCCTGAGACGCCACCTAGGGGCAGAGCCATGTCAAGGACGAAGCTCTCACCCTCCGGAACATCCTCGAAGAACTGGATGTCTGAGTCGCTGAAAGCTTGCACGCTGAAGACCGTGGGCCCCGGGCGCTTGAGGGTCAGCTTGTAGCTGCCATCTTCCCTGGTTTGAGACAGACCCAGAGCCGAGAGAATGTTGCCGCCCTCGGGGATGCCGGCCACCATGATGCCGCCCACGGGCTGGCCGCCTTCGGTCACCCGCCCGGTGACTGTGACCGGGTTCTTGGGCTCCTCGCCCAGCACCACATGGATGGTCTCGCCATCGCGCACTTCCGCGGAGGCCATCTTCATGGAAGAGAAGATGGACCCGATGTCCGGCTCGTCGCCAGAGCCTATCAGCTCCGCGATGGCTTCCCGGCTCGGCTCCGCCATGACCTGGTACTTACCGGGCGTCAGGTGGCTCACCTCGAACCAGCCGTTCTCATCGGTAGAGATGTCGTCACCGCCATTCTGGCCGGTGGGGCTGATGAGTTGTATCGAGCAGTTCGGCTCCGGCTTGCCATTGGCGTCGAAGACCTCGCCGGTCAAGGTGCCGCCCATGCGCAAGGTGAGTACGACATCCTCCATGAAACTGGCGGGGGTCAGGTCCAGGGTCAGGGGCAGGCTAGCGGCCCAGTCGTCCGAGCTGGCCGTGAAGGACAGGGGACCGGCGTCCACGCTGTCCACTCGAAAAGACCCGTCCGCCTCGGTATTGCTGGAGCGTGCACTTCTACCGGAGCCCGATGAACTGGAACGCCGGGCAGAGACTCGGGCCCCCTCCACAGGGGCGCCGAGCGGGTCGAGCACCAAACCGGACACGGTGGCTGCCCGCGGCAGAACCAACTCCAGGGGTGGCCCCGAGTAGGGCGCCGTTATCTGAACCTCCGCCGCCTGCCTGGAGTAGCCCTGGGCACTGGCTTCCAAGGCCCAGGCGCCGGCGCTGAGCCCCTCCAGCAGGAAGTTGCCGTCTTCGCTCTCGAAGCTGCCGTCCACACTACTTCCAGCTCCCCAGGCTCTTCGGGATGAGCCCCGCAGGGTCGCGCCCACGGAGAAACTCGTCAGGGGCGCGCCCAGATCGTCCACTACACGTCCGGCGACTCCCGTGGGTTCCTCCAGGAAGAGCACCAGGTCGAGCGTGTTCGCCGCCACCTCCGTACGCTTCACCCGCCAACGTGGCCGGTCCTCGTCGTCGTCGGCCAGATCGATGCCCATCTCTTCCAGTTGCTCCAGAGCCTCTACTTCGCCGTCCGACATTTCACCAAGCTCAGGCTCCTCCTCCACGGGAACATCAGCTTTGGCCCGCGGCAGGACTGCGGAGGCGATGACAGTAAAGCTATCGGCGGAGAGCCCGGAGAGCTCGAAGTGCCCCTCATCATCGGTCTTCCCGGTTCCGTTTCTGGACGTGAGCATGGCGCTCATGCTGAAGCCCATGGGAGATTGCGTGCTCTCAGCCCGCACCCGGGCACCCCCGGCCGGCGTTCCGTCAGGCCACTTCACGCTCCCGGCGATGCGCTGGCCGGAAGCGAGCACGAGGTTCACATCTTCCAGTACGATGCCCTCGGCTAGCGACAACTCTTCAGTGCTGCTCAACAGGTAGCCCTGCTTGAAGGCGCTGAGCTTGGTGGGCTTGGTGAGCGCGCCCTTGAGTTCGTAGCGTCCGCTCTCGTCGGACTTGGTATTGACCCTCCCGGCTGACATGGAAGAGGAGACCATGCTCATCATGCCGCCCATGACCCCACCCACTTGCACCCTGGCCTCTGCCACAGGGTCTCCGGCGGCATCCAATACACGCCCGGAGATGCGGGCGCCCAGGGCCAGTGTCAGGGGTAGTTCGAGGTGCTCTCCGGCGCTCACGGAGATGTCTGATTCGGCCCGGTCGAGCAATTCATCAGAGGCGACTGAGATCGTGTAGATCAGCTCCGGCGGCAATCCACGGAACTCGAATGCGGGCCCTGCGTCCATCTCGTCCTGGCGCTTGAAGCTGGCGCCAAGGGAGAACATGCCGCGGAAGCCGGAGCTCTTCTCGCGGGGAATGCCGGTCAGTTGCGCCTTGAGCTCACCCGGATCCCGGTCAGCAGCGGCGGCCGGTGGCGAGCATTTGCCGGTTATCCAGGCCCCGGTCTCGGCTTCCACAATTAGCTCGGGCAACTCGGCCAGCTCGGCGCCATCTTCTGCTACCGCGGCCAACTCCTGCGTGAAAGCCCGTTTTTGATACAGATAGCGGGCATCGATTACGGCGCGCAGTACGCCACCGGTGGCGGGCACGGGAATGCGGAAGGAGCCGTCAGCCGCCACGGGACGCCTGGCCCAGGCTGCGTCAGAGAAGTCCTCGCTGAGATTGCTTTGCCATTGGGCGGCATTGGGATACTCGGTTTCCAGTTTCTTGAGGCGGCGCGAGGCCTCTCTGTTTTCTGGTGGGGACTCTTCCGCGAAGACGAGCACCAACAACTCCGCGAGTTCGTCGGCGGGGAACCCTCCCGGTGTGGTGACACGCCCCTCGAGCCAGAGGGCGTCCTCCAGGTCGAAGCTTTCACTCCCCTTCAGGCCGGCGCCGGCGACCCTGCGACCCTCCGGCACGGCTTCTTCGGTGGCCGTGGAATCGGCATCTTCTGCGGCCAGGGCTTCGGCGGGGGAGCTGTCTGACTGTTCGCCTGCAGGCCCGGGCCTGGCAACCTCCAGGCCGACGGAGTTGTCCTCGGGAGCAGAATCGAGCAGGTCCGTCAGTCCCCAGAGGCCGGCGGCGATGAGCGCGAACAGGACAAGGGTCAGGGTGCGTTTGTTGTTCATGGATTAGATGCGGCCTGGGCTGCTGGGGATTTCGGGGTCGTAGCTACTTCAGCCGCAGTTTGACCTTGCGCTCCACCTGGCCGGCGAGACGCACGGGTTTGTTGGCCTTGTGGCCCTCGTCATCTTCCGCCAGCACACGATAGGTCCCAGGTGCCAGGGGGCCGACCCGGTGGGTGGAGAGGCCCAGGCCGCCTTCGCCGTAGATGTCCATGATCTGGGAAAAGCCCAGCATGCCGTTCACATCGCGACCGTCCCCATCGATCACGCTGATGCTAGCGTCCACGGGATTGCCCTCGCGGTCCTGGAGCGTGATCAAGAGCATGGTGCCGGTCTGCAGGGAGAGGCTGGCTTCGACGCTCTTGCCGGCGCGCACGGCCAGTGCCGGGCTGTCGGCGCTGGCCTCGGTGATCGAGCGGGCACAGATCGTGTACTGGCCCGGGGAGATGCCGCCATAGCTGAACTTGCCCTGGGCATCGGTTTGAGCCATCGAGAAGCGTTCCAGTAGGTTTCCGGCCTCGTCGCGCACGAAGAGCGCGGCCCCGGCCACCGGGCGGCGGGAGTCGTCCAGGACGGTCACATCAATGGAGCCCGGTTCTTCGAGCCTGAAATCGATGTCGTTGAGCCATTGGTTCTCGCCTACCTTGATGCCCCCGCGCGTCACCCGGCTGAACTGGGCCGAACCGCCGAACATGCCGCCCATGGGCATGCCGCCCACGGAGAGTGAGTAGGTGCCGGGGCGCAGCCCAGGAATGTCAAAGCGCCCCTCGCTGTCGGTGGAGCTTTCGCTGTACTGGCCTCCCATCATCAAGCCGCTCTTCATGGGACCGTCCACGGTCAGCGTGGCGCGCACACCGCCGGCGGGCTTGCCATTCGGATCCAGCACGCGCCCGGAGATGCGTCCCTCGGGGATGGCGAAGTCCAGGTGCACCTCAGCCCGCTTTGGGATGTCGCGGCGGAACTCCACGGAGGTCTGTTGCCCCGGTCCACCATGTAGCTTCTGGATGGCGACCATGTAGAAGCCAGGTCCATCTAGCACAGCTTCGTAGTGACCTTCCTTGTCCACCGAGCACATGCGCATGTGCTCCATCAGCTGACCGCCACCGGAGTAGAAGGTGACACTGGCCCCGACATAAGGCTCTCCGGCGTGGGTTACACGCCCCGAGACCTTCACGGGATCCTCCGGCGGCACACCGAGGATCACATGGGTCTCCTCGCCGTCGATGATCTCCGCCATGGTCATTTTCATACTCGAAAGCAGGCCACTCATGTCCAGCTCCTGGCCCTCGCCCCCGGCCATGTCAGCCATGTCCGTGCCGCGGTCAATGGCCACGACCTGCAGCTTGCCCGGGTTCAGGTGCTCGACGCGAAACTCACCATGCCGATCACTCTGGGTCACGCTGGTGGCGAAGCTCCCCATGTTGGTGACTGTGATCATGCGCCCCTCGGCGGGCTCGCCGTCCGAGCGGTAAATGATGCCAGTCAAGGTGCCACCCTCCAGCACGTTGAGATTCACATTGCGTCTCACTCCGCCCGCAGAGATGTCGATGGTCACCGATTCGCCTCGGGCGTATTCCTTGCCGCGGGCGTAGAGCGTGACAGAGCCCGGAGTCAGGCCCTGCAGGCGATAGGAGCCGTCTTCCGCGCTGGTGGCCTGGGGCTGCTCAGAGCCGCCCTTGGCCAGGCGCCTCCAGCTCGGCTCGCCCGTGTCGAGCTCGACCAGGGCTCCGCCCGCCGGCTCGCCGCTCGGGCCGTACACGGTGCCCTCCGCCACGGCCTCCTCCTGCAGCACGATGAGCAGCTGCTCGGCCCCTTCCTCCGGAGGGAAGGCCAGGCCGGGCAGCTCGACCGCGCCATAGCCTTCAGCGGAGGCGGCCAGGTCCCATGTGCCCGAGGTCAAACCTGCCAGGGCGAAGTGGCCGTCGTCGCTCTCAAATGAACCCCGTACCGGCGGCTGGCCAGGAACGCCCAAGGGCCCTTCGACCACTTGCGATGCGCTCAGGGCAAAAACCAGCACCGGCTCTCCCGCTCCGTCAACGACCCGTCCCTCAAGCAGCCGTGGCCGCTCGAGCTTGAGGACCAGCTCCTCGCTTCCGGGCTTTACCCCGACCAGGCGCGCCTGCCATTCCATGGGGTCTTCGACTTCACCGGGATCCCGTTCCCGAGCTTCGGCCCTTACCACGAAGGGTCCCTTGCCCAGTCCGGTCACGCGGAACGTCCCATCTTCCAGGCACTGCGCCTCGCCATCGCTGCCCCTGAGCGCATTGAAAGCCCCCAGGCCCACCAGGTGCGCGGGGTCGAAGCTCACCTTGACCTTGGCGGTGGCTGCGGGCGTGTCGTCGTCCCAGAGCACGCGCCCGGCCACAGCACCGCCGCTCTCAAAGACGAGGACCAGGTCTTTCCGTTGGTCACCGTCGGCCAGGATCATGCTCTCGCTGCTGGCCTCCAGGTGACCTTCGGCTTCCCCGTGCAGCTTGATTGTACCGGGCATGACCGCCTTCAGGATGAAGCTGCCGTCCTGCGCGCTGCTTTCGCTCCGCACGCGCTCGCCACCCATGCCGAACCACTCCCCGGGCAGGCGCGCCTGGATCTTTGCCCCGGAGACCGGTTGGCCGGCATCGTCGACGGCGCGTCCGGCCAGCGTGGCACCGGCAAAGAGGGACAACTCCAGGGAGCGTCCCTCGCAGGGGGCCAGGTCATCGACGACCAACTGGCTGCCCGCCAGGTCCGTGGGCAAGGCGCGTATGGTGTACTTCAGCCCGGTGGGCACGCCCCTAAAGGCAAAGCTGCCATCGGCGGTGGCCTTCGTCTCTTGGGTGATCATGGGGATGGCCGCTCCGTCGGTTGTGCTGAAAGTGGAGAGGTCCGGGCGCAGGGCAATCTCGACGGCCGTCAGGTCTGAATCGGAGTTTGTCGGAGGTCTCAGGCGCCCCTGGATACTGGCTCCAATGGAGGGGACAAGGAACGGTGGAGGTGTCGTCGTGCCGTCCACCAGGTCAGCGTCCCAGGTTTTCTCCGTGTAGAGTCGCTCGCCCAGGAGGAGCAGGTGTGCCGCAGCCGCATCCACGGGCAGGTCCAGGGAGAAGCTGCCGTCGGCGGCGACAACAGAGCGAGCAAGGACGCGCTTGCTATCCTTCGCAGGTGACCACCAGCGACTGTAGCGTTCGTAGGTGGTGGCAGCAGCGAGGGCCACAACCTCAAGATGCTCGTCCAGGTCGCAGGCAGCGGAGAGGTCCACCGCACCGGCCAGGGGCAGAGTTGCGCCCACGGAGACGAGGTCCATTTCCTCCAGGGCAGCCCTCGAAGATTCATCCGGTGCGGGCTCTGCCATGTCCGTGGCCTGCTCTGAACCGGGCCCGGGAGCCAGTTCCGTGGCCCCCGATCCTCCGGGATCGGCCGGGGCGTCTGGCGCTGCAGCGATTAGCTGCATGGGATCGGATTCCTGCCCGGACTTACTGGAAAGCCAGGCCAGGGCGGCCACGACGGCTGTGAGAACGGCAAGGAGGGGCAGTAAGCGCTTCATTGATGATGGCGTAGGGTTGTGACCTGGGGACCTGAGCGGGAACGGGCCTGGGCATACGCCTCCCCGCGCCCCGGCATTCTGCCGTTATTCTGCCCTGGATGGAGCCCGGAGGCATGTTTGGGCTTGGTAGGGGGCAGGAGAAGGACCTTATGGGCTCCAGAATCTGTCCGAACTGGGGCGGGGGGGAGGCACTGACGGGTCCCTTCCTTTAATATCACGCGCTCCAGATCTGCGTTTACCGGCAATGACCCCATCCAGAGATACACCCGACAACCCCGCGGAAGCGCTGGGCAAGGCCCCGGCGGGCGGCGGTCCCCGGTCCCCGGATCCCGCGGCGCCCTGGCGCGAGCGCACCTGGGAGCGCGCCCTGGTCCGCCATCCGGAGCGCAAGGAGGCCTTCGAGACCCCCTCGGGTCTGCCCCTGGCGCCCACCTACGGCGCAGCCCCGGACGGCGGCTGGCCCGGCGAGTACCCCTATACCCGCGGCGTGCGCCCGACCATGTACCGCGGCCGCCTTTGGACCATGCGCCAGTACGCTGGTTTCTCCAGTGCCCGGGCCACCAACGAGCGCTTCAAGCTGCTGCTCGACAGCGGCCAGACCGGCCTCTCCGTGGCCTTCGACCTGCCCACCCAGATCGGCTACGACTCCGATCATCCCCTGGCCCTGGATGAAATGGGGCGCGTGGGCGTGCCGGTCAACAGCATTAAAGATGTGGAGCGCCTCTTCGAAGGTATTCCCCTCGACAGCGTCTCGACCTCCATGACGATCAACGCCACGGCCAGCTTCCTGCTCGCCTGCGTGGTGGTCCTGGCCCGGGAGCGCGGCATCGATCCTGCCAACCTCTCAGGCACCATTCAGAACGACATCCTCAAGGAGTACGTGGCCCGGGGCAACTATCGCTTCCCCGTCGGCCCCTCCATGCGCCTGACCACGGACCTGATGGCCTTCTGTCAGGCGGAGGTGCCGCGCTGGAACACGATATCCATCTCCGGCTACCACATTCGCGAGGCCGGCAGCGATGCAGTCCAGGAGCTGGCCTTCACCCTGTCCAACGGGCGCGCCTATGTGGCCGCGGCCCTGGCCGCCGGCTTGGCCGTGGATGACTTTGCCCCGCGCCTGTCGTTTTTCTTCAACGCCCACAACGACCTCTTCGAGGAAGTGGGCAAGTTCCGCGCCGCCCGCCGCATGTGGGCGCGCATCATGCGCGAGGAGTTCGGTGCCCAGGACGCACGCAGCCAGATGCTGCGTTTCCATACGCAGACAGCGGGCTCGATGCTGACTAGCCAGCAACCGGACAACAACGTGGTACGCGTCACCGTCCAGGCCCTGGCGGCCATCTTCGGCGGCACACAGTCATTGCACACCAACAGCCGTGACGAAGCCCTCTCCCTGCCGAGCGCCGAGAGCGCACGCTTGGCCCTGCGCACCCAGCAGGTGCTGGCCTTTGAATCGGGCGTGGCCGATGTGATCGACCCCCTGGGGGGCGCGCCCCTGGTCGAGCACCTGACCGACGAGATCGAAGCGCGGGCGGCGGCTCTCATGGCGCGCATTGACGAGTACGGCGGGGCCGTGGCGGCCATCGAAGCGGGCTTCATGCAGCGCGAAATCCACCGCAGCGCCCTGGCCTGGCAGCGGGATGTGGAAGCCGGGCGGCGGCCGGTTGTCGGAGTCAACAAGTTCACCGTGGAGGAAGAGGCGCCCACGGTCTTCCGCCCTGACGAGGCGGATCGCCAGGGAGTCCTGGAGGATCTGGCCTCCCTGCGTTCCACGCGGGACGGGGCCGCAGTGGAGGGTGCCCTGCGCGCTCTGGGCCAGACGGCCCGGGGGAGCGGCAACCTGATGGAACCCATTATCGCGGCGGCGGCGGCACGTGCCACCCTGGGCGAGGTCTGCGGCATCCTGGAAGAGGTGTTCGGGCGCTTTCACCCACCGGAGGTCCTGTGATGGATGAGCCTGGAGTCTTGAGAGGGCTGGTGCTCGGCCTGCACCACATCGCCATCGCCGTCGCTGACCTGACGGCTGCCAGGGGACTCTACGTGGATCAGTTGGGCCTGGCGGCCTCTGAGGTGGAGCGCGTGGCGGACCAGGGTGTCGATGTGCTGGTGGTGACCGCCGGAGGTCAGCGCATCGAGTTGGTCGCGCCAGTGGGCGATGATTCCCCGCTGGTGGCCTTCCTGGCCAGCCGCGGGCCGGGCCTGCACCACATTGCCTGGAAGGTGGCGGACATCGCGTCCGCCCTCGCTACACTCGGGGAAGCCGGTGTGCGCCTGATTGACACGGTCCCGCGCCCCGGCGCCCACGGCACGCGCATCGCATTCCTGCACCCCAAGGCCACGGCCGGTGTTCTCATGGAACTCGTGCAAGACCCGGAAAGCTGAAGATGACCCAAGAAACACCCACGGAACGCATGCATCGCCTGCGCGAGGCCACGCTCATCGGCGGCGGCCAAAAGCGCATCGAGGCTCAACACAAGAAGGGCAAGCTGACCGCCCGCGAGCGCATCGACTTCCTCGTGGACGAAGGCTCATTCGTCGAGTTGGATCGCTTTGTCACGCACCGCTGCACGGATTTCGGCATGGAAAGCCAGAAGATCCTCGGTGACGGAGTGGTCACCGGACACGCCCTGATCGACGGCCGGCCGGTCTACCTCTTCAGCCAGGATTTCACCGTCTTCGGCGGCTCCCTCTCGGAAACGCACGCGGAGAAGATCTGCAAGATCATGGACATGGCCGTCAGGGTCGGCGTACCCGTCATCGGCCTGAACGATTCCGGTGGAGCTCGCATCCAGGAGGGGGTGCGCAGTCTGGGTGGCTACGCGGAGATCTTCTGGCGCAACGTGCAGGCCTCCGGCGTCGTGCCGCAGCTTTCAGCCATCACCGGTCCCACCGCCGGTGGCGCCGTTTATAGCCCGGCCATCACAGATTTCATCGTCATGGTGGAGGGCAACTCCTTCATGCACATCACCGGGCCGGATGTGGTCAAGACGGTCACCCACGAGGAGGTCACCAGTGAGGAACTGGGGGGTGCCAGCGTGCACAACGAACGATCTGGAGTGGCGCACTTCGCCGCCTCGGATGGCAAGAGCGCCATGAATCTCATGCGGCGCCTGCTGTCCTATCTGCCGCTCAACAACGCCGAGGACCCGCCCTTTGTGCCCACGGACGATCCCCATGACCGCTGCGATGTGGAGCTCGATAGCCTGGTGCCAACTGATCCCCAGAAGCCCTATGACATCAAGGGGGCCATCGACCGCGTTGTGGATGTGGGCTCATTCATGGAGGTCCAGGAAGCCCATGCAAGGAACATGGTCATCGGTTTTGCGCGCCTGGGGGGGCGGGCCGTCGGAGTCGTCGCCAACCAGCCCGCGGTTCTGGCCGGTTGCCTGGATATTGACGCTTCCACCAAGGGCGGGCGCTTCATCCGTTTTTGTGACGCCTTCAACATCCCCATCGTGACCTTCGTGGATGTGCCCGGCTTTCTGCCCGGCACGGCTCAGGAGCACGCGGGTATCATCCGTCACGGCGCCAAGTTGCTCTACGCCTATGCCGAGGCCACTGTCCCCAAGCTGACCGTCATCACGCGCAAGGCCTATGGCGGAGCCTACGATGTGATGGGTTCCAAGCATGTGCGCGCCGATGTGAACTTGGCCTGGCCGGGCTCCACTGTGGCGGTCATGGGGGCGGCCGGAGCGGCCAAGATCATTCACCGACGGGAGATCGCAGCGGCCGAAGATCCCGCCGCCGAGGAGGCGCGCCGCACCGCCGAGTACGAGGAGAACTTCAACCACCCCTATCGGGCAGCGGAGCGCGGCTTCGTGGATGATGTCATCGAGGCCCGGGAGACCCGTCCGTACCTGATCCGCTCTCTCGAACTCCTGAAGACCAAGCACGAGGTACGGCCCGTGCGCAAGCACGGGAACATCCCGCTCTAGCAGTCTGATGAACTCCTCTCTACCGCGCCCGTGCCTGTTCCGTCGCCCCTGCGTCGGGCTGGCAGCGCCGTGCTCGCTGGGCGCACACTGCTAGTCCGATGTTCAAGCGCATCCTGATTGCCAACCGCGGTGAAATCGCCCTGCGCATCATCCGCACGGCCCGTGAAATGGGTGTGGAATGCGTGTCTGTCTTCTCCGAAGCGGACAAGAGCTCGCTGCATACGCGCATGGCCCATGTGGCCGTGGCCCTGGGGGACGGTCCTCCGGCCAGTACCTACCTGGATATGGACAAGGTTATCGCGGCGGCGCGGGAGACCGCGGCCGAGGCCATCCACCCGGGCTACGGATTCCTGGCGGAGAATGCCGAGTTCGCGCGGCGCGTGAGCGCCGCCGGCCTGAGTTGGATCGGGCCGCCGCCGGAGGCCATCGAGGCCATGGGCGACAAGATCACCAGCCGCCAGGCCATGGAGAAGGCCGGTGTGCCCATCGTGCCCGGCACCGATGAGCCCCTCGAAGGCCCCGAAGAGGCGCTCGCCATCGCAGAGCGCATCGGCTACCCCATCGCCCTCAAGGCGTCCGCCGGTGGCGGCGGCAAGGGAATCCGCGTTGTCGCTAAGGCGGCGGACCTGGCAGGCGCCTTCCGCACCGCCAGCGGCGAAGCCCTGGGCGCCTTCGGCGACGGTCGCCTGTATGTGGAGAAGTACCTGGGGCATGCGCGCCACATTGAGGTGCAGGTGCTCTTCGACAACCACGGCCAGGGCGTACACCTGGGCGAGCGCGAGTGCTCCATCCAGCGACGCCATCAGAAGCTCGTGGAGGAGTGTCCGTCCGTTGCCATAGACGCTGATTTGCGCAGTAGCATGGGGGAGGTGGCCTTGCGCGCCGGGCAGTCGGTCAACTACGCGGGTGCCGGCACCGTTGAGTTCCTCTTTGAAGACGGCGAGTTCTATTTCCTGGAGATGAACACGCGCCTGCAGGTGGAGCACCCGGTGACCGAGATGGTGACCGGCGTGGATTTGGTACGCGAGCAGCTGCGTGTGGCCGCCGGGGAGCACCTGGGGCTCACCCAGGACGACATCCACTTCCACGGCCATGCCATCGAGGTACGCATAAACGCCGAGGATCCCGCCCACGGTTTCCTGCCCAGCACCGGCGTGCTTTCCAACCTGCGGCTGCCCTCGGGGCCCTGGGTGCGCCTCGACTCGGCCATGTACCGCGGATTGGAGGTGGGCACCACCTACGACCCCATGCTGGCCAAGGTCATTGTCTGGGGACCCGATCGGGAGCGGGCCATCGCCCGCATGGAGCGCGCCCTCGAAGAGCTGAATGTGGGAGGCGTGCGCACCGGCGCCCCGGCGGCCCTCTCCGTTCTGCGTAGCGCCGGCTTCCGGGAGGGCGACTTCGACACGCATTATTTGGAGAACCTGGACCTCGCCGCGCCGCAGCAATGGGAGGGACTGGCCGCCGCCGCGGCAGCTGTATTCCGCCACAAGCGCGCCCACCGACGTGCCTTGGCCACCACCAGCTCCGACCGCGATCCATGGTTGGCGCGTAGCCGTCGCGAGTGGAGTGACCATGCCCGGCGCACGGCCCGCAGGGAGATGCCTGACGCATGAAGTATTTCGTCACGGTCAACGGCAGCACCCACGAGGTCTCCGTCGTGGAGCGCCTCGGGCGCCTGCGCGTAAGCCTGGGCGGCGAACCCCTGGACCTCAGCTACGAGGAGGCCGATCAACTCGGCCAGGTCGTGCTTTTCTCGGAGGGCCGCAGCTTTGGCGTGTCCATTGAAGGTGATGACACGGAAGTGGATGTCAAGCTCGCCGGTTATCTCTACGACATCCAGCTGGAGGATGAACGGGAGCGGGCCGCCCATGCGGCCGAGCGGGCGGCCGGCGGTGGCGGCGGACCGGTGAAAAGCGTCATGCCCGGTGTGGTGGTCAGCCTTTTTGTGGATGAGGGGCAGGCGGTGGAAGCCGGCCAGCCGCTGCTGATCCTGGAGGCCATGAAGATGCAGAACGAGATCGATGCACCCCTGGCGGGGATCGTCAAGGCAGTGCATGTGGCGGAAGGCCAGGCCGTGGCGGCGGGGGAGAAACTGGTCACCCTGGCGGCGGTGCCGGACTGAGGGCGCAGGCATGGATGCCCTGCTACGCAACCTCCTCGACTGGATCGAGATTGACTCCACCACCGGCGCCGAGGGAGATTACGGCGACGCTCTGGCCGGGGCCCTGTCTGCGGCTGGCTTTGCCGTGGAGCGTCAGGATGTCGCGCCGGGGCGCTTCAACATTCTGGCTCGGGCGGACATGCCAGAGATCGTCTTCTGTACGCATCTGGACACGGTGCCGCCCTTCTTCTCATCACGGGTGGTCGCCGGCGTGATTCACGGGCGCGGCTCATGTGACGCCAAGGGTCAGGCGGCGGCCATGCTAGCGGCGGCGCGAAAACTCCTGGCGGCCGGGGAGCGGCGTGTGGGTTTCCTGTTCACGGTGGGCGAGGAAACCGACGGCGTGGGCGCCAGTGCGGCCAACGCCCGCTTGCCCCGGGGGCCCGGCGGCGAGGAATGGGCCCCGCGTTACACGATCATCGGCGAACCCACCGGCGGCCGCTTCGTCGCGGGACACAAGGGCGTCTTCAAGGCCACGCTCCGGGCCCAGGGCGTGGCAGGCCATTCATCCCAGGACATCGGGCCCTCGGCGGTACATGAGTTGGTGTGTTGTTCCCACGCCATCCTGAACGACACCTGGGGCCAGCACCCGCTCTTTGGTCCCGGTACCATCAACCTGGGCCAGATACGCGGCGGCGTTGCCGCGAATGTGGTGGCGGACCGAGCCGAGGCGGACCTCATGGTGCGCACGGTGGAGGAGCCGTCCGACGTGGAGACGCGCCTGCGCGGACACTTGAACAATGCGGTGGAGCTCCTCACGCCGGAGGTGGCCTACGGTCCGGTGCGGTTTCATGTGCCGCCGGGGGAGGATGACGCGCCTGTCGTGGCCTTCGGTACGGATGCCGTTCACCTGCCGCGCTGGGGCACACCGCTACTGATGGGTGCCGGCTCCATCCGCGATGCCCACACGGATCACGAACAGGTCATCCTGCTCGATCTGGAGCAGGCGGCCGCCCGCCATGTGCGCTGCGTCACCGACCTCTTAGCCCAACCCGAGCTTCCATGAACACTGATCTGAGACCCGCCGGCGAAGCCCTGCTCGCCGCCCTGGAAAAAGGCACAGTGCGCGTGGCCGAACCGCCGCCGAAGGGCTCGGACGGAGGCGCACCCTGGACCGTCAATGCCTGGGTCAAGGAGGCACTCCTTGACATCTTCCGCCAGAGTGCTGTCGTCCCCCAGGGCGTGGAGGAGCCGCGAGACCCGCATGCGCGGTTTGCTTCCCATGCCTTCCTGGACAAGGAACCCCTCAAGGTGCGGCGTTTCACGCCGGAATCCGGCGTGCGTCTGGTGCCCGGCGGTTCCGCGGTGCGCCGTGGAGCGCATGTGGGGCGCGGCACGGTCCTCATGCCGCCCTGCTATGTGAATGTGGGTGCCTTCGTGGGGATGAACTCCATGGTGGACAGCCACGCCCTGGTGGGGTCCTGTGCCCAGGTGGGGAGCCGCGTACACCTCTCCGCCGCCGCCCAACTGGGCGGTGTCCTCGAACCAGCCGGCGCGCGTCCGGTCATCGTGGAGGATGACGCCTTCATCGGCGGCGGTGTCGGCATTTACGAAGGTGTGCGCGTGGGGGCCGGTGCTGTGATTGCCGCCGGAGTCATCCTGACTGCCAAGACGCCAATCTATGATCTGGTGCAGGAGGAGCTCCTGGTCTCTTCACCCTCCGCGCCCTTGGAGGTGCCCGCTCGCGCAGTAGTCGTTCCTGGTTCGCGTCCGGCCTCCGGCGAGTGGGCGCGGCAACAGGGCCTGGCCCAGGCTTGCGCCCTGATCGTCAAGTACCGGGACGAATCTACGGATGCCGCCACGGCCCTGGAAGATGCTCTGCGCCCGGGGGCCGGGTCGTGAAGCTGAGCCGGCGGACAACTCTCCGCGGCGCAGGATGAGCGCCCCCGAATGGCGCGAGCGGCGCCGGGGTTGGAGCGCGGCGCCGCTGGCGGACGCCTATGACCGGCGCCGTTTCGGCTCCGTCCTCGGGCAGCGCAAGCACAAGAACGATGTAACTCGCGTGCTGAAGACCATGGCCCGCCACCTGCCACCGGAGGTTCGCGGCGAGGGCGGCCTGGTCCTCGACCTCCCCTGCGGCACCGGTCGCCTGGGCGGTGCGCTGGCGGCCGCCGGCTACGCGGTGGTCGGCGCCGACCTGTCAAGGGAAATGCTGTGTCAGGCCGTCGCCACGGCGGGCTCGCCGAATGGCATGCTGTGCGCGGAAGCCGAACGTTTGCCGTTCACAGACGAAGCCGTGGATGTGGTCCTCTCCCTGCGCTTTCTCATCCACATCCAAGACGCCTCCGCACGCCGGGGAATCCTGGCCGAGATGGCCCGCGTCACCCGTCACCTCGTCATCGGTCAGGTGCGCGATCCGCGCAGCCTGAAGCACCGTTCTCGCCGTGTCCGCCGCGCCTTGGGTGCCTCGCTGGACCTGCGCGAACCTTCCCTGACCCGCCCGGAATTGGTAGAGGAGCTCAAGGCATCAGATCTGGAACTCGTTGCTCTGGTGCCCCTCTCGCGCCTCTTTTCCGACAAGTCGTTCTTCGTGGCGCGACCGCTCGCAGTGGCGGACGGCGCATGACTACGTGGAGAGGATCATGCTAGGGTACCTATCAGTTCGGCCCTGTGCAGAGCCTAGCCTCTGACCTTCCCTGGCAATTTCGGACACCCCAACTAGCGCGAGATGCGCGAGGATGTCCGACATGGCCAGGGAAGGTCAGAGGTCTTTATTCGAAGGGCACGGTCTTAGGGACTCTATGGAGGGCCTCCTAAGAATGCGATCGTCTGAGGCACGGGAGAGAGGTCTGGTGATTCCCACGTGTATTGTCGATCTTTATACGCCAGAAGAATAGATCTTTGGTAACAGTCAATAGCACTAGATAGCAGGCGAGTGCCTTACTCGGTCACGACAGAGGCCGCTCGCGCCTGAGGTTCCTGGAGACCTTGGAGCGCATCCAGGCTGTGGCGCGCACCTGCCAGCGCTGGCGCAGGTCGTCGTTGCCTACAAGATCCGGGCAGCAAGCGAAGTAATGGCGCAGGAACTGCCGGCGGCTTTCCTCGCCACCGTCAATGGAGGCTGTCTCTGGCCGCGGGTTGCCGTCTTCTGCGGTGCAGCCTTCGATGACCGCCAGGCTGGTCATGAAGCGTGCCAGATCGCGCAGGCGTTGACGGTGGGAGGGGCCGCCCCGGCAGGCCCGGGCGCCATCCAGGTCGGCGATCAGAACAGTCGCACCGTCTTGTGAGCGCAGCAGGTTGGAGGCCTTCAGGTCCCGGTGCCGACAACCGGCCATGTGCAGGAGAGCGATGGAGTGGGCAGCGGCGGCCAAGAGGTTCTCCCGGTCGGGATCCGTGGCGATGGGCAGGGCCTGGGCGAGGTCCGGACTGGACATCCATTCTGTGAGCAGAAGGTCGGCCGTCACCAGCGAGCCGGCTGGTCCTCTTCGCCGTTCGATGGCAGCCAGAGGACGAGGTGTTGGTACGCCGTAGGCGTGCAGTACCGAGCCCAGACGGAAGGCGGCCAGGGAGCGTGATGGCGAGCGCGTGAGGCTGCGCACGAAGCGTCGAGCGGCGTTTCGGCCGCCATGCTTGACGAACAGGGGGCCGCGAGGTGCGTCCATTTGGTGGGGCGGGGGCGGGGAGCCGTCCTGAGGCTCAAGTTGGCCGCCGAGTTCCACCAGCCAGGTCTCAGCCAGTTCGAAGGACACCGCCTCGCCGTGTACCAGGCGCAGGGGGCCGCTCTTCACTTCGATGAACTTCATGTGGTTCCAGGATAGCGCGCTTGCCAGCCCCTGTCCTGGGCTGTGAACAGGTCGCTTTAGGTGATGCGGCTACTTCAATGCCGAGCTAGCAACTGGTCTGGGTCAGCCGTCCAGACTAATCGTGACCGTTCCACAGGGCACGGTCAGCGGTTGGCTGTCAATATCACCCACTTTGAGCAAATAGCCCCCGGGAGCCAGGAACTCGAAGTGGACATTGCCTGAAGAGTCTGTGGAGCGTTGGCCCTGGGAGGTGTGGCGTTCACCGGAGTTTGAAGCCCGCATCAGTATGACGCGCTGACCCTCCTCGGCATCTGGTATGAAGACATCCAGGGGGTAGAGGGTCGGGGACATGATGTTTGTGTCGTTGGCGCCAGAGCGCAGCACCAGGCGTCGCCTGTCGAGTTCATGGGGGGAATCCCAGTTGTCAGCGCTGTTATAATACCGACGCTTACTCAGAACTATGTCGAAGTTGCCCGGGGCCAGACCGGAGAAGAACGCGTTGCCCTTCCCATCAGGTGACTCGGACTCGTAGTCTTGGGATGGTGAACGTCCTGCTTCTTCCGCTTCGACTGGATATAGCATGACTTCAAGCATTCCTTCGAGGCCGCTGCCCACATATCCAGCGATATTGACGTGCACACGGGCCTCGGCCTCCAACTGCACGACCAACTCTTCCTGTCCCGGTGAGAGGGGCAGGTTGCGTTCCCCATAGCCGTCTTTGCGAACCAGCAGCGCGAAGTAATCATCCTCTGACTGCGAATCGTAGTAGGCTGTCTGGGAGCCAGTTGGGATCCGGTAGAGGTGGGCGCCCGAGTTGTCTCGCGGGGTGCCGCCACCGCTTGACGATGAGCTCCGTCCATTGCTCCTATGCGAGAAGCCAAAGGATACGCCGCCGGTAATGGCGCCATCCGGGTCAAGGACCGTTACACGCAGGACACGCTCCTCACCCAATGGTGGAAGTTCGAGGTCGCAACGGGTGATGCCATGGGAGACCTCGACGACCCGGTGGACGCTGATCGGTGAACCCCATTCCCTGCTGACACCCACGGCGTAGTGTCCCGCAGTGAGGTCTATGAAGAGAAACTCACTATTCCTGTACAGGTAGACGGTCTGCTCGGAATGACGCAGGCGATTGAGGTCCACCTGCTCACCCTCCTCCAGGGCCATCAGCATCACACGCGGCGCGCTGTTGCCACTGCGTGATCCCAGTTCGGTGAGTACGCCCCGGATTCCGGGCTTGGAGAGCAGTTCGAGTACTAGTGGTTCCGAGGGGCTCCCAGGGTTGACGACGAGATGCCTGGATTCTGAGCGCGCTTCGGCCAATACGGCCTGCCGTGGTGCCGCTTCCCCGGCTGGGGAGCCATAGGCTTTCAGGTGGACTGTTCCCGCGGGCAGGCGCATGGTCGTCTCAGTGGGCGACCAGGAGAACTCGCTACGGCCCTGGCCGAAGAGTTCCTGGCTCCACTCCGCGTCGGAGATAATCGGCTGGTCTGAGCAGCGAATGATGGCGCCGATTGCCGGTGTGCCGTCTCCGTGGCGTACGCTGACGGGAACCTCAATAATAGGCTTGGCGAGGAACTCCAGTTCCTCGCCCGGCCTGGCTACGACCATCCAGGTCCCCTGGGATGTGGAAATGATCATGTAGCCGCTGCGTTCCAATCGGAGGGTGTGTGCCACGTGCGCCAGGTTCTCCAGATAGAAGCTGCCCGTCGCGTCCGTGTGCGTTTCAAAGGTGCGCAACTCTTGCCGGGTGAAATCCTTCGCTGCAGAACGCAGGCTGGCTTCCACAGTATGTGCCCGCGGCGCGGCGCCCACATCGCTGGCCTTGCGCAACAGGCGAGCCCCGTCCTGGGCCAGTGCACGTACCCGCACATTGGCGACGCCGACACCGGCTTGGTCGCGCACCAGGCCCTTGATAACTCCATCGCCCCTGGGCCGCGTACTCTCTCTTGGAACTGTCTGGGCCAGGACCGCGGCAATGCGCCCGTCGGAGATCGCCACTGGTGTGGCGGAGGATATACCGGCCTGCTGGGTCTGGGTGGACTCTGTCGCAGGCACCGACAGTTCAGATTCCCTTGTGATCAACCGAGACGGTATCGGATCCTCGCTGCTGAGCATGGGAGCGCCGCCGGAAGAAGCGTAAAAAAACAACATCGAACACAGTCCGGTGCCGAGGATCAAACCGATGAAAAGTCCGAGTAGTACCTGTTTCATGGCCTTAGTACCTATTTCATGGCCGCGGGCTACTAGATTTTGGACGTGCCAGGCCATTCAGATCCGCCAACCGCCAAGGAATTGGTTCCCGGACCGGTGCGTGCCGGATTGTTCTCCAAAATGGTCTGTGACATGCGGAGGTTAACTAACGGGCGAGAACCCGGATGGCTGGATGTGGACACTCAGCCGTGGAAGCCCCGCCCAGCTTCGGCGTGCTCCAGGAGCAGGGAGCATGGGGCGAAGCGCTCGGGACCGCCTGGGCGGCCGACAATGGCCTGGGAGGTGCACAACTCGCGCAGGCGTGCGGCGACCTCGGCGGTGCCGCGGCTGTCGGCGTAGCGCATCAATCCGCCGGTGAAGGGGGCGAAGCCCGTGCCCATGACAGTGGCCAGGTCCAGTTCCGCCGGGCCGGCGACGACATCTTCCTCCAGGCAACGAGCGCCCTCGGCGACCATGGCGAGCACCAGGCGATCGACAATGGTCTCATCCGTGAGGGTTGGGGCCTCACCGCTGCGCTTGAATACCGGCAGATCCGTGGCCAGGGTGGGACGGGCGGGCTTGCCCTTGCGCTTGCCCTTTTGAACCGTGCCGTGGACATAAAAGCCGAGGCCGGTCTTCTTTCCCAGACGGTCCTGTTTGAGCAGGCCGTCGAGGGCTTTGGTGGGCGTCATGCGTGCACCGTAGGCCTCGTGCAGGGATTCCGCCGCGTGGGCGGCGATGTCAAAGCCGACCTCGTCGAGCAGCAGGAAGGGCCCCATGGGCATACCGAAATCTTCCAGTAGGCGGTCAACCCCGGCCGGGTCGGCGCCCTCCTCGAAGAGACGCAGGGCTTCATCCAGGTAAGGACCCAGGATGCGGTTGACCAGGAAGCCGGCCACATCAGCGACGATCACCGGGAACTTGCCCATGCGTACTGCCAGGTTGGCCACGGCTCGCACCACACTCTCGTCAGTGCGGCTGCCACGGATGATCTCCACCAGTGGCATTTTGCGCACGGGGTTGAAGAAGTGCATACCGCAGACACGCTCCGGGTGGGGCAGCCCCTCGGCGATGGCGTCCACCGAGAGGCTCGAGGTGTTGGTGGCCAGGATGGCGTCGTCGGCCAGGCTCTCAGCCAGCTTGCCGAAAACTGCTTGTTTGACTTCTAGACGTTCGGCCACAGCCTCGATAACTATCTGCGAACGGGTCAGACCGGAGCCGTCGCGGGTCACATCCAAGTGATCCAGGGCTTCGTTGGCCTTGTGGCGCGCCAGGCGGCGGCGCTTGAGCTTGGTGCCGATCACCTTGCGATGTTCGAAGAGGGCCGCGTCGAGGGCTTCCGGGGAGAGGTCGCTGAGGCGCGTAGTGACGCCCTTCTCGGCCAGCAGGGAAGCCACCGCGCCACCCATGACTCCGGCACCGATGACCGCCGCGCGGTCGATGTGGGGGGCGGCCTCGCCGTCCGGGCCGCGGCCCAGGCGCTTGGCGGCCTCGGTGCCCTTGAAGATCGAGATCAGGCTCTTGCAGACGCTGCCGGTGGCCAGGCGCGCGGTGGCCTCGATCTCGGCGCGCAGGCTCTTCTTGATGGCAGTGCGCGGGGAACGCACCAGGATGTCCAGGGCTTCCAGGGGCGCGGGATACTTGCCCTTGGTGCGCTTCATGATGCCTTCGCGCCCTTTGTTGGCGATGATTGAGGTCATCAACGGGTTGCGATCGACCAACAGCCCTGCCAGGCCGCGACCCCTGCGCTTGCAGGAACGCTTGCCCGTGGCGATCTCGCTGGCGATGCGCACCAGGTACTCGGGCTTGGTCAAGCGGTCGACCATGCCGCGCTTGTAGGCCGCCTTGGCTGGAAACAGGCGACCGGTCAGGATGGCTTCGGCGGCGGCGGGCACGCCGATGCGTCGGGGCAGGCGTGTGGTGCCGCCCCAGGCCGGCAGGATGCCGAGCTGGGTTTCGGGCAGGCCGAGGCGCGTCTTAGGGTCCTCAGCCGCAACGATGTAGTCACAGGCCAGGCCCAGTTCATAGGCGCCGCCGGGAACCGGACCACCGACGGCGGCCACGGTGGTGACCCTCGAGAGGTTGGCGATGCGTTGGAAGACCTGCTGTCCCAGGGCAACAACGCGCTCCACCAAGGCCGCGTCATCAGCGGTCTCGATGGCGTCGATGTCGGCGCCGGCGGCGAAGGAGAGGGGCTCGCGGCCAGTGATGACCAGGCCCGTCAGGCCCTTTTCCGCATCCACATGGTCGAGGGCCAGATCCAGGTCGCGCATCAGCGGCAGGTCGAGCACCGCCATAGAGCGATGGGGCGGGTCCAAGGTCAGCACCATCAGATCCGGCGCAGGGCGCGCGATACCGATGCAGGAAGCGGGACGCGGGGCGTCTTCGGGTATCGGAATGCCTTCGAGATTAATCACGCTGCTACCCTTTCCAGGATCACCGCGCCGCCCTGTCCTCCGCCGATGCAGAGGGATGCCAGGCCGAGTTCGCAGTCCTGTTCGATCATTTCGTGTGCCGTGGTTAGAAGTAGACGCGCGCCGGTGCAGCCAACCGGGTGGCCGAGGGCGATGGCGCCGCCGTTGATGTTCAGTTTTCCAGGGTCGACGGTCCCCACTGCGCCTGAGCGTCCCAGGTACTTGGTTGCGAAGGCGTCGCTTTCAAAGGCCGCCTGGCAGGCTAGTACCTGGGCGGCGAAGGCCTCATTGATTTCGACCACGCCCATGTCGTCCAGGCGGCAGTCGGCGCGTTCGAGGGCGATGTCCGAGGCGAACACGGGGCCGAGGCCCATGCGCGCGGGGTCGAGGCCCGCCCAGGCCGTGGAGCGAATGCGCGCCAGGGGCGTGAGGCCCAGTTCGCGGGCGCGCTCCTCGGTGGTGATCAAGAGGCCGCAGGCGCCGTCGGTAATACCACAGGCATTGCCCACGGTGACGATGCCGTCGGGCTTTTCGAAATACGGTTTGAGCTTGCCCAGGGCCTGCAGCGTCTGGTCGTCGCGGATCCCGTCGTCGTGTTCCATGGAGCCGCTGCCGCGGCGCGCGCCCTGGGGCAGGTGCGGTACGATTTCCCGAGCGAAACGGCCCGCGTCCCGGGCATCCCGGGCTCGGTGGTGACTCTGCAGGGCGAAGGCGTCGCAGGCGTCTCGTGTCAATCCGAAGTCCCGGGCGACGAGCTCGGCTGTGCTGCCCATGATGAGCCCCGTCATGGGGTCGGTCAGGCCTTCGATGAGGGAGACGCGCGGTGCCAGGAACGACGGGCGAAAGGATGACATGACACCCAGGCGCGCGGGCAGGCTGCGCGCTCCCATCAGCTTGGCGAACATGGCGGTCATCTTGCGCCCCACGATCAGGGGGTAGGCGCTCATGACCTCGACTCCCAGGCACAGGTAGGCGCTGCCGCGACCCGCCTGGATTTCAGCCACGGCGGAGGTCACCGCCTCCATTCCGCTGGCGCAGTTGCGCGCCACCGTGCGCGCCGGAACCGGCCAGGGCACGCCGGCGCGCAGGCCGATCACGCGGCCGATGTTGGCTTGGTCATGGGGAGCGCCGACGCAGCCGACGATGACCTCATCGAGGTCCGCCGGGTCGAGGTTGGCGCGGGCGATCAACTCGCGGGCCACCCGGGCACCGAGGTGTCCCGCGTCCTCCTGGGCAAAGGCCACGCCGGCCCGGGCCTGGGGGGAGCGGATGCCGGCGGCGATGACGATCGAGGTGGGTGAAATGGGGGTCTGGACCATGATTGGGGCTGGGCCGCATTTAGTAAGAAGGAAGGCTGGAAGGCCACCGGGCGCAGCATGGTAGCGGTGGGATGCCACAATTCGATGCCCGTGTCGGGAGTTCCCCCGCGGCCAGCGCCGACTTCGCCCTCGACCTCGCCCGGCGCTGTCGGCGCTCACCGTTCAGATCGCGACGGATTGGGATCTTCCCGGGAGTTGCCATGGACTTGGACCAGCGAGAATCATCCAATAGGGGTCGCCCTTCGTGGATTCCATCGGTAGGCCGCTCCCCGGCGAGCGGACCGCGGTATGCGGCGGGCGACACGCGGGATGGCATACCAACGGTAGGTATGTTTCACGACTGACCACAACAAACGCCTCGAAAAGCCACTGGCCTTGCCCCAGCATCACAACCACTCCTCCCGCCTACGCCTGCCCTCCGAGCGCGGCGCTCGGCGACCGCGTACCGTACTCGTCCTGGGTGGCGGCGGCATGCGCGGTATGGCCCACGTCGGCGTCCTGAAAGCCCTGCGCACCCTGGGCATCCAGTTCGATGCCATCATCGGCACCAGCATCGGTTCCTTGGTCGGCACCATGGCGGCCGCGGGCATGTCCATCGAGGAGATGGAGCGCACGATTACCTCGGTGCAGAAGGGGGACTACTTCAAACTCAATGTGGTCAAGTTCCTGCTCAAGGGAGTGCGTGCCCCGAGCATGTACAGCGGCGAGACCTTTCGCGCACGCCTGGCGGAGATCCTGCCCAGCGGTTCCTTCGACTGTCTGAGCCTACCCTTCTTCTGCAACTCCGTGCGCCTGGAGACCGGCGGCAGCGTCTTCTGGGGAACGCCGGGTTTCGACGATGTCTCCCTGGTGGACGCGGTCTACTCCTCCTGCGCCCTGCCGGGCATCTTCGAGCCCTACCAGCGCGATGGCTACAACTACATGGACGGGGGCATCGTCGATTCGGTGCCCCTGCGTTTCGCCAAGACCCTGGCGCCGGATCTGATTATCGCCGTGGACCTGACGGTCAAGGCGACCTTCAAGACGCCCAACTACAAGCGCCGTGTGGTCGGCACGCTCTATCGGGCCTTTGAGATCGCCGAAGAGGTGATCGTCGAGAACCAGCTCCACATGCATGCGGACAGCAAGGTGGCCCTGATTCAGCCCAAGGTTGGCCACCTGTCGCGCTTTGACTTCAACGAGGTACGCGAGGTCATCACCCTGGGCGAGGAGGAAGCCCTGCGCGTCCTCACCAGCCACGCCTCGACCAGAAACCTGGTGCAGCCGGTGGTCATTCCGGGTCTTTCCTGTCCGGTTACGCCCCGGGACTACGTGACCCTCGATGTCGATCCTGAGCTGTGCGTGGGTTGCGGTCTGTGTGAGATGGTCTGCGAGACCGACGGCTTCTGGGCCCAGGGCGAGCAGGCCACCGTACGCAAGCTGACCAACTACGAGTGCACCCGCGACCACGCGTGCTCGCGCAACTGTCCCACCAACGCCATCCGCCTCGGCAACTTGTGATGGCCAATCCCGGCGGACACGAAGAGTTCGTACCACTCGGCTCAGGGGCAACTCCAAGCGCGCCCAGCGCGTCGGCCGACCAGGATCTACCGCCCTTGCGCCCGCGGGGCATCGGCGAAATACTCGACCTGGCCTTCGAGATCCTGCGGCGCCGCCCACTGGCCTGCTTCGGGGTCTCCTTTGCCCTGTGGTTACCGGCGCGCCTCTTGCGCACCTGGTACAATACAGAGTTCGGCTTGGCACCGCCGGATGATGTGCTGGGGATCCTGGCCTTCTCCGGCGTCGGCATGCTCATGCCGATTCTGATTCCACTGATCGTCGCCGCCGCCTTGGCGCACGTGACCTACGCCACGATTCAGGGACAAGGCGCCCGGCGCGCCACGACCTTCGCAGTCCTGCGCCCGGTTCTCTTCCTGCGCCTGATGTTGGTCATCTTCCTGGTTTTCGTTCTCACGGGCATCGGCACGCTGGCCTGCATTCTGCCCGGTGTCTACCTGGCCTGGCGCCTCTCCACGGCCACCACCGCCCTGGTGATTGAAGGCCTGGCACCCATGGAATCTGTCAAGCGCAGCTTCGCCCTGACCCGGGGCACCTTCCTGCGCTGGCTTGGCTTGTTCTTCGTCCAGCAGTGCCTGCTGTTGCCCTTCTCAGGACCCGTGGCTGTCCTCGACGACCCGATGCTGCGCTCCGAAGTCCTGTCCCAAGTCGCCCTCTCGCCGCCGGCCCTGGAGGTCCTCTCCCTGTGCCTCTCCACCTTCTTCCTCTCCCTGGCCTCGGCCTTTGCGGGCCTGGTCATGGCGGTCTACTACCTGGATTGCCGGGTGCGTGCGGATGGCTTTGACCTGGACATGGCCCTCGAACGACTGCGGCGGACACACGCCACTCCATGACCACCCGCTGGCTCCCGTTGACGGTTTCAGCGGCCGCCGGTGGGGGGGGCGGGAACCTCAGCCGAGTGACGGCCCAGGGGGCGGAGCAGGCCTCCAGCTTGCCCCTGGACCGGGAACGCGTTTCCACCACGCTGCATGAAATCCTGACCCGCGAAGGCATTCCCGAACCGGCACCCAACACCTGGCTCCAGGATTGGCTGACGGAGTTGTTCTCCGTGCCCCCGAGCACGGCGGAGGTCATCGGTAATGTGGCCCTGGGTCTGGCCGTGGCATTGTTGCTCGCGGCCCTGGTGCTCGTCGTGCTGCGGGTCCGACGCCGGGACCTGGCCCCCGGGGAGGTGGACCAGCGGGATGAATCAGCGCCGGAGGAGTTCCGCGATCATGTGGCCGAGTTGCGCCAACGGGCGCGCCGGGCGGAGGAGCGCGGCGAATGGGCGCTGGCCCTACGCCTGGAGTTCTTTGCCCTGGCCTTGGGTCTGGGTGAATGCGGGGCCCTCGATTACCGCGAGGCCTGGACCAACCGGGAGCTCCTGGAACGCGGTCACCCGCGCCCGGCCGTGCGTGCCACGCTGCTGCCAATCCTCGGCGACCTGGACGCCAAGACATTTGGCGACGCCGCCTGTGGTGAGGCCGACGTGCGCCGGTTTGCGGAGCTCACGGACGAACTCTTGGCCCAGGGCGGGGCATGAGCGGCGCGACGACGGGTGGCTCCGGCAAGCTAGACCGCCTGGTGGGGGCGGGGGTGGTTCTGGTATTGGTGGTGACGGCCATTTATATCGGTGGTGCCACGCCGGTGGATGATGATGCCAGCGCCCGCAACTCCCACGAGCGCGGCCGCCGTGGCGTCCTGCGCCTCTTCCAAGAGCTGGGTTTCAGCGCCCGCGTTTTCGACGGAGCGCCGGGTGCCTTGCCCGGGGAGCGCAGCTTGCTTTGGATGCCCCAGGTCCCCGCCTTCGCCGGAAGCGGAAGCCTCGACCAAGGGGAGACGGTGGACGAGGAGCAGGCGGATGATGAGGGGCCTGAGGGGGCAGTGGCTTCCGAGTTGGACCCCGGAACTCCGCCGGGGGCGGTTTCGGTTCTAGGGCACCTGCACCGCCCCAAGCGCTATGGCGATTACCTGCAGGCCGGTGGCTCGCTCGTGATTGCCGATGGGAAAGATGCGCGCCGCTTCCTGGGCGAAGGCCTGGCCCTCACGCCTGTGCCGGCCCTCACGCCACCGGCCACGGCGTCCTCCCGGGGGCAGACACTGCGCGCAAGCCTGCCCTCAGGCGAAGTGCTGTCCCTGGCGAGCGAAGGCTGGGCCAGCCGGAGTGCGGCGCCCTCCGGGCCGGGAGGTGCTGGCTGGCAACCCTGGTTGACGGCGGAGGACGGCACGCCCCTGATCCTGCGCCTTCCGGTGCCATCCTCTGACGCGGCCCTCTCCAACGGTTCGGTCTTCCTGCTGGGCAGCGCCGCCTGGTTGGCCAACGATTCCATCGGCCGGGAGGAGCACGGGCTGCTGGCCGTGCGCCTGGCGGAGGCGGCGGTCGGCGCTGCCCCGGCCACCATCCTCTTCGACGAATACGCCCTCGGCGGCTGGCGCCCGCGGAGCAAGGGCTCCCTGGCCTTCGCCCCGGCGTCCCGCGCCCTGACCCTGGCGCTGCTAGCGGCCCTCGCCATCTTTGTCTGGCGCCTGGCCTGGCCCCGGGAGTTTCCCCGGGACCCGAAGCCCCTGGACACCATCTCACCCCTGGCCCGCGCCCGGGCCCAGGCCGCGCTCCTGGAACGCGCCGGCCGACTGGACCTGTTGGCGCCCCATGCCCAGGCCACCGATGACCTCAGCGGCCCGCGCTGACTTGGTACTGTGCCGTCGGCAACCGCGTTTCCTATCCTCTGAAATCCATGAATGAAACTCCTGTAGTGATGAGTGGCGTGAACTCTGATTCCCCCGTGGCGACTCTCGGTGCCGATTTGCGCGGCGCAGTGGCGCGCGGCGTGGTGGGCCTTGGCGAGGAGGTCAACCTCTGTCTGGCCGCCGTGTTGGCCGGCGGGCATGTGCTCCTGGAGGGTCCGCCGGGCGTGGCCAAGACGCTCCTGGTGCGCACCCTGGCCCGGGCCCTGGGGGGCAGTTGGGGGCGCGTGCAGTTCACGCCGGATCTGATGCCCGCGGATGTCACCGGCACCAGCGTGTTCCGCCCGAACGACGGGGACTTCACCTTCCGCCCGGGGCCGCTCTTCGCCAACTTCCTGCTCTGTGATGAGATCAATCGCGCACCGGCCAAAACCCAGGCGGCTCTGCTCGAAGCCATGCAGGAAGGCACGGTCACCGTGGATGGCGAACGCCACCCTCTGCCCGAGCCCTTCATCGTCTTTGCCACCATGAATCCCCTTGAGCACGAGGGCACCTATCCCCTGCCGGAAGCCCAGCTCGACCGCTTCCTGTTCAAGCTGCGCATCGGCTATCCGGAAGCGGACGTGGAGGCGCGCCTCTTGTCTGAGGTTCACCGCCGCAGTCCCAAGGCGCGCCCGGCGGACCTCGGCGTGGAGGCGATCACTGACCCGGCGAGTCTGCTCGAACATTCGGAGAGCGTCCGCGCCGCCACGGTGCGCGAGGATCTCTTCGAATACCTGGTACGCCTCCTGGCGGCCACCCGTCGGGATCCGGCTCTGGTGCTGGGGGCCAGTCCCCGGGCCGGTGTCATGGTGCTCCAGGGAGCCAAGGCCTTGGCCGCTCTGGAGGGCCGCGATTTCGTCACACCGGATGACCTGAAGGCCGTCTTCCTGCCGGCCATGCGTCACCGGGTGCTGCTAGATCCGGCGGAGGAAATCGAGGGCACCGAGACCGATACCGTGCTGGGGGCCATCTTGGATCGAGAAGAGGTTCCACGCTGATCCCGACCCTGCGCCTGCAGCGCCTGACCATGGCGCTGGTCCTGCTGGCCGGCCTGGCGCCGGTCTGCGCCACCCTGGACGTTTTTCCCCCGGCGCGCACCCTCGGCGACTGGGTGCTCGGCCTGATGGGGCTGCTGGCCCTGGCCGCCTTGGTCGATTGGTTGCGGACGCCGCGCCCGCAGGAGTTGGCTCCGGCTCGTAGCGTGCCGGCCACCGTGGGCCTCTCCCGGGAACTGGTGCGCCGCCTGCGTATCGGTGGAGTCCGGGACAGGGGGGAGCGTCCCGCGGACGGGACCGAGGAAGGCTACTCCCCGGCGTCCCGCCGCACCCCGGGCGTCGGCCTCCTCTTCGAGGTGCGCGAGGAGTTCCCGGCCTCCTTCGCCGTCGTTGCCCGCACGGGCCTGCCCGTCGCCGGGGCATCGGAAGCCACCCGGGAGCCAGCTTCAACCTGTAGCTTGCCGCCCGCCGCCGGCGATCCCACCGGCGGACCTGATCGCGTGGTGCTGTCCGCGGAGCAGCCCGTGATCGTCAGCCGCACATATCGCCCCAGTCTGCGGGGCGTGCACGCCCTGGGCAGCCTGCGCCTGCGCCTGCGCGGGCCCTGGGGGCTGATCTGGCGCCAGGCTCATATCCGCGCCCGCCAGGAGGTGGCCGTGGAGCCGGCACTGGCCGGTCTCAAACGCGCCCTGGCCCTGGCGGCCAGCGAGCGTTGGCATGACTTGGGCGTGCGTCGGCTGCGTCGCCGTGGCGGTCTGACCGAGTTCGAGTCCCTGCGAGAGTACGTGCGCGGGGACGATGTGCGCTTGGTGGATTGGAAGGGCTTTGCGCGCCACGGCCGGCCCCTGGTACGCGAGTACCAGGAGGAGCGCGGTCAGGAGCTGATCATAGCCATCGATTGTGGGCGCCGCATGGGGGCCAGCACGGCGGGCGCTGAGAGCGGTGCTGGAGCGGACGAGGCAACGGGGGGGCTACGCGGGTGGAGCAAACTCGACCACGCCCTGGACGCGGCCCTGGAGCTGGCCGCCGTCGCTCTCCAGGGCGGAGATCGCGTGGGTATGGTGGCGTTCGATCATCGCCTGCGGTCCTTTGTGCCCACGGGGCGTGGCGCGCCCCACCTCGCAAACCTGAAGGAGGCCGTCTTCGACCTGCTGCCCTCCGGCAGCGAATCGGACCTGGGCCGGGTCCTGCGTGAAATCGCCGTGCGGCACCCGCGCCGGGCCATGGTGATCCTGTTGACCGACGTGGCGGATCCCCTCAGCGTGCCGGAACAGGTGCGGGACCTGGCCGCCGCCTCCCGGCGCCATCGTATTCTCTTCGCCGCCTTGGATGATCCCAGCCTGCGGCGGGCGGCGGAGGGTAGTGTCGCCCTGGACCTGGCGCCCGACCAGTTGGCCTCCGTGGGCGCCGCGGCGCGGGCCATGGCCGCCGAGCGCCGGGACGGTCTGCGGGAGATCGCGCGCTCCGGTGTGCGCGTCTTGAATTCCCTGCCGGCGGAATCTGCGGCGCCGGTGCTCAGCGCCTGGCTGGACGCCCGCCGAGCGTGATCCACAGGCCGAGGGCCAGGGCACTGGTGACGGCCACCGCCAAGCGTACACCGTGGGGGGCGTGGGGGCTGATGAAGCCCTCGATCAGGCCGGCACAGAATAGCAGCGGGAAGGCCGGTGCCAGGAGCGCCCAGGCCCGGCGGCTCTCCCGGGACATGGCCTCCCGCCGCGACCAGGGACCGGGAGCAATCCAGGAACGCACCAGGACCAGCCCGGCGCTGCCCGAGAGGATGATGGCCTGCAGCTCGAGGGTGCCGTGGCACCAGAGGATCGAGGAGATGGCCCCGGCCTGGTCCCAGTGACCGGCGACGGCCGTGTAGGTGCCCAGCATCAGGCCGTTGGTGGCCAGCACGTAGAGGTAGAGCGGCGGCAACAGGGCGGCGCCGAAGAAGAGCACGCAGACCGCCATGTTGTGGGCCATGATCCAACCGGCGGTGGAGGGAGACTCTCCCAGGCCAAAGGTGAAGTTGCCGCGGAAGGGGGCTCCTTCCCGGGTGGCCATGAGCTGGGAAATCTCAGTGTCCACGAAGCTCGGATCGAACAGGCTGTAGGCCAGGGACAGGTCCTCCATGACGAGCCAGCCGGCGAGCAGGGAGATGCCGTAGAAGAAAACCACCGAGCCCAGCAAGAGGCGCCACTCGCTGCGAATGGCCCGCGGGGAGGATATCAGGAGGAAGTCCAGGGCCCGCCTAACCAAGGGTCGGTTGCTGCGTTCCAGGTCCCGGTAGAGGAGCTCGTGGGTTCGCAGGATCAGAGGCCGCAGTCTTGCTCGCAGGGCCACAGCGCTCTGGTCAGACTCCAGGCGCGCGTAAAGCGAGGAAGCGAAGCGGTACAGGCGCGGCAACTCCAGCAGCTCATCCGGCTCCAGACGCCGCAGCCCGCCGCGGCCCCCCCTTCCCAGCCGTCCCAGGATTTCCTCCAAGCGCGTGACGCGGGTTCGCTGGCCTACTGTTGTCTCGTCCTTGGACACCCCTCGAGGCTAGCGTGGAGACGAGACGGGGGCCAGGAACATTCCTTCTGCCGGTGGATGGGGCTATCCTAGCCCAGTGCCCACACTGACCATCACCACGCCCGAGGGCCTGCATCTAAAGCAGGAGATCGCGGGAGCCGGCTCACGCTATGTGGCCGCCCTGTTGGACGGCATCTTGCTCGGCCTGCTCTGGCTCCTGATGCTCCTGGGAGCCATGGGCCTGGCGGAGCTAGACCCCACCGGCGTCGGGCGCTTTGCCGCTGGCCTGGCAACCGGTGGCATCCTTCTGATCGCGGTGGCCTACCAGTTTGTCTTCGCCGGGCTGTGGAATGGTCAGACTCCTGGCAAGCGCGCCCTGCGCCTGCGCATCAAGTCCGCGGACGGTCACCCGGCCAGCAAGTTCCAACTGCTCATGCGCTCCCTGCTCTGGGTGGTGGATGTGCTCGTGCTGGTGCCGGTTTCCGTTGGCCTCTACCTGATTGTCCTGACGCCCCGCCACCAACGCCTGGGTGATCTGGCAGCTGGCACCCTGGTCCTTCGGGATCCGCCGGAGGAAGCCCCGCGGGAACCCTATGAAGACGAAACCTGGGAGAGCTTGTCCCCACGCCTGCTGCCCCTGACTCCGGCCTTGACGCGCCGCTTGACGCGCTCTGACCGGGAGTTTTTGCGCGAGTTGCTCACGCGCCGGGGTGTCGCCGATGACAAGCGCACCGAGCTCATGGAAGCGGCTTGCCAGCACTACCGTGAACACCTTTTCCTGGCGGATTCGGTCTCCGTGCGGGACTCGCTCAAGGAGCTCTACCTTTTCCTGCGCGAGTTTCCGCCGACGAGCTAGGGACCCGCTGTCATGAGGGAGGCGCCTGATCCCCGTCGGAGCGCTTTCTGCGCAGGGGGCCACGCAGGTTTTCCATGTGGCGCAGTTCCTCGTCGCTGAAGCCGGCGGAGGATGCGGGCGGCGGTCCGTCGAGTTCGTCGGGCCGGAGCTGGTCCGGATGGGGCTGGCTGTCCGGGGCGTGGCCCCGAGGGCGCCAGCGCACGCGCGCATTGCCCGTGGCCTGGCCGCGGAAGAAGGGGTTGCCGGTGAAGGGCGAACCACCGGGTTTTTGCCCGGTGGGGCCCGGTGGAGCGTTGGGATCAAAGCCAGGTCCGGCCTGCCCGGCGCCGGGGGCCGGGGGACGCCGGCCGAAGAGGTTGCCAAAGGGGAACAGGCCGTGGCGGACGCGCACGGCCATCAGCTCCTGGCCGCCGACCCACCAGAGCCAGATACCAACGATGGGCAGCATGCAGTGGCCGAGGGCGATGCCGCCGATGACCATGGCCAGGGCGAAGAAGCGGCCGACGCGCACGGCCCGGGCGGTGGCCTCGACCCAGTTGCCCCGGCGGCCGAGGAAGGCGCGCAGGATGCGGCCGCCATCCATGGGGAAGGCCGGGACCAGGTTGAAGAGGCCCAGGGCCAGGTTGATCCAGATGAAGAGGCCGAGCAGGGCCGGCAGGAGCGGCGCCCCGCCGGCGGTGCCAGGGATGGACAGATCCGGGGCCGCACCGCTGGTCAGCAGGAAGAGGGGCGCCGCCAGGCCCGCCAGCAGGAAGTTGACCGCGGGCCCCGCGATGGCGATCAGGGCTTCAGTGCGCGCGTTTTCCGGGATCTCGCTCATGCGCGCCATGCCGCCCAGGGGCCAGAAGGTGATGTCGAGGACGCGGATGCCCAGGGCCTGGGCTACCAGGCTGTGGCCCAACTCGTGCAGGAAGACCAGGCCGAAAAGCAGCAGGATGGTCAGGGCCGACGAGGGCTGCCCGCTGAGCAGGAAGAAGCCCATCATCACCAGGAAGAGCATGTGGACTCTGATCGTGATGCCGAATACGGAGCCGATGCGGATGGAGTCTCTCACGGTGGTCGTTGGGGATGGGGCGTTGCCTGCCTGGAGCGCGCTGGTGGGCGTGGATGGCCTTGGAGTGTGCCGCAGGCCGATCGCGAACCTGTATATATATAGGAAGGGGAGCCCCGGCACAGGGGGCGAGGTGCCAGGGATCACCTACGGTCTGGCAAAGGTCGCTGTTCATGTCTAATCAGGGAATCACCCAGCATCATCAATCCCCCTCCAGCCCCACCGGGCGGCGGGCTCTGCACCTGCGCCTTTTGGATGGGGGAGGTCTGGAATCCCATGAGCTGTGTCCGGGCGCTGGGCCTTGCTCGGTGGAGGGGGCGGAAGTCGTGGATTGGCCCGCCATGGCCTCCTGGGGGGGCACCGCTCTGGGGATGGTATTGCTACACGGCTGGCCGGAAGCGCAGCCGCCGCTGGTGTTGGCGGTGGGGGATGCGGTGCGACGCGGGCTGCCCACAGCCCAGCGCACGGCGATCATGGGGCGTTCGCCGCTCTCCGGCCGCCTGGCCCTGGGGCATGTGGGTGGAGAGCTGGCCTCGCGCCTGGTGTCCGTGTGGGATGCCGTGGCCATCTCTGGGCGTACGCGGGTGCCAGGGGCCGTGCTGGTCATCAACCCGGATGGGAAACCGGGCTTGTTGTCAGTGCCGGAGCTGACGGGGCTCTCGCCGGCGGCCACGGGGCGCCAACTGGAAGAGATCTTCGGCCCCTGCGCCAGCCTGCGCGTGGGGCCGGCGGGAGAGGCGGGCCTGATCGGTGCCAACCTGTGCACCGGTGGAGAGGCGGGGAGTTTCGTGGGCCGTGGCGGCCTGGGGGCTCGCTTCGGAGGCTTGGGCCTGAAGGCCCTGGTCGTCCTGGCCGGCGGCCCGGCAATGGGGATGGCGGCGGGTGAGTCGGCAGCGGCGGGTGGCGATGATTACGGTGGCCCTGGGAACAATCTGGCGCTTGCTCTCAAGGCTTCGCCACGCCTGCGAGCCCGGGCGGATGGGGGAACTCTGGAACTATTCCAGGCCTACGGCGCCCGGGGAGATCTGCGTGGCGCGGGCTACGCTGAGCCGGTGTCGGGGGCCGTGGTGAACCGCCTGGTGAATGAGGTGGAGGCTGCGGGTGGCGAGCGAAGAGGGCAGCGGGGCTGCCACCGCTGCCCGACGCCCTGCGGTTGGACCTTCGAAACCCGTGGCGGGCGCACCACCGCGCACTTCAGCGCCCTCTACGCCCTTGGCTTGAATGTGGGCGAGGAACACTTGGATGGTGCCCTGCGCCTGCTGGCCGTTTGCGATGAGATGGGCCTCGATGCCAAGTCGACGGGGGCCAGTCTGGCGCTCCTGGCCGACGGTGACGGGGAGGCCATGGAGAGGCTGGTGCGGGCTGCGGTGGCCGGCAGCGGCGAAGAGGAGGCGCGCCTGCTGGCCGCCGGTCCGGCGGCCACGGCGCAGGCCCTGGGGTTGGAGGGGGAAGCCCATTTGGTCCGGGGCCAGGCCGGGCGTCCCGAGGGCAATCTGGCGTCAGTGCTCGGACAGTGCGTGGCCGTGGGCGGTGTGGACCCCATGCGCTCCTTCCCATTCCTGGCCACTGATGGGCCGGCGGGAGGCCCGGACGGGGGTGGAGTCCTGGTCCTTGAGGGCGGTGGCGGTGTGCTCGGCGGAGGGGAACTTGATCCCACTCGTCCCGAGGGCAAGGGGCGCCTGGTTTGGTGGCACGAGAACCTGGTCAGCGCCCTGGACATGGTGGGTTTCTGCGCCTTTTCCGGAGCGGGCCTCCTGGCGGATCGCGCGGCCACCTTGGACACTCTGGCCGGTTGGATACTGCCCGCGGCTTTGGGCGGGGAAGTCGCCGGCCCGTGGCAGGGCGTTGGGCCGGCGCGGCGCCTGCTGGCGGCGGGGGCCTCGGTGGTCCTGCTGGGGCGCCTGTTGGATCGGCGCTGGGGGCATTCAGAGGCCGAGGCGCGGCCGGCCTGGGCCGCGCACCTCTTGGATCAGCCGGGAATGCTGGACGAGTATCGAGCCCTGCGCCGCTGGGGAGGCGCAGGTCCGGAGAGGGGCCTGTCGGCGGACCTGGGCACGGAGGGTGTGCTCGGCGGGGCACTGGCAGGGCCCGGGGGAGTGGCGGAGCGATGGGGGGCGCCCCCGGTGGGGGAAGCGCGCCAGGGCTCAGTTCGCCTGCGCGCCACGGGCATCCTGGGCCTGGCCCTGGGGCGGGATACGCGGGTCGCTGCCCTGCTTCCGGTCACTGCCACCGGTTTCCTGAGGGAAATAGCCGCCTCGCGCCCGGCCGCCGCGTCCCTCTTGCTGCGGGCCGGCCAGCCCCTGCCGGCTATCTACCGTGCCGGTCGGCGCCTGGGCCCGTCCAGCCCCATAGAAACGGGGGACACCCTGGATCTCGTCCTGGCCGTCAGCGGAGGCTGAAGAAAACATGGCCGGGTGAAAAATCCGCGGCACAACCAAGTGGTCGCGGGCGGTGCTGTGGCGTACCTTTCCGTGCCGTGTATCCGATCCTAATCATCAAGACTGCGGCCTTGGGCGATGTGCTGCGCACGACCTCAATCCTGCCCGGCCTGCATGAGGCCCATCCGGCCTCGGAGATAACCTGGCTGGTGGCCGAGGGGGCGGAGGATCTGGTGCGCCTGCAGCCGCTGGTGGATCGCGTGGTCACCGTGGATTTGGATTCACCCGAGGGCCTGACACGCGTAATGGTCGAGCTGGGCCGCACAAGCTGGAAGTGGATTATCTCCCTGGACGAGGAGGAGAGCCTCTGCCGCCTGGCCAGTTCCCTGGCGACGGAAAGGTTGACCGGGGCCTGCCTTGAGACCGGAGAAGACGGTTCCGAGCGGGCGGGCTACACCCTGGATTCGGCAGCCTGGTTCGACATGGGGTTGACCTCGCGCCTTGGCAAGGAAGAGGCTGACCGTCTCAAGCGCGGGAACTCCCAATCCCATGCGACGATCTTCTCCGAGATGCTTGGCATCAACGAGGATCAGCCCAGTCTGCGCATCCCCGGGGCGGCCTTCGAGGCGGCACAGATCTGGGGCACCCGCCATGGCTTGGATGGCAGCGTGACAACCATCGGCATCAACACCGGTGCGGGTGGACGCTGGAAGACCAAGGGCCTGGGCGAGGGGCGCACGACCGAGTTGATAGAGTTCCTGCACCGGGAGTTGGAGGGCGAAGTGAAGTTCGTGCTGCTTGGGGGACCGGCGGAGGCGGAGCGCAATCGTCGCATCATGGCCGCCTTTGGAGAGGACTCCGATAGCGAGGCCATCGTCCTCGATGCGGGCACGGACAACGATCAGCTGACCTTTGCCGCCTTCGTCGACCGTTGCGACCTCCTGATCACCAGCGATAGCCTGGCCATGCACATGGCCATTGCCCGCAGCATTTCACTGGTTGCCTTTTTCGCCCCGACTTCGGCCGTGGAGATCGACGTTTATGGCTTGGGGGAGAAGGTCATCAGTACGGCTGATGACTATTGCTCATATCGGCCGGATGCGGACAACAGCACCATCACAGTCGAGCGCTTGGGGCGCGCGGCCCTGCGCACCCTGCCCTAGGCCCTACTGGTGAATGTAAAGCGCGGAGTCTGGGTTCTGGCGAAGCTCCTTGAGGGCGTCGGCATGCTTGTGGTCCTCGCGGGTGTCTTCCGCAGCATGTCCCTCGGGATGGAAGATGAGAGCCTGGCCTCCATGTCGGCGGAGTTCCAAGGCCTGACCATCGGCGGCGGCATGTTCATCCTGGGCTGGCTATTGGAACGTTCTGTGGGCAGCCGCTAGCGGCTGCCCCTCGCCCGGGGGCAGCCACTTCCTTTTCAACCGTACTGGCTGTTTTTCCCAGTCTCCAGCAGCAGGGCACCCGTGAGCGTGGAGCGCAGGCTGGCGGAGAAGGGTTCTTCGAGCAGTTCCACGGCGGCTGCCGGACGACCCCCGAAGAGCAGGTTGAAGGCCAGCACCAGGCGTGCGTCCTCCACCAGGGGATGGTCCCGCAGGAAGAGCTCCAGCGTGGCGAGCTGGCGGTCGAAGTCCGTCGGGTCTGTGTAGAGGCCGTGCTTGTCGAAGGGCGTTGAGGTCAGCAGGGGATCCAGAGCCAGGGCCGTGCGCAGGTGCGCGGCGGCCGGGGAGTAGTCGCCCGTGGCGAACAGGGCGTCGGCCAGGATCAGGTGCAGGATGCCCTGGTCCGGGGCGTATTGAACCGCCCGGGTGTAGAGCTGGGCCGCCGTGTCGTAGCGTCCGTCCGCGAAGGCCTGGTCTCCCAGGGACAGGTAGTACTCGGCCGCACGCCCCAGGGGCTGGGCCGGGGCGCCGAAGGATGCGTCGCTGCCGATTGGCGGTGCAGTGGAAGCGGAACTCTCATCCACGACCAGGGCCCCTTCGCCCGCGAGAACCACGACATCCTCACGGGGGCCGTCCACGATCACCGTCACCTCCACCGGGGCGGGGTCGTTAGCATAGACGATGGTAGTGTTGCTGCTCGGGTATGAGGGCCCCCAGTAGGAGTAGCTCGGCCACCAGAAGTTCGAGCTGTAGTAGGAGGAGCAACCCCAGCTGAAGGACGGCCCCCAGCAGAACCACGGTCCCCAACTGCTCCAGCAGTCCCAGTAGCTCCAGCAACTGTTCCACCACCAGTTGGACCAGCAGTTGTTGTTGTAGTTGTCCCAGTAGGAACCCTTGCCGCTGCCATAGCCTCCATAGCCCCCATAGCCGCTGAATCCGTTGGATAGGCTGCGCGGCGCACCGACCAGGCCCAGGGCGAATCCCGAGCCGACCTTTAGACCGGTCTGGGCCAGACCGTCCATGGCGCCGATTTTCATGTTGTCGTAGCGCACCTTCTTCGGCGCTGTGGTCGGCGTGAAGGCCGTGCGTCGCTTGGCCAGGGCGCGCACCTGAGCCGCCCGTTCCGGAGACATACCACTCCAGCGTCCACCGGCTTTCGGGCGCGCGCCTGGGGCTCCGGAGGTGTTTCCCTTGAGCTTGGTCGCGGTGGTGGATTTCAATGACCCCTTGGGGATTGCCGATGTGTTCAGCTTGGCGCCGGGCTTCGACAGGGGCTTGGAAGCCACAGGGCTCTTCCCGCTGCCGGAGGAGGCGTTGCCCCCGGAGCCGGTGGCCGTCGAGGGGCTCCCGGCCCGGGTGGTGCGCGTGCCGTAGCGCTTGCCCAGGGTGGTGTTGAGCCCCGTCCGCGCCCCGCTCGGCTTGCCGCCGGCGCGGTAGCGGTCCAGCAGAGCCTCGCGCAGGGTGTTGCGGGCGTTTTCGGAACCTTGACCACTAGCCTCGGGCGCTCGGCGCGCTGCTGCGGAAGATTGCGTCGAGGTGGCCTGCGAGGGCTTGTAACTGCGTGTCGTGTCGGAGCTCTTGGTCGCCGAGCGCCCGCTGGCGGCGGTGCGCGCCCGCGCTCCGTAGAGGCTGGGCATGCGCCAGGAGCCGGAACTGGAGGAAGTGTCGCCGAGGTCGATGAAGGATGAAGGCCGGCCGGCGTCTCTCCCGGTGTTCGCGGGCCGTCTGGGGATGGAGGTTCCTGTTCCGTAGCGACTGGAGATGGACGGAGCAGTATTCACCGTGGTTCGTCCAGGCGCATGCGAGGTGCTCGGGGCCTGGTAGCGCACGGTTGGCGTGGAAGAACGGGAGCTGGTGCTCGGGGCCTGGTAGCGCACGGTTGGCGTGGAAGAACGGGAGCTGGT